>Ga0210059_1000168_pt1 | contig 67219 bp, 40 predicted proteins | sample Ectturendosymbi2_FD_188042 | JGI IMG/M metagenome (GOLD analysis project Ga0210059, IMG submission 188042) | Ecteinascidia turbinata endosymbiont from Florida, USA - Sample 2 (SPAdes) (version 2) | ecosystem: Host-associated > Tunicates > Ascidians > Unclassified | place: Key West, Florida... | reverse complement strand
TTTCCGCATTCCTTGTTTGCTGCTCGCGTTGTGCCGGAAATCATATCGCTTTGATTTCGCTTTCCTAATGCCGCGGTATTTTTGAAGCGCGAAGGCCGATGTTACCTTGAGCGATCTCCCTTTTTGCCCAGAACCTGAACCCTTATCGGAAATTTAATCGGCCGCCGTGCGATTCAGGATATTACGCGGCAATGCAGATTAACTCCATTCGCCATACCGCAAACAACTCAGGTTTGGATCGAACACCTCGATTGGCACTTTCTGAGAATATTGGAAACGCACCGTAGTAGAAAACATGTGTAGTCGTTTCTTTGCCGTCAGTCTTGATTTTTTCAAAGGCGCAAGCGTGAAACTTCGTGCTCTGTGTCGGCTGATGCATCTCCCTGATAATGCGGCTGCCGCAGGTGAGCACGCGCTATCTCACCTGCTGCTGCCTGGTTGGAAATTTCCCGGCAAAGCGAAAATTTAAGTGGCTGGAACGTATTCAGAAAAAGAGCCTCTCATTACGAAGCCGTGTCTTTTAATAGCAAAATTCCGGATGTTATCGCCTGTTGGTCGTGAAGTCTGCACGTTGTTGTAATCGTTTCCTAAACGGTTTCAAAGTTGAAATCATTGACGAAACTTCCACGTATCAACCGTCTAAACTCTATAACAATCCACAGCTGATCGTGTTTACCTCTAAAACTATTTTAAAATAGGGTAACCATCATTTTGGTCTCACACACCGGGTGTTTCGCAAAAATTCTATCAAACGTGCATCAATTTTCAGGTGAAAAGTAATAAAAAAATATTTTCTTTCACGAGCGTATTGTCTCGTCATATATACACGTTTATTTTTTTTTTTGCAACATGACCTGCTTCATTATTAGTTGTTACCAACCTGGCTGTCCTGATTTTTTTGCCATGCAGACCAAACAGGGTAGATAAAGGGGCCGGCTGTGGCTCGCCGACCGTACTTGGTCCAGTTCTAGTTTATCGGGACCCGACCTCAAAAGCGGCGGGACAGTCCCGGTCAAACCGGAAGGTGAACAACAGTAAGGACTGAAATTGTCCACCTGAAAATTCGAACGTCTCGAGAAAGGCTTTCCCGAGCGGTTTTTATTTCAAGTGCTGGAGATATACTAACGTTAGGTGTCGCTGCAGGATCGTCCACATTGCTGACGTTGACACTGGTCGCGAGCTGATGAAGCTGTCCGGACACCAGTCTCCTGTTACAGCTGTGGAGGTAATCCGCGTCGTGTTTAGATTTGCGGCCACTCGCCCGAAGCACAGCAGGGCGCGTTGCCAATAATGCAACTGTTTGGTCACGCCAGGTTGTGAACTGCCAGGCAATAAAAATTACTGCGATTTTATCGTGTTGTCGAATTCCAAATTTCGTCGCTCTGAACGAAATTTACGAGATTTTAATTTTGCATCCGCTAGGCCGTGTAATCAGGCGGATAGCGAAAGATTGCCATCGGAAAATAAGGCGCATTTTATGCCATGCATTGACGAGAAGTAATCGAAAATCGTGTTACATTGTTTCCGAAACCACTGAACTGTTATCGCAGCCATCTTGAGCGCTGACTCACTACACTTAACTTTTACGGGAATCAGCTCAGCTGTTTCACACATTCCAGCTCAGATCGATCCAACGCTAAAGCACGACGCCGTTTGTTAATTGCAGCCAAGACCAGCTATTCTGTCTTTGCAAATGTCGCAATTGATCTTGATCGCTTTCAACTTGGTTACGTTTTACGCCGATTGACTAACGCCGGATTTTGTGATTCAGCGCCAAAAAAACCTGGTGATCAGCGGCGATCTGAGCGGCGTCCTGATGTTCTGGTCAGTAGAAGGCGACGGAGAGCAGCTGGACTCGCTGCAGGGACACGCGAAACAAGTCAACAAGATCATTTTTCACGGAGGCCGCTTCTTTACCACGTCCAAGTGGGTGCCATCTCGGCTATGACGCGCACATCAGTTGCAGTAGCATCCAACCGGCTCGCTCATTTTATCGGGGTGTTGTATTTGTTGGGTCTGGCATCGCAAAAGAAGAAACAATGACCTTTTATCTGTCGTGCGTGACGAAAACATTAAGGCCTCACAGTTGATTCGTATGGTGGATAGCATTGTTGATATTCTTTGCATTCAAGCAGCAAAGCAGACCAGCTTGTGTTGGGCGGAGTTGGCGAAACCAGTTTAACAATGGTTGTGGCAGGGCGCCATAATGTGATTCAGCGCCATTTGTGTTCGCGGTGCGAACGTAAACGTCCTGGCGAACGACCCAACCCACATCCGAGAGCATGGCTTCTCCCGGCGGAGATATAAACGGCAGTGTCGTGCACGCAAGCATACCCGCTGTTCGTGTTTTGCTCGTCGCGGCAGATGCGATGCGCCCGATACCTGTATATCGGCAGATGACAACTGCAGATCTCCAACGCGTAATATCTCCTCCTGCGTGTTTTAACCGTGTGGGCGCTCGTTTGCTCCTCCTTGCTTGCGTGGCTGTATTTCACGTTTGCTTCTGTTGGACCATCCCGTAATTAAACGCTGTGCGAAACGTCGCCCACGCGCAACTGCGTCGCAGTGTCTGACCGCGATCACTCCGATATTCTTGTCCCTGCCACCCGTCCTGACCTTTGTGACCGTGCCTCCGTCACATGAACTGCGACGGAGGCGATTTTCTTCACTAACGAAGTTGCTTCTGGTCCATTTCGCAACCTCTTGCATGCACCTATCCGATAGGACCGCAATTCAAACCGCGATCATGCTCAGGCGTTTGCGCGCTCGCCAAGCACTGAGTACTTGTCCAGTTTTCAAAACGCGTCGTCGTCAAAGCACGTCATGCATCGCTTTCTTCTTTCAGCGACAAGTTCATCAAGGAGTGGGAGCTGGTAACACTGACCTGCTGCAGGATCCTGCAAGGCCACCAGGACGCCGTCCTGGATATCAAGGTGCGTCGGTTCGTTTCGCAATGACGCAAAGTTTGCGTGACGTCAAGAGCAAGCGCTCGGTGGATTTGTAAAGCTATGTTTATGCGAACGCTTTGTACGTAACGCACGTTTCACCCGCAGAAGGGAGTTCCAAGCAGCGACGGAAGCTGCCCACAACGTTTCGGAGCTTTTTCCTTTGTCGTGTTGAATGTTGATGCGCTTCAGTGAACACAACTGTGAATTCATTTGCGTGCTAGCCCCGGGGCTGGTGCTTAAAATATACTTTTTTTTGTCCAGGCTCAGAGAAAGCGACGAAAGGGGAAACTGCTCTGCTGCATTATAAGCTAAATGTGTTACAGCATGCTGAACATAAAAAATACCGGTGCCGTAGTCAAAATTTGCAACGTTGGTTTTGAATTATTGCTGCTCTGTCGAAAGTTTCAAAGTATATCAGTGTACGCAAGTTCCATATTTTAACATGCAGCACAGGCGTTAAATTGTTGAGGGGTGCTCGCCAATAGAACTCCAGATTTCGCCAACTTTCTAAATAACGAAACTTCAGGAAGCAGAGAATTCGCGGCTGAACTGAGACCTCCATGAATAGTATTCAGCAAAATTGTTTGATGTTCGTTACTACTCCGAACCTTGCTGCAACCCATACACAACGCATTGTGTTCTTTCTTTTACAGTACAACGAGAAGTTTCTGGCTTCGTGCAGCAGAGATGGCACAATCCGTCTCTGGTGGTGGGATTACTGCGTTTAAGTCATCAAACAGAACTTTTCATGCTCTTTTTCGAGGAGCAGTTTGTGATAAATTTCTGAGAGTGTAAGTTCCTTCCCATCCTGAGGCTTGAGCCCCAAACACGCGTAGGGTTCTTGCACGTACAGGAGTTGTACCAGAAAAAGTTTGTGACATGTCGCGCGTTGCCAAAAAACAAGTGGAAATTGTTTTCCAGATTCGCTGTTTATGAATAACTTCGTTTTCGAACGAACTGTACGATCTTTTATGAACCGTTTCTGTGTATATCCTAACTGCATTTCGTTAATGTGTTTATACAAGTTATTTAAGGAAAGTTCTCGCTACCAGTCGGATATTTCGCTGTCACTGTGCTGTACGCCCTGCGTTTGTTTCGCGTTTCTCATTAAAGAAGTGTTGCGACTACCCAGTGCTACTACATCCGCTGAGATCTGCAGCAAATAATTGCCTTTTCGTTGTAGTTAGAGTCTAGAGGCGGACTAATTAAAAGGAAGTGGGGATGAGTGAACAACGAATCTGAAGAAAGATTTTCTGCGTATTTATCACTCATCAGTAATATGGACGGGAAACCAAGGATTGGTAGTGTCGTCAGAGAAATGTGGTCCTTCACCTGTTGTAATGGGGAACGGCGTTCCGCTACTACAGTAGAATTGCCGTAAAACCTCACTTCATGGGACCGGAAGAAAAACGTTGTCGTAGGCGAACTGTCGTTATAGCCGAAACCATAATAAATCGTTCCTAAAATGGCTTTTTAGATCATGCCAAAGCCTGGCAAAGGTTAAAAGTTCTCTTTAATTAGGACTGCCGCTACTGTATCGTGTTTTCGTGAATACTCTGTTAAAAACAACAACAGAAGCAGTAAAACTCTGCAACGATTTGTCTCCATTGCTGCTGATGGCGCAATCTTCAATGCCATTGTTACGTAACATCTGTCACGGCTCAACAATTGGCCACTCAGCTTCACTGCGTTTCTAATCGGTCATAAGGTTTGTGTGGCGGTTCCACATAGCCGAGCTTACACTTAGCAACTGTCGTTATTTACGAACAAAATATTCTGCGGGACCGACAAAAAGCGTCGCCATAGGCGAATTCCGCAGCATATTTGTGGTCACGGGCGTCGGAAGGGGAGGGTGCAGAGAGGGCCTTATCACCAGAGTTTTAAAAATTAACATTTAGCTATAAAATTTAAGGTAGAAAAGGTTGTTTTCTTAGTTTCGAGAGAACAAAATACAATTTTACCACTTTTGGCCCTCCCCTGGAAAAAATCCTTCCGACGCCCATGTTTGTGGTACCACATTACCGCGCTTTTGCCTCCCAATTTTGTGAAAATGTTTAATAGAATAATAGTTTCCCCCTTTTTTGACTAGAAAATTTGCTTATTTTTTTCTGGAACATCTCCCATTTTGTTTTTTCGAACTACACCACATGGGTCAAAAACACGATCGGACAATTTGCAGGTTCCGCGTGCAGTAGCTCCTAACTCTGAACAGCTTCACCAAATCGCTGTTATTCGGTGAGAATGAATCGGTAGTTAACGCACATCTTGGAGGGCGAACATTATTTTGGATCACCGTTGTAAAGAAAATGTCAACCTGACTGGATTTTATGTCAGTTGGTTGCAAATGATGCAGAGTTCAAAATTGGTTCCGTTTAGATTTTGGGATTAGAAGGTTGCCAGTATGATGTCACAAAGTGGAACTTTCACACCGCTCATTGGAAATTCGGACAAAAAGTGGCGGTATTGAACAAACAAAGTCTTGCACCACAATGACAAAGTCCACTAAAGATAGTTTACAGCTATTCAGAAACGCTCCATTACACTTAAAATCATTTGAGCAGAATTTATGACGCTGCTGAAGTCAAATGTCTTCACAGCGACTCTTAACTTGGCGAATAATAAGTTGCTGTCCACTCACACTCCTAGGGTAAGTGGGTCAAAACAGGATAAAGTATGGCAATAACAATTGTTTTGAAAACTCCTGAAATAGAAAAATAAAAATTCCATCGCAAAGTAACATGTCTTTTGTTGCAAACTTTAACGAGAAACTTTGTAAAAACGTTTCAAAACTTCTAATGATCCAGTTTTACTGGCTTGCAAAGACATTGGTTAACTTGGAACATTTTGAAAGCTAACTTTTAAAACGACGTAATGACCTCCTTGGGTAATGAAAATTTTGCAACAACAACCTGTCTATTTATTGTGATCCTCTTTTTACGGAAAAATCTCAACATGGCAATGCAAGTTCATATCTTGATTTTTCAACAGTGAAAACGTATTATCCCCAAACTATTTATTGCACAGTTTGACTTCTACAGCGAACATAATCTTTTGAAGTGTTTAAATGTGTATTGCCAGGTTTGCTCGAATCTCCGTGTTATTGGTAAACAGTTTTGATCGAAATATCTGCCGATACCACACATCATAGGCGTATCTAGGGGGGGCCATGGCTCCCCCAAATTTTTAGAATATCTAGTCATTTTGTGCTTTGAGAGATGGTATCCCAAACAAGAAACAGTTGCTAGCCTTATCAAAATTTTGGCCCCCTAAAGATTTTGGGCTGGCTACGCCACTGCCACACATAGCGAGGAGACCACCTTGGGAACACTGAAGTCAAGCATCAGACAGACAAGCTTATATCTAGCGAAGTTTTTGTTTCCAGGATCGAGATCAAACGTTCATAAAATATCCCATGGCTTAGTACACATCAGATGTTGCCCTTTCAAGCGTTTGCACGGAAGCAAGATCGGTCACACTCTCATTCAAAACAAAACCGGACTCAAACAAATGTTCACACTTTTTAAGCCGAACTTGAAATGTACCTGAAGTACGCACTTGAATATATTTATATGACTATGATCAAGAACGTGCTAATCCTGTTTTTACGAAGTGACTTTGTCAAGGAATGTCGAGATAGCAATAAGCTCGATTTCACGCCAAAAAGCAACCGCTTTGCTTTTTCAACTGACCGTCGTGTTTTTCCTTGTTACACGAAAGTGCGCGTGTGTTCAGGATCAAACGCTCTTTTCACAGCGTTGCTGGAGGTTTCCCGACACAACCTCCACTGCCGCCTCTCATTGTGTCTGCCGGCCACTGGAGTTGTTGTTTTTTTGACAAGATGTTATCCGCGGTAAGTCAACCCCTTCGTTTAAGACCACCAGTAATCTTTCCCGACAGTGCAGCTCTCCATACGACGATGCTGCGCTTTGAAAGCCACGTACTTTTCATCTGCGCAAAGCCAAGTTAGTCAACCTTTCTTTTTGAATTGCTCAGGTTCGCTGTCAATGCTTTTCGCCACAGCTTTGCAAAACCAGTCAGTAACTGTAACTTGATTCACAGTGTCTCATGACACGGAGGAAAACATCGCGTGCGAAGAGTTGCACCGAATGAACGATTTACTGCGTTTATTGCGGAAATTTTAAAATTGGCATAAAATTTATTGTGTTGTATAACCGTTTTCTATGATTCTTTCTCGGTAACCGTGGTATGGCAGCCACCGAGACATTGAATCCAGTTGTTTGTCTTTTTCACTAATGCGTTTACACACAGCCTAAAGAAATGGTGAAAGGCCCCGAAAGCAAAACCTGAACAGACTTCGTCGCCAATTCGGCTGTATTTACAGCGTTTAATCAGTCATAGTTGTATTTACCAAGCCAATGCGTGAAAATCAGTGAATATTCTGTTGGTTTAAAATGGAGCACTTGCAATCAGGTTTACTGCGAAGTGAGAATTTAAGTTTGTTATTGCCAGTGGTGCACTTACCCCTTACGTATGAAACAGGTTTACGAGTTTTGGCACCAAAAGTGTTTTCGACAATTTAGGTGTCTTTATCAAAATAACATTAAATTTAGAATGATGTTTGCGTTACAACTTTCTCAGTTGGCAGTATGTTAATTATGATATTGCTGGTTAGTTCTGCAAATGTCTGCGCCAACGTGGTAAAGAGGTCGCTGAATTTTGGAATTTATTTTAAAATAAGTTGATACAACCCAATCTACTGTAGTAAACACAGAAAGCCTTTTCCAAATCCAAAGCAAAACTTTCCCAATTGCTGAAGTGTAAATTGGGTGTACACTTTAACAACCCTGTCCATAATATTCTCGCGTAGGTCATCTGTTCCGCAGTTTCGTATTCACAAGCAAAGCATATATGCAACGGGTTACAGGCAATCGCATACCAAGAGTCATCCAAATTAATTTTAAGACGTGATAGAGGTGTCAGATAAAGATGCACCTATGGGAAAAAAGCGCTGTTATTTATTGCTTTCTTAATGCCATGTTCAATTTGCGATCGGTGACAGGCGGTTGAAAATGATTGTTGTACATCGTAAAAATTGGAAGTTGTCACAACTGGTGTACACGAGCACTGTACTGTTTAAATCTTTTATTGTCCAGCCAGCATGCATATAATTGTTGCAGAGTAACTTAATGCTTATAATTTGGGTACACTGATTTTGTTTTGACATAACTCTTCGCGAAAAAGTCAAAATGACAAGAAGATTCTCTCCTGTGTTTGCACTCTGAAAACAAGATACGTAGCAACGGCGAGCTCTTTTTCACCCGCGAGACGCTTTCGGCACAACTTGGAAAAGTTTATCTGACATTTTCTTAGAGATTTTATATTTCGACTGATTCATTTCACATCGGGTAATTGAACTTTATAACAAATTTTTCCCGACATCATAGAAACTACTTTGATGTTGCCAATTTTGAGAACATACTTATTCAATTTCCAGGTAGCTTTCCGTTATAAAATGTATTCTTACAAAAAATAACCGAATACTCTACAGTATTTTATAAACCCATTTTAAGTCAAAAATAACAAAAATTCGCTCACTGAGAAGTATTCATTGCTTCGCAACTTACTAACTGAGACACAGGGTTGTAACAGGCAAAAGAAAAGAATGTTATCAAGTAACTTATTTAAGTGCTGTGTAACTCGGTTAATTTGGCTATAAACTTCACATGTGAGTTTGAAAATTTTCATAATGATAACCTCCAAATATACGTTGTTGAAGGCTTAAAAGCACCACTCATCTGGATTTGCCCAGTCCAAATTTTACTATTGCGATGTAAAGGACATTAGAAAGGTGTGTTTCTTGTCGGCTTATTTTTTTACCAACGTGCCTGCATCTTTGTGTATCTTCCCATGTGCAGGACTGTATCATACAAAGAGTCTAGCGTAGGTCAAACAAAATGGCGTCGTGGCATCTTTAAAAATATCCATGAATGCTCTTTATTCAAACTGCGAAACAAATTCTTTTCCAACATTTTCGTTATCAACGCGCAAGAACGGGACGTTCTTTTGTCAGTAAATTAACCATAACGTGAAAAACTAATGTGTTTTTTTGTAACTTTTTAATATTTTTTTAAACGCTATCGTCCTTTTTCTAGGTTTTTATTAAATTCTTTCATATGGAATTAATACTATAGCTTGTAACGTTGCTGTTCATTGTTGACAAAGGTCTTTTAAGTGACCTTGAGAATTAGTTGAAAAAAAGAAAACGTTGAAAGAAAGTTCAGTTGAAAACAAGAAGCGCTCAGAAATATGAATTAACGTATTCTTGCTAAAAAGACTCATGGGCTTTACTGTTTTTCCCAGTGAGCTTAAACTGCATCAGCATTGACTGAAAACGCATAAAGAACCGACGCTTGAACTAAAACACGTCAAAGTACTTGACGAACCCATTGTGAAAAACGATTACAACAATACCAGCAGCTCCTTGCATGTGCCGTGTTTGTAACAACTATATTTTAGGCGGCCATATATGACATTTAAGTGATTAATTACCTATAAAAACGATTCTGCTCTATACAAGTTTTCGTTTTTCAATAATTTAAGAGGTAAAGAAGTTTATTTGGCTGCAGGGAATATTTCTCTTATGTGCAAAACAACGTCGAACATAAACATGAAATATTTCAAGTTATTTCGTTGAGCAAAACTCATCAGTTAAACTTCTATACTCCATTGACGTTTAACGATACAAATTCTGTCAGAAATAACTTACAGTCGAATTGATTAAACCACTCTGCAATGATTTATTCAACTCAAAAATAATATTCCCCAACAGGACTTTAGGCCAATAAAGCCACTATGATGTTTGAGATCGTTAACTGGCATTGTTAGGATCATCAAGAAATTTACCACGTGCGGCAAGATAGAAGCAAAACGATTTTACAACTTTATAGGCATATTTTTCGAATATATAGTTCGAAATAATGTACTTAATCGCATTGATTGATAGCTACATTTCATTGTTGTTTGAATTCAGTTAGGTCTTGCAATCTGAGAATGTTTGAAATGCAAAGGAATATTTCAATAAACATAAATATTGCTTGTATTGCTCATCTTGAAAGAAAAATGTAGGTCCTGATTTGAATGTACCAAAAATAGGGCAGCAGTTTGTACGTGATTTGCATCGCAATACATGGATAATACCTAATCTTTGAAGAAAAGGTGGTCAAGCATCTATGCTCTAATTGCTAGTTACACTTTCCATTTCCCGGAAACGTTGTTACCTAAAATTTGTCCAAAGTTGGAATGAAGTGTAATGGTAGTTTTTATACCTACCAGAAAATTTGCTGTAGCTGTAAGTTTATCTGTTTGCTAAACCAGAAAAAAGCTGGACCACCTTAGAGTAGGGGTTCCCAACCTTTCTCTGACTATGTACCACTTCAACATTTCGACAGATGAGCACGTACCCCTTCAGCATTTCGAAAGGTAAGCATGTACCCCTTCAGCATTTCGACAGATAAACATGTACCTCTACAATTTCTGATGACACAATATTTTATCACGATTAATTACAGATGTATATTTTAAATGAGCATAAAATGGCTTTTTAAAATTATATTTGCTGATATATGTATAAATACTTAGAAATAAAATATGTATAAATATATAGTTCTCTTCTATTGCTAACCTTAAATGTACTCCTGCGAATAGGCCAATGTACCCCTAGGTGCACATGTACCCCAGGTTGGGAACCTCTGCCTTAGAGTGCCGTCATCCTTCTTACAAATATTTGCTTGATTATGAAAAATTGATGTGATTTTTAACTTACGGCATCAATTCCGCTTTGCATGCTGAACAATAACAGCATTGCACAACATTTGCAAACAAATGTATGACAAAACTGTTTGCTGCATCAAACTTGCTGATAGGCTCTTCCTTCAGCATGTACCGAGGTATTTTCAGGTGAAGCTTAGCAACAGCAGCCGGAAGTGGTTATCAAGTGTTACAGACTTACATCCACAAACATGTGTTCGCTGAGGCGCCAGTTCCTGGCCAATCTGATAAGACAACAGTCCTTGCGCAAGCCCAAGACGCTTCAAAGACTTTACGGTGATTATTTAAAATTAAGCTGGATTCCTTATCCGTCATGTTTTCGGGTAACTGTGTCACAAAATTGACTCCACCCTTGTCTTCTCAAGAGCAATGTTCACCTCTTTAAACATAGAGGATCATTTTCACCCACTCGTAGACAGTGGCGTAGGCAGAAAGTTTTCATGGGGGGGGTTCCATTCAGTGGCATATGGTGGTCATTTGTATTTGGGGTGCGCTCTTTGTGACGTCACAATTTCACGTCATATTCATGTTTCCAAACCAACGTTTAGCGAAGTTTGTTGATATAGTAGGCATATTCTTCTACATGCACTCCCCTTATTTTATGTGTCATTGCACTGAATATAAACTATCAGCGCTCCAATTTAGGATATCGCAGGAAAATAAACTCAACGCTAAGACAGAGCAGTTCATAACTGCAAAACTATCAGGCTGGGTGTTAAAACAGGGGAGTAAAACACATTCAGCACTGCGTCAGAGCAATTTACAACTGCAAAAGGAGGCTGCGCTGATGACTCGTCGAATACGAGCAGTCTAGCATAGAAAATGTGCGGCTGGACTGGCCAGCGCATACCCCGGTTTGCAAGATCGAATCATGCTAACTTACACAAGAATTGAGAATGCGCATAAAGCGCGCAAGACAACTGTCAATTTTTTGTTATGTATAGAAGTTCAGCAAAGGTTTGGTTTCCTTGTTCCCTAATGAGACATTATCAAATGCCTGAATGCTTCCATGTTAAAAACTGCTGTTTTTGAGCTCGTGCAACAGTTTTATCATGCTACAGAAATTGGTATAATGTAGCCAATGCGGTCAGCGCTTGCGCTGATCAGCCTTAGCAGACATAATGAAGACAATTGTTTCGGATCAAGTGAACTATCGCGGAACACAATCTTAAACATGCATAGTGGGAGAAAGATCTGCAAAAAGTGGTGAGTTGGTTTCTGGATGCAGACGACGATCCAGATTCCCACCAAAACTTAATTATTACTTTTTGGCCCATTTACAATGCACCTTAAAATTTGCATGCAAATTTATTCCGTGGTATTTGCATTAAATCGACAAATTAACAAGCAAAAAGTATACGAAAACAATTAATCTCCTTTGCGAAGGTAGTAAAGTTTTTGTAAAATATCAAGCTCAATGGGGGGTTAACCCCAAAGCTCCCTTTGCATACGCCCTTGCTCGTAGATGTTTCGTTTTTTATTTTTTATCTTACCTTTCTGATAAATATGCTTATGCTTTGAAGAAAAACACGGGTGTGCTGAAACGTTGGCAAAAAGCTTGACTGAAAACGGTGGATGATTTTCGGAAAAGGAGAAAATTTGACATTTGATATGAACACAAAACTGAACAAAAGAACTGATACAAGGCATTGACTCATCAGTAAACATAAAACTGTGAGTAGTACGTATCGATTTGCTGAAGAATGACACACAGCGCGGAAAACTTGCGGACACTCATGCAAAGACAGTAGATAATTATTAATAAACATTACAGCACTATTTACATTACCAAGTAAAAGAAATGGCATTTTTGGAGGAAGTAGATGACGGCATCATTTATCAAGGTCATTGTTTTTTATGAAATGTTACTATTTACGTCTAACAAGCCACATCACGCAAGCCTTCCCACAATCGGAGGCGATGTCTCAGCGAAAAATACCAAAGAACAGAAACCCGAAGTTCATTATGATCGGGCGTCCCATCGTAATTCCGTATTTGGAGCGAGATCGATGATTTTGCAGTAGTCTTTGAAAATGAGTTTCTATTTACTAAGGCAAAAAGTCTTTGTCGATCTTTGTCGCTGCTTGGAGCTTTGAGAACAAATATTAGACCCCCAATTGAATTTAGAAACAATTATTAAGGTTCGCATGTCTCTTCGAATTAATCAATGCCTTTGAAAAGCTTTTCTTCCAGAACCTTACGGAGCACAATTGCGCCAATCAGACAAGAGTTTGTTTGAACTAACAGGAAAGACAACCGAGATGATAACTGCGGCGCCCGAACAGAAGTGATTAAACACTGTTTGGAGACATACAACTCGTCCTCTATTTGATGAGGGTTCTTTTCAGGGCTTTGTCCGTGCAATATTTCCACTGCCCGCTTCAGCTGCTTTGCTCATCCTCATCGCACACTTTATTAACTTCTTGTGCTAGAGCTGTTTTTTTTTATATCACAACTCTTTAGCAACTCAAAAACACTCTGAAAAATAGCAATTTCATTAAAATATTGTCTCGGAAATAGCTTGTTTTATGCAAGCGGACATATACTGCAATATCTTTGCAATCTTTGTAATTTAGTTGTTTTATTAAAATATAAGTTGGTCACAAGTTTGAAACCTATCACACCTGCAAATGTTGATATGAGCACATACGTGTCTCAACACTAACGTTTAAATGGTAAATAAGGTCGCTTTCTTGCTTATAACAGATGAAAAACTGTCTTTTGTATTTAAACTTTTAGCTGCGGCGGTAAACAACATGTAAAAACTAAGGGAAAACGGTCTTGTTATTTCAATGTCTCTTATTTCTGGGTGTTTTCATTACTCATGTTCACTTTCTATTCGAAATAAGTAAATGATTGGAGGGAGTCTTTAACATTGGATTCAATTGGCTACAAATGTTTATCACCATTCCCCAAGTTTTCATTTTTTTTGTTTCTTCCTAAAAATTATATGATTTTTCACTGCACTAACAAAGCAGATTGTTATTTTTAAAAACTTTGGACGTTTGCAGCAAATTAGCAACCTATGGGTAATAATGTAAAATCTTGCAAAGAGGATACCCTAAAATAAACAAAGAAAAGCTTGCTCAGCAGTGCGTACAGTACACACGATGCCCTCTGCACATTCAACCAACTTTGGAAGTTGATCTGAATGCTGATATATTAATGTGTAGGTGCAGTCCCGTCGCCACGGGGGGTTGTGGTGGACTTATCCTCCCAAGCAAAACACTAAGCCCCCCAAATTGATATAAGAAACACTATGAATCAATGGAGTTTTTATCAAATTTTAAATGTCAAGCCTCCCTGCTGAAGACTTTTTGGCGACGGTTCTGTGTAGGTGTTCAAGCGGGAGTGGCTTAGAATTTGTAGACCCTGCTAAAATAACCGAAAAATATGAGCTGAGAAAATACTGACAGACCCTTGGCCTCAGATTACCGTTTTGATGATTTTTACCCAAATTGTTTCTTATTGTTAGTAGAGAGAAATAGGCTATGTTTTGAGGCCGGAAGTTAACAAAAATGTTGTAGAGTTTGAACAACGATTGCATATTACAAGGGTTAAAACATGATTTTGGAAGCATTTCTTTCTGATGACTAAAGTTATGCAACATGATAATTGAAATTCACTCGCTTGGTATTTTGATAAATAATAGGTCATTTGCTGAAATTACCTTTTTTGAACTAAATTTTTAGTACAGGCTGCTACAAGGCACGCGACAGCTCTCATTCCGTAAAATTCGCAGCGTGTATCCGGACACAGATTCACGCCTTTGATTCGCTTTCAACAACTTCATCCAAAGAAGCTTAGTTTTCACAGCCGAGAGCCAGTAAAGCGATCATGACAACCTGATGATTCACATTTGTGAATATGCAGTTTGCCTAAACATTAAGCTCTTTTATTGTGTAACTGTCCGTGTCCACGTTCAACTGAACGACTTTCTCTCATGACTAAAAATGGCTAAAAAATAATATAAAAAGCTCTTTCTTGTTGTCATCCTTTTCACACAAATTTTCGATGAACAATATATTTACATTTTGGTCTGATGGCATTGTTTCTGCGCTCTCTAGTTTTCAGCTTTGCAATATCGTAAGGAATTCCAGCCAAGTGATGCAATCCAACTTGTTTGCCAGGTGCTCACTGAAAACATATTACTACCTGGAAATTGTCATCAAGCAAACAACCCTCCTTAGAGCAGATCTATCAAAGCTTCCTATAAGTTATTCGCAAGATTTGGAGATCTCAGTCTTCCATAAAATTACAATTTTTTTTCAACTTGGGACATTCATTTTAATTTTTTGCCATGCTCATTTTAATTCTTATAAATGACTTAAAAGTGGTTTGAAAAAACCTGCCAGTAAGTGCGTTGATTAAACGTATTTGACAGTAAGCTGAATTCTTTCAATCTGAGGTAGATGTCATCCGAAACGAGATCATGGACCGAAGTAAACATGACAGCATCTGTTTAGAATTACCTATGATTAACTCATTACACTGTCTGAAGAGCAAAGCCTGTCCATAGTTCCCTAAACATTGACAAATTCTCATATTTTCATCGCTTGTGTGGTTGTATTGAAACAGAAGAACGTTTGTTCCTGCACTATATTTTACACACTGCATAATGTTTAGACTTCTTTTCAAATGTTTGATGACGTGTCGTCTGACAAATTGTTTTTGTAACTGTTTCATACCGCCATGTCTGACCATTCTCAACTTATGCAGCTCTTGTTGTATGGTCATTCGAAACTGCCTTTCCGCCTTACTTGCGAATTTATGCAGCTGTCTGGTGTTTTTTATCTCTGGTTTAGAGTGATGGTATGCATGTGCTGACCTTAAGCGTTTTTTTCCTAGCTTAATTTTATCGTCTCTCTACACGGACTTTGCGTTTATTTATCAATTCACTTCTCATTTCATTACTTTTGATTTACTTGTACGTTTTTCGAGAGGTTTTGCCTTTCATTCTGTAAGAATGGTTTAATTTCGTCAATTCCAAATAACACCACGACGAGCGGCTTTTTCAGACTTTGGGTTGCCACTTATCGTCGTTAAATAGTAATCAATTCGTTAAGAAAGTTGGTTAATAAATTGTTTTGGTTAATAAATTGTTTGTAAACTTGTTACAATAATGTATACATGAGTAATTTTAGTAAAAAATGGTGTCAAAAGAATCACACATTGAAATAAATCATGCACAAAAAATTTGCTAACTGCGGTGTTATTAACATGTAAAGAAAGCTTTTCATGCTTAGTTACATTAGTATCCAACTTCTCTTCATGATATTAGCGTCTATGTTTTTAATTACAGTTATTTTAATGAACTATTTAAAAAGGTTGTTGGATAGTGTCAAAATAAAAAACAGTCAGCAAGCGAAAGGACCATGCAACTTTCTGAATGACATTGCATGCACTTCATCACTTTATGAACAGTAATTCTAAGTTGTACGGCATTTAACTGGAAAATAACAAGTTAATTATTGTGTAGGTTAGCAGTATTGCAGTTCAGCAAACGTTAAAGCAATTGGTTAATCTTTCGACAACTGATGAGATTTCAAACGTTTGTTAGTTTTCTTAGTTCTTGAGATTGTAAAGTTAATGAAGCGTTTTATGTTTAAAGATACAGTATGAGAAAATTTTTAATAGTTTGAAGTTTCAAGAAATGAGTTTTTTCTGCTATCTAAAACATAAAAGTGGGATATAGGCTAAACTGAAATTAATTTGAAACAGCTTTTGTAACTGTGGCTTGTGCGTTTCTTGAGTCATTATAATGACGCAAATAAGGCTGTTTTTCGTGTTCTGCTTTAAGTTGGTAAGTGTGTTTCAATCTAGAGTGTTTTCAAAGGTCATTATTTAGAGTTGATATAGATGTACCGACACAAAAAAGTATCCTTTCACATCATTATAATCTGTGAATACAAAAACATCAGTGCTACTATATTATTGCTGCTTCAAAGAGTAATTTGTGAAACAAAAATCATTTATGAAAATAAGGAACTTCAGCACACGACGCAGTAAAATCTAAGTCACTGACCTAGAAAAGACTGGGTAATTTTTTTGTTCGCAACAGACATTGCAGGGTCGAAGCATCAGTTTGTCATCAGAGCAGTCATATGGCAAACACACATGGCGGCTTAAAACTCTCAGTACATACGCAGAAGTAAACACTGAGTCACAGTGTCAACTGAACAAAGCCAAGGAATATCCACAGCTAATCTTCTGTTGATGATTAGCGGGTTGAGATCGAGACGCTTTCGTTGTTCAAGTAATTTAGTAGAATCAGGAAAACTCCACACTTAGCTTTTTTTGACAAACTTCGTGCCGTTTATGAAGTCCTTGTAAGGTGAAACAGCAGTTCATATTTCAGCTGTTTTAACTGTTTTTGCCTGCACAATAGTTCAGGTTGTTGTATATGTACACAGAGCCTTCAAATTCAGCCGCTAAGTTGCACCAGCTGTTGAAGCAGGTTTACTGCTCTTAAAATTCGCGGCAATTAACTTAATATTTCTCTACGCTGTAGCAATCTGTGCTCTTCGCCATGAAATCGTAGTTACTCGGCTTCAGATGTTGAAAGGCCATCGATATTGTCACTACTTTTTTTAGATAAGCTTTTAAAGCCTCCAGTTTTTTGTTGTGTTCCGTTCAAGTGCTAGTAGTAAACTGTGTACTGTAGCAGTGAAGTTTCGCAGCATCTTTTCTCTCTCCGATACTGAATGCTTTTGTGGGAAGTGCAATAGAAATAGTTTTGTTAACGAGAGGTGAAAGAGAAAAACTGTAATGATTTGACAAAGGATGACAATGTTAGTTGGGATAATGAAGTGCAAGAAATTTTCTCTCTTTCACTCTTCTGTAGTTAAATGCACCGCAAAAAATGTTTTATTCACTTGTTTCTTTCAAGAAGTACTTTCACTCCTATTTTTTAAGACAGCTCTCATTACAGCGAAGCTCTGATAAAAGTTACATAAGAGAAAGTTGTAACAGCTGTAGGAACGCAAGTCGTTGTAAATCCACTGAAGCTTCATTTGGGCTGCAACGTTGTGTTATTACATCAGTCCAATCAATGATGACCACTTTCTTTATGAACTGGTTACAAGTTGTTTCACCCAGACAGATTAATGTTCGCGAATGGTACTTTTGATCACGGCCAGAATCCACATGAACAAATCAAGGTTAGACAGTTCAGAGAGTGCTTTCTTCCTTATTATAAATGATGTTTGGCACATTGTATCTATGACTTATTTTTAAGAAGCAAGAACATTTGGTATCCAACTATTGCAAGTCCACCAGTCGCGTCTTAGTTCGATGAAAGCAGAAACAATTATTTGCATGAAGTTTACACAGATAAGGGGAAGTGGGAAAGTAATTTGCATTCGCATTTTCGCGTTTTAAGCAGACATGTTTTTACGCTGACAAACTCCGATCTCTCACTTTTAAGCTAAGTGTCGCTATAAATTATTTCTGACCATCTTGCATGTCCTCAAACACCAGCTCTTAAACCAGTCCCAGCGCTTATCGAAATACTAACCATTATTGTGGCACACGAAATGTTAATCGTGTAGGACAGAGTTTCCCAACCTGGGGCACATGTACCCCGAGCAGTGGCGTATCTAAGATATGGCAGGCATGGCTCGTACCATAGACGACATCTTGACGGGGCGCAAAAATTGCTTGGCAAAAATTAGAATCAGCGACTCGCAGTTTCTTCAACCTGTGTTTTGCGCTCCGTACAATGATTAACTGCAATCTGCATCAACACCAGAGTTGCCAGGTTGTCATGAGAAAAAAGCCACATTAACCATAAAATATCCGGAAGTACCAAAGCCAAATATAAGATAAATACACAAAGACATTTTTAAATACCCACACAGGTTACACAGCACTTTGAAAAGACAATATAATACTGTATATATACATGTACAGAATAGAGCTCACTCAATTGATAAAGGTCTGGAAAATTTTGGTTTTGCTAAGGAGTAACCTGAAACAGCAAAACTGAAAGCATGAAACAGCAAAATCAAAAATATAAAATTCTAGTCGAGAGTTTCCAAATAAAAATTAACATTCTGTGTTCAGAAATCTGCAAAAATCATTTTTAAATCTGTCAAACTGCCATAAAAATGAATTGATCAAAAAGGCCAAAAATGAACATTTGGCTTTTTAAAAAAAATAAATATAAAATTAAAAAGTCAAAAAGAGCTAACAAAAAGCCAGAAATTACAAATTTGGCTTCAAAAAAGCCAAACGGGCAACACTGATCAACACAGCACCCTTACCTATCGCATTAATTCCGGTGTCAAGCGAAATTTCTGACCTCTGCGAAATTTCTGACCTATTATTGTTTGTCAGTTATTTTGCTTCTCAGAGTAAAGGAATAAAGTTTGGCGATTACTTTTTGATATGTATTGTGCAAATCAAAACTTTTTGGTTAGATGTCAGATACCCACAACAAGCTATTGTACGGGAATAACTATAACCGCTGAAAAATATTGGATTAGTGTTAGACCTCAATTGTATTTCTTTTTCTAACCCAAACCCTAACCCGACAAACTTACCTCAACACAAAAGGCCAACACGAGAAATCTTTTCGGGCGGAACAAAACCCTTTTGGTGCCCCTACCACTTGCAAAATCATTTTGAAATATATATAAATCGAGACTAGTTAATGTGCATCAAACTTCAACAGGAAGTGGTCGTTTATTGATCATATGAAACATTACATTGAAACATGCCGGTGTTCAAGTAACGTGAAAATATTACGAATTTTTGAACCTGAGTTTGAAATGTTCATAGTAAAGTATTATCAAGGAAGAAATTAGAAAAATATCAACTATCACACAAGCGCTTTTCTGGATTTCTTATTTGCAAAAATACTTGATTGTTTTTTGATCGCACCTGCAAACATAATTCTCATAATTTTCTGGTCAAGTAAACTGGACAGCAATACCTCAGTAATCTTTGAGTTACCATTAACACAATGTAGGAAAAGATTAGAAATATCTAGCAAGACGTGTTATGCGGGCTCCTGAATGGTGTCACTTTCCTCCTGACTTTTCAACTGAACCTTAACGTATTAAAAACTTCACACAGTTAGTGATAGCAATGCTGCCAATGCTGCTCCCATATATTTCTATAAACTACACCATACGAAGGCGAAAACTTCAGTGCATTACTTCTCCCACAAGCGAAACTTGAATTCATTTCACCAGCCCGGTATTGCCCAACTGGTGGATAGATTTTTACAGGTATAAGATCATCATTGTTATTGCAATAATTCTGACATCATAGGCGAGACTACAACAACATGCCGCAGTCTCAGAATGAATGGAGTCCATCGAGGTTGAATAAAACGCTGCTAGTAGAATGAGACTGCGACCTCATTGAGTAACTGTATCCTTGGAATGACCTTACTTATTGTAACAAGAATGAATAGACAGAACGTAAGATTTTGATAACCGACTATTGCTTCTATTTTTGACCGCGAGCCCCATAAATACCCATAGGCCCACAGGTCAGCGACCACTGTTTTTAAAGCATTCTGTCGAAATACTGTAAGTCAGTTTTTTTAAGGAAACTCTTAGGTTTTTCACTGATGGCCTGATAGAAAAACACCTCTGTAACAAATTAATGAACGGTCTGGTTGCAGTATAAGGAAGCGCGGGATGGTCGTTTGGGCAATAAACCTTTCAAACATTCGGTACTTCCAAATATACTCGTATATTACTCTCACAAGAGGTTGGTGTTCAGAGTCGAAGGATACAAAGTTTTACGAACGGATGTGACGAGAAGGTTTTTTGATTTATAGCTTACTGGCATTGTTCGAAAATTGGAACTAACAGCGGCGTAGCTAGAGTATGGGAAGCCCGGGGCGGCCCTTAAGTTTGGCGCCCCCGAAGCCCATCAAAATACGTATTGCACAGTGACTCCCTCTTGAAGCTTTGTATATATATTAACCAGTTCGTGCACCATTATAATATTACAGTACTCTCACATGCTCAAATATGGTATGTTTTAAATATGCACAAAAAACTCAAACATTGTAAGTAACAGTTAAACAAAAAGCAAAAACTACATGTAGGGAAAAATAGTAAAAAAAGTGTAAAGAATTAGGACTATCTTTGTTTCTGAAATGAAAACTACGATTTTCTACACAGTAACTTTTCTTGCCTTATTATTGGTAAATTCTTCAATGGCAAAGTCAAAATTCATATTATCTGTCAAGTGTTGCTCTATAGACAGTGCGGCAAGACTTCTCAACCACAAGGTGCTCATACTAGATCTTAAGTAATTCTTGATCAGTTTTAGTTTCGAAAAACTTTTGTCACAGGTAGCAACACTAACGTCAATTGTGAGGAAAATCCGCAGCATTATTACTACATTTGGAACAGAGTTTCCAAGGTTATACTTTTGAATAAACTGCAAAAGTTCAAGGAGGCCTTCTTTGCTGCAGTGTTTTTCAACCTTTTGGCTGCAGAGGAACCCCCCGCAAATGTTGCGTAGCTCATGGAACCCTATGGCATAGGGTTTCGTAACACAAAGGGAGCAGTAAGTCAAAGCAATTGATAAACAGAGTTTTCAATGCGACTCGTAGTGGCAACGATACTGTGAAACAGTGGCATTGCTACAACCGCATACAACTGTGGTTGCTAATTTCGTTCCAAGCACTTCGGTCTGTTTCGGCGGAACCCCTGGAACCCTGAGGTTCCGCGGAACCCCGGATGAAAAACACTGTTCTACTGTGAAGTGAACATCGGCAACATGGTATAACCGTGATGCAACAATAACGTTCTTCTTAATTACACAGCAATGAACAACAAGCGATGCAACAACTATCAATATTTCTTTTTCGGCTAGCAACTGCATTCAACCTCCTGTACAACTATCTGGCCTACTTGGAACCTGAATGCAACACGGTGATCTAAAAATTTTCATAATGACGCATCAACACACTGAAGCAAGAAATCATTTCCTCTAAAAAAACGAGGAACCCTCACAGAACCTTTAAAACTCACGTAACCCCACTACATGTTTTGCGGAACACTAGGGTTCCGCGGAACCCATGTTGAAGAATACTGAGCTAGATTATATATCTCCACGCACACGGAGATCCATTTTGAGGAGCACAAGTCCAACTACACATTTATTAGATTTACACAGAAATGTTTTTTAGACTCAACAATGCACTTTTACTCGCAGGTAAAAAACTTAATTAAGAGCACTTACAAATCCTTATAGCTTACCACAGCCACACGTTTGCCCACAGTCATCCACTATATTCCTACTAAGTTCTATAACGTCATACAAGGAATATGATCAAACGTCAACAACGGCCCAACACTCAGTCAGTCAACTGTGTAGTGAATCAGTAAAATTTGACACCAAGTGTGTTGAGAACCGTGTTGCAGCTTCATGTAAAAAAAAGCCTATTGGTACGACATCCCTGATGCAAGATTGTTTATTATTTGGCTAAGATAACAATCGCTTAAATACGCATGCCATAGTTTAAATTACTCAAAATCAAAAACGTCCTTCAACTGCGAGTAGTGTCCCGACATTAAAACCACTTTTATTTCAATGCAGCCTTTGCATGTTTATATCCTACAGCATAGCCCATAGTGTCGCCCCCATAAAAGTGCCGCCAGGGGCGGACCGCCCCCCCTTAGCACGACGCTGAACCGATCTTGATTACCAAATTGGGATTTTTCACGCCGCAGGTTTGCAGCAAAGAGAAACAAGTATCTTTCGAAGCTAGTGTTCCTGACAAAATATGAAAATATCTGCGACAAAATCACAGCGAGAGCAGGTGTGGTTTGTTGGTTCAAATGCTTTCAGAAAATGTTCAAAAAGGGCATTTCATAGTTGAAAGATCACCAATGACGTCACACAATCAACTGTGATGTGGGTAGTGCGCCTAGAGCGCTCCCGACTCCCACTATAAAATTATTTCCGCCGGTCCTATTTTGAATATACTTAGCACTGAATTGACTCGAAGAGCCCTTTTTGAAGTGGCGGACCTTTACTTTGCTCTTTACTTTATTTTTCACAGGAAAGTTCTAGAAAGAAAAAAAGTTTCCAAAAAACTCCGCATCTCAGCCGCACGTTTTGCAAAAACCTTTGCATCACTCTTCAATTTCAGCTCGAAACCTCTACATTACTCTACGCCTGTGGTTATCAAAATGGGCGGAATTGCCCCTGTGGGGGCGATTTTGAGGTCAAGGAGGCGAAAAAAACAAAAGGGGCGACAGGGAGCAAAGCAGCACAAAAAGGACAAAAACGCTCAACCACTAATCGATCATTGTGTGAACTTCAGTATCCTTTTCTTATGACTTGTTGGTTTCTTGCAAATTTTGATTTACTATTCGTTGGAGGTTGTTGCTAAAGCAATTTATCTGTTAAATTTTAACTCTGGATTGTCTATGCGTCCGCCTAGAGCAGTGGTTCTCAATCTTTTCTGCACGTTGACCCCCAACTGAAGTATACAATTTTCTGTAGACCCCGTGGCCTAGCGCAACAGTTACTAATACAATACAAGGAAAGTATGTGTCAAAATACATCTTGAGTACTTTCTACTTGAAATACATGATAAAATAATACACAAACTCCTACAGATGCCCTACAATATTGTTTGCGAAGTAAAAACAGAACAGTTTTCATAATGTCATTACAATGGATGATTTAATAAAAAACTATTCGAATCGAATATACTTTCAAACTACTGTAGCTGAGATTTGATCAGCCCTCTTAATTTTGTTTGATTTGTTGAAAAACGCCGCTTGCATTTCTTGCCCGATTAACAATAATCTTGAATTGGAGGCTTCATTGCTCCAGAAGACCCCAGCAGTTATTCATTGAGCCCCTGGCCACTCAGTGACTCCCATTCGACCCCGTGACTATTTATCGACCCCTTGGATGGTCCAATTGACCCTTGAGGGTCGATATCGACCACTTTGAGAACCACTGGGCTAGAGAGTGGATTATTTTCACAAGAATTCTTAACGTAATGTTAGCGTCGTAATGCGATTGCTTATTTCAGCTATGTAATACTTTAAATAAAATTCTTTAAATTTATTGCCTTGTGTTTGCTTTATCATGGGGAGCGAAAACGACGTGTCGAGAATGAAAAGGGGGCGATGGGATAAAAAAGTTTGAGAAACACTGCTCTACCCTATTTAAAATTTAACAACTCATCAACAAAATGAACGACTCGACATCGCGAATTGACTCCGATCCCTTTGCCGATGACTCAACTCGCCCTGACTCGCACTTGATGCGAAATGATTCGGTCTCGACTTGATCTTAGCAGAGTGATAAGTGATGACTCGGTTTTGACTTCCAGATTTAATACTTGTGCCCACTTCTAAGCCTCTTGTCTTTCAGTCTGGACATCAGGACTGCGCAGTAGGTCAGAAACTTCAACGTGTAAAGCGTCTATTTGTTCGTATTTGCCTCTGTTGTGTTTGTTACTTTTTAATTATTTATTATTGTTGGGATAACATTTATTTGAAATTACTTCTGTATTCAAACGAAAATCATCAGAAAAAAAGAGAAATTACCATTAAAACAACAAAAATATAAAGGTCATTCGTGAAATTTCTTAGAGCCGCATATTGGGTTCAGGTCAGCTAATGAGGTTTGACGTGACATGAAATATTGTTAGGCTTCCCCTTGCTTGCAACGTCTTTTCCGAGACATTTCGGTATTTTTTAAACTCTTACATTCAGGCCTAAAAATTTACAAGTTCTGTGATTTTTGGAACCTCTTACGACAGATTTGTTACAGCGATTATTTCACCCGTGCTTTGCACTAGATCAGGGGTACCCAAACTTTTTTGTCAAGGGGGCCACATAACCGAGGACCGCACATTCTACGCAATGTGACTGCTTCGGGATATAGGCCTATTACTAGGGCCATTTGAAGTAACAAAAGTCTATTTATTTCTATGCCTCAGGAAGCTATGAAACGAATTGAAAAACAAAAATCACATCCCTACGAAGTCTATAACAAAAGTTAGAGTCATAAAAAGTCATATTTTGCATATTTTCAACCTAATTCAATAAAGAAACCATGAAAACAAACTGAAAATATCAAGTGAAACTACTATATCGCTAGGTCTGAGCTGCATCCTGCAAATTGAACCCACTTGGGCACCCTGTGGATGTTGGCAAAGACGTAGGTGAAGGAGTTATTTGGATGGAATGTAATGTACTGCCTAAAAATGGATGTTCTTGCTGCCCCAAAAAAATAAACCAATGTCGATGCATGTATTCATTTTGCTTCAGACCAAACTATATGTTTTGCTCATGTTTTGAGCTGTTTATTTTAGTGGCGCTTCAACAAAAATGGGGCTACCATTTTTTTATGACTATTTTTGCTGGTAATGCTTTTTTGTTCAGTAGTTGTATGCTCTAGCTTAGTCATTTTTGTTTGGTCATATAAAGACATATTTTCTGAAAAATGAAGTAATAATTTCAAGATTTTTAGGTCAGAAAAAATGGCCCTACCCATTACATTCTACTAAATGAACAAATGTTTCGTACCATTCTATTTGAATAAGGTACTTCACAGAGCTGATGATGCCTACTTCGTATTCAAAATATATGCTCTGTAAGATCTTAGTGTCTTATTCTCTGCTGGGAAAGGACTCCTTTCGATAGACAATATTTCGTACCAACATAATTGTCTGCGTGGGCCGGATGAAATAGCTTCGCGGGCCAGATTTGGTCTGGGGGCTTTTTGGAGACCCCTGCTCTAGATGCAGTTGGCCGATCTTTTTATATCTGATAACGTTGCTCTTTTGAGAATCAACTGAATAGCTGACTGAAACGTCAGGCAATTAACTTTTATATGTCGAATTAATATACACGTAAAATACTATCCATGATTATTGCGAATTGAGCTGCTATGCAGCCAAAGCTTATGCAGTAGATTCCTCACTCTCAGCGTCCGACCAGCACTGACACATCAATGCCGATGTGCGTCTTGAAGTTGCAGCGTCTTCGATCAAAATGCCAACCTGGCTGTGACCCTGATTATATGTGCGGTAACAAAGCACGTGTAATCAAAGGTGATGGGAAGTACACAACAATATGTTCGTAGATATTGATCAGGTTGACCATCCCTCAACCGAACACATTTTTTTCTTTGCGAATTTATCCAAGCAACAAGGCGCATACTTTTACCTGTTTTCACAACACGTCTTCCGGAGGAGGTCATTATTTCCTTTGAAGCATTCTTTTTCCTGTGTATGCCAACCGTGTTACAGAATGCCCATTCAAATAATCGCGTAAATCAGCCAGAATTTCACTTCTAAACAACCAACGTAACAGAATGCACTCTATAAGCCGATCAATAAACTTTGCCAACGTTTTGAAGGCACTTGGGGCACTTTTGACTGATGTACAGACATAAGACAGTGAAGCTGAGAGTTGTCCCTACTCAGGGCCGGCCTTAAGCCGATGCAGCTGCATTGGGCCCTGCGCCTCTGGGGTCCCGCGCCCTGGTGTTTGGGTAGATTGTTCATTTGTTCATTTTTGCCAGATACACCCTACGCTTGCGAATTTAGTAGAAACGCCAGATAAATTTCCTTGCAAGGAACACTCTCGTCAGAACTAGCGAATTTCCTCTCGAACGTTAGCAAACGTGCTCAATTCTCGTGTTAGTGCTTTACTGTATATCTGCGCTCTACCACGATCGTAACACGGTTGACTGAACACGGTGACGTCATAAAAAGCACTGCTCAGAGGGGCGCGCGCCTAGGTCTTGCATTAGGCCCCGCGGCCAGGTGGGCCCCGCACCTGCTAGGGCCGGCCCTGTCCCTACTAGTTCGTACGCTTCTCTGTTGCTTGAGTTGCACAGTCTATTTACGTCCAGGCACGCACGCACAATTTGCTGCTTCCACAATCTTTCAAAGTGCCGTCACCTAGTGTTGCAAAGTATATTTAAAATAAGGTTAGTTTAAGGTCAAAGTAAAACTACTGAAGACATGCTGCGGACTACGAAAAATATTTGTAAAACTTTTTACAAAACCGGCAGATAATGAGCACTCTATGCTTGCAAATGAAAATTGTCGTGAAGTTGTGGAGGGACTTCAGAGTGAAAAATGCCTGCCTAAGTTGGAAAACCTAACCTTATCCCATTTTATTTCAACACATCAATTTCCTGCTTTAGTTTCAATTACACATTTCGAGCGACCGCACCTGTTCGATGAAAAAATATTGTCAGTGTTGAAGTGTATAGTTTAATTTCTAAGAGGCTTGATGGAGATTTGGAAGATCCGGGTCGTATCTTTCAAACCTTGGATTTACGCAATGGCCGGTTGATTACATTGTACATTTAGCATAATGTAGAATGCGTTGTAAAACAATGGTCTGCGTTGTGTCAAATGTTGCTTTGGTGGACAGGACATGATCGTATATTCCTTTACTTGAAATCCTTCGTTTCAGCATTTACATAGTTGCCAGCTTCACATTGGTTTTACAGTACGTGAATTGTCTGTAAGCTGCAGTTATATCGATCCACTTTGCTCTGCAGGGACCTTTCACAAATATATACTTTCTTACGACTTCGTGAAGTTCCGGAAAAACAGAGTACAGCGGGAATTTTTGTTTTAAATTCATTCTGGGTCTCAGTGGTAAAATAGATATGACCTACAGGGCTTGAATAGCGTCGGTGAAGACAAACTGAACATTTCCTGCATAAGTTCTACTAAAATGGCATTAATTGACCAGCTTTTGTGTTATAGGTTCATCAAAGGTACAGGTGGAGTTTTGGAATTCAAGTTTCACAGACCCAGGCGCATTTACGCACAAGCACATACATAGAGTGGACTTAAAAAGAAGAAAAACGGTTAGAGAACAATATGATTGATCTGTCTTAAAATGAAGCTTCGTTTGCCCGCTTCGTCTTTTCTAATATTTAGCAAGTTTTATTGAAGGATCATGTATCGCTAGGTGATCACTTCTGCTGGAAAGTAGTGCCTTGAAGAAGCTTGACACTTTGACAGGTTTTTCTTTTCTGCTGTCATGAAGAGCTTGGCTGCACATAAGGGCGTAATTTGCTGCGAGACAAAACTGTATTTGTAGAGAGCATTTTTTGAAATACTTGTTAGCTATTAAGTGCGTTGTAAGTGCTATCAAGCCACGCGACCGATAGTGCGAAAGATGAGGCTGTTTCCCTAAGAGCTAAAGTTACATGACAGCAATTAAAGCAAACCGACCAAGGATGTCGCTGTCGCGAAATGAAAGGGAACTTGACACATGAACAAGACATAATGCCTCAGCCCGGCAAAACCGATTTGCTTTCGGAAGATGTCTTAATGCCCTCATAGAATTGTTTCGACCATAAAATAAGGATGACGTTGCGTTTTACGATTGGTCCGTCCTAATTCACGTTTACACAAACATTCCATTACTTTCCTTCTTTGCAATCTCAGCAAATCCAGTCACTCGGTTCACGAAAAACGTTTCACGGGCCTCCTGGTTGGAGCAACGCTTGGCAGTAAAACCAAGCATTTGCAAAGATGTGTCACCAATTACGGGACGTATTTTTTCGGCTCATTTCATTTGTTAACTGTTTGGAGCACGGTGAATTTCAAATCTATTAATTTCTGACAAATGCTTTTTCAGTTGTTTCTTTTGCAAGCAGTTACTGTGGGTCACTTAATGTGTCGCCCAGGCCTAAGCGTTTCACTACAGAACTATTTGTGGACTAGCATTATGCTGGAAGAGCCAGAAAAGAAAGTTTTATGCTTATCGAATCGCTTTTGCTTGGTGGTGGAATACTCCCGGTGGTCGCTGGAGTGAAGAAACGAAATAGTTCTGTGGACCGTACGTAATTGACAGAACGTTCAAAACAAAACAGTGCGCTCTCTAACAGCAGAAACGGACAGTTGATAATTTGCAAAATGTGCCTTAGAAGTTTTCGCTTTAGTTAGGTAAACGTCAAGTGTTTAGATCTTGCAGTGTGCTGACTTACATTGCGGTTTTGATTCTTAGAAGCAAGAAAAGAATATCTCTGTGATATGAGGAAATCAACGAGGATCACCATCTTGTGGCATGTAAGCGTAAGGCAGCTGCCTGGACAACAAAAAAGCACCATAAAAAGGTCATAGGCTAACGAATTTTCATTTTTGAAAATTAAACTGCTATAAAACACTTTTGCAAGTTGCGGCATGGCAATGCGCTTGCACTTCTCCATGATAAATCTGCTGGTGTTTATTTATGCTTGTGTTGTATAGATTTTCAACCAAATAAGATGGGGGCTAAGTGTAGTCTCTCACCAAGGTTTATACATTTTTCAAACGCAGACAGAAACGAGAGCCGTCGTTACAGTTTTGCATTCGCAAACATTCATGATGAACTCCTGGAGCTTTTACCTGTGTGTGTCTTTTTGTAGTGTGAAAGCTAGCAGAAAGACTCGTGCTAATGTTTGGAGATTCTTAAATGTTTATACCAGATTTCAACGCAAGACTTTGATAGAGATTTACTTCTCAGAGGGCGGCGTGTTGTTCCGCCACGAAACCAAGTCCTTTTTAACGTGACTCTCACAATACCACAGGAAGTGCTCATGACGCATCGAAAACGTAATGTCGTAGGATCGTACTCGCATGATGAATAGTCGTTAAATCATTGGTCCTATTAATATCCAGCGCTGCAGAGATTACTTTAACATTTTTAACTGTACAGACGCGCGACACCTTCCTTATTTGACAGGCACCCATTCTGCCAGTGACAAGCATAGAAAAACAGCCCACTCACTCTGTAGCTGAAAGCTTTCGGTAGTCAGAGTTTGAAGAGTCTGTTGTCCACAATAGGACGGATTAATGGTACTGGCAAGGGCGGCCCGCTTGTGGCGGTTTGTACAACAAGTTTCCGCACAGGCTTGTAATCGTTTTGCACAAAGGAAAAGCAGTTACGCTGATGCGACGTAGTTTACATTTTTCACCACTTCAAAGACGGTAATGTTGGGACGGGTGCCTTTGATATCAGATGAGGTAGCAGTTATGGGGGTATGAAACGTGATGTAATAACATTGAAAACTTTGTAGGAGGTAAGTTTGTCGTTCCTGCTTTCTGATGAATCGCCACTGAAAAACTTCGCAGATGCCCCTTCTGAAGAGCATTTGCTCCAAGACTGAAGAAGGCATGTGTAGAATCAGTTAGAAATTGCTTCCACCATAGAAGAGTATCAGATCCATTAGTCGGGCTCACTGCGTTGTTCTCCATAAAGAGATGCAATTACATTGAACTAATAAGGTCTTATCCATTATAAATTTGAAGATGAACTGTCTTCAATTTAACACGTACGGTTAGGCATTTGCAACAGTGTCCAATAGGTATAAACACCATATGCATGAGATGCACATGCTGTCCAGTGCAAAGATCTAAGTTTCACAGATGTGACAGCGACACGATTGCGCATGCCAGAGGCTGACTTATGTTGCAAGTAAACCAAATTAACACGCAATAAAATGCCTACAATCCAGTTTATCGCTCTAAAGTCCAAAGTATCCAACTTTATCTCTCGTCTGAACCTGATGTGATCAAAACTGTCGAAGGTTTTGATGCCTGGCTCCTGCCTGGTGATTGCAGATTATAGCCCTCGGGTGTTTAGTTTGTGATGCAAAAACTATCCTTTAATATTTTAAACCTTGTCTTAGCTTAAGCGTTTCGCATGCTCTTCATTGCAGATTTTTTCATCTGCCTTGCACGCTTCATGACCCATGCGGTACCTTTTTTAACGTCATAACTGACATTGTAATGTTGCTGCTTATGACTACTCCTCAAAACAAGCCAAAAATCGCGTGAGTGATTGATCTTTTCGACACAACGCTATCGCATGCTAATTTCCTCACCGCTGTCGCCTTCTCAAAAACAGTGTGAGACTAATCCCAACAGAGAATAAAAAACGCAGCTGTGTTTGCAAACAGAATTAGCTAAGGAAAAATCACAATCACTTCACTCGCAGAAGTTACAGCGGTGAGCACAACAAATCTACGTCACGAAAGAAAAAACTCTTAATGCTATAAAAAAGTTTTGTATGCAAGCCCATAGGCGTAGCCAGGAGGGACCATGCCCCCCTCCCAAATTTTCGGAACATTTAGTCATTTTGTACTTTAAGAGGCGGTTTCCGAAACAAAAGAGCATTATTTGCCTAAAATCAAAGCATTTTGGCCCCCCACAAATTTTTTTGGCTCCTCCCAAATTTTTGGGCTGGCTACGTTACTGTGCAGGCCCGAAATATTTTGACAAACTTAAGCCCGAACTGGGCCTGAAAAGCCCGGCCAGACTTATAACTCTGCACCATGTCAAAAATTTCATTCTAAGAGTTCTACATACATAACGACACAAAAATATATTTGAGATAAAATAAAAATGCACAACGGTGAATTGGGAAAAAAGTACCAAGTTTCACCTTCAACACGAAAAGAATGTCCAACAAAACTAGGTGTGATGTATCGGTAAAGCAAATGTTTCGCACTTGGATGAAAACATTGCTGCATTGTAGGTTTGGTTAAACTCAAGTAAACCAGATGACTTACGAGCCAATGCATTCATCACAAGCACAAAGTGCAAGAGTCAAGGAAAAGATATCTTTTGGAGTTGTTGGTCACCAGTGTCGCGACATTACAAGACGTTATGATAAATGTATACTTTATCCTTATTTCCAAGTCAAGTCCCTACGTTTTGAGCTATAGGTCAATATACAGTTAGGTAAATACTGTAGGCTACTTCTCCAACGTTTTGATTGAAATCTTGTTCACTGATGGTTAAATAGTCTTTTGCTAAACTCCTCATCCCTAAATGAAGTCTCCACAAAAGTGCTGTTTTCTGTCTTCGGCAAAAGCTTCGCAGAGGTTTGCCTGAAAATCTAACTTTCTAACATATACACTAGCATCATTAAATTATACGCTGTCTGTTTCTGAATGCATGACAACCAACGTTACAGGAACGATGTTAGGCTGCTGTACATTTCTGCACGGAACAAACCATGGCTGTACCGTGGTTTCTCACATGTGCAGCTGTAATAATCTCACTGTTGAAAAAAACTTTCTAACAGTATACCACACAGGGTAAAATGTGGGACAGAAGCTGTTAAACATCTTTCACGGTCTCTGGAAACTTGAAAAATGCTAAAAATTACTTTATTTAAGCTAAAATGTATAAACAAACAGAATCAGTGATACCACACCAAACTCTGTTTCAACATCAACTTGGCTACATGTGGCCTACCATCTAACATGAAAAGCTCTTCACACAAAACGTGCTAAATATCACTTTTATTTCTGAAACCTCTCCAAATACAAAACCTAAAGAGAAAAAAGTGGGAGGTCATGGCATATTATGTCCCCCCCATCTGAAAAAGTGGAAGGACACCTCCCCCGTGTTCCCCAACAAATTGCGCCTGTGAACTTTTGGAACCTACGAATAGCTGGTGAAACGTCTAGAGCGCCTTATTCATTCTCGCGAGAACGAAAGGCTGACACTCATGGTCGATCCTCGATCTGTAGAGAATTTGTACGAGAATGTTTCTGTTTCGTGATATCGAATGTTTATTATGTTCAAGGCAAAGAGGCCTGCCAAAATCATATTAAAAAAACACAACTTCAACAATTTTATAAAAAATAAAAATTTGGATTCGTGCAAATTTTGCTTGAGAAGAACAAGGCAGAGCTACATAAAAAGGCAGAGTTGTTTGAATACAGCCAGCACAGTTACATTTATCACAACACAAGACAATTCAATATGTGTTTTTTTGTCAAATATGCCAGTGTTGGAGTTGGTCATTTGGAGAACTGATTTTTCAGAGTGAAGACAGTCAGGAATTGTTGGTATTAATCGTCCTCTTCTGGAGAAATTGCTTTGGTATTTTTCAAAATTCGGAACCATCAACGAAAGAACAAATTACAATCTGCGAGCGGAATGCTTGGAGCAGATTAACGGATCGTCAGTTCAACAGCTGATTTAGGGAGCAGACTATACTTGTTTTGGCGCTGAATGCCCAAAGAAGAACAAAACAGTTGTTTGATGCCACTTACGTCACGCGTGACGCTCCATGTCACAGACAAGGTGTTCGCAATCAATGGATGTCATGCAGCTGCAGTTACTATTTCCAGCTTTGCCACCTTATTTGCGAAACTATTTTCGGTTTCCCTGGTTTAGGATGCTTCCAAGGTTTTTCACACCATTCAAAAGAATCACTTGCAATGACAGCGGATGAGCTAACTCAGAGCAGCACTAATTGCTGGCTATCTTACTTCGCGCACATTTTTCGCGCACATCAAAACCCTGTAGTTGCGCAGTGGTAGATTGATTCCACTGCAGCGTTTTTTGTTGAAACGCTTTAAAGAAGTTTCTCAAATTTTTGACTGAATGTTTCTTTTGTGCCAACGTCGCATGCGTTATATTATTTACTGTCATCTTGACCTACTAATAAATCTTTGCCTGTCCTAGACAACATGCTGTTATCATGCTCGCTTGCACAACAATTCTTTTCACAAGTGAAATGTCGTTGCAAAATGCGTTTTCTGAGTAAAGGTACGCTTTGCTAAAATGTGTAGATTTAGACCCTTTAATCCCTAAAACTATAACCCATTTCAGATTCATCCAGCCCCCCGAAAACTTGTTGAAAAATTGCGGAAGAAGAGAGTTTTTTTAAATGAATTTAAAATATTTTTAAGGATATAGTTTGAAAAGAATCATCAAAAATACTCTGCTAAGACCTCATTTTTTGAAGTGTGAAACAAAACAAACTATACATTAATATTTTTGTTTTCACATGTGCCAATGACCAAGCAAACAGCTGTAGTGGTTTACAGGGTTACGCAGTAGGAAAATGTATTCGTACTGTGTTTGTGGAGTGCATCTAACCGCCCCGCCAGAATATCCAAGCATCTCGAAAGTTAACTCGTCGAGCCTTTAGCGATGAAGCTCTCGTTGGAAGCGAGCCAAATTGCACAATGAAACAGCTCTGTTGGACCTGCCCGACTTTCGCGGCCGTTCGTCGGCTGAAATCTTCGCATGTGTTCGAGCTGTTTGCAAAAATGCGTCCTACCGCGAAGTGTGATTTGTGCGGTGTGATGCAATTGTACCCTTGTAAAAAACGGTCTCCTGCCTGCGGCGCCAACAGAGATTAAGACTTTTGTTTCGACCTCGCTTGTAAAATATTCGGGTTGTGACTTCGATGCGAAGCTCGTCGTGAGACTCACTTGTGTTCAACTGCCGCTTTTCAGAATTGTGGCTGCCAAAACAGAACGAGGCTGAATCAATTTGAAACGTGTTTTTTTGTGGAAAGCAACGCGTTGTACTTAAGCAAAGGCATTACGTGGTCGATGTTGCGAACATTTGCCGTTTGCGCGGCAGTGGTAGCAACCCTGCTACTGCTAAATGTTAATGCCGTGCACGCTCACAAGTACGTAACTTCCAGGCCTTCGGGAAATAGCTTTACCTTGCATCAGAGATTTGGTAGCATAGATGAGGTAAAGCTCGGAAATACGGATCGAAAGAAGGAAACTGTACGAAACATGATCGCAAGAGGAGAGGAAGAAAGTTCTAGTCATTCGGTCCGCAGTGCTGACGCAAATCAACTTCATGCACCAAGCGGCTGGTTTAGAGACAGGAACGCGCTTCCAAGCCTGATGTCTTTAGCCCTGACTAAATCGGCAAGCTTTTCTCACCGTTCCTCAAAGTGCAAATTGCCTGGTTTGCAAGGAAATGTGATTAGAAGCTTTCGCAACCACGGTAAGGTGCATGCATGAAGCGACAGAAAGAGGTTAACTGACCTACTGATAACAGAGGGCATCACGGATCACAAACTGGGTTAAAACCGTATCCGAACTTGCTGTCTAGCATTCCTTGGTAACGGCGCTGCGCTCAGTTCCGAGAGTTGGATTACTTGTGTTTAGAACGGTGGTAATAGATGCTGGGCAGTATACTGCGCTACATGTTAAGGGCATACTTGAGACGGCCATTTTCAGGAATGACTTCCATAACCACTTATTTAAGCTTGCGCTGTTTTGTCACGTACAGTGTATTTGCTCGCAGCTAAAATTTTACAACACGCGTTCGTTAATTTGATGGCCTTTTTATCGCATTCAATCAACACTCGCTACAGTATGCAACTGATTAAATATTTTTAGTAGAGTCAGCGAGACTGGACCTTGGCGTGCATGGTTATATTTTGGCTTATCGTAATCCAAATGAGGCTTTATACCACTTCTGCCCTTTTCGTACTCGTTTTTGTTTTTTTCGGCTGGAGACATTGAGAAGTGCCGTGCATCCCATTTCGTGCAAACGTTTTCTACTATAAACAGGGGCGGTCCAGGGGCGCTATCGCCTCCCGTAAAACCTATGAAAGTACCTTTATTCACTATGATTTTATACAATTCGGAAAATACCATTCGCGATTTTTAAGGCCATTTTGCCGTCTATCGTTTTGCCAAAATAGTCTTGTGAAGGTATACTTGATCTCTCTAACAGTAGTGAACCCGCAATGAGACTTGACTACCGAATATCGCTGAAATCGACCCCCCCTTAACCTTACTGGCTGGATCCGCCCCTGACTGTAGAAATATCGATGCAACGTTGTTTCAGAGACAGTCGATTTGTCGACTACGTGAACTACGAACACTTAAAAAGCACTATAGAGTAACAATTGTTGGACAGGTTTGAAAACGAGTGAAGAACAAGGTAGCCTCCTTACCAAACCTTACTGCTATCAAATTTATCCGCGGCACAGCTTGTGCGTTCTGCGTTTTGCGCAAGACATAAGTTGACTTCTGCTTTTCCCAGGAAAAGTGATGTATGAAGAATGCGGTTTCTCGGTGGTAGAATTGGATTATTTTATCGATGATGCGGTGTTTCGTGAAGAAAACATTACATCTGCGATTCTATATACTGGCGCTGTGAGTCTTCACAACCTAGCGACAGTATTTTCGTCGGGATTTTCGAGGTCTCTTCTTCGATTCACGCTTTATGAAATCTCCGATTCGAAATGGGCGAGTCTTGCATCAAAATTGGAAATGCTTAAGAAATACAGATCGGGAAGAAACGTCGAACTTGTTAAAAAGGTCATGGGAGGCTCCCTGAAAGATTCTCTCGCCACTAAAACATTTTCAGTCAATAAAGATAAGCTACATGTATGGCCAGCTCAAATTGCACGTATTACAAAAACGATTCGATCCTGCATAAGAAAATCAGCACCAAAGACCAATCCCGGCTGCAAATTGATACTTCTTACAGAGGAGCAAACAGATGCCTCTCCCTCCTCTGCATTTTATCGGCATTCAGCTTTCAGCCGGAGTTGCTCTATACCTGTTTCGCCCCAGTTACTGGTCATGTCGTCTGGACGTTGCGGTGGAGAGGACTTGCAGCTCTCACTTACTGAATCGATGCTGAAGAGACAAAAACGAGACGTTTTCAAAGGAAAAAGCACAAGGTCGATTTCGGATGTGCACCAGTCGACTCGGCCAATGCGGCCTGAAACAACCGCCTCCACTGTGTGCCAGCGCCATACGATGAGAGTCAGCTTCGATGAGCTAGGGTGGTCAAATTGGGTGATTGCGCCTCGCACCATTGAAGCGTATCGCTGCTCCGGGGATTGTCCATATCCGCTGGCAGGGCAGCTGAATGGTAGCAATCACGCCATGCTAATGACGATGATGAACTCAGTTGAGCCGGCTACGTCACCTATGCCCTGTTGTGTTCCGGTTAAACTGAAACCAGTCTCCCTCCTGTACCTCGACGCTTCCGACAACGTCGTTTTGCGTCAGTATGACGATATGGTTATAGAATCTTGTGGTTGTCGCTAGCATCGCTGTAAATATTCTCGCACGACATTGTACTTTAAAATTTTTTCCGCTTTTTCATCTTTTTTGATGTAAGCAAACATCCGAGCCACAAGGTCTTCCTCGTTTGGTTTGATGGCAAAGTTGTCCTTACTAACATTGAACGTGTTTGTTTGAAATTTCTTGCAAGTGTTCGATAATAAGGCGTGACTGGAAATCTTGCTTTTGCTTTCGGTTCCTCTTCAATTCTTCGAACTGCTTTCAAACGTCAACCGAACTTTACGTCTGGCTGTAATGACCGCCAAGGTAAAAACTACACGCATACTAATAAATCATTTTATACTTTCTCGTGCGAATTCCTTTCCGACGCAGAAGCTCCGGTTGACATTTAAAAAGAGCCAAATTCGATACCAATTGGCCCCAATTTCTGAAACTGAAGTGCCGCGTATTCTTCACAATACAAAAGTGCCCTTTGATCACGGCCGGTCAGCTTTCCTTTATGACGGATGGCAAACTTAACGAACCAAATAATAAACCGCGATTAAAGCAGCGGTAATGATTCTGGTTGCTGAGTACAGTACCATGTCTGGCAGTGATCTCCATTTGGCACTTTGATATTTCGGTATTTATGGGGCCCATTATCTGCTGCAAGAACTGGGAACGATCCGACGGACTTGAAGAATGAATTTAATGTGTGGCTGCGCAGCACCTGTTTGACACACTTCGTTGCTCGAAAAGTGGTTATTTATTGCAACTGAATGTGTACCGAAGCGGAAGTCATGTCGGTCTTGCTCTTCCCGGTAGTTTGCAAATGACCGCTCGCTATCTGGCTGCGGCTGGTGTTGAATTGCAGGACCACACACTCGCTTGTCCGATTTCGTCAGGGATGCGCATGATGAAGAGAGGATCGACCAGCAGTTTAAACAAGCACAGGTGCTCCCAAGAAATTTCATTCGAAACGAGGCTCGTATAGGATGCCAAGCTTTGAAATGGATGGGCAAATGAAGCATCGTAAAACGCTTTGTGGAAATGGAATGTGCTTTTGCGTTTGTGCGGAGTTTGAAAAGAACGCCACGTAGTTTGCTGGAATCGAGTATCTGTTTCCTTATCTTTCTTGAGAAAGAAACAGTTACATTTTTCAATTGCGTACCTTGAGGGTTGCTTTCGTGCAAAAAGAAACGTCTTCATTGAATCCTTTCTAAAATAAATAAAAAAACACTTTTTCACAAGGAAAACTGCACCTGCACCAAGGTAGTAATGGAAAAGACAGTCATGGCGTTTCCCACAAATTCAAGAAAATCGAACTCGAAAGACTCAATCGTAACGAAATGATTTAGTGAAAAAACTTTCGCCCAGTGCAAGATTTGAATGAATAACGGTTTAACGGACTAGCTTTGGTTGCCTTCTTGTGACGTAAGTACGGCACGCAAATCCAGCGGTAAGCAACCCGCTTCACCCCATCGGCCAATCTTGTTTAGACACTTTTTTACGCATCATCCGTCACAGTGCAGAACTGCAGATTGCAAAAAGAACTTGAATTTTAGAATTCATAAGAAAACAAGCAAAAAAGTTCGGCCCCGACAAAAACGTAAGCAGTGGACCACTGAGCTCATTTCTCTGCCAAGAGCGTCCTTCATACAACACAGTATGGATCTTTCTCGGAAATTGTTCGCCGTCTCCAGGGTACTCCAACAGGGGCGACCAATCAGTCAGAGACCAAGAGCGCATCATACACACGGGCACACATGCATATCACCCCATTTCTTCCTCACTCACACACATACCTTTCCTCAGCTAAATCCATTGTAGGTTTATACTCGTGCGAAGGATGAAGGGGAGTTAGAACATTCACACAAATCATCCTCAGAATAAGATTTCTTTTTTTTTCAGTTACGGTTTCCTTACAGTAAAGTCTGTGCAACTTTAGAAAAAGTAAGCCTTTTAGGTGAAGTGACTGAAGTTGACACATTTTCAAGCATATTGTTGTTGTTTCTGTTCTTTGTATAATTGCGCATGCTGCGTTGCCATTTGCCAGCTACATCAGGTTTTTGGTGTCCAGCTTGTACGTACAAACGCCATTTTTAGGCCTACGCCATGGGGTCTGATGAAACAGTGTCATGACTGACATTGAAAGAAAAGTATCGCCCCACCCAAAATTTTTTTCTGGGTTCGCCCCTGAATGGAACAGGTTTTCGCGGCGTTTGTGATACTTTTGGAACGTTTTACCTTTACCCTCAATCCTAACATGTTCAGAAGCAAACCTTCGGCAAGCATACTTACTCAGCCAGTTTCGGTTGCAGCCTCAAGCGGTTTTATTTTTCGGAGCAAATACAATAGATTGCCAGTATGTGAAATTTAATTTGCAATAGATCACACTGGCTTGGGCGTTTCACAATGTTTCTAAGAGACACTGAAACGGAAAGCACGTTAACTTTGTATTTGATTCATACTCCGCGAAAGCACATCTATAGTCCTGTGCCAGTCAGCGTCCTGTTTCAATTTTCATCGCGTGGCCTGTACGTGAATGGCGCATGTCAAGTTAGAATGCAAAGGTTAATCAGGTTTTCATTACTGCTTTCACTTGTGCCGATATTAGTTGCGTGGCTTCCAGATGCACTTGAAATCACGGTCTGCTGAGCAAGCAACCCGTAAAATATTTTTGTTAGTTTTTTCCAAGTTCTGGTTTCGAAAAAGGTTGACATTTTATCATAGGAGCTACGCTTTTTGTTGTGCGTTTGACAAAGTTCGCAAAAATTGTAAATAGTGCGTGGCGGAGGCGACACGAGGCGAAGATCAAGTTTAATTTACCTACGATTCAGTTTCGGAAAACACAGCTACTTTTGATACATTCGGAGAATCAGCCGGCTACAAGTCTAACAACAACCGTACGGAAAAAGTTGGAAAACATGCAGCGTGTTGTGTATTGCCTGTAAATTTTAAATTCTTAAACTCGGATCCCTCAACATACCAATCAACAGGCAGTGCTAGGCATATCGTTTAGAAACACACAGAGATGTAGTTTAAAAAATTCATCTGCTCTGCTGGTAAAGATTGAACAAAAAGCGGCTGGCATATCTTTGTCTTTCTGGCTCTCCATACTTGAAACGGAGTGTTTATCAATCGCATACTAGGAGGCAACATCAGCTCTTATTGAAACAGAATCACTGCGTCTCACCATAAATAATTTCGTCACTTTCACAATTTCAAGCGATCCATCTCTTCAGCATGCACAACCTGTTTGCAGTGCTGTAACTGACGGGAAGGGGGGGCAGTGGTGCGATCCTTCACCCCTGGCAAGACAAATGTAAAAACTGGACCCCCCCCTTTAGCCGACATTTTGATATATATTATTCTTTTGGTTTTCAGTAGGTTGTTGTTTTTTGCGTTTTTTCTGGATGTTTTCGTTTTTTTAGCTAGTATAGACATCCACGACATCCGGATTCACTAACAATTCCTAGCCTTTTTCTGAGTGTTGGCTAATGGGCCCGTTTCAGCGAAGTTTTGCCTCTCCCTGGCTCAAACCTCTAGTTACGCCATTGCCTGTTTGGTTGTTAGGTGACCAAAAAGAGTCAACGTGAGCACTGACTCTAGATGTATAGGAAGACTTTTCTCAAGTGATCTGGAAACGCGGCCTGAAATATTTGTCCTTTCACATATTCTTGGTGCCGGTTTTGATCTGCATCTTGCAAAATGTGGAAGAAATGCCGTAGTTTTTCCCTGAAAATAAAACGAGGAGCAAGAAAAAGTCATCAGCTTCAATTGGAATTCCCAAAAACGTCTTCACTTTATCGTTTTCAAAGTGTCACATCTTTTACATCCAATTATACACGTTTCATTCCCCAACTGTCGCTACCCTGTCCGCCTTCATTTTTTCTTTTGCCATCAAAACGACAATCCTTGCCCAGAAAATTGACAACCTACCCTCATTCGCCTGATTTCGGTCCATTTGTGTATGCTGGGGTGAAAGTCGCCTCCTAGAACCCTGGCTAGTCTCTTGTGCCTATGTCAACTACTGCAATTAATCTAAGCTGAATATTTGCGGAAAGGGACCCTCAAAGACCGAGGAGCGACGGGTTTTGGATCAATTAAGGTTTGCCTTTGAGTGATAGGCAACTAGTTGCAGTTTTTCTTTTTATGGTCACAACAAAATTTTCTTTGCACTTTTCTTCACAACAGATCTGTGCATCAACTACTTTTTTTCACAACAGTTAGAAAACTGGGAAATGGAACAGGCTTTATCACGATGTAGCAAGGCCGAAAAGATGCCTGTTTTTGTGATCATTTCAGGTGATATACAAGCTTAACAGGAGTGAAGGTTGCAGAGTTATAGAAAACAAAGTAAAGGTATCTCCATCTCAGTAGAAATGTAATTATGCATAAATGTTTGTTAAAAGAAGTTTGTGTGATTGAAGTATATACAGTATGTAAATAAATGCTTTGTTAGACGACAGTCCTTAACATCATTTGGGTTGTTGCCTCTTGAAGAAATAACAACTAGCCTTAAAGGTCAAATGATATGGTGGAAAATATAGAAAATAGTAAATAATTTTATCAGAGCGAAAAACCCGGTAATCTTACTGTAAGTCATGCTAATTGCAAACATTTTCTCATATTTTGTTAAAAACCATATGTGCAGCCACTACGTGGTTTGGCTGTCGCGCAGTGGAAGCTGGAATCTCGCGATGTTAGTACTGCAGCGAAATGTGAATCAAACCTCTGACAACTTTTACAAGACCTCGATATGTTACGGCATCACTTGGGGCTTGACTTACGTAGCAACCGCAGCAGGAATATACAAAAAATTGGTTTAAGATTGAGACAAGTTTGTTACACATTTGACGCTTTTGTGCTTAGATCAGTGGTTATATGCGCCACGTGCAGAACCGTCGCCAGACAGTCGTCAATAGGGGGGCTTTATGTTTGTGCGCGGGGGGGTTTGCGATCGTGCAGGGGTGCAGGGGGGGCTTGACATTCAAATTTGACAAAACTTCCACTAATTTATAGTGTTTCATATTTCGATTTGGGGGGGGTGCTTGAAGCTGTGTTTGGAGGGGCTAAGCCCACTAAAGCCCCTCCGTTGCGACGGGACTGCACATGGCTATAATCCTATTCCTGGGTATGTATGGGTGTGTATCTATCGTTGCCTTGGATAAAAGATGAATGGAATTAAGCGTTAGGTATGCTAAGAGATAAAACGAAGGAGTTTGACATATCTTGATTTTGAAAAATCTGATTGGTTCCATCCACGCATTCAAATCTTACATGGCTTGTCATGATTTCTTAGAAGTAGTTTTAGTTGTAATCGTATTGCTGTGCATAAGCAGCTGATCGACCCAGCTTTGGGTTACGCACGTATTTGGTTACGAAAGCAGCAGTTAGAAGCACATTTACTTTACCGCGTGCCAGTACCCTTGACCGGCAAATCTCCTCTTCAAATTTGGCATTTCAAGGTTTCTTGGCATCGCATGGTTGTACAAACCAGGTGTCTCCAAACTTTTACGTCAGAGGGCCACATTATTACATAGCAGTTCGAGGGCCGGACGTATTACATAATGTGATTGTTTCGGGATATGTTACGTTCTACCAAATCAACAATTTTTTCGTAAATCTATCATTTTTTCATTATTAACAAATTGTCTTTGCGGCGTGACAAAACGGCTTCGCGGGTCGGATTTGGCCCGCGGGCTGTACTTTGGAGACCCTGGTATAGACCATTGGAATCAAATTTGCACTGAAAGGTTTGTTAATAAACATATGATTTTACCTCCAGAAAGGATCGCACTAAATTGCAGAATCTAAATGCTAAACTAATTATTCTCGCAACCAGTACGTAATTTCAGTAGTAACTATTTAGCAGTGCCAAGAAAATGTACAGTTTCTAAAGTAAAAGCGCGCATTTGACTGATAAAATTTCATACATTATCGCATTTGTCAGTCAAAACAGCGCATTTTCACTTATTTTAGACTTTTTACTAAATTCAGCTTCAGAATTAAATTTCTAACACGTCACTGAAATTGTCGGGAAAATCGTCTTATACAATTACTTTGAGTAACAGATGTGTATGTCACTGGTTAAGAATTCATGGTACTTAGTAGTGCTAGTTACACCTTAGACTGTACATCATAGACATTGAAAGTTGTTACCAAGAACTAAAAACGATTTGAGTTTCCATATGCTACAGTACAATTCGTGAAATTCTTCACTGAAAAGCATAGTTTTTGTTTCTTTTTGCAACGACCGAGTTTTCCTGCATCAAAATAAGGTACCGTAATAGTTTGTTCATTCTTCCATAGTAGGCGAATTCAAACCAATCAAAACGCTGATTGCCTGTCCCTACAGTAGCGTAGCCAACCCAAAATTTTTTGGGGGCCAAAAAATTGGGGGTCAAAATTCTTGATTTTAGGCTATAAACAGTTTTTATATGGGATACCGCCTCTCAAAGCACAAAATGACTAGATATAAAAATTTGAGGGGGGCATGGCCCCCTGAGGCCCCCCTGGCTACGACTATGCCTACCGGAAGCCCTTGATAATGATATACACACTTATGGGATTCCATACTGTCGCTGCATCTTTAACGAGGCTGTCGATATGACCTTTTGAATACATGCAAGTTATATGTTTTATGCTTCAAGCCACTGTGCAACAGAAGAAGAAACTGTTACTTAGAAGCAATGCACTAATTTTGAAATTCTCATTTGTAGTAGAAATAATAGCCGAAGGTAAACTTGCTCAAATCTTTTGCGCAGTATCTTTGTTCATTAACAAGATGGTGCTGTTTCATCAAATGTTTATTTGAAATAAAATGTCGCTTTTCGCAAACCCTACTGTGACTGCTTGCTTTCTGACAGTTGATGTATTCTTCAGATCTGGAGGACATTATTTTATCACATCTCCATCAAAATTTTTGGAAAGCTGTGCAATGGCTTGCTATATCAATTATTTGAGAGTAGAAAAGAGTTGAAATTTTGCACGCTTTTCGAATCCGCTGACCGATATCTTCAGGTTGCACATGTTCCACGTTCTGGGTGGTGGTATTATGCAGAATACGTCAAAATATTTTTTCAAGGTTCTTTTATTCTTTTTAAATCTACTAGAGGTTCAGTTAAACTACTGCAAGGCCGAAAACCACATTAGACGTTCACATAAACTACAAAGTTCGCTCAAATAGTTTTTATTTTCTTATATGTTTTTCTTAGTAAGCTTACTTTTTCAGATTTCAACTACATTAGCCGAAACCTGCCTGAATACAATTAGAAAAACTGCAAAATGAACAGAAAAATATTTTCTTCTTTACCTAAAAATTGTACCAAAGTCCAAAGTGCTTGCAAAGCATAAAAATTCAACAATCACATGTTTTAAAGAACGGCATTCCCTATATACATTATCTTCCAGAAATATATTTATATTCACTTTACAATAACCATCCAAACTTTGTTTGATACCTAGGTATTGTACAAACAAGAACCTAGCTGTTGATTAAAATAAATATGTGCAATGTCCATCGGCGCTCGACCGGTTTGCCATCTTCTAAATCTTGTAACACGCGGTGGCGGCGTAGAGCTTTGAGACTAACTTCTGCCTTGTTGCCAGCAGTCAACTCAAATATGCAGATGAAGTGACGAATTTCAATGACTGATCACCTTCAAACGGAAACAGCGGGTGAAAATTATGTTCAGCAAAGGTTAGATCGATCGGCCGCAATAAATAACGTTGAAAACTGGAGAAAAGTACTCTGTTTTGTACTTTAGCCTGTATTTGCGCAGGTGGTACCTTCACAAATAAGTTTTGTCTCGTTGCTAGGATTGCTATCTCAACTATGGCCAACTCAAGCAAGACCTCATATAAATCTTTTCCAGTTGATTTGCAACATATCAAATAACGAAGAAAGCAAAATCCGGTATTTCCAATTGCGTTGTTCCAACATCGCGTTACGCTGAAGTCAACACAACTTTTGCAAAAGAGCAACACCTGTATTTGTAATTTACGCAGAGGTGCCACCTGCCCGCATGTATGTAAAATCGGTCCCACGACATTTCCTTCATATTCGAGGCACGGTATTTTATAAGGCGTAATTTCAAATCTAGCGAAGGTCAGGCGTGTAACAAAAGTTGAAGGGTCTTGAGCAAAAAACGTCTCAACTAGTATAGAGAAAAATAGTTATCGTCTGCTGTCAGGTGCTGCCGAGCAGAAGTAACAAAAATGGACAAGAGAAAAACATCGCCGCTTTCTATGCTTCAATATATAAATAACACGAGCAACACTAGAGTAGTCTAGTTTCGTTGCTCTCGGTGCTGTGAAGCTCCACCGCAACATTTGCAGTCATGGGATACAAGCACTATTCAACTTGGACTTTTCGGAGAAATACGTTTTTCTGCGGACACCTATTAGTTTTCATTGCACAATTTAAGTGGGTTTCGTTTGACAGTGTTGTGAGTTGTTGCAAGCGTATGTTTGGATTGGCGTAACGCGAGAGAAGCTTGTGCCGAGAGAAAGTTCGCAAGAAGCGATGTCGCCGCACCTTGCCGTCGAGACATCGAGCAGAAGAATTGTTTCGACCGAGACGCACTAGTAACGCTCAGTTCCAGTAATGCAGTGAGGTCAGGACAGTTATCTTAACTTTGCGGCCAGACAGTGAGAACAAGAAAAGTGCTTTGTGGAAATTGCGCACTTCACGAAAGTCAAGCAGAGAAAGTGAACTCTTGTCACCTACTTTGTACGACTTGCGTCCACCAAAGGTCAGCAACATTATTACATTCAAAAGAAAATTACAGGCAAATCAAGCGGCTTGTTTTATCAATAAAAAGTTGTTTGAGCTTAGTCATTTTCAACGAGAAGCCAACAGACGGGAGCAATAAAAAATTTAAATTGTTCAACTTAAGTTGCACAAGAGCATATCACAGTAGTCTTCTTCGGAAATTATTGCGAACTAATATCACGACAGCAGGTCACCATTCAATAACAAGTTTTAAGGAAGTGTGAAAAGTACCAGCTGTTACCGCAAGCTTCCTAGTAAACGACCTTTAACCCCGCGTTTGGCTTTGACTGGGTTTAGCCGCCACTTGTTTGTCGTCAATGGAGCTGCACGAATTCTGTGACAAATAAAAGTTTTGCTTTCTGCAGTAGGCCTTAACAGATTGCAAACTTTTTTCTCCGGCAAGCGGATAGTTGGACAGCTGCTGAAAATTTCGTGGCACCTGTTTACTTTAAGTTAAGTTTCACCGATCGCCAAATCCGTCATACATTGAATCCAGTTGTAAGATTGTCGATATTTTTGTGAAAAATCGGAACAATATCTGCGGCAGTTGACTCGAGCAGTTGCTGCTGTGGCAATAAATTGCTTGCTTCGCTGCATTCTCGATATTGCTAAACTATATTCTTGCTACTTTGCAACGTGTGTGGGCATACAAATGTCGTACGTACTGTTGAGTAGTTGCCAATGTGATAACCACTTTGCAATCTTTCATAACTGATCCCATAAAGTGCACGTTTGCAGTTTATTTCTATTCCAACCAATCTTCTTTTTGGTAAAGGACGCCATTTTCCAGTAAATGCTGTCAATGCTGCGTACTTACAACAAATGGAACTTTGACGCCTTTGCTGTTTAGTAACAAATAATTTTGGAATACAAAAGTATTTTCTTGTTTGCTGTAGACGGAATTCTCTTACCGCCGTTTACGCGGCCACTTCCCTCTGATTCCGTTAAGTTGTAAGCTTGTTATGTGACTGCTTTCGAAAGGAATTCATGGCATTACGGTTCTGCGTGAGAAAGTATTTTTCGTTCGGTGTAGTTTTTTGTCGTTACCGAAAAACAAACAAACTTTTTTCCGATCGACACGCTCGGGTTCTTTTAATATCTAGTTAATCAGCTCGTACTCGTGTTAGACGTACCATTGTCCGAACACGAAGCGAAGGCGTAAGTTGGCTCGAGTCGGCGTCATTTGGATGCCTTGCATCGGGAGGCGCCGGTACGGCGCGACCGGGGTATAGTTCTAGAGCGCTAGCAGTCGGACGAAAACGGCACTCAAAGGGGTTGAGTCACTGTTTTGTATTCGCTTTCCTTCGAAACCTAAACAATCGTCCAATGATTCGGACAACTGTCGCGATGTGCGCCTCGATTGAGTTCCTCGGTGGACGTGGAGCGTTTGTTGGTCAGGCACTCAGTGCAAGATGCTCAAAACTTTTTAAACCACAACAAAATCCAGCAATCAGTCAAGAGGTTGCAAAAACCGCGACCGATGAACGTTTGCAACGTCGCGACTACAGACATCTCAGCGCGATAGGCATCGGTGCAGCAGAAAAAGAATGACAATCTCACACGATCATGAAGTCACACTTTTGCCGAGCAAATGCCATCGACGTTGATCACGTTGGAAACTTAGAAAAGAGGGCATCGCATGCCGTTCGCACTATTGCGCGTTTCTTTTATGCTCTTGCTCCTGTTATCAGAGCGAGCAACTCAAAATGTGCATATATTTGTGGGCGAGCGGCAGCTAAAAATGTTGTGAATCTGTGCAGAAAGCTCGAAGACCATGCCACGAGGCATGGGTTGTTCATATCGCGATAAGTAACAGGGAACACCTTCGACGAAAACGTCTTAACACAGCAACGCTTGCCCTTTCTACGATCAAGCAAGCATAAAACAGCCATGTTTGGTGCTTTTGTTGACAAAGCGACCGATGTATAGGTGGCTTGTTTACAAGATGTAGTTTAAATTTCCTGTCAGTTCATTTTCACGGCAGAGACGGCGTGTAAAGCTTTTCTTGCGCGGTCAAATGCATTGAGATCAAAATTCTTTGGGGTTGTCAAACCAAATCGCATTTCTTCACTAATCGAATCAATGTCAGCATCCGTCACAAATGTAATAGACTGCTGAAAAGAGAAATAAATAATCTGTACATTTCCTGCCCCGATCTGACTCGGAGCGTCCAAGTTCAATAGTTATACAACAAAGGAACGGCGTACACGACCCTGAGTTTGTAAAGGACGCTTGTCGATTAGTTTCATGGCGTTGACTGCACGAAAGGTCTGTGTGATGCAGCGGCTTGTTTTGTGCGAAAAGCTGGGTACTGGAGAACGCAAATTTACTTCTCGCTTTTGCTTGTTCAGCGCCACTATCGGACAGTATTAAGAAATTTGCCAAGTGCTGTTTTCTGACCAGGAGCGTGGTTATTCACAAACTAAAAATTTTATATTTAGCGTAGAGTAGACCACCATCTTTTACTTGCCATGTTTGTCATTCCAGGTTGGTTAGAAGCTGCTAAATGTGTAGTTTCTTACCAGTTTTTCTTAAACCGTTTACTTCGATCCGCAGTTCGCCTGTGGCAAACATCAGAACTAGTCACTTTGGAGTAATACAGATGCTATCGTGTTCGATTATCGCATCACTGGCCGATGTGAAATACACGCGGCAGCAAGGTTTTGGGCGTTTTATAACTTTTGTCAGGAATATCAGTAAAAATGGAACGCAAGTAAAAGTAGGTATATTGGTTCTTCTGGATGCAATGATGCATTCTGGTAGTGTACATTCTCATGATTTAATTAAATTCTTTACTTTTTCCAACATCTTTTCTCATAGTCTTGCTATTTGGTAATTTGATACGAAGTCTTTCGCATGTTGCAGTCTAGAATAGTTGTCTGTTACATCGCTCAAATAATTAAAGCAAAGCGTTATCGAGCGCTTGTTGGCACCTAGCAATCAAACAAATTTTCGCCGTTCACTCTAAAATTGTCCTGGCCTGCCAGGTGATGCCACCATGACATTCTGCCAGTCTTTTCACTGCGGATCATGGTTTGAATGGCAATTACAAGTTCAACCGAAAAATCGTCGCTCATCAACCGGAATGTCAACGCTGGGCCTAAAAATAGCCCATCAAAGTAAAAATGTTGTTGCGGTTCCAAAGCTCGGCGCTGAAGCGCAAAGCTCAATTAAAACAGAGTGATGAGAGCGCACTTGAAGGATCTGCTTTCGTCGATCTACGATTGGCACGAGGTGCTACTTGTGATTTGTGCTGTTGTTGTGGCGTCTTTTCCTTCCAGCACGATCGTGTCTTGTTCAGTCAAACATGTTGCGAAAGGTTCACGTGGCCCAAGAACTATTCTGCGGTGGAGCTGGAGCACTAAAAACGATCAAGTTGATTGACTGTTATGTAGAACGAATGGTAGTGACATTCTTAAACCAAAACAGACGGTACCGAAAGCTGGAATACTTCGCTAGTGAAAGCTACCACTGATTTGTTAACGCTTCTCAGCGATGCAAGCATCGCTTTTCAACGTGGTCAATTTTAAAGAAAAGTTTATTGTTGTGAATTCGTGCATGTGTTGGCGTTTTGTATTGATGGAAAACGGATGAGATGATGTCCACAACAGAAGAACGAAAAACGAAACTAGAATTAAAACAGAAAGTATCTTTTTGAAACTTCGTAAAACTAATGCAGCCAGTTATATTTCGGACTAAGCTGTTTGCACACATTCACTACGGAGGGTTCTGATTACAGTTTCTCTTTCATTGTCGTTGAGTTTTATTTATCGTGGTGTAGTGTGGCTGATGAGTAATCACTGAAACAAGGGAGTTAGCGTTTCGTTTGAGTGCGAACTACGCGGTGTTTTGTAAAACTGTAGCCAGAGCGTCGCCTGTCACTAAACCCGTTCCTTTCACAACGCACCCGACCCAGTTTTGTGTGACTACGCGCACTTGAAATCATGTTGAGCTGTCCGAGGCATCTGTTAAAGCACGTTAGGAAGACGAAAACTGGCAGCTAGTGTGGTTTACAATAAATTCACGAATCCTTGTGAGGTCGAATGAGACGGGTTACGTTCTGGTTTTAGCAATTACAGGCTTTGAAAGGCGACTTGCCATTTCGCTTTTCAAAAGCTGCCGACAAAGTTTTTCGCTGTGGCCGAGAAATTTTGAAGCTAGCGAACGTGAATGATCCCTGGTTTTTGCGTTTCTCCGCGCATGACTGAGCAAAGCAGTGTGTTCGCAGTGCTCGCCAGAGCGGGTAGCTTTCAAACGACAGCAGCAAATGACACGGAGTCGGCCCCTCATTGTTTTCAATTGGTTGGCGGCTGTGCTGGACAACATGGAGGGCTAGGCTTGGTCGTTGTTGATATTTGGCGTTGCGACGTTCAACATCGACGAACAATAAGCCAGACTTCGTTCAAAAATCCCCAGTTTCTGCGCGAAAACCGTTGCTGGAACCAACGTTCGTTGGTGTCATCACAGGCACACTTGCGTTCTTTGGTTAGTCATTACTAAGCAGCATGGTGCATGTTGCTTGGGGCAGTCATGCACTCGGCAAGCAGGGCCCGAATTAACTGAATGAGGGAATGACCGGTAATTTATCTAGCGTAAGTGAAATGGCACTGCTGGTTTTGGGCTTGTGGCATGGTAACTATTTGCAAGTATTTATTATGACGAGTCTTTCCCATTTAGTCATTAAGGCGCGCTCGCCGTTACGCGCGTTGTACTGGAGATGTTGATTTAAGATAAAAAACGATCGATATATTTCGTAAATCATTCGCAGCAGTTACAGTTTGCCGAGATTGCGTTTATCCGTTCAAAACGGACGATACCATTTTCGACGAAAGATGAAAACGTTTTCCATATTACTACACTTTCGAATACCGTGAAGGGTCTGTAGGTTGGTTCGGGCTCTTGATTAAAATCGCGATAAATGGCATATTGACTTTGTCGTATTTCTTCTAGACAACAGCGTAAACGGTTGAAAGGAAAGCTTGTGCGCGAACTTAAAATGGCTGCGCGACAGCGTCACTAAAAAGGGAAAGGAGTCCCCCAACATTACGGGTGGATACCGACTGACGATTATTAAACTGATCCAAACACCGAGTTGCGATCAATGGGATGGTGAAAAGACTCGCAGCTCGTAAAAAGAGAAATTCAAACCTTTGCTAGAACTGCTACTTTGCGCCATTTGGTAAAGAATGCACGTTATGCAGGTCAGCCTGATCGACTTCATCCAGTGGCATTCAATGACACGCGAGCTGGTTTTTCACGCAAACACGCGTGCGGAGATAGTCGAGTCGCTAACGTTCTGTGGACTCCGGCGCCATTAAGTACAACTGCATCTTTTTTTAAGACCAATGTACTGTCCGGAACAAGTTTGTGTCTTCACTGTAAGTTGCAAGACTGGTGTGGGCTATTTTTTAAATAGTTGCAGCGTTCACCCGTGGTTTAGAAAATCTTGCGGTTTTCATGCATGTCATTGCACTGAAGGTAATACTCGTCATCGCTTCCCACTGTATGCTTCTCCGCTTCAGGAACACGTTTACGCTCCAGAGCCACCTAAGCTCATGCGCTGGACAAACCGTGACTGAAAGGATAAACCGTGACAAAAGCGGTCACCTTCGTTGGAAAATGTGCGAGGAACTCGCAGGGGTTAAAAAGCAAAAAAACGATCGAGTCAGCTATTCTCATGCTGCTGAAGTCGGTGCAACTGCTATGTTTTCTTCAGGTTTAACTTTTTACCAGACACTTTCGTTTGTAAATCAACTTCCAGGAGTTGGTTTAGACAATATGTGCATACTTTACGTTGCGTGCAGACACTAAACGCATTTTGTAAATGAAATCAGTGATGTTCATAATTGTACAATATTCACAACACCAGGCTAACTGTCACTGACCTGTGGAGTCTTTCATGTACAGGAAACACGTCAGCAAACGGGAATGAGACGCTCGAATAACCAGGCAACGCGACCAAAAGCGCTGGAGGCTTGAAGAAAAAAACAATTTTTAAGCAAAATAACTACCGATTTCAGGAAGCGCGTAGTAGTAAAACCGCGATCACACTAAACTATTTCGGAGGAGAATAAAAGTGCTAAACTTATGACAATACGTTATCTATCAAGCGTACTTCAAAAAAAGACACAAATTTGGGTCTGACACGTGAACTAAATTAAGATGCTAAGTTGTCTCTCAATCTGAGTCGCCGTCGTCACGCAAACAGCCAAGAAAACATATATTGAACACGTTCACTAATGGCGCGCCTACGTGCGCTGCCACTTTCCCATGAAGGGCGCTCAAACGTCTGCCAACCACTCACTGCTTGCTCCGTGGCACGAATGTGTATGTTACGCTATTGACCAAAAAATACGGCGATGGACCTTTCGAAAGTGGAGCAGTTGTTGAGGCGCCTGTTGGCGATTTCAGCGACACCAACGGGTATCTGTCGCATGCCTTGCTTCACTCTAAAACAAAGGAATGCTTGGGGCGTGTGCGCATGGACAATCGTTACAGTTACGAATCGCTGGAGAGGCGATTGCGTTGCTTCAAATATTGACGGAAACTGCTCGCATGAAAACAGTGTTTCGAAAAAAATTTGATAATTGCAAGTTAATGATGCACTGGACCAAACCACAGTTCTTTTCCTTTTTTGTCACTGATCAGTAAAAATAGTTTATCGTTGCAAATTTTTTTGTATTTAGGAGCGAGTTTGTTGGCATATGATGTGTTCTTTGTGTTCATCGCCACCAAACAACGCCCACGGGCAAAACATTTCGCTGTTTGTAAGTACAAAATTAGGGGAGGGTTCTGTTAATTGCGTACCAAAGCAACAATCATTTCAGGTTAGATCGGCGCAGCAACGCTGTAGGTCCGCGTGCGCATTGTATGTTCGCTGCAGAAGACCGTCGTTTTTCGCCTGTCTATCCAGTCGTTAGTGCCAAAAAACGCAGACCAGCCTCAAAACAATCAAAAGGATCGAATGCGAACAGTTAGATTCGGCAGTTGCGCTCATACCGTAGTGTAGAGCAAAGGCAGCCGTGTATTAAAAAGATCTTTATTCGTGAAAATATTCAGCAAAGTTTACTACATCCCGATCGGTGGAAAGAGGGTATAGTAAATACTGCGATGCTCCACTCTGCATTAGGATTCGTGTCGAGAACATTTGTAATCGAATGCGAATCTGATGTAGACAGGGCAGCGATATGCATCTCCCCAATTACTTGGCGACGCATGGGCAATCTGAGACGGTCTATTACTGTCATTTGTCCGGTTGACGTGTGTTTTTGAAATGTTATTTCTTGCAGTATGTCGCCACAGTCATTTATGTTGTGATTGGCAATGCTTCAGCCATCTTGTCTCTTCTTTATTGTGCGTATTTATAGTCTATCAGCAGCAAGTTTGCAATCGGTTTATTTCAAGCGACTTAAAAGAGCCGTGCCGATAAATTTTGTAGGAATGCTGTTACGTCATTGCCATCCAAATGTCGTACTAAAATGCGTAACTTTCACCGCTAATGCCGTGAAAATTCATTTCTAAGGGAACAGAAATACTGTGTACAAGCGCTGCTGCTAAGCAGGCCAATGGGCTGGCATTGTTACTGGAAACTGTTGTCTTTTTCTGCAGCCCTTTTCCCAACCTGCCCTGTAGGGAAAAGTCGCTGCTGACACGGGTATTATTATAACTGCAACAGCAAGCCCATAATTTGCTCGGGGTGACGGGCGTGTAATGCTCTTGTGTAAACGTATATACAGCGCCTCCTACAAATACTGAATGGCAGAAATGAGTGAACGAGGACAGCGAACGCCTTAGGTTGTTTTCGCGACTTTTGAAATGAGAAATTTTAAGTAATGTGACTTCCACTGATTAAAGAGTAAAACTTGGGACACGTGCGGGAGCGATGTGATGGCCGGATGGACTTGCTATATCTTGATGGAACTACGAATAAACGGTATCATGGGCAAAATCGTGTGGAATCCTGCAGAAACCGCTGTTAGTTACCAAGCGAAGTTTAAAACACATGCGCCTTATCGCTTACATGCACCTGTTACAAGTACCCCTGGACATGATATTGTACAAGAGAGCAGCTTGGGTGCTTACGGAGAAGCTTTCGCACTTGGTGCAAAAATTAAGACGCTTGTAACACCTGGACTGAGATTCGCTGGGAAATGATTTCAAGACTGGTAATTTTCTGTGATTTATTGGTGCGATCCGCACAAAATACTGCAAGCTGCAGTAGATAGAACCAAGAATTTCTGTGACTGGACACGGTGTAGGTTTTCATGATTTAGGATTGTTGCAAGCGCGGTGAATGCAGATGATGAAGTGTGCCAAAGTGATAATAAACAGAGTAAAAGGCGTATCTTATTGGCACGGCGAAACGGAGCAGTTCGAAACTGGAGAGTTGTTGCAGCTGAAAAGATCTGAGCCGGCCCGATCAGCTGTGTCGTGACGTTTCCCGGTCACATATGATCAAGTTTATTTATGGTCACGGTTCTGCGTTCGGTTACTCTGGAAGCAGTTGCATAGTTTTGAAAAGGTCATTTGTCAGTGATTTGTTTACTTTGTCAGAAAAAAACAGGATTTTAAGGCATCGAAAGTTCATGGAACTTGGTTCACCCGACAAGTGTTTGATCATGTGTGAACTCACAAAAAGCGCTTCCTTGAAAGTATTTCAGCACAAGGTAACAAAATGAGTTGTAGAAGGGCGCCTCTCTGACGCAGAACAGCATATCAACATAAATGTAAAAAAATTAAGCTTTTCCGTACCCGCACGATCTCCGCACGGCTGGGCGATTTAATCGACAACCGCGCAAAGCCCTTTGGCTGTTTTGCGGTCACACAGGTGTTCAAGCACTCGATTACGCAGCTATTATCACCTGCCAACATTCTCGAATAAATGAAAATCCGCTAACCTTCGCTCAACCTTGGCGCTACCGCATGTGGGTGAAGCACGCACTTGCACTTCTTCCTATCTTCTGATTGCAGACACTGCCAGTCAGTCTTAGCCTTGACCTCATATCAGAGCAAGTGTCTTTCTCCTCACGCTATCGACCAATACTCCGGCGTATGGCACGTTGGTATCTGTCACGTGAATAAACCGGCAACGCGGTAACTTCGCCATTTACAAGGCAAAGGGAAGTCATGACGACATCACGCAAGCCGAAGCGTTTTTATAGACAGTAGACACAACAGTCGGTTTATGTAATTGTAGGGAAGCCTCATACGTACTTTCGTCATAATGTGCCAATACCATGTTAATCAAGGCAAGTACTGCCATTGTTCCTTTGTATTACTTATCCAGTACTAGTAACCTTGCAGTCATTTCACACACCTTACTTTCTGTGGCAACATTATGACACTGATCATGTTGTCTTAGGGAAGGTAAGTGTGGAAAATTTCTAAATATAGCAATTCAGCGCAAAGAAGTAACTACTAGATCGTGCGTGAAAATATAGCAAAGCCTTCCGGCAATCGTGAAAGCAGCAGAAATGGCAGCGGCAAGTAAATATGTTGTGTAGAACAATTAGCTTCTCTGCAATTGCATGTCGTTGGGCGTTTATGAGTTTTGCGGCATTGAAGTAGAATTTAATGATTCCTCCATCGTCGCGAATAGATAAAGCAAAAAACATGCCACGGCAACCTCAACTACAATGACTACGCAATAAAAACCAAAGAATGCCAGTCAGATGAAAGTTGTTGCCACGTGGTTATTCGTGGATAGTGACGGCTTCGAAATGAGAAAGCCAAAGAAAACTGCAAGTAAATTCTAGGGGAACGATTATTACCGCTTGGAGAAAACCAGGTCGTTCCAAGTTAAGGGAAGCTCAGGTGAAGCAATAGCTCTAAAAAACATGCGAACGCATCTTTACTCAATCGCGCGACTAACTGGCTTACTTTCACAAAGTCGTTTCAACCCTATTCCTAAGTTGGCTGGCTACTTTCAAATAGTTGTTGCATAAATTTCCTTGTAATGGTAGAATAAATTAACCATGCACCTCAATTGGAACAAGAAAAACTAAATGATATTTGACAACATAAAAAACAATAAAACGGAAAACTTGAGTTGTGCGAGTGCGATAATGTAAATGCTCAAAAATTGGTTGTTTACCGTTATTTGTCGTGACTAGAGTGGAAGGAGTAGGAAAGGAATCTGGAAATATGAAGTTTTTGTATTTTTTTCAATTGTCTTTACCCCCTCATGCACTTTACTGTATTATTTCAGTTGAGAGTAACACTGACGTTGAATCACGTTTAGGGTTACACTCGCGCGTCGTGAGAACTATATATTCAAATGTTTTGGAGTCCAGAGAGTAGTCCTCTTTTGAGCAAAACGGCATGTTTTCAGACAAAAGTATGGTTGCGAATAAGAAAACAGACGATCTCTCATATCTAAAAAAAGTTTGGAAACTGGGCGAATTTTAATAAAAACATGTAATATTCTACTAAACGTTTCAGCCCCTTTCAGTTGTTTTTCTAAATGTTGCTAGCATTGATTGAAGTTTTGGCAACGCTTTTTACCTTGGCCTGATCCTACATATCTAACAAAAAGGTTTCAGTTTGGTTTTCGGATTTAAACTGGATAAGTGCATGGGTATTGTGTAAATGATTTTGGCCACGTTTCAGCCGCGGAATTCTTGGCTTCTTAGCTAACGAAACCCCTGAAACCTTCCCACCGTCATTCCATTGTTATAATCCATTCGTTGCGAGTTTAACCGTAACTAAAGACCCTGTCTATTTTTGCTCCTTACAATTGAACGCTTCTTCATACAACCGCCTGCTTACTTGTTGAATGAGTGCATTTTGGTAAAGTCAATACATCAAGTATTACAAACGTTTATTGAGGGCGAAAACTGTGATAATAGCGGGTTGCTAAAATTAGATTTAAACAAATAGCATTTTGTTTTCTTGCTCCGAAAAGAGAAAACGCATCACCCAAACTATGCGTGACCTGTGTGGTCAAAGATTGCTACTTATTGCCTTGAGATGAGTATCTACTATTGTTTTATCAGGCAGCGAATTACCAAACTCCTCTCATAAAGATGTGAAACCTTTCACATGTGAAGTAGCTGACATATTAAACTGTAATTACTTTCACCATATTCGTAATACTTCGGCCTTGAGACCTTGATTTCAAGCACAGGCGTCATTGTTAAGTGCAGTTTTGACACAACATACGTCCTGTTTTGTTCACCTTCAAGGGTCTAGGATGACTGCATTTCCGACACTGTACTTGTCGAAGCTACAGTATCGAAGAGGTTTGGTTCGAAGTATGAAACCTTTTTCTGCTTCGCAAGTAACTTATTTAAAGCAATGCTCCATGTTCAGCAATCAGAGAAGGATGCCTTGAAAGAACGAAAGAAGGGTCGTGACTGCTTGAAGATATGTGTAACGCAGGAATCTTAAGTAATGCTGATTTTTCGGTAAATGTTGATTTTCTGGATGATTTATTTGACATGAGACCCATAAAAGTGTGCTTTATTTTGTAACGTCGTTAAACGTATGCTTTGCCTCTTTAGCTTGGATTAACATTTTTCAAAGAAAAACGTAGGCTTGATGCTGATTGAAAGATGCGAAAGCGAATCGGAAGCTAGCTGCCGGAGCCACGGAACTGATGCGTTTTTACGTATACTCCAAGACCCACTCCAACTAAAGTTTGTTCAGGGGATTTATGATGGTTACTTTGACGGACGGGATTATCATTTCAATTCTAGTGCTGCATTTGGTGGTCGAATTCAGCTCAGGACTTTTGCCTCTAGCTGGCCGGAATAATTTGATGCGACAAGCAGCAACTTACACAGGTGCAACATTCGAAGACCAAGAAAAAATAGTAAACGATTTTGAGAAAAAACTATTGAACATGTTTGGTCTGAAGAGGCGTCCCTCACCCGGACCGGACGTTCAAGTGCCTCGCATAATGCAGCACCTGTACAAAGCGCATATGGGAGACATGTACCAGCACCATGAGAAGATTTCTACGTCCTGGGAGACGGGATTCGATCTTCCTCCTGATGAAGTGATGAACAAGGTGAACACTGCAAGAAGCTTTCATCATTTAGGTAAGAACTGCTTTCAGTCAAATCGACGGTTTAGTGTGTTTTAGGCTTTATCGTCCAGACTGCAGTTACTTTTTTTGAGACACTGAGTAAGCACTTGATAATTGCCAATAGATTTTCTACTACCCGCAATGGCAACTCTTGTGTTTTTGTTGTACCATCGAAAAGTAAAAATATTCTGATTGCGAGCAGAGCCATCATTGGAAATTCTTTGGCTTACCGGTAGTTAGTGTCATCAGAGGTCAGCCTGCGCAATGTTAGTTTTGCCAAATCGGAACGAATATTTTTATGTGTATGACAGTTGAGCAACTGATCTGGTTTTACATCAAATGGTTTCATCCTAGTGTCTAGCAAGTAGAAACTGCCTTGATTTTCAGGCGTAGGAATCTTAAGAAGATTGCGCTGGTAGTAAGCCCAGCACTTTGAATATCGGTTAGAATCACAGTACTTAGAAGAAAATATTCAGAGCAAAAACGAGTCGTTGCTTTATACGCTCTTGTAATCGACTGTAAGGACAAATATTAGGTTGATGAAGAGTAACATGATATATTTTACTTTTGACCCGGATATGACTTACTGCAATAGGATAACAGTACAACTCTCATGCTATGGAGATCAACATCGTTTCTTGCGCCGCTAGCAAGTGTGCTGTAATCCACTTCTTACTTGATATATCTTATTTATCATCGGATATTGATCGTGCTTGACTCAGTACTCAATTGCCTGATAACGGATATCCAATTTTCGCGATTAAACTACCACGTGCTGCTCCGTGTGATCGAATCGGATTTCGACCGGGTAGGAACTTTTCGGTTACGGGACACGAACATGCATGTTATTCATTTCTATCCCGTAACTTGCACACACCGGTGGATGACGCGGAAATTTAGAAAATTTCTCTGAAAATGAGTACGCGGCGAGTGTTGCGAAATTATGAGCAAATTGTGAATAATCGATAAGACTTTTTTCACAGACAGCGGTAGACCTTTTGTTGAGAGAACTACCAAACATCTTTTAAAAGGGTGTCTATGACATCCAGTGACGTATTCCATACAACAGAATGACAGAACACACATACGCATACCTCGTAAAGCGCAACGCTTGCGTGAAGGCCTTGCCGTATGGTGTTGCTTTGCTTCAATTTTCGAGCTTAGTCGAGCGTAGATTTTAGCACACACAACGCGATCTCGCGGGAGTGTGTCTTTGAAACTTCGCAACAAATTAAATTTCAATTCTGCACAGCTGAAACATATTTCTGTTGCATCTGCGCCTTGTTCTTGTACCACTGAGTTTCTTTCCGTGAGATCGAAGCCATCCAGGCTTGTTTTGTTGAAGTTGGATGAAAACAAAAATTTAATTTCGCGGGAGAGGTTCTAAGATTCACCCCAGATCACGAGTTGAAATGCATTACGGCGATGGTTCGCTCACTACAGTCCCGAATCAGTCTGTTAAACATGCTAGTAAACATGCGAAAGCGCAATCGATATTGGTTACATATCGTGCCTGTCAGTCTGTCATGAGTAACGCTGCCCGCACTCACTGTGCTGTTTCGTCAGACATGTTTTGTAATATTTGGTAGAGTTGTGTCTGATTGCTTCTATTCGGTCGAGCTAGCGCGCCGGGCAAGTTGCTGCATGGCGCCTGTGTTTGTCTGTTGGTAATTAGTTGCTTGATACTAAACTATAAACAATCATTTTGACGTCAAACTGAAAGATTGAACATCCATATCGTCACTCGATTTCCTACTTTTTGCTGTTCGAGCTAGTTCGCTCATTAGGGCTGAAGAGCAAATCACGTCGGCCGCACGGCGGAGAAAGATACCAAGTGTAAACCAATTTATCTTCTCTGATGGAAACGTAACGCCAAACGCAGAAGCAACAGGGTCGGTTAGTTTGTACAGCTGAGCCACTTCCCAAGTAGAACTGTAAGGTAGCATAATGGGATGGTTGCGTTACACTTGGGGTCATCGAACTAAAATCACTTAAGAGATAGACATGAACGATCTCACATAAACAATTTGCTTCGAGTCAAATCGCCCAAACTACCCGCAGCTTGATGATAGCCGTAAAAGCTACTGCGAGCAGTTTATCGGCTGTTGTGATAGTAGCTGGTGGTTCACTCAGTCAATTTCGGCTGGGCTAAAATTTCTTGAGTAAGGTTGCCTTTGCCCTCTGAACAATTTAGTTCCGCAGAAGAAGCACTCGCAGCGATCTAAATTTGCTGAGGTGAACCCAAACATTTTCTGTAAGTTGGGACAATCCTCCGATTCGTACACAACCTGCTGTATGTACGTTGCTTTGTCTTGGCTTTAGCTCACTCCAAGTTACTTGGACATACATGCTACCAAATATCTGGTTCATATCGTGAGAAATGCTGTTCGGCGCGAAAATAATCCATGAAAGTAGTTTTTGAAAAACTGCTTGGAACAGAAAATAACGCAGCAACCAGTGAGAAAAATAAATTCATATCAGATGTTTTGGAAAACAACTGCGTTCATCGTCGGCAAAATTTACTAAGCATTGAAAAGCGAGTAGACTATTATTATTTTTTTTTTTATTGAAGACACCAGTGCGTATTGCTCTCCACAATTGCGCATAATTGGTGTTTGAAGTTTACATATATGTTTGCGAAATAGGGAAAACATTGCGGAGTTTACTTTTGGCTTTAAGTTTTCTCATGCCAACACATTTGTAATATTTGCTACTTTGTCAAAGGCGTATTAATCCGACTGCTCTGATCCATCATCATAGATTTTTGGTTAATACACTAAAATTTTGAGACTTTCTTCTTTGTTTTGATCCTGCATGTGGTTAACTCCTTTTCTCGATTATACCATGTTTTCGATTTCAAACCGCTTACATGGGATGACAGTTTTGCAATATTTTTCTCTAACGGTATTGAGGATTTCGACAGCATACGTATGCTGCTGAAGCAATTTGGCAAATGTTGAGAAGGCCTCCACTCAGTGTGTATCACGCATTGATTATGACTACTGTCTTTGACACTAAGTTATCAATAAGTGATAGCAAATTAGGTCAACAGACATGAGTTGAAGCTCTTTAAGTTTCTTCATGCGATTTTTTCTGATTTGTACGCAGTCCAAGATGAATCACCGCTTGACCTCCGCGAGAGTCACGTCCGACTGAAGTTTGACTTGTCGACGTTACCAGCAGAAGAGGCGATTCAGTTGACCGAATTGTTGCTTCACAGAGAAGCGGTTGAACATCAGCTGGACCTTGCAGCGGACGAGCATGCACATCGCATAAACGTTTACGAGGTCGTGAAACCTCCTGCGAGCGACTTACCGCGATCTGGACAAGACAATGCGACGTTGAGCAGAACAAACCAATTCGAAAATGCCCCAATCTACAGGTTACTTGATACGAGGCTGATCGATTCCAGAAACAGTTCGTGGGAAAAGTTTGATGTAAGTCCCGCAGCGATGAGATGGTCGAAGTCCACGTACGAGGCCAACCACGGGCTGCTCGTGGAAGTGGTCCGGGAGAAAGACGGTTTGCCACCGCAAAGCGACAGCATCCGACACGTGCGTTTAAAGCGTGAACTGCATCAGGACCTCACCAACCAGGAGTGGCAGCACAGGCGCCCAATACTTCTAACGTACACTCACGACGGAAGACCAAGCACGCTGCAGCGTTCTCGCCGGAGCAGCGGCGATCGAAGCACGAGGGGCAGCAATTCGAATTCTTCGAAAAGACGAAGGCGACGTAAGCGTCGCCACTGTCAACGTCACGACTTGTACGTGGACTTCAAAGACGTTGGCTGGAATGATTGGATTGTGGCTCCTCACGGCTATGATGCTTTCTATTGCCAGGGCAAATGTCCGTTTCCTCTCTCCGATCATATGAACGCCACAAACCACGCTATCGTTCAAACTTTGGTGAATTCCGTCCAGTCATCTCTAGCTCCCAAGCCGTGCTGTGTACCCACGGAGTTGGATGCAATATCCATGCTTTATCTGGACGAATTAGAGATGGTAGTTCTGAAAAGTTACCATCAGATGGTTGTGAGAGCATGCGGATGTCGGTAACCAGTACGGAGGCGCGTCTTGAATAAGACTGCGACTATTCACTGTTTCGACATTGCAACCAGCTGGTGCAATCAAGCGGAACGCGCATCGAATTGACGGAGGTGAGCTGGAAGGCCACAGCGCAAAGCGGAAGGGATAAGAGAGATTTTTCTTATGGACTACGAAACCACTTGGGGTTCTAATCGCCTGTGGTGGACGGGCGCAGCTCCGTTTTTCTTGCCAAATGCCGAATGCATCACTTCACACGCACAGAGCGCCCTACCTCCACTGACCAGCCTGTGAACGCCAGTTGCGGCACTGCAACGGTGCTAGGCAGTCACGGACTGCTAACAGCAAGCGGGCAGGCGTTCGTATGTTCTTCTAGGATACAGTCAGTGTCGATGACGGCAAACGCCATCAAACACAACTGACGTTTTCCGTGTCGTCACGAACTTGCCTGTTGTGAGGAACATTTTTTGTCTTATTTTTGCTCTTTTATTTATTTTTGCGCTTCTGGGTGCTGATCGAAGACTTTGTATTGTCACGGAGCGACGCAAGGCTTTTATTTCTTTCATTTGCACGCAAGTGTGTTACAAATCCAAGATGCTTCAGTTTGCGTGCTCAGCGCTAGTGAAGTCTTGTCTCTGTCGAGCTTGGTTCTGCACATCAGCGTAGCAACGGTTACCGCATCTACTAAATATAGTCAGCGTGCGCTGTTCGCAATTGCATTCTATCTAGGCCATTAGCCATGGTGTGTCGGTGGAGATGGCAAACATTACTAAGTTAATCAGTTCACCATGACTTGTCTCGTTCCTCTTGACTGCTATTTTAGTGTTTCTTGCCTTCTTCTCGGCGTATTCTTACGTTACGAGGCTGCGGTGAAACAGACAGTCCACGTTCAACCAAGACTTTGTTCGCGAGGCCATTACCCATACTTAGCTACTGCACGCTGGATGTGATGTGAAAGCCTTTGTTAAATAAATATTTTTCGCCCAAAGTGTTCCACAAAATAAATGTGAGTTGTATCGATTCTCATGGTATGACGCTTCGCTGCGCTGAGGTCATCACCACACCTTTTGGATACTTTAAATTTACTCGGACTTTTTAAGGCATAATTATTTTGCATCCAAAAATAACGTCGGCTACTGTACCGCAAGCACGAGCGAGATATTGTTGCGCAAGAAAACTGGTAGTGAAATGATACATCATGTTTGGTTTTTCTCCGATCAAGCGTTTCTTTTTTATTGTTTACCTTTCGCTCGAACAAGCAAGCACTCCCTATACTTCAAGCTGTTTTGTTTTCGTTGTGCTTTTCTTGCGCTGTTCATTTGTTTCTTCCATTTCTTCCTGCTGATTGTTGTTGCGTTAACAGACTTAGTACCTTTAATTGTGTTTTCGTTTTCTAGTATTTATGGATTTGTACAGCAATTGAGCAAACGAGAATAAACAAACCTCAAAACCGACAATTCCTGAAATAAGCAAAAAATTTAATGCCACCCAGATTGTGAAGCCCATGCAGCCAGCGTGTGTAAACAGGCGTGCGTCATCGCCAAGATTTAGGAGATTTCAGTAAGACAGTAAGATTGCGGGAGCAAGCAGCCATGTCTGGGATTCACACTTGCAAAAGTTTCGTGACTGTGATTTAAACACTTTAACCAGCCGGCTAAAAGGAAATTTCATCCAGCTGCGAGCTTTAAGCAGGTAAGACGTTTGTAACCTGAAGGAAATAAGGTGATGTTCGGTTGACTGACAAAACCCCGCCCGTCGGGAGGGGGGTGCTTTCGTGAAGCCCCAGTGCGACTGCTTGTAATCCAAAAATTGTTAACGGTTGTCAGCAGATTGCTGCTCACACGACATCTGGTGCATTTCATCTTAAGCATTCTGTGAGGCAGGAAAACAATGATGACAGCGGCGATAGATCGTTCCAGTGAAGCGTATAAGAGAAGGCCGAAATTGAACCTCATTGACAAAACCGCGTTTAAGCAAAGGCCTAATCCGCAAGGTTTGTTAGGTGCAGCATGTACGCAGACATTCGGTATTCTTTCTGTTTTTGATTGTAAGTTATATACGCCATTTCCCGATAAAATTTCCGGTCTACTTGACTGCTTCAGCATCACTTTTGCGCAGTTCAATTGTTAACTGTTAAAGTCTTTACACCACCGAAAGCTGCTGACTGGCAAAAATTAAAGATGCTCACAAACCGTCAATGCAAAGTTGTTTTATTGTTTCGCGCTTCCTTTCACCAACTCTGAGCGTCTATGGTAGTTACGCATTGGCACAAATAAAAAGATTGGCAGATGTGTTTGTCTCTCCACAATTTAATAAGATTCTTATCACGAATACTGCAAGCGCGTGAATAAAGCTGTCCTTCCCACCAAACAGTGTCAGGACATGTGTATCTGCTCACATTAAAATGCAAACTTGTTCCGAAAAAATCTGTAGCACAATTGTCTGCGTGAACCAATAATTTCCTCAAAAAAAACATTAGCGATTCAATGCTTCACAAAATTTGTTTTAGTCACGACAAAAATTTTACCTGAACTAAAAACTCTTGTTTCAGCAACCCTAATGGTTAGTGCTGTTATTACGTAATACACTTGTGTATTTTCCAAATACGGCATTTTACCTTACGTGTAAAAACTAAAAACTTTTACCTGAACCCTCGTGGCAAACAGCAAATCTATTTGGTGGTCTCACTGATGCAGAATCAGCTAAATTTTTGGAGCATTTGTCACTGCTTCCATTGGGTAAGCACAATTTTGTCACCGGTAAAGAAACACTGCTCTTATAAAAATTAAATAGAAACTGTCTTTGCAATCCACGATGCAGTGCACTCATTAGTTTAATGATTATTGCATGTACTGGGTGTGGCGCATATAAAACCGGAATGCACATCAAATGTGCGTAAAGGGTTAAAGAACACGACTTTTAATCAACCTGTTGATCAGGTTTCAACGAAAATAAACGTCCCAAATTTTCTACATATTTGCAATAACAAGAGTTTTGGAACACAGAACGTCGGTGATAGCTGCCTTTGTAACACGAAAAACGTTTATCACATGCTCAAACCATTAGTGCTATGCAATACACAAGCCATCAGAGTGGAACAGACGAAATCTTGAAGTTCAGTCTGGTCTTTAATTTGAAGACTTGTGCTAGTTGCAATTCTATTAGTGCCACTACTTTTGGTTGCCTTATTTAAATTTTGCCGCTGTAGCATTTGAAGGAGTAGGTCATTTGCAAGTCCAGCTTTGCCTCCTACAAGGGGACCAGAATCCCCTTCCTGCACCCACATCGAGTATAATCATTTAAGCATAGCCGTTTGTGACCACATGTGCTGAGTTGCTTTGTAATAGCGCATTTGTGAAACTCCTGTTTTTTATTTGTGCTTTTTTTTAGGCAAGGTAAGCACGTAGCCTGTGGTCGCAATTCGCTGAAAAATCTAAGACATATAGACATATCTACTATAAAATATAACTTGAAGCCAAGTTTTTGCAAATGAAACCTAGAAATATGCTCTACTGGCATGTGCTCTAAACTAAACTAACGCAAACACGTGACGTGAGTATGGCCGAAAATGCCCCGCAAGCTCAGCAAGTTTCAAATTTTAAGCCTGGCGCGATAGATCGCAAACCATTATACAAACTATTAAAAGTGCTGCCGTCGAAAAAGTGTCTTTCTGATTCTTTTCTGAATGTGAACGCCCGATTCATTGTTCATAGTATTTTTATATCAAGCGACGAAAGTCAAACTAATATTTTAGCTTAGCTTAAATCATAGATAACCTTCCGAAAGTTTCCTACTACAAATTTTTGAAATCAAGCATTTGTAAAACAAAAGTAAAAAACGATTTCAATCTTTCGCTCAATACCCAGCCCCGCTTTGGAGCACTATCAGTTGATTGGGGTCGTGGCTCGGAATTTCGTTAAAATAAATCACTCTCTTGTTAATGAGCAAGCTTGGTCAGCTGGTCACAGTGAGTTTCTATGACCCGTAAAAACCTTTCCAACTATCAAAACTGAAGAAAAAGATTAGTCAGGAAAAAGCAGCCACAGCCTTTGAAAGCAGGAGTTTACTTCACCGCACGACCAAAGTCGTAGCCTTGCTTCCTTGGAGGAAATGCAAAGTACAGTGGCGTAACTAGAGGTTTGAGCCAGGGCGTGCAAAACGTAGCTGAAGGGGGCCAACTAGCCACGGTAGGGGAGCCACAAGTCAGTACTCCGAAAATAAGTAAAGAAACGATGGTGAATTCGGATGTCGTGGATGTCTACACTAGCTAAAAAAAGCGTAAACACCCCGAAAAACGCAAAGAAACAACAATCGACTGAAAATCAAAAGAATACTAAATACCAAAATGTCAGGTAAAGGTGCCCAGTTTTTACATTTAGCTTGCCAAGGGGGTCGGCTCGCCCCCAACCCTCGTCAGTTACGCCACTATTCATGAGGTGTCAGTATAGCAAAGTGATCCATCGGATATATTGTTTAAAAAGATGGAGTATGGGCCAAAAAATGTTGAGAACTTAAAACGATAGGATCCTGTCCAAATGTGAAAAGAAGTTCCAGGGAAAAAGTAAGAGAAAATACGCAAAAGGCGAAACGGTCCTTAAGGTTTTTTCTCACGAATTTTTTCCTGACATTACGTTTGCAGCACGACGAAAGCTGTTAGCTCTTTTCAATTACTTGCAATACTTAATTTTTTGTCAGAAATTCAAGAAGCAGTGAAATGTTATTTAACTGCTAATAATTTCAGTCTGCTGCTCGTTATACACTGGTGGCACACATTTCTGAGATGTCGTTTGTAGACTTCTTCTTTAAGTGAGATTGCTTTCGAAGTTTCGAAAAGAATAAATGTGGCTTGATTATAAACGTTATGATATCGGGTATACACACTTTTGCGCTACACCTAACACACGCTCAAACAAATGACGAAATTGCATTGCAAACATTACCAGGAAACCACATTCCAGTATTATTTTAAGTAGTGCAGGCAAGCAGTAATTTGAGATATATATTGAACTCCCACAAGTTTACAAACGACAATTTAAAACAAAGCGTTGCCTTCTAAATTGTTTCTAGGTACGTAGAAGATCAATTTGTGCTTCCTATTAAACTTTAAACCTGGGTTAGATTTGCTTGATTAAAGCATGGTTACCTGATTACTTTGACCTTATGATGAATCTACACGTGAATGACTTACGGACACAAGAACGTCATAAAATTCAGGACCTAGTCGCGAATGACAAGAAGAATGCTTGTGTAAAGCCATTTAAAAACATGATTACTGATAACATCATTAACGTTATGCTCACTCTTGGTTTTACGTCCTAATCATTGCTTTGGAAACCTAATGCGAAAGTCGAAAGTTGAACATTTCGTAGAGCGTAGTTTTGGGATTGAACAAAAGCTGTACATCAATGCTTTTATCGACACTTGCAACCGAGTCCTAATTTCCTCTACTGTTTTTCTTTGTATGGAAAGATGATGAACCAGAGCACTGCAAGAAATAATAATTATCTTTAAAATTTTTTGCATATTTTGACTTTTACTTCAATGCTCGCAAGTTTGTGCTGGTAATTACAAATTGCGACTATTTCTTCTGAGAAAGCAATGACTTGCAGCTGTCACGCTTCGAAGTGTCAATGATTTCCTGCAGGTGTGAAGAAGTCGTTCGGGTATAGTTTGCCTTCTATATCCTATCATCCTATCTGTTACCATCTGCTTTTGCGAAATAGTTGCCTGTAGGTTTTAGGTCAGACGTGCTCACACCAATTCTCACTCATCTTTTGCCTGGCACTTCACTACTTATTTTCGTCTTGGATAGGGATGAAACCTCTGATTAAGCCCCTACACGGACGTTCCTTCCCATCCGATTACCCTGACCTTTTCGTTT
>Ga0210059_1000167_pt1 | contig 67383 bp, 37 predicted proteins | sample Ectturendosymbi2_FD_188042 | JGI IMG/M metagenome (GOLD analysis project Ga0210059, IMG submission 188042) | Ecteinascidia turbinata endosymbiont from Florida, USA - Sample 2 (SPAdes) (version 2) | ecosystem: Host-associated > Tunicates > Ascidians > Unclassified | place: Key West, Florida... | reverse complement strand
AATCGATTTCATGTAAAATTACCCATCTTCAGTCCTTATAAAAATTTGCTGATCACTTCCTTGCTTACACCCATCGTGGAAAGTACATATCTCTTCAGCATCTTTTCTCATGAGCCAATGAATGTTCAAATGAAACAAACGCCCAGGGCATAATGAGGGGGGCACATTTCCCTGGGGGCTGAATCACTGCGGGGTGTGCCAAATCACCATGGGAGGTGCCGAAAAGTCGCAACAATGTCACAAGTACTTCAGTACAGTACATTTACTTCCAAAAGACCTCAGGTTAGACCATGGGGGTGCCAAACTTGCTTCTTGCTCCAGGCACCATCTAACCTTGTTACGCCCCTGTAAACGCAGACTGTGTTCTGCTCCTGTCTCTCACACAAAGCACCAAATTAACAAATGCGTAAGGGGACGGCATTTGATGTGATTAACAGCAGATGAAATATATTTAAAATTTGTCAGATCTTAAATTTCTTTTGCTGCCAAATTTTTTTTGGTGAAGAAGACAATGACTACCTAAAAATTACTACCTAAACCAAAAACCTAAATTTTATAAAGAGAAAAATAGTATGCTGTATTTACCCTTATGATCACACCAGGTCACCCACACCTGGTATTCACTTTATCCACACCCTATTGCTCCAGAAACAAGCATTACGGTTGTAAATCTTAATGTCAGACCACTGACCTGAAGCAAGTATCAGGCATGATATCGGGTTCGCATATTGTGGCCCAGTGCGAGGTTGCACTAGTGCCTAGTCAAGGGTATTAACAACCTTCAGCAGGTGGCCAGTGATTTTTCTAAACCGCAGAGCTTGATATATGCAGCTGTGGCCCATGGACCAATCTGGTTATGTGCATTTAGCCTGGCAGTGCTACGTGGTTGCATACCCCTGAGCCACAGCATCACTGCACATTATGCTAGCTATTTTCACGGCCGCTGGTTTGACCAAGCTCTCTCCTGCTGTATAAGGTGCTTTTGCTCATGCATTTTTCCAAGCAACAGAAAAAGCACGCACTGCTTTACTATGGGAGTAAGTTTTTACTCCTGCAGTAGATGGACGATAAGTAGGACTTCACGTTACCTGGTGTTTTTTCTTTTTAAAAAGCTTAAGGATTTCGTCAACATATTTTACATACTTTCACTTGATAGTTAAGTTTCTTTGAGAGATCCGTGTGCAAGGACTTCTAAGCATAACATGCACTGTACTGGATTCGACATTTACTTCGACTGAAGTAAATCCAAGTTTCAAGTAGTTATTGTGCGCAAACGCCTGCTTTGATTTTGCAATTATTGACTAAGATGGCGCAAAAAAAGTGCAGTTTGGATAACAACTTTAAAAGCTTGTGCTGTTATGTCTATGATTGCATCTGATATGGACTAGGAGTCCCCAATAAAAAACTCTTATTATTATTATTATAAAAATATTGATTGTATATAAATTTGAAAAAGTATGAGGGCAATACACCAAACGTGTTTGCCCCTAGTGCTTGCGGACTCATCCAGAGCTTTTCTCAAACTCAAATGAATCCACGGACTCGGGTTGAGAAACACTGCTCTGGCATAATCGGTTGGAAGAAATTTGGCCATAACATGCTAACCGATTGCTCTAGAACAGGGGTGGGTAATTAATTTAGCTCTGTGGCAGTTAAGTAGGCCCCGCTCAGCAGAAGGGCGTAACGTCTAATGGAAATAAAAGCAAGTTTTGTTTTAAGTTAGCCCCAGCACTGATATTTGCTTCAAGTGGGAAGAATTTTCAAATTTAGAGGTTTTTCTTTGTTGCTTCCGCAGGCCACTGAAAATGTTGTGGCAGGCCACATGTGGCCTGTGACTGCTTATTGCCCACCCCTGCTCTAGAATAGTGGTCAGCAAACTGAGGGCTTCGGCTCAATTGTGGGCCATTTAGCACTTACTGGGCCATGCAACACTTTGCATTATGGGCTGCATGATATGTAAGAGCTACAGACCTGTGCCAGTTGTGTTGGCTTTTTCATTTTAAAAAAGGGTTCATTTTATTGTAGCAACAACAATAATTATAGTCAGGCCAGGGAAAAGTGGGCAATATGAGAAATGTCAATTCCAGCAAATACGACAAGCTTACAAGAAATTTTTCGCAACAACACTATAAATTTTGTAAATTTTTGAGGAGTTAATAAAAAATTTGCATTCAGAGCGAATCAACCTAGAGCGCAACATGTCACATTACTCCACATTTGCAAGTTGAGCCGTTTGATTCAAAGCGCACTCCCTCCATCATGACAGGTTGCCAAAAGTCGAGCCAGTCTACTTAAAGCATACTCCCTCCACAAATCACAATATGGGTAAGCGCTGTCACTGCATTGGTGCATGTTGTCATGCCAAGTAACCTATTTGTCAGTTGGGTGTAAGGCATGCTGGTTTTGATTAAACTAAAATTAAATGGTAATTTAGTCGCAATTTGATCGGAAAGGGCTGTGCAAGTTCAGGTTCATTAGTTCGCTGCTGGACTGTTCAGTGTTTGTTCTAGCATTTGTTATTTGATTGGCGTTTAACCTTGTGCCTGTGCCACACCAACGAAGGTAATGTGTGCCGGGTATTATTAACTCTTTGGCTTCTGGCTGCTTTTGGGGCTTTTCGGAAAAAAAGCCTAAGCGCACGTGGCTTTGCGCAGGAATTTCTCCAGTCTGGTATGCTCTACAGACCCGGTAAAAGTCTCAAAAGACGCAGCAAGTCTTCTAGTCTGCACTCGAAAAAAATTTTTTTGCTTGGGGGGTGCCGGTGTTTTGTGAGTGACGTCATAAGTGGAGGACTTTTAGGCCACCTTGCCTGGCCCTGGGCGCCAACTGTTAAGTGGTAGTATTTCGCTGAAGTTTTTACTGGAAACTAGGCTACAATCTGAGTCTTTTGATACTTTGGATGACCTGCTGGGGCTTCGGGTTCAAAAGTCATGATGTAAGTTGTAAAAATATTTGACTAATTAGCTAATTAGACAATTAATTAATTTGTTTATTTTAGATCATAACTTTTGAACCAGAAACGCTAGAAAGTTGATCAAAGGCTCAAAAGACTCGGACTCGAGCCTAGTTTCTAATGAAAACTTCAGCAAAACACTTTGGCCTAGCGGTTGGGCCCTAGGTCAGACAACCTGAGCCAAAATGACCCAAACACTACTTCACTTATGACGTCAGTCACAAAAAATCCACACCCCCAACCAAAAAATTGTTTTTCGAGTGCAATCTACTAGACTGGCCGATCCGTTTGAGCCCTTGAACAGCTCTCTAGCGCAATTGGTGGAGGAGCTGGGGCGTTGGTTAGGCAACCGAAAACTGCTTTTTTTGAGGCCGAAATCAAAGTTTTTTAGGCCGAATATAACCAAAAACTGCTGTTTTTTAGGCCGAATATATCGTAGACCGGTTCTCAAAGTGTTAAGTACATCCAAAGTTATGGCCAAATTTCGTTATTTGCAAGCTTCGCCCCCTAGATAAAATTTTGAAAGTCCCCAATGCACCCTTAATCATCAACCGATTGCGAAACAAATTTTTAGAGGTCTCATTTTTTACCAAAATGCAACACTTCAACACGAGGTAGAAGTTGTTTGAGAAAAGTCGAGGGCTCCTGCACCCTATGCAACGTGTAGAAATTCTCACTGAACCCTGGACTCCTGTCGTGGAACAATCAATGAGATTGTTATGTAACAATTGCGATAAATTTTCCATAGAAGCAGCTAGGCTTGGTGATAGTACCAAAAATAATATAGTTATGTGAAACGTGTAAGATGGAATAGCGGCGAGGAACTCACAGAGTAAATACAGTGTTATTCCAAGCGCTTCGACCTTTACTTCATCCGTATAGTTAGCACGCTTGGACCAACATTGCATTTACTTGCGAGTTTCTTGCTGACATTTTGTCTTGTTCTTATTGGATAACTCTAATTCTTTTTCGTTCCTGTCACCCAGCCTAGCTGCTCTACTGAAAATTCAACACTTCTGTTGCAGAAAAGTCCCATCGACTCAATAAGATTATTGTTGGTAGCTTTAGTTTGAGCTAAACTAGCTTAACCATGTTGAGTCTACTCATTCAAAGCTAGCATCCCGTAGTTTGTTGCCAACCCCCTTTGGTCATTTCTAGTTGTGCCACTGCATAGATTCAATAATATCTTCACTTTAAAATTAAGAACTCACATTTGCTTTTTGTTTTAATCTAGGTGTTTAGTTTTTGTAGGTGCCTTATAGTGGTTGAGTTCTTTAACTGCACTTGCAGTAAACTGTTGAAGTTGCATCATCTTCATCAATTGTGAATGGTACTTGGTAAAGTGATTCATTTTGAGTGCTTTCCCGAAAATCCAATGCACAGATAGCACAATATCAGATTACTTCAAACAATGGCATCACCAGCATGTTGTGTTCTTTGCCAATCGTTAGAGAATCTTCAGTGGTGTTCCAAATGCAAACTTGTGGCATATTGCAGTCGTGAGCATCAAAAACAGCATTGGAAAGTGCACAAAAAACTGTGTGGAAAGCAGTCTGGAAGTTCAACTCTTAGTAAATCAATGCAAACACTAAATAATGTAGGGAAGAACATATCTGATCTTGAAATATCAGAGGGAAATGCAAATTCATCAACTGCTGCCATGACCTGTAAGTTAGGGTTTTGTTTTTTTCCCAATTTTTGTTTCTAAGCAAAGACAATGCAATTCAAACATTCTGATGAGATTCGTGTATACATGTGAGTCAATTAATATATATGTTGAATTCATGTGTTTGTAAATTTTATGTACCGTGAGTTTCCTGTGCTTAATGGTGTTTCTGTGGAGCTGCCCACCCAGAATAAAATCTGGCAAAATTATTTTTGTTGGATGCAAGGTAGTTTTTCATATTTTGAGTTGAATATTAGTTTGGCAACCTTCCAGTTGATTGCTGGAATTTTATAAAAACCTTGTGTAAAATACCCTAGAATAAAATTGTGAAAGGCATTACTTTCTAGAAATTTTAGTGAAGAAAGTGTGTTTTTCTCACACGGCAGAATTTTGCATTTTTTACTTTTGTATCTGTCATCTAATCATTTATATTGTGTTGATTTTGTATTTATTCTTTTCTGTAAAAAGGGATTTTAACGTACATCACCATAAGTATGAGCACATGCACTAAGCATGGGATTGACACATACAATTGCAGGTTTTACCGGTTGCACTGAACGACATGCCAATTCTTGATGTTGAATTTGCATGCTTGAATATTTTTTACTTTTTTTGTGCAACTTTCCTGCTGGTTTGTTGATTCCCCCTTTTTAATAACAGAAAGACAAAAAAAGATTGCAAAAATGTTTTTCATTTTGACATAGCATTTGCAGATACAAAAACATGTTTGAAATTGTATGCAGCAGCTGGAAAAAAATTCCAACTCAATGCTTATTATCATGGGCATTTTTTAAAAACTTGGTTGCCTTTTGCAGCTACATTTTATATACTGTCTTTAGGTTGCCTTTGTCTTTGACTTAGTTGCTTGTTGAGACCAAACTCTTTAGTATGAAAATAGAAAAATAAAATTCTTTATTAAAGGTGATTTTTATTGCTTGACTTATATATATTGCTTGTTCCTCAAAAAGTTACTGAAGTAAACAAAGGATTTCTTTTTTGAACAAAGCAACTTGTTGCTGTAAAAATGGAAAGCAGATTATAATTGCTTCAAAATAATCTGTTAAGTAAATATTTATTCTTATTTAGCCACGCCACCTTCCAAGGAACTATCTCTTTTGTGGACTGCCCAAAACAGTGTTCCAATGGAGCCATTCAATGAAGACGAAGTTACTGACCTAGAAAGTTCGAAAGTTAAAACAATATGGGCAACCATGAAGAAGCTTGGTTTATGCATTGTAGATGATTTTCTTCCTGAGAAGGAAGCTGATGAAGTGAGTAACGAACACGTTGATTTTGTTGTTAATATGCAATGCTAGGCAAAAAAGAAAAACACTTTTAAAGGTACGGATATGTGGCACTTTGAATTGTGAGTATAAATAATCAGTGTGTTGTTTTGTCTTACTGCATTTTGTTAAAAACGTCTGCATTGAAACATGAAAAAGATATGTTTTTTTTAACAGACTTGATGTAAATTTATTAACTTAGTAGTGATACTCTGCATCAGTTTCTAGTGAAGCTTTAAATTTTGCAGTTTTCTCTCACTTATGGACAACCAATTGTCAACCCCCTTTAACACTTTGGTTATTTTACAAGGCAGAATTGATCGGAAAGTATATAATTGTTGTAAGAATCTTTCTAAAGGTGCACCCCTGCTGGTGGCATACCACCATTTATGAAAATTGTGTTATTTACTGATAACCAGCACCAGGTACCCAGGTATGAAATTGTATGCTTTTCAAAACAGCTAAAATTTAACTCCTAGAACAATCTTGGAAAGTATGCTCAATTTAAGTTGTTTTCAAAGCTGCTTGTGGACCTTAACATTCATAATTTTTAGAGTAACCAAGATCTCTTCACAACTGATTCTTGTCACATCATGCTTTGACTAAACAAATGCCTGCTAAATTTGTTTTTTTCTATTAACGATAATGTTGCAACCTCTCCATTGGCTTTGTGTTCAATGTGTGATCACCACGAATGGGATGTATGTGAAAAATAACACCCATTTATATGTGGCGTGAACAAGCAGTAATACAGTGATTGTGGCGTGAAGTCTCTGCCGATACTAACTTGTGAGCGATTAAACATAATGACTGGCATACGCACTGAGTGATTGCAGTGCATGATCTCTATTGTTGCTTGCTGCCACAGTGTGAAGCTTTTCGCACTTGACGCTCAGTCTTTCTGATCGCAACAAAATGGTGCTTTGACCAGGATGTGAAGTTCGTGCCAGGTGCTGACTTCACAAAAAGAACATGTGATCGGTGCGGTTTGTTGTAAAAAGAAGGGGTTGTTGTTGCAACCTCTCGGTTGGTGTTGCATTGAATGTGTGATTCACCATGAATGGGATGTGTGCGAAGAATAATACCCATATATGTGGAACGAACAAGCAATAATAGAGTGATCTCGTCGGATGATCTCTATTGTTGCTTGCTGCCACAGTGTGAAGCTTTGTGCACATGCTGCTCGGACTTTCCGATCGCAACAATAGCAAAAAGTCTTGGACTCTTCATTGCCAGCTGAAACATAAAAATAGTGGCATAGGTGGTGTGTTGTGACATGAAATATCCTGTCATCTCTGATTGCCATTTTGTCCATTTTTATGCTGCCTAATAGTTTCTGAATCGTGTATGATTTGCCATTGGTCTGGACTGGGGTGTATGGCATGCTTAGTACTTTGCTTTAAAAAAACTGCTGTATTTCTTTGCCAATTTTATCACTTACTACTTGTCTTGAAACACTTCATACTTCTGTTCAATGCATGTTATTTATATTGTAATTAAACTATTGTGTTGTTAAACAATGTCATAAGTGGTGCTTCATTTTTTCATTATTTTGTGTTGGATCATGTGGCATAAATCTTACTGTGATTTCTTCAGTTTACCATGATGTTTTGTCTACACTACACAAGGTTTATTGAACAGAGGTATCAATAGCATGCTATTTGGCATGGCAATTGATTTAACAGCAGTGGTTTTCAATATGAAGTTTGTGACCCCCAGGGGATCATGAACTGTTTTTGTAGGGGTTGTGACTGCAAGTACTGTAGATATTTTATGTACACAATTGCATTATATATATATATATATATTTGCTTAATTCAAGTTTTGGATGGGGTTTATTGGGTTATAGTGGGTTGCAGTACAAAAAGGTTGGAAGCCACTCATTTAACATAACTCTATATGAGGATCTAAGCAGTGCTTGCAAAATTAGTCTAGTTTTTTCTTTCAGTTGCTCTCAGAAGTGGTTGGTCTTTACGGTACGCCAGGCAAATTTGCAGATGGTGAAATTGTGAAGCAGGGAAGCAACCTTGGTACACAACGAATACGAAGTGACAGGATTGTCTGGATTGATGAAGATTATCATCAGTGTAAGAGCATCCAACTGCTTTGCAAACGTATGGATCTCATGATTCACCTCTGGAGCAAATTTCACATGTGCAAAGTTTTAAACCGCACTAAAGTAAGATTGTGAAGAGTTCTCTAGCTAGACAAAACAGTTCTGAAACTGATTTTAAGCTGTGTATAGTATTTTAACTGACTGGGTGATGCAGTGGCAAAGCATGGCCTTGTGAGTTTAAAACAAGGCCAGGCGTTTTCACAAAATCTTTAGTTCATCAAAATCAATAGCGTGCTGTCTAGTGTGTCAGTTACATATTTTTGAATATTTTGCATTCTCAATCAGTCTTAACATAGGATTACAATACAAATGGCAGCTTGCAACACCATGCTTTAGTTAGAAGCGTGCATAGTAGTGCCATAAACCGTAGACATATGTCTAAACATTATCATGGTATTAACACTGTTAACTTCATTGGATAAGTGCTATGCCTCCAGTGAACCTAAAGTATTTGCATAAACAAGAATTTGCGATGCTTTTTTCAAGAACGCATTCATGAAAAATTATTGGAAACACAGAATCAAGAAAACATAGCTAAAACCATGTTTTGTGGTCCAAACATTAGCATGAATGAAGTATCCTGATAAACCCAACTATCCCAAGATAGTGGATGACAATTTGAAAAGAAGTTTTGTTTTCAGCATAGGGAGAATTGAATAAAATGCTGACTGCAACATTGAAAGGTCGTTTGAAATAGAAATTTTCATTCCAGGGTTCCCACGCAGTATTAAAATCTATTGAATTGTGAAATCGGTTTTCACGACCTTGAAAACGTTATTGAATTTGGCCAAAATATGCATGAAGCAGTGTTTTTCAACCTTTTGCTGCAGCGGAACCTTCTGTGAATGTTTGGGTTCCTTATGGAACCTTATGCAAAGATCTATGTGTCTCTGTATCTGCAACCGCATAGAACTGTGTTTGCGAATTTCGTCCCAGGCAATTTCGGTCTGTTCCAGCGGAACCCTGAGGTTGCGCAGAAACCCGGGTGAAAAACACTGGCGTGAAGTATTGAAAAAGTATGGAAATTTCAAATTCAGCCATCAGTTTATTCAAATTTTGCTCTTAAGCACTGATGAAAGTTCCGCAGATGCTTCTTGCATTGAGTTCCATGAATAAAATTTTGAAAAAATGAAAAGTGATGCTATTCAACTTCATTTAGCATTGCAAAGGTATTGAAAAAGTGTAGAAAATGGTTCTTGAAAATGTGTGGGAACCCTTAATAAAATATCAATGTTTTCATCAAGCCAGCAAAGGCAGTGTGCAACGGGTGACGTTCACGGCACTTTTCCTAGATTTGACGCAGTGAGAAGATCATGTCCGTAGTAGACCTGTTCCGGCGGAAACCACACGGCAATTCAGGGCAGAGCCTCTCAAGAGTTGGATGAGAGGTAGCATACGACCCTGGCAAACACCTTCGCAGTCACATCCAAAAAAGGGATTCCTCTGTATCCGCTGCAATCTCCTTTTCACCTTCTTTCTTGTATGGCGTCGTAATCTTGGCGTCCTCATTTCTCTCGGAAATCAAAGTTGATTGCAACACTCACAAAGAATGCTGTGAAATATTGGAACAAGGAAGTCATGGCACTAGCAGTTCAGCTGGAATACTATCTAGGCCTGGTGATTTTGCCAGATGGAGAAGCTTTGATAGAAGCGCAAAGTTCCTCATTTGTAGGAAGGTTCTCGAAGTCTTGTGAGAGACGTAAGCACGGGATCCCGGCAATTGTTTCAAAGTGATTGATGTATACAAGCAGCGAATATCACCCATGTTGGGAACTGTTTGGATCTGCAAGCACAGATTGTTCCAGTGTTGGTTGACGAAATAACGTGTGCCTTTGAGAAGTGTGCTTCATGCTTATTTAAGTCTTTTGGAGGAGGAGCGAGATGGGCGCAGTTTATGCTGCAAATACGCTGCATTCTCCAAAAGAGGGGACGGCACATAAGCATTGGCGGAGAACCAGTTTTCCGTCTTGCATTTAAACTGTTCAAAACGTGTCTTTTCAGCTTGGTGCAGCATTGTTTGTGCAGTGGACCAGATCGACACCGCAATGTTTTGTGAAGAGAATCAAGAGTTCAAGCTGTCTGTGAACCTATTCAGCAAAGCAAAGATCTTGTCTTTACTGTTCAAGCACGTACCAGTGCACATATCTATGTTGCAAGAAAGTGCTCACGATGTACAGTGTGTTGTAGCAGCACAGTTGCAGCAGGAGCTTTTCGTTGTCACTGACGTCGGCATCACCATGTCGATCGATCACATCCCCCCATACCCCGGCATCGTTCCTAACATGTGCATTGAAGTCCCCCAATAGGATCGTGGTATTCCGGGAACGGTGCACTTGAGTTTGGACCGTGTACCTTTATCAAACACAGGGAGTGGTTCAACAGCTTCAGCGTCAAAATGCAGCATGCTTGGAGCCATTGCAAACCTTTTTGACATCTAAGATGAAGAAAACACTTCATATGTCTTTTCATCACGTGTATAATATGTATAAAAAACTCCAATATGTTGTATTTATGAAATCAAGAAATCAATAAACTTCTACAAAGAAAACCAATGATTTTGAGTGACATTTGAAGAATTAACGAACCAACATATGGTTGATGTAAATTAAATCCTCATTTATTTCCCTATAAGCTACAGGCTTGCCCCAGCAAAGGAAGAAATAGCCACATGGGGCGCCAAAATCTCTGTTTACCCACCCCTAGTGTAGGAGACCGCTGGCCTCTTGCTGTTTTTTTCTTTCGCCATTGTTCAGATGTTTCACTTGTGGTAAAATGATATCAACATACCCCCAATATTAAAAAATATCTGTACTTTCAAGCCTATGGTATCTTGTTATCCCGGAAATGGAACACATTACAAAAAGCATGTGGACAACCCGTCTGGGGATGGTCGTCTCGTCACTTGTTTGTATTACCTCAACAAAGGCTGGGATATTAAAGTAAGTGAGCCGTTGTTGACAGTGCTACAGTGTGAGTGGTCATCAGTTTTACATTACGTTAATTAACTGCAACACAACACGTATGTAGCCCGCCTTTTTTCGCTGAGACGTTTCGGTCATTTGTCTCATAATCGTATAAAAACTCGCCGTAACAGTATTCACTAGTTTATATTTTCAGACATTATGACCGAATTGACTCAATTTTTTGGTCATTTAAAAAAAATTTCTGCAGTGTCAGATATACAGTAAGTATGTTGCACATAGTTGTAGCAGTATCGCTTTTGCCAGGTTTTGTTGAAACTAGTTTACTTCTGCCAAGTCTATTCCATTTTCATTCAGTATAAAAAGAGCTCGCTATCTCGAGATGATACCGTTTAAGCCTCCGCGGCTCAATTCGAACAACCCAGTGTCAATTTCGCGCTCAGCGGTAGAGTAGCAGCCATCCATTTAGCAATCTGGGCTCAATTCTCTGTCTGGTACAACAGAAGCTTGGAAAAACAGTAACTTACACCATTTTTTCAGCGGTTTATATGGTAACATGAAAGCCGGGGGCAAGGAATAAGATTTTTTTATTACCATTGTCTTTACGAAATTGGAACATTTGCTACGAAACTAAACGCGTGACCAACGGCGCATATAGTAAGCGGAAACAGGCGCCCGCAAAGCACAGGTGACATCCTAGCTGGGGGTATACAAAGCAAGTCATGTATAACGCAACTTCCTTGACGAAAGGTTAATTACATCGCTGAACTCTACCCGCGAAATATGTCGAAAAACGTGGGGTATTTCAGTGCTTAATAGGTAAATTTAATACGTTCATGCTTTTTTATGTCATTTTCTGCGCAAAATTGCAATTCAAATAAGGTGTCTACCTTTCATCTTTTTGTTTTTGCAAAACTTAAGGTTTCTTCCTGCGAACAATATAGCCACAAATATCGAATACATTATTTTATTCAACATTCAGCTTAGTAAGAAGCCATCATCAGGAATTAAATAAAATACAACAGTGAAAAAGAAAAGTAAAGATGCAATTTGAAGGCATTCGTGCTGTATTACGTCATAGAGACTACCATGTTTTAAGTGTATCGAAATTAAGGTTGTGAGTTTCCATTTGCAACTTGCTAAAATCACAGATCATTTGTTCGGCTGTTGCATTACCGAGCTTTAAAGCGTCGTTGATCGGTCTACAGCCAATGTAAGTCGCGTTGGCTTGGGCAGTTTCCCATTATGCAACAAATCACCTGAACGTTACTCTCAAAATACATATCAACCGCATCCCTGGTTGCATAGTGTTTCTGTGAATTAAGAAGCCTTGTAGATGCTTCGGATGAATCCCCGCTGTTTTTTTCGCTGAGTCATTTCGGTCATTTGTCCCGTAGAAGTATTTAAACTCGCCGCAACAGTATTCACTATCCAACCTTTTCGGACATATGACCGAATTGACAATTTTTTTTCGGTCATTTAAAAAAATTTCGGTCTATAACCGAAAAAAACAGGTTTCCTCAAACTATTTTTGCAGTGCGGTGACGCCATCAACTGTCACATGTGGATGATGATTTTTATTTTCGCAGAAAGAGGGAGGCGCACTGTGCTTGTACCCTAAGCTCCTCAACAAACAGAAAGTTGTGTGCGAACCGCTGTTTAATCGTCTTCTCATGTTTTTCTCCGACCAACGCAATCCACACGAGGTGCTACCAGCCTTCAAAGAACGGTGCTTATTTTTCTGTTGCACGTGCGCGTGGTGCCTGTTTTACAGTACGTGGAGAACAATGTTTGTTGTCAGAGGCAACCTTGGAATATGTGCGTGAATGCCATGTGCAAAGAACAATTTATTTTAAACTAAGCCATCCTGTGTGTGAATATCGGTATTGCTACCCTTAGTTAATATGTTGTGGAGTTCCCGTTATCTTGCGCACACATTTTCACCCCGCGATGGTTTGATATATTGTGCTACTGTTTGCTTGTGTCATACATACCGCACGTTGCTTGGCTTCAATAGCGCTTGACTACACAACCTGCACCAGTTAGCGCACAAATTCGACGTAATACGCTCTGATGCAGTAGGAAGAGAACATTCCTTTCGCAAAGAGCAACATGTAAGCTTGTTGAAGTGCTGGTCGCGTTTAGTTCAAACAATTAAGATCGTTCCCTTGACCTTACACCTTGTCAGGGAACGTGACCGGCTGCCTGGAGGAGCAACCTGCTGGACCCTTCGACGTGGCATCGTCCAGTTGGCTTACTATGCTGCTTCACGTGTTCTTGATGAGACATTACTTATAATTGTAGAAAAAACCTGCGGTGCCAAAGGCCTTGACTTGAGGTCTGGCGTTTAGGAAGGTTTGGTTAATGGTTTTCACACTGCGGACGCACCCCTGCTAATCTGCAGTCCCGTAACTACCTTGAGAAAGCAGTGCAACAAACAGACCTGCCTGACTTAGTAACTCTGAGCTGCCAGCACGCAGTGAGGACAAAGCCTCTTTATTCAGAAGTATGAAAAGCACACGGCAAGCCTATACAACAGAACACAAAACTCTCAAAACAGCACACGGACTAAAACACAGACGTCGCAAAGGGACAAAGCACCGGGGAAATCGTCAAACGCGCGAAAACTGATAAACACGGGGAAAAGCGGACGATGCCACGTCGAAGGATCCAGCAAGTTGCTCATCCCGGCAGCCAGTCACGAAGGCGTAGCTTTGTTTCTAAACGTAGATTTTGACTTTCTATAAAAACGTGTGAACCGTGAACATAGTATATATATATATATATATATTTTACGGGGCGCTCAGGAGGTGAAATTATCTTGAATCTTAGCGACATTAATGAAAGCAGCCAAAGGCAATTCGGTGTCATCTTGAACTGTATCCGTCATTTGGTTTGGTATGAACTCTGAGGCGTTAGAGCTTTGGGCCGCAACAATGACCTGTTTCTTAAGGTCTAACTGTAAAGGTACTTGGCTGCAGGTTCGCCGTAACTTGCTGGTATTTCGACCATGAAGAGCGGGAGAGAGCGCTGCAACAGTGGAGCCAAAAGCATCCAACATCTACGTCTCAGTTGATCCAGTAGATAAAAAATCCGCACAATAGCTACATGTCATTTTAAGGTTCGTGTGGATATGTCGAGTTGAAACTTAAAATGTAAGTTTCGTTTTTTATCTGTGTTATAGGCCGCTGTGGATTATTGAATATGTTTGATGCAGATCCAAGACGTGAAGGTTGCAAAACAGTTGCAGAGAAAGTTGGAGTCGAACTGAAACTAAACCCGCTACGAGTGAAGAAAATTTGCTACCATTTAGTTAAAGTGCTGATTCACGCATTTTTGATTGGACGTTACTTCAAATCCAGTCGAGTGTTCGCTGGACACGCAGAGTTTTCCCATACTCGGTGTTTTAACAAATTCCTAGCTCGCGAATAATGAGTAAGTGAAAATCCCCAAATTGATCAAAGAAAACAACTAGAACAGCCTACGTTTACGCACTGCTGGATTATCAGAAAAATTCGGACTTATGTCCGTGACGCCATAGTTTTCTTTTTATCTCTGACAAAATATCGACGATTTCGCTAACATGTGCTTTGGGCTATCCGAGCTTTTTCAACACTTTTCCTGCTTTTGCCGGATGCAGTCGCCATTCCACAGTTTTAGCACTATTTTTACAATTTTCGCGTTTCGCAGTCAGCTAAAAGTTTCTTTCAAGTGCGCCCACGTTTGAGACCAAACGATCGTTTTCAGGCATTGCCATTCGCTATGTAGACGGGCGCTTTTTTCGTCAACAGATCGTCGTTCTTCATACATTCTACAAGTCCAGGCTCCTCGTCGGATGACGTGTGTTGATTCCGGGGCTGTTCATCATTGGCGCAGAGAGGGAGCGTCACAATGACATCGTTGGTGCGGAACGCTTCTGCTGTGCCACTTCCTTTGGATGAGAATGCTCAGAATTACGTGCGCTTTGAGGAAAAGCGATTTTGGTGACCGCCGCTCCTTCTCTCATTGTCGTGGTGACGTAGTAAGCCATTGCTCAGAATGACGTTACAATGTTCTGCGGCGAAAACTGAGTGTTGCTGCATTGTTGTCAGCGCAACCGACGAAATTCAAATGAAAACAGCTCAGTTTTCACAATTCCTGAACCAGCGGCCGTCGCCATTGCGTACGGACGCTTAAACACGTTAGAGCAAGTCAACCGTTTCCAGGAAAAGTCAGCATCCATTTTTCGGCATACATTGCAATATGACGTTGGAAACGCTGCGACGTGATGGAGTATCACAAGCTTGCAGGTCGCTGTGATTGGTCAGTTGGTGACGGTCCGATCGGCACCACTGCGTAGGCATTACAGGCAAAGCATTGCCTTTCGTGATATGTTGTGTTACCTCTGGTGACAATACCGTATTTACTCGATTGTTAGCCGCCCTTGATTACAAGCCGCATGAAGTGGTGTTAAAAAATTAATTGTAAGTCGCCCTTGAACATAGGTTATCTAAGCCTCTGAGATACTTTCGTGTACCAGTACGTTTCGCATTTAATTGGCAACACTGGTAATGATGCTTAACCACTACAATTGCCTTCTGTTCACCATTAATCCCCCCTGTGACGGACGTGCACGTCATGCTGAAGATAATAGAATGCGAAAGAGAGAATGTTGAAAGAGATTTCTTGGTCGACAAAACGTAGCTATGGAAAGACAGAGCGTTATCTGCACCTTTCGATAAAGTAAAGAAATAAAAAATGTAGACCGCCCTTGATAATAAGCCGCAGGAAATGGTGAAAAAAACTTTTAGCCGCGGCTTATAATCGAATAAATACGGTACCGGGTGTTCCAAAAACTTTGTTGTCATTCAAGATGGGTACGCAGTATGTAAGTTACTGCCAACTCAACTAAATAACCTTAATGTCTAGTGCAACAAAATTTATTCGTAAAAATTAGATGAGGTGCAATTTCCAGGCTTCTTTGCGACTTTCTCGGATTTCGCAGAAATACTGTACCTCTCGAAGTTTCTCGACGAGCCCGATCCTGATGAACGTCCAGACCCTTTGACCCACCACAAGCAACCTTACTCTTAAATCGATTAGTGCCATTTCCAGACCGGTACTGCATCTGTTGCTTTTTAGGCCATTCTTTTACAAATGCACGAAGTGTACTCTTGTTCGACTGTGTTCGAGCGTACTCCAACACACATAACGCCTTTGAAGTGAATGCCATTTCTACAACCGATTAGATCAACGCTTGAAACAAAAATGTTTTTAAGTTGTTTCTACGCACGCTGCTAAAATCTTAGACCAATTGAAAAAATTGGCCAAGTCCGTAGATAGCATAATGATAACAATTTTTTTGGAACTCCCCGTTTATCCCGCATCATGCTCCATACAAAGTTATGAGGTTATTCAACATCTTCCAGTTTCACCGGATTCCTCACAAGAGTTTCCGAACATCGCGTTTTTTTCGAAAGCGGCAGTTCGCTATGCCAAGTGTTTGTCGTGGAAACCAGAGCCGCACGCTTCCTCCATTTCCTTCACGCAGTTATCCTGTCAGCGGCAGGTCATTGCAGCGAGCCACCAGTTACTAAATTATGCGTTTGCAGGAGCACCATTTCTGCACCTGGTGCATAAACACCTGGCTACTTAGCTCCTGTGTTGTCCAAGCGGTGAAAGTTAATACTGTTTTGCGACGCTTAGTGTCAGGATTTTGTGAATGAAGAAAGCCGCTGGGGGCGCTAAAGGGTTTTTGAAAGCAATGATTTTAAGTTGTGATAAAATCACTCTCAACGGTATTCGTCTGAACAGCTTTCACCATTTGCGTTCACGTGTTTTAAGTAATTGCGTTTGTAGTCACTGTCACAATGTCATTCAGGGGGTTTATGTGCTAAATCAAAAGACCGTATCAGGCTTGCTTTTCCCAGCGTAGCTGTCTGAGCTCGAGGCTGATGCTGAATTTCTTATCTCCTTGGCACGTGTGTTTCATCCGTTAGAAAAGGCGACCGGGACCCAAAGCACTGTGCAATATGAAGGGAGCAGCGGAAGTTTTACTTGCAAACGTACTGATTTCACGCGCGCACTTTTTTCCGCATGAAAGCCACCATGACCACCTTCAATTAGTGGTTTCCACCTGGGGCAATTATATTTTTAAGGGGGCATTGAGGCCGACTAACGAGGTCCGGGCCCCAATTTTTGAAATAAATTTTTTATTTTCATGGCTACTATGTTCTTTGGAAGCTTTTTTAAACCAACTTACTGGCGTTTGAAGTTTCTTGCTGAAACGGTGTTCACTTTTAAAATCATGAGATTTATATATCACCACATATGGAGCACTGGATTTTAGAGGTGATTAAAAAACGTTGGGAACAACTGAAAGCTTGAATTGCCCACAAGAAGCAGCTCCCCGCGCCCTATGCCGTAACTTACCTCTCGCGGTGTCAGCGTCGGGTAACCACGATGCGGGTACTGATTTAGATTTCGGTTGTTTTAAACCAGTGGTTCCCAAACTGTGATTCACGTACCACGTGTGGTACGCGAGTATGCCTACTTTCTTTTTCATAAAAAAATATGTATTCACTGCTAAAGTTCTTACTTTATCGAGTTCTGTTAATAAATTCGTAAATTTTATGTACTTACCTTGTTGGTTTCTGAAAATGGCAATTATAATTTCTCACAGTCATAATTATTCATGTCGCAATTGCGTCAATTCCGGTTTTCAAAACTTTTGATCGAATGCTAACTTGATAAGACGAGTTTTCTGGAACAAGGTGGTACGTGGTGAAAGCACGGTACCCACAAATGGTGCGCGATCAGAAAAAGTCCGGGAACCACTGTTTTAAACTGATGTCGATCCTCCATTTACGCTTCCCACCAGGTAAAGTGTGCGAACGAGCCCGAACACGGCATTCTAACTCGGTTCGCTCGCCAACCATCGTAACTCAGTAATTCCCTTCGCTCATCAACCCCACCGTCGCTGCCGCGTCGTGAAAGCGAATCTTGGTGGCGATGTCTCGGATCGAAGGCGCTTCGGTGGTCGATGTTGTTTGTTGCAATGCATCTCTTTCCGATCTTCCTGACAATCCCGCGATGCAAAGCATCTCGAAAGTCTGTCGTCAGCATGAGACGAATGGTGAAGTTGCAGCATAGTCTGTCCGCGCAACGTTGCGCAAGCTCAAAGCAAGCTGTAGGTTGCATTGCCGACATATGCACGTTCTCATTTTGATGGCGACCAGCGTTTTCAGTTTAACCCGGATTTCCGTTTGACAAGTTTCACTGTCTTCAAAGCACAGGTGACAGGCGCAACGATTGACGTTGAGATTGTACGTGGATTTTAAGATATTAGACATCGTTTAAGGTCGTGAGCAGATAGCACGAGCAAGTAGAGAAACTTTTTTTCACCCAATATCAAATTGGCAATCGGGCAGCTTATGTTGGGCTGCGTGCACATTGGCACTGCCAACCAGTTCTTTCCGAATCGACGCGCAGACCGAGAAATCTCGTCAAAAATAATCGTCTCAAGGTGATCGCTTGAACTTCAGTTTGAAATCTGGGCAACTCGCATGACTTCCGGTTTCTGTCGTCGTGCTGTGATCGCCCCGTTGCTGCAGAACAAGAGTGTCGAATCGTGTTAAAATTGTGCTCGCCTCGCGTTTCTACTGGACGCTGACTCATTATATTGATTTTGTTTTGTCCAATCGTGCATTCTGTTGTGCGCAGCTGGAGCAGACCCAGGCGGGCGCTGGCTTACGGCGACACAGGATTACGGGTTTGCTGCAGCCTTCTTGTGTTGTATTTTTTGTGAAAGCTCGACACGACAAAATTATTGCACCCAGTCAGTCAAGCTACCGCCTGTAGCAAGAGTGTCGTTGAATAAATATAAATTGCTGGATTTGTTTTCGCGGTGCTGTGTTCCAGCGACTGAATTTAACAACGCTTAACCTCCTTCGCAAGTGAGAAAATTTCAATATGCTGTCAAGTAAATGGCTGTTGCGTTATCCTCAGTCTTTCGTTTACTTCGCGTGTGGCGGTTTTGAAAAGTAAAAAATGCGCAAAGTTCCATATATTTGTGATCTCGCATGTAGGTTTAAGCAAGGGAAGGCTAAATAAAGCAGTGTTTCCATGATATAAAACCTCGCCTGTTCTGTCCTTGCTGTACTTCGTGAGTTTTCACGTCGATTATCACTGGATTTACGTTTGCTCCGTTTTTATCTTTACCTTTTCAAAAGGTCCTGATTCCGTGTGCCCGACACAAAGTAGCACAAAATCGAATAGCGGTTAGTCGACTCCAAGTATCGTCCATAAGAACAGACCAGCTAAAATCGCCGGTGTTCTTCTCGAAGTATTGATCAGAAGCTTATTTTTCTGTAGTTTCGCAAACACGTCTGGTTTGAAAGATAGCCTCACAGTGGTGCTCTCCGGCGTCAGCTGCTCGTTGGGATGAGTTTCGTTTCAAAAATCAATAATGTTTTTTGTCGCCCGCTCTCCTGCGCACCACAACGCTGTGCGCGCGAACTCAACGTGATCGAAATTTAATAAAATTCCCGGGGATCTGTTGTCAAAAAAATCCAATATCTCCTTCTACGGGGCCGTATGCCTTCCGCATCTCCAATGCTTGCCGCGCTTGGCAGGTGCTTTGCTGACGTCATCTTGAAAGTAACAAGCGAAACGGTGACGTTGCGCTTCGGCGCTTTCCACAGTCGTTGCCACTCAACCGCAACGGGTATGAGCGTCGCGTAACGTCACAATGCATGGTTGCTCTCACTGCAGGAGGAAATAGTTAACGGCTCGTTCCCTGTCCAGCGTTTCAGATATGTTGTGGCCGGGACTGTGAAACCAACCGTTTAGACATGTAACGAGGTTGTTTGTAACGATCGCTCCGAACTTCAGTTGAATTCAATCTGCCGTAGCGATTTCATTACTGCGAAACTTCGAGGCGAGTCGATGGACGATGCGCTATTGGATTGACGGTGGCGCTATGCTTTGTGTTGGCCTTGCAAGTGGAAAATGTTATCTTGTGAATCCAAACAACACTAGTGACGTCAATAACGGTTAAATCTAAAAAGAACGGCTTCAGTAATCGCCTGAAAAATTCCCGAAAACTTTTGTTACATCTTTCTGTACCATTCTTTTTGACCAGGTGGTAACTTTGTGTTTTGAGAACTTGGATAAAATGACTATACTACTTGCGCAATGCACACTATTGGGAGCTGTAAACCCGGTCAATGGGCATTAGTTCCACTTGGTGCAAAACAATTTGTCAAATATTCGCACTGATCCAATCCAGTTTCAGCTTAATGACAACGAGTAGAACTTTTGCTCCTTTGGATCAGAAACTAGTCACGACTAAGTTTGCCAAAGGACAGAACACCGTTTCGTAATTTCGCATTCCGTAATATACAAAGTGGGTGTTATCGCCATATTCTAATGTACCATAATTCTTCAAAACTATCGCTTTGCGGTTCCAGAAGTTTTTCATGGATCACCGCACGCGATCTAACCAGGTTACAGCAGCACAACTACCACCCGCTGAAAAATGCCCGTGACCCAGTGGGATGACCTGGTGCAGCAAAAAATGTATCTGAAAGCTCTTCAAGTACGAGTGATCTCGTCGCCTAAACGCATTACAGCGTGTTTATTTTGCCGACGGAATTTGAAACCTTCGCTACTCTGCATAGAAGTGAACGGTGTTGAAATGGTTACTGAATGATTTTTTAAAAATTCCGAAACCAAGTCCAAATTTATTCTTAAAACCTATACTGGTCAAGTCAAAACGCACATTTTAGCACAGTAGTTCATAACCTGGGTTCGATCTAACCGCACGGGCTTGAAGAGTCCGTCTCAAGGGTCTGGCGTAGGTCCTACGCATGGTGGATTTGGTAAGTTAATGAAACATGTGTTTTGAAGAAGTCATTTTATTTTTCGAAGTAAGAGAAGTTCGATGAATGCACGGATGAAACGTACGTGGTTCAGGACGTTTACCAAGGTTAAGAACTGCTGCTTTAGCAGAAGGGAACACCACAGAAAATGGTCTGCATATGTTTAGGTTGATCATTAACTGTAGAAAAATTTAGTGCGTTTACGAATCACCTCGTTTCAGTGGAACATGCTATGCAAACACTTCACTGTACCAGTATCTATTTCGACCACCAGCTTGCGTCATTTGCGTTGGTGACTCGTCCTGCAACACCTTGCTTAAATCATGGCAGAAAGTTGTTGATAGTAAAGAAACGGAAAGTTCCCTCAGGCTTTTAGTTTGGAGGTGTTGCAATCAGTTCTGATAACAATGGTATAAATGTAGAGCCAAAAACGGAAATCAGAGAATGCAGTATTGATAAAACTATATGCCGCGGTCTACAGTCGAGATGGAATTTTTTCCACCATAAATATTAGAGCAGTGGTTCTCAACCTGGGGTTCACGAACCCCCAGGGGTTCACGGAGAGATTTCCAGGGGTACTTGGATGGCAGTTGAGTTTTCATATATTGCTACTTTTTATATCTTATACTAAAGGAAAATCCGTGCCAATTGAAAACTCAGCGTAGATTTTGCCTGATCTTGCGTTGTTGTGATGCAACAATGGAAAATCCACGGCTTTGCCAGCTAACCTGGGGGTTCGATTTGATTGTTTTATGACTCGGGGGTACTTAACGGGAAAAAGGTTCAGAACCCTTGTATTAGAGGAATGACATTCCCTTTAAGAGTGTGATGAAATCTCCTCGTTCATTTTACACCAGTGCCCGTATGCTTCTCTATTATTGTTTTATTATGTTGAATGGCCAGATTCAAACTAAAAGGTTTGGCGAGTTAAGACATAAAAGATGTTGAAACCTTGAAAAGTTCATCATTGATCAGTTAAAAGTAGCAAGTACGATTTTCAAACAGCCTGCTCCGCCAGAATCATTTAATGCAGTGGTGTCAAACTCGTTTCAGTTCAGGGGCCACTTTAGGCAAATTTAATCTCAAGCGGGCCGGACCAACGTAATCACTGTATAACACCCTGGTTATAAGCATTGACAACTTCCAACTGTTTTCATAACTTTAATGCAAAAGGTTCAAGCTTATCTGAAAATGATTATTAGCACATAAAGTTTTCAATTTCCCCACATAAATAAAAAATGCCTTATCACTGAGAAGACTGTCAAACTGACGATGATCAAGACCTGTGGTTCGGATGAAATTAACTGTCCAGACAACCGCTTGCATGATATGATCCACTATTGACGACTTGCAACACAATGCCTCCTGGTGCGAAATACAGTGATATGACCAAAATTCACGTCCTCCACTTACAACCCGTACGTTTTTTTTAAATTTTGTCTCAACACCTGCCTTTTTCCCGATCATTGATGGCGTGCTATCTGTAGTAATATTGACAGCGCGGGACCAGTCTACTCCGACCCTGTTCAGCACCCCAACGAGAGTTGAAAATAACATTGGCTGTTGTGGTATCCGTCATAAGCACCAACCCCAGGAATTCCACAGTGACAGACAAAGTCTCATCAACGCCACGAATGAATATGGCTCGTTGTACAACGTCCGAAATGTCAGTGCTTTCATCGAGCGCAACTGAAAACGTAACAAACAACTTGACTTTGTTCTTCAGTAGGCCGTCTAAATTCGTAAAAATGTGCGAAACCCTCTCTGCCACAGTGTTTCTCGTCAGGCTAATATCAGCGAAAACTTGTAGCTTCTCAGAACACACGATTTCTGCAGCCTTTAGGATGCACGTCTTCACGAACTCCCCTTCAGAGTATGGCTTTGATGCTAACCCTATATCATTAGCAGTAAGATAGCGAGCCTTCACAGCTGTTGCACTTGTATCTCGGCTACTGGTAAAAACAGACTTCTGTTTTTTCAAGCCTGCTATCAATTCCTTTACCTTCTCTGTCCTCGGTTGTCCTTGCAAGCCACGGTGTCTTTCGACATGATGAGACTCATAGTGGCGTCGATTGTTATATTTCTTCATCACTGAAACCTGTTGTGGACACACCAAACATATACAGGTATCCCGTTCACCTCCGTGAAAAAATAGGAAACGGACCAACTGTCTTAGAAAACTCTGCATTCTTTGTCAACTTTTCTCTGTTTCGATAAAGACATTTTTGGAAGCGAGGCTGCCACGGAATAGAGAATAAAGGCTAAACTGAGCAATTTAAGGAAAACAAAAGCCCAAGTCCGAGCATGGAATAGTTCTACAACTAAAAATCGGTCCTAATTACGCCACAATACAATTTCCTTGTCTCTTGTTTTCACAAAAAACTACGAAGATGCCCTCCCCGTTTTCACTCCAGGTTGACATATTTGAGGCATGAGGTTGCTTGAGTGGGTGGTTTTAATTAACATTTCTGTGTATTTTTAACACTAGAACTCCGGCAATTTCGACATTTTTAAAAATTCAATGCGCTATTTTCTGCAGTTAGTTCTTTTCACCGATTCTCAAATTTTACCCTGTCGAACATATTCCTGTGCAGTTTATTTTACGGTCAATAATTGGAATAGAAGTTTCACGTAGCAAATTTCAGTTGGAGTTGTACCTAGAACTCCGACTGTTTCGAAATCGACATCGCTGGAGCTCAAGGTATATTTTTTCCCGGAGTTCTAGTGTTAAACTTTATCAACAGTAGTTGTACTTTTGCATGTTCATACATACCTGTTTGAAAGTTCAAACCGGTGTGAACATGCAAAAGGAAATATGCAGAAAACGGGAAAATTTCACGTGAGAAAAACAGAGGAAAACAATGAAATGTAAGCAATTGCGTTAAGGTTTCAAGTAATTGAAATCTAGTCACCAGTTATCGAAGTATAATTGGATAAACTTCTCAAGCAAACAAAGAAGTTTTTACTTTACAAAATCATCATCCAGCGGTCCGGATTCAACCTCGCAACGGGCCGGATTTGGCCCGCGGGCCGTATGTTTCACATCCCTGATTTAATGGTTGCTGTATGTCCAAGTTTCAACTTGTTTGTGCGGTTATGTTACGAGCACACAAATATAACAAAAATAGGAATTTTACAACACGCTTTTTGAGAGCACTCTGAAACGGCACTGAAATGGCTAACTGCTGGGCAACGAACTAATTGTCAGTTGTTCCAAACTAATTGTAGCAAGTCAGTTGTTGCATTGCAGAATACAAAATACCTATATGCCTACTATGACAGACATTTTGAATTGCCACCAATCCTCATGCGACTGGTGATTGAAAATACTGAAAATACGTTCCAAATCTGTGTAAGCAGTGCTTACCAACATTGCAGAACAGAAATTCCTTTATACAGTAGATGCCTTCTACTGCTTTATTTCAAACACGACCGCAAGGATAACGCTTTGAAGTTTAAAGTGGTGGTAAGTGTCTATTAAAAAATGGTTGATCTGCAGTCTGTAGATGTACATTCTCTATGGAAAGAAATCTTTTCTCAGCAAAGAATCAGACACTCAGATCTTGCAGAGCATATATTTCGCCTACGAAGTGGGCATCATCAGCTCGTATTCGAATAGAATGTAGGAATAGCATGCCCGTAGCCACGGGAGTATTCGGGGGTGAACCCCCAAATTTTGTTGTGCCCAGAAAAGTTTGTTTTAAATATATATGTAATAAGAACAAAAATCTTCCCCCCTAAAAATGTATTTTGCCACCCCAAACCTTAAAACCTGGCTGCGGGCCTCAGGAGCAGACAATTTTGGGGCGCAAAAGATATTTTGCCCGAATTTCCACAAATTCTCCCGATAAGCGTTTATGCGACAAACTTTCTCCCTTCAAATTTTCTGTGGTTGTTGGTTCATTATATTTTCGTCTGCCGTGTCACCATAGACTTGAAAATTTGGTACTTGAGGTTTGGTTCTTAACCCAACTGAAAAGAGTACGCTAGGCTGTGGAAGAACATTGTTAGAGGCCAGCTGGCTCGATATTCTTGAGCATCTGCCTCACACTTCCGAGATTTTCCATTCACATTCCAGCTGTTGCTGTCAGCAAGGAACCTCAGACCTAGACGAGGCAGGCCTAAAGCTGCTTCCTTCTCTAAAGGCATGTATGTAATATATGCGGCATGTATTATATATCATTTACAGTATGACTATGCCGTGAGCCTCACAACATTGTATGTTCAACTGTAGCCTAAGCGTATGCAACATGCAACAAACTGTATGGCAAAATTAATAGGCCTGTTTAAAAAATCTTTTCTGTAATTGCCTAGCATGGACTCTACTAATATGAAGTAGGTGCCCTGCAATGTACTCGATTCCCTCAGTGTACTATTAATAAAGCACGTAAATAAAATGCCTTCTTTTGTCGAATCTAGTGCATCAGCTACTCATCAACTCTCACAAACTAAAACATGAAGTTACTAGATACAGTTTGTTGATTTTATATATATATAATGAGTTTTCTATGACACAATAAACTTTTGTTTATGCACTTAATAACAAGGAAACACACTTACATTAATATTGTTAAAAATGTCGAAGTGTCTTTGCTCAAACTGTTTAAGATTTTGCCCAAATTTTTGAAAAATCAAAACATTTTGGGGTGAGCTTGCACACCCAGCTCCTCCTAAACCACTACTGCAGTCACTCAATAGGCTACACAGTGGATCAGGATTAGACACTTGGTGATGCATTACGCGGTACCAATATAGGCACCATTCGGTACATTTATACACATGAGACAAATTAGCAAACTTACCGCTAAGTATTGTATTCCAGTTTAGCCACCAGTATAAATATTCGAAATACACAAGAGTATTACCAAAAATGAACTTGGGGTTGGGACACCGAAAATCTCGAAGATCATCTTCGATTTTGTCCAATATTCACCGACTTATAAAAGGCGTTTGATACAGTTAACTTCAAATTATACTTGATAAGTTGTACTTCAACTTTGGTAGAAGAGGAATCGAACTACAACTATTCACCAGCTATCTTTCAAATCGTTGGCATTACACGACTATTAAAAATACCAAATCTCCGCTAGCAAATATTTCTTGTGGAGTGCCACAAGGGTCAGTTCTGGGTCCACTCTTGATTATAATGTATGTGAATGATCTTCCAAATTGCTCTGTTTTCAAAATAGCATTTTATGCAGATGACATGTATCTTAGTTTGTCTCGTAAAAATGTACATGTCCTGAAAGACTTGGTAAACTCAGAATTAGCTGATGTAGATAAGTGGATGTGTTAAAATAAATTATATCGATCAATTATTCAAAGTCAGTGTACATGTTGACCAGGTCTATGAAGTACTTATGCATTCCCACCGGTAAAAAATCAATTTCGTATAGAGGAGCTTCTCTTTGGAATGAGGTGGAACAAATTGAAAGGCTGTACCCTTGAGCACTTTTTGCAATAAATTACAAGAGTTCGTATTCTCACAGTATTAAGTTTGCAAAACAAATTTCATTTTCATTGGCTCCTATTAAATTTCATGAAGTATGGCTTTCATTTTTTGTGTTTGTTTCTTCGTAATTGTTTTTATGTTTTGAAACGTGTGAGTTTCTGTTATGTTACTATTTACATTTTGGTCTCTAAGACATTTCACAGGACATCTTGACCAGACAACCTTAGGGTTTGTCGATGTCCGAGCTTCGGAAAAAAAAAATAAATTAAAATGACCCACTGCACACAGTAAAGATTCTAGGCCTATTTCTTGTGTTTTGCTGTCAACTGTAACGCTTTTTATTTTCTTCGTCTTTCTGTGAACATGAGTGTACTTTACTCACCGTCGTTAAATACATCTCTATCTTATCGAGGTGTCCCTAAAGTTGTGAGAAGTACGTTGGTGGTCACTACGACTACATAACTATTAGTATCTCACTGTGATTTATAAGTAAATATTCAAGACAAATTAAAGAAAAAAAGAACAACTGATGTACCAGCAAACTGCAACATTCAATTCAATCTAATATACAGTTAATTTGCAAGAAGATATTGTACAGGCCAGAAGCAATGTAGCACAGACAATGTTTAGGCACCAATAGTGAGAAGAACAAATAGCAGCAGGAAGACATGAAGGAATGATGATGAGTAAGTAAATTATAATTATAAGTATCATGTAACAAATGAGAATAAATTGCCATAGTTAATTACGAAATGGGTTTTATGGTATGGTTTAATCATGCATTTTTGTGACTCAAATCACGAAATAACACGAAGCAGCAAGAGGAAATGCAATAACATCAAAGATCACTAGTTGATTATATAGTGATGTAAAAATATAAAAAATAAGAAATTTCAAGTTTCGCAGCTTAGTAATCATGTTCTAACATGTTGAATCACGAAGGGTTGGCGAAAGACCACCTGGATCAAGTTCTCAGCCAGCCCTGCTGCTAACACAAACCAAATTTTAGTTGAAGACGTTTTACAAGTAGTAATTAAAGTAATAAAAAGCGTCAAATCAACGTCAGGTGAAATAAGCATGAAAACAACAGCAAAAACAGTGGGGAAATGCATGCCTATGTACAGGGGATGGGATGAGCAACTATAGAGATAGATAAGAGCGAAAATAGTGGCATCAGCGCAATATTACAGAATGTGACAAGAATATAAAACGAAGATCAAACAGAATGTGACAAGTATATAAAACGAAGATCAACAGGAAGTCTGGCAAGATAGCTGGACTTTTTCTTATTTTTTGCCAAATGAACAAGGCGAAGATGATTTCAATTTTTCCAGAATGTTAGACCAAATTTTCGGACCAATATACTTTAGAGAAAGCTCACTCAGATGTGTTTTCATTCTGGGTAAATAATATTTTTGCAGAGAAGCAAGTCTTGTTTGATATTTGTGGACTGATGTAATCTCAGCATAGTAGTTATCAAAGTGATTAGGTAATCCACCATTATAAAAGGATACATGAATTTGGCAACTGACAACTGAAATAAATCAGGTATTTCTAAAATTTTGTGCTTGGAATAGAGTACAGTTGTTTTAGTTTTGTTATATTCAAGTGTTCTCACAGCTTTATTTTGCAATCTAATTAAAGGGAGTAAAAGTCATCTTGTTGGCCCTTCCCCGGTTAAGTATTGAGTAAGTTAAATAGGAATGGAAAAGAGCGAAGTAAACAGATTTGAGCACTGAAATGTTGGTATAGTGTTTTATTTAAACAACGTCCCACATGATTTGGAAAGCTGTGATACAAACTTTTCAATTTGAGGCTTCCAATTAAGTTTATCGTCCAGTATGACGCCAAGATATTTTAAGCTGCTTTGTTTTGATATTGGGTGATGATTAATTGACACTGAGAAATTGATATTTTTATGGTTGTTCATGAGCATGAAATTGCTTTTGGAATAATTGATACATAATTTGTTAGCACGAACCCAGTGATCGATTTTTTTGAGCTCATGGTTAACTGTTTTTTTATAAGATTTCGTGTTTTTTCCCCGAAATATGCAGATTGATATCATCAGCATATAAAACAGTATTAAAGTTGGAGGTTTTCACAATGTCATTAATATATATATAAGGAATAGTAAAGGTCCAACAACAGATCCCTCGGGCACGCCACATGTTACATTAAAAAAAGAAGATTTAGTATCTCCAATTTTAGTACACTGAAACCTGTTGTCCAAGTAAGAAGCAAGTAGTTTTAGGGGTGGTCCTTTTACTCCATAGTAAAACAATTTTTCAAGTAATATTTTATGATCAACACAGTCAAAGGCTTTGCTTAGGTCTAGAAACAGAGTACAGATTATTAATTTGTTATCTTTATTACAAATCATGTCATCATAGATGGCAGCAATTGCTAATTCAGTAGAGTGATTGGTACGAAAGCCATATTGTTGTGGGCTCAGTATACAATTACTGGTGACAAAAGAGTACAATCTGCTGTAAATTACGTTTACAAAAACTTTGGAGAGAGTTGGAAGTATGGATATTGGCCTATAATCGTTAGGGGATTTGGGAGAAGTTATTTTAGGAATGGGTGTATTTTGTGCAATTTTTAGAAGATTGGGAAATTCACCTTCTGCCATACATTTATTAAAAAATTCAGATAACCATGAGGATAAACTACTGGCAGAAATTTTTAAAAACTTTGCTGGGATGTCATAGAAGTTAGATGTTGTTTTGCATTTTAGTGATGCAATTATTAGTCGGATTTCATCAGCACCGGTTGGTGGGAATGTACAGAAATTGGGGAATGACTCAATAAGAAAGTTATTGAAAGTTGCAGGGGGAGGGTCAATTTTAGAGGATATATTTTTGCCAATTTTGGAAAAATGTATATTTAGTTCTTCACAATGGTTTTGATTAGTAAGGTCAGTATTGTGGGTTTCTGCACCTACTTTGCTTTTTTTTGTTATTGTAGAAATAATTTCATTCATAACTTTCCAGTTTTTTTTGACATCATTTCTACAGTTTTCAAATTTTGATCTATAGTAGTTTTGTTTTAGGGATTCTTTGAGGTGAGTTATTTTATTTCTGTAAAATTTGTACGTGGCTGAAATTGATGGGTTGTTTGTTGATAACAGTTTTTTATACAGGGCATTCTTTTTAAAGATAGATGTTAGCAAACCTTTAGTCAACCAAGGTTTGTGGAAGGAACGAGTTTCTTTTCTGGAAGCAAACCTAAGGGGAGCATGTTGGTCAAGAATGTTGTTAAACATAAGAACAAAATTGTTACAAGTGATGTTGATATCACTGTTGTTTTGGTTGTGAAAGTCAAGATCAAAAAGAGCAGTGTTAAGATCTTCCAGAAAAGATGGCAAGTCAAAAATTTTTAAACAGCGAGTTTTTGGTCTGTATTTTTTGGCACATTTGGGATGGAAATGAAAGTTTGCAAAAGTGGGGAGATGGTCAGAGTTGTCATAGAGTGCAATTCCAGTTGTGGTGTTGTCATCAATTATATTTGTGTATATATGATCAAATAGGGAGGGTTGATGGGTAGAAGAAAATCTGGTGGGTTTGTTTATAAGAGATATGCAGCCGAGACTCAGAATACTGTTAACATAATCAGTAATGTGTGTGTCAATTTGGTACTTCAAAAAATTTAAATTTATATCGCCTCCAATTATGTAATTACTCTTTTCAGAGTGCATAATTTCAAGTAGATTAGTGAATGCAAGCTGAAAAGCTTGTGAGTTAGGAGAAGGGTGTCTATAGATCACTCCGACAACACATTTTTTTGCCACTAACATTTTTTGACTTCACTTCAATGAAAAGACTTTCACATCCATCTATAGGTAATTACAAGTCTTGTCTAACAGTATACTGCAGTTTTTTTGTTTACGTACAGGCCAACACCTCCAGCATTGGTTAAGGAATCAACATGAACAAAGTTGTAGTCAGGAATTTGTATATTTGTATAACACTTTGATTTCAATTTGATTTCTGATATTGCTATAAAATCAAGTGAGACATTACACATTGAAAAGAAAGTGTCAATTTTATACTTATTTTTGGCTAAACTGCGTACATTGAAATGGAAGTAAGAAAGCTTATTACAAAACATGCTATTGGCAGAGTTAATTTCAGGGGGGGTTAGATATTCGTTATGTACATGAGGTTCAGCAAGTGAAAATGAAATTTCATTAAATGTTGTAGGAGTGATTTTTGTAGTTGAAGGAAACAAATTCAAGAACTCAATATTGGAAATTTCACTAAAAAGAAAACAGTTATGATTACAAGTCAAGCACATAGCAAAGTTGTCATAAGTCACATAACAGCATCTAGAGTGAGTCCTGTTTTTGCAAATTGTGCACATCATTTTGCAGCCAGTGTGCAAATTGCAAACAGCACATTGATCATTTACAGCCATTTGGGTGAGATGGTAAAGTAAATGATGTCATAAGATTAGCATTTGCAAACAGTGTGAATGCCAAGAGCAAACATAATAGTAACTCACCACCATAGGAAAGTCTCATGAAGCCTGAATCATAAAACATATTACTTGATACGATGCGGGTCGTCTTCTGTTTGGATTGTAATGACTGCACCATTTTCATTTTTTCTGAGATGGATCCTCCCATTGTTAGTCCACGGATATTTCCAATGTAAATCTTTTCTTTTTGATTGGCTTGAGCAAGTAAGTGTTTTTTACGGCTGGTAAGATTTTCATTGATAAAAACTCTATCAATACGAGGGTCATCGAATTCAGCTAATTTCAGTTTTATTCTTGAGCTGTATATGTTGTTCCTGGTTTTTCTAGCTATGAATCTGACAATAATAATAGGACACGTTTTATTACCAAAAGTCAAGCTTATTACGTTCTATAAAGCGCGATAAAAATCGGTTTCAGAGAATCTACCACACGATAAGCTTTTAAACTGTTGCGGTATGCTGGACCAGGCCACTGCTCCTTGTTATGCTAGATTCATTTTACCCAGAGAACAGTCAACTGTAGGGATAAAGTAATTGGCTTGCAGCTGATCTGGTGAAGTGAGAGTAAGTTTCAATAGTCTTTTGAAATAAGCTTTATGCGATTGTAGCAATGTATTTTTAAGAAATTTGTGCATTAATTTATATAGCTCTAATTGATATATATCGTTTAATTTTAGAAAACCCAGTTGTTTATACAAAAGAGTTTTGTGACATTCAAATTTACGAAATGTTGGAGCGCGCAAGATATTATTTTATTATGCATAGTATTAGAGGTTGAAGGACAGAATCGCAGGCTGTCCCATAGGATACAATGCAATATTGGAGATGACTATAAACTAAACAGTGGTGAATTATTCTTAAGGCATTGATTGGTGCAGGATTTTATATATCGCACTTCGGGCAAACGCAAGCTTTGATTTTCAGTATTTGACATGGGATTCATCTAAAAAAACACCTAAATATTTTACAGACGTTTTCCGATGCAGCACAACATTGGGTATTTTGAAAATTACTTTCTTCCTCAGTTTTATCAATGATTTTCCTGTGACAAAATGCATGAATTTCATGTAATTAATAGAAAATTTAGTTAGAAGTATCCATTCATCTACTTTTATTAACCCACAAATTACCATACGTTCTAATTGATTTAAATCAATATGTGCTAAACATAAATATGAATCATCAGCTTACAATTTAATACTGAATAAAGAACTCTTGGGAAGGTCATTTACCACAAAAAATCAGCACACTGATCTATATGCCACAATGTTAGACAACATAATACCTTGAAAAAATTTATATATGCTCGAGACTTCGTCGTACAAATATTAATTACGCGGCAATCAATCGACAGTACTGTTCAAGTGTAGAAATTATAAGATTGCTTTTCAAATGTATTAGGAAAAACTTCTTGAGACTTCGGCAACCTTAAGTTTTCGGTGCTCGTGGTTTGCTAAAAGCTTTTTTACTGAAAGTCAGGGATTGCAATAGGGCTCAAGTTGCCTTGAAATTGGGTCAAATAAAGCTAAACCCTAATAGCATGAAAGGTAGTTTGTGAAGATGACCATTGTTTCCCCCTCTTGCAGCGCTGCGTTTCTTCGATTTGTGGTGATCATTGAAACAAAATCAAGGCAACTTGAGCCCTATTGCAATTCCTGACTTTCAGTAAAAGAGCTTTCAACAAACCACGAGCAATGAAAACCTAATTTGACAAAGTCTCAAGAATTAATATTTGGGCTGTCGTAGCACTTTCTTATTGTGGTTAAATTTAAAAATGCAGCAAGATCTCTGATCTACGATCATTCAATACCTTGGGAATGAAATGTTGGAGCTCTTAACAGCCTGGTGTTCTGAATCTAGAGACTGAAATATTGAAGTCGTTGAACTTGCTTGATTGGTTGTCATAATTGTGAAATAACCAAAACCGCTATTTATCTTTTATACGGAATTTCTAGATCTGCAGCGGAAATGTGTGAAATGAGTATTTCTGCCAAAATCATTACTTATATCAGTGATTGGCAAGAAGTGAAAGTCAGCTGCTAAGTTCAATTACGTTGTGATCTAATTGCTTTAAATAATACTCTGAGCACTACACGTATACCTCGACGCAATCCTTTTTTCTCTTAAAATGCTTGTGGCGGACGTAGGAGTAATTTTCTGTCTTTTTAATACTATGATGTAAGTCAGTGCTTCTTAACCTTTTTCGGTTTCGTTCACCTCTGCCATCGATTGCTACATTCCCATTCACTCTACTGCAAATGCATGTCCCGCATGACATTAATAACCTAACCATACGCAATGTTATTGCTCAGTTTGATTTTTGTACAAGATCTATTTAAGCGAAGTAACTCATTTCAAGACAGCTGAATCCGCATCAACTTTGAACAAAAATTGAACAGGAAAATGTAAAATTTCAAAATCCAGAGGCCAAGGCCTCCGCTGCCCACCCTCTTCCGAGGCCCATGAGCTCGAACAAATACGAAAATCCTTTTTCTGGCATGTACGTGAAAGTCGTGAGCACCAGTTGTTGCAAGGCTTATAATGCAATTTCCTTATACTATGGGACTATTCAAACGAACCAGACCAAACATCACCATAATAGAGATATGTTTTAAAATACGTTCTGATAAAAATCTTGATGAAGAAAGCTTATTCTCAACGCTAGCCTTCCTTTAAAAATCTGTTTCTTTAGACTGAAGCTGGCGTGTCCTGATCGATTTCATCTATAGATTTACGTTTACTTTCATCAAAAAAAGTGTTTGTGTACGTGTTTATAAGACCTTCTGTAAGTATTACCTGAGATATAAACTCGGATTATATGCTGGAATCAGTACCAAAGTGGTAACAAACAAATATCTCAAATTGGTTGCTCCTTCAATTCGACTAGTAAGGCTACTCTGATCAGTGTTCATGTGTTTGGTTTTCACTCGAGATTGAGAATGAAACTTTCGCAAGGACTGTGATTCCAGCAGATAACATTCTTACAGCACGCTCGTGCAGAGCACAGCCGAGATTCCGTCACTGGAGTGAATAAAACATGGCACCTCTCGGTAAAATCTATCCCTATTATGTCATAGAGGTAGTTAAAAGCATTATAGTACGGCTTTCCTGAGGTGATAAGTTGTTGACCATGGGCGTCGGATGGGGATCCAAGGGAGGGCCTTGGTCCCACCTGGAGTATTAAATTTGACATTTTCCCATCGAATTTTTAGCAAACAAGGTTGTTTTCTTAGTTTTGAGTGGGTAAAATCAAATTTAGCCACTTTTGGCCCATTCCTGCAAAAATATTTTTAACTACCCCTGGAAATCCCCTATTGGCCCTTCCCTGGACAAAAATCCTACCGATGCCCATGTTGCTGACTGCTTTAGATAGTTAGAACGCTTGGAGTTTGCCAAATTATTCATGATTGCTGACACGTCTTGGTGAAAGAACAAGAACCAAAGGATAAAACAACTTAGCGGCAGAAAATTCATTCACCCCTCTTCAGTCATTCATCCTTGCAAAAATTTCGTTCAACCTGGAGTGAGCCATTCACCGGGTTAAGAAGCACTGATGTAAGTTACATTTTGTAAATAAGAAAAGAAAACCACAGAACAGGGGATTTGTTTTATGTAAATGTTTGTGCGCGTGCTTGAATAAAAGCAGCGTGAAAACGCATCTCGTACAGTCTGAAAATGTTAGATATGAACGCTGAGGTTGGCAAATTCATGAAAACTTTCAACGTAGATCTCGAAATTTCGTCAAAATCAACATCAATCGAAACGACAAAGTATAAAGTTTTCAAAGCAGACAATGCGGGTGTTGCATGTTTACTGTCCATCAGTGGCATTGCCGGCAGAGTTTTGCACAGCAGTTTTATAACCTTCTCAGCATAGCATGAACACTCGGTACAGCTTTGTCGGGATGATCATAAGCACAAAAAAGCGAGTACGGATAATCTCTAAGGCGTAGAGTCCGTTGTTTAATCGATGTAAAGTGGCAATGGATAGAATTTATATAAACATTTATGTTCTTTAGTTCATCTTCGCAAATGCTGTATTGTGAAAGAATTCCAATAAAGGTTCTACCTATTTGCTTAACCGATTTTAACACATATGTCGCAATATTTGTTAAACCAAAACACAGCAATTGTCCTCGCTTGGCCATCTGTCAAAACGCAAACAAATTTGTGTGCACTACTGAACCTGGCCGCACAGTTTAAACGCTTCACTGACAATTGAAAAACCAGTAGTGATGGGAAACGTGATAGGATTTGTCTGGAAAACAGGAATTGTTAACCACAGGTCAAATAATTATTTACTTTTTTGCAATTAGCAAATTGTATGACAGATTAAAAATTTTCATATCACATTGCAGCTTATGCTACGTCAGAGTGTTCAATTTTAATATTCATGAAATTGTGTTCACAAACCTGCCAACATGTTTGAAATGCAATAGTCGAAAGCCTAATTCAGCAGGTGATTTTTACACACCCCATTGGTTCTATCGTGTACTTTGGCATGGATTCTTATTTCCTTATTGAGTTCCTTCGTACAACAACCTCCAAAAGAGATTTTAAAAGATTGAAAAAATTTCTTGTCACAAAAACTTTGTTGCTCTTCATTCTCTCTACACGCACAATTCCCTAAAAGATTTAGTGTTTTTTTGTGAATTTCGCATATTTTTTTCTATAAATTCACCACCAGGTTTGTAGGAGCCATTTGATACATCTGACGTGCAAGGCCTGCTATCGAACTAATCTCTTTCCATGCCGTAACGAAGAGTATATTCAAGCTTCGGCCTTCCCGCTCGTCGTCGTTAAAGAAAACATGATTAATAAATGTAATCTCTTTCCAAATTGTGAACTTTTGCCCGTCCGTTATCCTCCATTTCTTACCTTGTTTACCACACAAAAGTAACAGTTTTTATGCAATCTCTTTTGTTACGTTGAATACACAGTAACAGCGTACGTTTGCCTTTAAAATTACACCCCCACAAGCAGAGCAAATGAAACATAATAAATTTAACATTAACGTTGTCTGCTTCGTTGTCATGTTTTCTGTATTCTGAAGATGAAATTTGTAGAATATCAGTATACAGCACTTAACAGCTAACGAAATGTGATGTGAATTAAGCTTTTTTAAAGACTTTTTCAAAGGCAATCATGCAGCTTGCTAGTACTGCTAGCAACACACAAAACGTGGCTCATGAGATTGGTGATACCTGCCTGCAAAAATACCTGAATAGAAGGTTATGATTGTTTTTTAAAATGAGACGCGTATTGGTAAGGTTTCTGTAAGTGCAAACAGCAAATTGGTATTCCTCTGTTTTACTGTCACCAGTTTATTTACACTGAGGGTGATTTGAGCTATGTTTCGTTTTCTGAATTGGTACATGAGAGTGCTTTACGTCTTTAATTTACCAGGGACATCACATCATCAATGTGTTACACACGCCTTGCTTGGAACTTGGCCCAACGTTTATAATTTACGTGAAAGTTCATGGTTACTAAATGGTGTCTTATAACGGAATAGATTTCGCAGCAATATAATTATATTCGCAAGTCATGTAAGATCTGAGCAGCATATGGTTCATGAAAACCTAGGACGCTGCAAACCGTTTGCAGAAACCAAGAACCGCAGAAATTAGTAATTGGTGGCTGATCTGATCTAGCTGATTTACCAGAATGGTTGTATATCAAACTAACAGAAAAAAACTGAATGCAGTTTTGGATGCTCAAGGCGTAATTACGGGAAGAACCCGGAAGGTAAATCGTTCCGTACATCAAACAAATGGCCTTTGCTTTGCAGTTGTCGACGCGTATGTCGATGTTAACTACGCAAATACTTGCTCTCGGCGAACGCCTGTCCTCGCATTTTTACGTTTTTATTATATTGATAAAGATCGTTGTATCGATTTTTTACGAGATATATCAGCGCAACACGCCAAATTTACTGAGCTTAGTGCCAGGGACTCATATGGTGAGAATATCTTGTCGCAAAAACCAGCCGACAATCAATCTAGTGAAGATCAATGTGGCAAAGAACAGAAGATAAAATAACAATCGCTTATGTCATGTGTCCGCGAAGAACCATTACAGATATCGTTTAAGTAGTCATTGGTGCAGAGGTTCGCTGTCAGGCGATTTTGTATTGTTCAAACTACTTCAATAGTTAATTCGGTTAGGGTTGCTTGAATGCAGGTGGATCCATTTGTTTAATATTAGTTCATCAAAACTAAATTCACCTGGTATGAAGCAAGTTCAAGGGCTAGTTTGCGATTTCCGATGCCACTCGCGTTTTGTGCTATATATGGTTTCAATTTTCTGTTTTACTACAAGTGCAGACAACTGCACGGCTATGTAGCTTATACTCTAAAAATTCTTTTGTACTGCTACATCTTTGAGCTGACTTTCTCTTGCCGCATTTTCCTGAGCTCGATCTTTTATTTTTACGCTTCGGCTGTCAGAAACGTTACAGCATTTAATTACAGCTGTGTTAGCATTCGTCTTTGATCTGGTAGGTCTACTGTGCTTCACAAACATTCATTAAGTTCGAAATCAAATTCCATTTTTTCTGCGTTGGTTGTCACATCCAGTTGCCCCTCAGGAGTTCAGGAATCTACGTCGTTTCTAAAATAGCTGTACGTTTTTCAAGTGATGAAGTAGCCACATTCAAACTACTGCAATGCTTATTTATGGGTAGGAAAAGTGGCACGTGACCAAAGAGTGGTTTGGTTTGGATTCGTCCACAAACGGTCTGTGACATAATTTTTACTTTTCGTAAAATTAATGATTTTAGAAAAAGCAGCTTTGTACGTTCTGTGTTTTTGTCGTAATTTCGCTTCTGAAATTGAATATATTAAAAGTGCGATATCGCGTAATTTAAGTTTCCAGGCACTCAAAACCAAATATATTTGTATAGGGGTGGATATGGGGGAGGCGAACGAGGTGGTTGCCTCGGCTTTACAGAGATGTCATGGGCATCCCCGTTGAGAATTTTGCACTTGGTTTATGCATTGTTTTTTAAAAAGCTTTTGAACCATACTCTGGAGTCACATTTTAATGAGCTCTGAAGCAAGTCATATGCTTTTTCAAAATAACGCAAAACTTATGTGCAAATATGTCAAAGGGGCCCGTCAACAACTTCAATGTACAGTTTTGTGTTCTCTTTCTGAAAGTTTGCCGCGGTCCCTAAATTCTAATATCCACCTCTGCATTTGCAGCTGCGCATAATTTTCTCTTGCTGCGTGCCTCAGAGAGCGGAGCGATCGAGATACATGTCACGGTTCGCTGCGGAAAGTTGTTTTGGCAAAGGGTGCTTGACTGGAAACAACGCGCATGCTTGCCAAGCATGAGCGGGCAGTAAAAATCAAGCGAAATTTGAAAAATACCATGCAGTATTGCCTGTATTTCAAAATTCTACTTACTCCATGAAAATATTTGTGCCATTTTTTTGTGAATGAATATTTCAAGTTCGTTTTTTCCCAGAGATTGCTTGCGTGCAAGTTTTGAAAACATTTCCACCCTTCTTTCTTTGAAGACATTTCCGCTGAAACGCACAAACTTCCTTGAAACTTATGTTACGTTTAATTTTGTCAAACACAATGCTACACGGCCGTTTGAATTGATCTTCAATTGATATTCTGCACTTTTGAGACTTCATCTACACCTGGACTTCTAAAAACCCAACCTGTCAAGATAATGAACACGCAAATGCACCTCAGTTCCGAAGCAAAGCAGGGTATGGAGGTCAACACAGAACGTGTTAACTGAAACACAAATTGGATCAAATAATTTAAAGACCACAGCCAAAATATTTTCGACAGCAAATGCAAACAACAGTCCTGCAACAATTAACAAACGGATGAGTTTTCCCGGAAAGTTTGAATACGTTGAACATTTTCCCGGGAAGTTCGCAAACGCGGCATGCATGGGCTTCAACGTTTGGATTGACGTTGGCGCTACCTGAGCCTGGCACTGAGCAGTCAAAAATTAATGGAAAGCTGCTTGCTGCGCCAAATTACGAATAAAGTTTTTGAAAACAGATCGTTTGTCTTTGTTTCTTCAGTTCTATAAACAAAAACTTAACAAAACTATTTGCTTCTCCTTGCCACAGATGATCTCAACTTCATCAATGATTTACATACCTGCAGACGTGATGAGTCAGATTACCTTTTTAACATTTTGTTGCCACTTCTTAAAAAATGTTAAAAACATATGATTTATTTAAAGAAGGATATATTTATTTTTCTACAAAATCTAGTCAACTTCGCTGGATGAGGGCCAAATATTTAAACTTGATCTTCCAGTTATGGACTACACGTGAGTGAGCCTCCTGTTGCTACGTAAGCGGTCTTGTTAGAAACATTAATGGTTGGCAGGGTACCTTATACGGACAAATTTCGCAGAAAAAAAGCAAAAATATTTTAACACAAGGGTAACGGCAGACATATTTATTCATTTTTTTCTAAAACGCGATAAAATTGCATGAAAACGTAAGATTGAAGCAAAATATTTTTTTATTCATAGATGGGCAAATCATAGAAGTTCGCTTAACAGTAATCGTCCGGGCGAACTATTCCTAAATTGAATGTAGAAGTTCAGCCACTCTTCTAAAATGGATTTAAAAATAATGCCATATTTTGTCAGGAAATACAGCATGAATGAGATCAATGTCTGTATTCATTTGGAGTTGTTTTGTTTCAGGCGTATGTTTGTTCACTACAGTGAACGCAGCCGAAGAGAATGGTCAGTTTTTTAGCTCTTTGTGTTCTGCACATTTAACATAATGCGCTACTGACCTACAGTGTGAAACAAGTCATCTTGCGATAAGATGTTTAGCGGTTGCTGAAAAGGTATTTGTGATGAAAAGCGATGGGCATAATAGTTTTGTAAAAATCTGTCTGTCCATCAGATCGTTTTCAGCAGACCTGCTTCCTCAGTAGCATGTATTTTTCGCAGCACCCTTCTCGCCGAAGCCGCCGAAATCCTGATCTAGTGACCGTGATGATTGGCGTTTCCCCGCAATGGAGACAGAACCTGGACACTGAGGCAATTCCCAGCCGCACTGGCTGGTTGCTGCGCCAGATGCTGTGAAAGGCCAATGCTGACGATTCAACCAGTTTTAACAAATCACTTATATGATTATTGCTATCAGTAGACAATACGAAAAGTTAAGGTTTTTATTCAAGGTGCAGAAAAGTCAAAACAAAAAGTAAATAAAACGAGGCATTTCTAGTGAGAATGCGAACACTTGAAGACAACGATTGATATCAAATGAGAAATTAGGCATTCGAAGAATGTACTTCAAAAGAAGCAACGTTAATTTGTATGTCATAACCTTTGAGGTTCTGCATGAGGCAAGAAATATAAAAATTGTAAGAGAATAACAAAACGTTGCAAAACCAATCTTTGAAAAAAAGTGTTTTTTGCATCAGCTTTGGCATAATTAACTACACAACATGTGAAAAATGAACTTTTCTGAGGAAAACAGAAATAGGACTTCTATTAAAAGTTTAAATTATTCTTAAATATCGTAAAATCTCGGTAGCATCAGATGTAAAACGTGTTTATTAGCTTTGAGGCAGGTAAAAATTTAAAGAGGTCGGAAGTTTTTTTTTAAATCAAAGTTGTGAAAGTTAAATTTTAATCCTAAAGGACAGAGTAGCTTGATCTTGCTAAACAGCGATACCAGGTTTTCTCAGTTGCAGGTCAGGCAAAGTTTTGAAAAATGCTAAGCACTGCATTTGGAATACTTTGTAAGAGAACAAAGGTTTCGACATTTTCACTCGAAAATGTATAAAATCATCAATAAGGTTATTCGAAAATGACCATATTGGGCATTGAGCAAATGGCTTCGCAACGCACACTTGTGCTGTTAGTTGGTGGAACGTTGGTCGAACGAATAATGCTCCAAGCTTTATGCTTAGCCGTTGGCCTTGTTCGTTCGGCTCGCGTCTTATCAACTGTACATTATCTTCTTTGACTTGAAGCCAAGTGTTCAGACATGTGCTAACATGCTACGCTGGAACAAAAAGTTGCAAATTCCGAGTCAATCGAAATTCCTTACTAAAAGATTCAGGTGTTTGTTGCGTTCAGACTTAGCTAAATTACGTCTAATTTCAAGACATTTTCAGCCAGCAAATGTATATTGGATGTTCGCTAGACACTTCAAAACTAAACAAATTTGACAAAGAAACACAAAATCGTATCCGAAAACTTGCGTTAAAGTTTTCAACTCCTCGTCGCATCATTCACTAAAATAGTTGCTTTAGTTCCTAACTAAGATCTTGTTTTTGAAAACAATATGAACAAATCTTGTGCGGGTCCTAGAAATACCTGCTCAGTGTTCGCTTGTGCGAAACTGGAAACAAGAGTGAAGAGCCTGTAGTTCAAGATTCATCATTCAAGCCCAATAAGCAGAATTTGTACTCAATCAATTGTATTCCAATATTATGGCATTTTGTCGCAGTTACTAAATATTACATAAAAACATTGGAATGTAATATTCATTTTTTAAAATAAACGGTTATGCAGGTAATTAATTAATATGACGTTTTCCTGATGTGGAAAAATAAGTTTTTTCCTCAAAAGAAAGCATCGAATCGAATTATCATTCCCAAACAGTTCTTTGACTCAAATATGAGGCTAACATGGTTTTGTTTTTCAAATTTCCTTCCACGTACACATTTTGAGCAAATGTATTGTTGCATTATTCGTTGTCCTGTTTCTATTTTTGTCTGTCAACTTTTTTTTTCATTTCATAGCAATAATATTTTCTTACCAGTCAACATCAGCATTCTGACAAAAAACAGTCTGACTGTTCTTTCTCGCAGTTTCATTTCAAAAACCTTTCTGCGAAAGTGTGACACGCTCTTTTTATCTCGAAAAATTTAATTTAAAAAGTCTTTGAGACAAAGTAGAAAAAATCAATAGGCATTAGAAAACAACAAAAAAAACAAAATTCTTATTTTCAGACGCTTTCACAAGGTTGCATCATGCCCGCAATGTTGCTAAAATTGTTTGCAACTCTTCCCGCAACAGCTGGAGTAGTTTGGGTGTGTCGCCCACTGCCAGGTGGCGTATGTACACACCGCCGCATAGGCGTTGCGCCGTGGTATGATGAGCCTTTGCGGGCTCGGACAGAACTCACAAGGCTGTGAGTGTTGTGTCGAACCTTTCTCCAAGTAATGTGAACCAGTGTACGGCTTTCTTCATTTTGAATGACGCAGACGATGAAGAAGAAAACACCTGCAAGCAGCAAACACGCTGACGTAAACGTGAAAGCGGAAACCAAAATGACGGAGCCTACAAACTGAAACACTGTTAGGGAATTGCAGTGACGAATTTATAAATCAGCCGTCTCACCGTAAACAACTCAGATTTTCAGCTAGCAACAAAGGGATGCTTTTTAGTAAACTTCATAGTTTTTTAAAGTAATAAGCGTAAAATCTGAAGTTAATTTTACATTGTGGAAAGTGGTTGAGTAATGCTGGCACCACTTACTAGAACTGAACCGCTAAAATTAAATCAAGTTGATCTTAATCGACATTTAATGGAAGTAAAGTTCTTATTTTTTAAAAAAATTACAAAACAGTTACAAAAGTCGGTAAAAAAGTTTTTCCCGCCTCTTCTGTTTGTGAGTGAGTGATTGGTATTCGGGTTTTTATGTAAATAAAATTAACTTTGCAGATCATTGTGCTTTGTTGCTGCGATTTTGTTTACATTTGTGCCCGACATATTTAGAAATATTTCACAGTGCATAAACCTACCTGGTCACAATGCTTTAATCTAAGTTTGTGACTGAAAGCTTTGCAACAGTACAGTTTTTTTCAGTTAGCGACTTTTCAATTTTTTCCTGCATCACCACTCAATTTTTTTGCAAGTGCTCGATGATTTTGCTGCCGCTACAGGGCGTCTCAAATTTTTCTGGCACTGCCACATACGTCACATTACAAACTGCTGCAGAGCAAGAATGGCCTGCTTGGTTGTGAAAGGGTTATGGCAATCTGGATAAGCCCCACTTTTTGCTGAATTGAGTAATACCACGATAGATAGCGTTTGCGACCCAGCACTTACTGTGCAACGGAGGTTATTATCCAACAGACGTTCTGTTCCCATTTCAATCTGACCGAATTAAATTTCTCTGCGGCCCCAAACACAACTACAATACGACCGTCAACTTCAAACCCTCAGAAGAATATTAACTGTAGAGGTGTGCTCGGCGAGAAAACCTGGTCAACAGATTGTGTCCTAACTTTTTAAACGACTCCAATGAAACTACTGTTTGCGCCAAAAAGCATGACCTCGGAAACGTGAAACGATGCGATTTTTTTCACAATCGTTTCGGTTTAGCTGCATTGTTTCGGATTCTTTACGTATGACAAAATGATATGCATCAGCAAAGAGCATTTAAAAGCACTTTTTGCGTGTTGCAGTGCAGTTGATAATAATGATGCCATTGTGATCATACGCTGCTCCAGCAAAGAAAGAGATATGAAATGAACAATTCACTACATTTTTTTCTGTGGGGAAAAACATAAACGCTGTTTGAAGGCAGCAGCTTTTAACGTGTACAGGAAAAAATTTAATTGAAACTTCATTCCAGCCTGTAACAGGAACGTCCTTGTACAAAGTGAGCTTTACAGAGATTAGTCTAGAAAAACCTGGTCGATTAGTTTCAGTAACTTTTCCGGGTCATCTCGCGTTTTTGCTGAGAAGCTTTCAAATGTGGGTTACTCGCAAGCGTCTGAATATTTGCCTGAGCCAATGTACCCCGCACCGTTTCAGAGATATATCCCAAAAAAGGATTTAAGAAAAGTGACATTTACACCAATTAAAAGGACAAAAAGATACCTACCTTGGAAGCCGTTGAGAAGCGTGTGAGCAAGCAACATCCAACACCGGTGCTGCCCTGGTACAAATGAAGCCACCACACCCAATATCCACGGGAAACCAAGAATCGGATTTAACTTACAGAAGGCGGAGAAAGACTTTTTCAGTGCTTTCACGTTAAGAGCGTTTGTGGAGGAATGTTCTGATGCAGGCTGTAAAGCACAGAAGGCAGACGTTTTACTAATAAGAATCGTTTACGGCAGTGATACTGATAACCAACAGCTGGGTGAGCTTATTCTTACAACAAAAGCAAGGAATTTTATACAAAAGTTTGTGACACTTTCGAAGATTTCCTGTTGAGGCCTTGCTAGAGACTGCGAACAATATCATTAAACAAATTAACTTTTACCAGGGTTTTTCTTAAGGAAAATGTTAGGTACCCGGTATGGATCTGTAGGGACCCGATTTCTCTGATTCTAGGGACCCGATTTTCTCAGATTTTAGGGACCGGATGATAATTTTCTCTGATTCTAGGGACCCGATTGTCAATTCTAGGGACCCGAATCGGGTCCCTAAAACACCTTAAAAAACCCTGCTTTTACCAAAATTAGTACATTCTTACACAACGTTTGATCACATAACTTGCAATATTCCAGCATATTCCCTACAGCGTAAAGTCGATGGAAAATCAGCACGAACAGACACTCCATCAAGTGGCACATTGGGGTTATAGGAAACGTTGTTTGCTTTTGAATTGTAATGAGCACATACTGCAGTAGCTTTTGCTAAGATATTACAGATATAGAAATTAACAAAAATTATCAATTTCGATTTAAAACCAATGACACCTTATAAACGTTTTGCAATCCATACGCATTACTAAAAGATTCGCGGTTTAGCTGGTGTTACATCTTTTACTTATGGCGAAACCTGTTCACTGGTTGATTCTTGCGAAACCCTGTTCCAGCTGTGATTGGCATTTGGTAATTCGAGGAAGTGTGTTACGTATATGACGTAAAACACAGCATTCCAAACTTGTCTTGTTTTTTTCTCAACCTTACTGAATTTCCGCTTTGAAATTTGGATTTTCGTGAAAACAGAAATAAACGAGTGACATTGCGATGGAACGTTGTCATTCTGCAATATGTGTTTTTTCGTTTTTTTTAGTATTTTAAATAATTTCACAGAAAACGTAGGGCAACCGTTGAAATAAAATCTCAATCAGAGTCGTCTGAGATCCACGACTCCTGTTAAAATACCAACTCGTTCCGAGTTCAAACAGCATTGATAAACAAATCAGCATATAGATTTTATGATCTGCAGTCTGCCTGACGCTAATGCATGCAAGTTTTCAAAGGCGTCTTGTCGCAAATGTTATGTCCGTGGTACGCTGAAGTTGGTGAAACAAAGTCAAGCTATATTTAATTACAGCACTCTCAGTTTGTGCAGTCGTTTGGAATTGCTGCTTGGCAACGTTGCCAACAATCTGTAGCAGGAGCAAATTAAGCGAATTAGGAGAAGCAACTTCAAAAGCTACATAAAGCCTTCATTCTCATTTACCTTCAAGCTAACCAGGCCTAAGCCACTTCGTGTTACGCTATCCAAATCCGACCGCTTTGGCAATTAAGACGAATGGCCGTAGACAATTTTTACCCATTCAAAAGAACTAGTAACATGAGAAATGATTTTCTGACAGTTTGCAACCATTAGGTTTCGGCTAAATGATTTTAAAATTGCTGTTGTTGGTGAAATGTAATGAGAACCAAGAGAGCGGACCCGATGTTAGAATGTTAAAACTCTCATTGCACTTGGGAAGATAAAAGAAAGCAAGACGAAATAGACCAACTGCTTAGATGGAATGCATGAAGCTACACTGCTCATGCATGGACTGCACAGTTCTCAAGGTCGAAGTAAATTCGCTAAAAACAAACTTCTCACATTCTCTGTCCTACATTTTTAAACAAATGATCGTAAAAAATGAATTTACAGCACGGAAATGAGATACTTACCCTGTACAGGCGACGTTCTTTTGTCAATCTCGCAATTACGCATAGAACTCGCAACACGATGAAGAAGTTGAATGTTATGCAGCTTGCTACTGGTATAAAGGCAGCCCAAGAAAGATCTTTTGAAAGGTAACATTCTTGAACTGCTTGCCCGCCTGCGTTTAACAATGTTGGTCAGAAAACAGGTTATTCAAAGGTGTTACGTGATCAGTAAATTAACCCCTGGTAATGATTTTATTACGTCGAAAACCGTTTGCTGATTTTTCCCGGAGAATATCAAGTTCCAGTAAAGCCAATAAGTGCCGAAACGTATAACACTGGTAATGCCAAAGAGCTGATTACACGCGTTTTTGAATTAACGCGTAGTATTTACATACTTTTTGTCTTCAGCTATCATTTATTTGCCCATTTTGGAATACAGAAATCTCGATTTTTGTGAATGGTAAAAAGAGTTTTACGAAAAAGTGATGTTCAAACTTTGCAGACTCTTGCAACAAACATTTTCTGAGAACGTCACGTAAAAAATATTAACAAAGCATTACCTTCGTTGTCAGCAGCTTTTACGCTGGTGCGTAGCAAATACGAACCTGTTGAAAGTACCAAATTTTAATGTGTATTTTAAATAAAGCTAGTGATAAACACCAGTTTAGAAGGAAATCAGAAACGACAAATTAGAAAAAAACACTACGTTGAATGATAGAGTCATTTAGAAAAGAAACTAGTTCTTTTAAATCCAAAATTAGTTTTGAAATCAGTTCTCGATTTTCAGGTATATAAAACGGGAGGTTTAAATTTAAAATAATGAAAGACAAGAAATGTGAAAAGAAACTACACATAAACAAAAATTTGCTTCATTAAAATACGCACCTTTTGCCAATTTTCCTACGGCAAGTGTGATGATCACTACCACCAGTGGCAATAACCAGCCAATAACGTGTTTCCATTTTCCAAGTTTTTTTCGACGCATCTGCTTCGCCACAACCAGAAGAAAGAGAAGAATACCTTCCAGGGTCATCCATGCAAAGGTGCATAGCAGAAAATAGTGTGTCAGAGCTGCTAAAATGATGCAAATCCAGTGTTCGGAGAAGCCTTCAGCATCCACTGAGTAACGCAAGCTTTCAGGAATGTCTACCAGCAAAATTGCGTGCAAGAGTAGCATGGATATGGCAAAGAACATATGCACAGTGTTTCTCTCTTTGGTTCTTTCCGATGTTTGCCTGGCATATGCGAAGAACAGTATGCTTGCCAGCAAAAACGCAATCGACAGCCCTCCTGCCACGTATCTGAATATCTGTAACCAAAAGTTGAAAAGTGAACTTTGAACAAAAAAACAACTTATGAGTAGAGATTTCTGAATGAAAAAACTTGCACTCTGAAGGCAGTGTTAATGATCAAGCAATTGAAACGGATTTATCAATTTTGAGCTGGTCACTCTAGAATACAGCGCCGTAAAAGAACACAACTCTCCATATGTTGATGTCAGCAGAACAGAAACCCCACAACAGACTGATCTTGCAATTATATGATAAACGATAGCATGTCACACCTCTTACTTTTTCAAATATTCGTCAATTTTATTTAGACCTACTACCTTTGCCAAGAAGAAAAGCCTTGTTGCGTTGAAGCTTTCAAAAGGTTGGTGGTACATCCTGAGTTAGGGTATAGGACATATATTTGTACATCTTCTGGGGATAAATCCAAATTTGTTTGATGGGTGAATAATCTCAAAAAAGCCGTGGAATCCTACCGGATGAGTATTCGTCAACAAACAAGGTAGTTTTTAACTTTGCTTATTTTGGTTATTCAGTGCTTTTCTTGTTTTTTTTTCAAAGCAATAAAACAGTTCTTTCGTCACTTGAAGTTGATGGGTGTTCGAGCTTGCAGGATTTGTGTTTTTGTCTGCACATTTCTAACGATTTCCTGACTAGAACCCCTTTGGAAGTGGTCGCCATCAACAAACCAAACTTATTTTTTCAATATAAACAACAAACAAACTTCCGTCCCATGCAAATAAATATGTACCATCACTAATGCAGGATCTGAAAATTGCATCTTTATTTTTGTAACAAATGTCTGTATTAGCCAATATCCTTTTCCTCGAATAAGAATATCGATGACAGTTGAAATCTAGGAAGTGACATTATATCCTCAACTTTAAGATTCGGAGCGTTTACGGACAAGAGTAGTTTTAAAAGCACCTCCTTCTTTTTAAAAAATCACGAATCGTGTATAATAAACTTACATGTTGAAAGTAGTCGCAAATGAGATTTTGAAATTGTGGTGAATCAGCCGCAGCAGGTGTCTGCCTCGCATCGTTGTTGCTTGTCGAAGGTAGTGGAACCAACAGCAAAATAGCGAAGTTCGTGGTGTGGTTACAATAGCAAGTCGATACTTCCTTGCTTGTGGAAACAGTTTGACAGCCAAAGTCAGACCAAATGTCTGACTTTTTATCAAAAAATACGCATTTTGTTTTCAACTTGCTATCGCTGCCTCGGATTCGAAATCTCACCGGTTTCTCTCTGGGTTTAAACTTGTGATATCCATCCAACTCATAAGCAGTGATTGACAGCACGTCAGAATGTGAGGGAAACGTCCAGTAGCCAGACAAGCCAGGTTCGCCACCGAGACCTACTGACCTGTTGAGCATGTCGGTGCAAAGGACGTCATTCACAGGAAACCCCATGCGCAAGCAAGCATTGACAGTCGTGTTGCCAGACAATTTCATTATTTTGTCTTTTTGCGAAGAAGCAGCGTTTAGTCCCAGGGGTTTACCGGTGGACCTTAAAACAGGCGTGCTGGTTGTTGTCCTGTTGTTCGGGTGATATCTGGTCGGATTCAGACAGGCGTTCAAGATTTGCGGAACTGTTTTGTAGAGCGCAGTCACTACAGTGCTCTTGGTTCCGTTTGTTTGATAAGTATTTTTGTTCGAATTTGTTCGGTTGACCGATCCGTCAGCGGTCACGTCTAGGTGTGATCTGGCGGGGCTCACGAGCGTCGCGACGCGGACTTCTAACGAGCTGGTATTGATCATAACTGTATCAAGCTTCGACGTTACGGAGGTCTGCTCGACATAGTAGTCGATCACGTCGTCAAGCTTTTTCAGCAGGGTGGTTGGTGTCAATCCACCTTAACATGATAAAACACAAACACAAGCTGACAAAGGACAACATTGCACGTAACTCCGTTAGAAAAGTTTCAAAGAAAAAATGCAAGGTTGAAATCAAACTGAGAATTGCACTAAAATCAGCTGTGGTTTCTTACAGTCTGGTTATGACCCGAACGAGTTCAAAAAATAAGGTCGGGTCGGCTTTACAGGCATGCCATCCGCTTGCAATACCTGATCCACTGCAGGTATGCATTGAATCTTTGCGCAAGACCTGTGACTCTGCAGAAAACGAGCTATTGAGGTAGGTCGGCTTTGAGGAAGTTCGACCGGAAGCACTTCCATTGCATCGCACCTCTTTCCTCGGGCAATTGTTCTATAGTTAACCTTTGGCATGATAGCCTTTTTTTCATTTTTGGGCAAACCAGTCGCCTGTCATGCACTTACATTTACTGAAATGTTTGGCTTTGACCATCGGCGTAGCCAGGGGGTCAAAGGTGCCATGCCCCCAAATTTATAGCATATCTTGTCTTTTTGTGCTTCGAGAGGCGGTATCCCAAACCAAATAACGTTGCTCGTTTAAAGTCAAAATATTTGGCCCCTTCCCAGTAGCTCTGACAAACCGTTTGCACTTTTTTCGTTGGACAGTCCTGTTCGTTGCAAAACTGTTGATGAAGCAAAGCAGACCAACGATCATCACGAGCATAATTCGGTACATGTACCTTGTTGTCCGTCCTTTGACCTTGTAGCTGTCGACACTTCGCATGTTTTATTCATGTTTTAAAAATTGGGTACGTAATGGTTGGCCGAAAACCGTAGTTTATTTCTTTTTAATAATGAACAAGATGTGCGTTGGTTTCTTCGTTAACGCGTATCTTTCCGGTGGATATTCATTCAAAGCATGTGTTCAACACGTGGTTAATTATTTTTCATGGAGGCATGTATAAAACGTATTGTTGCCATCGCGAACCAATAATTTTTCTGTATCGTCGCATTAGGGCTGCTAAATCTTCTGGCCAGCTCTTCATTTTGAAAAAAAACTTGTAGGTGATAGAAATGGCTCCTCCAACACAAGGCGAGTGAGCTGTTAACGTTACATAGGTGACGTTTACAAGCAAGAAAACATATTCATGTAAAATTCCAAGTGAAATTATACGTTTAACAGTTCAAAAGTTCTAATAGTCTTGCAAATCCTTCCGGTGCAAATTTAAATTTGAAGTAAATTGCAAAGCCCACTAATACTTTGCATTTTCCAATTCATGTATACCCAGTGCCTCCCTGAGGACACAGCTAATGCATGAAGTACAGTAAAAGATGATGCTCTTTTGTAACTCACATAAAGAAACGTGATCCAGGCATGGTAGGTATTTTTGTACATGTCCTGTGTATGCTGCTTGCAAAAATTTTAACAAGTGTGTTTTCCTGCCAGAGTGACACTGTAAGCTTCCCTAATAATTTCTGAAGAAAAAGTCTGCTTTGACTTCAGTCACATTTGTGTACTGTTACTGAACATACGTAATAACAATGGTTCTCAACCTTTTTTGGCCTGTGGACCATCTTTTTAAAAAAATATCCGATGGACCACTTTGCTATTCTGACACCTTACGTTATTTTTTGTACAGTGGAGGTTACACTTTTCAGGAACGTTTTATCAGGGATTTATGGAACTCTCTGTGGACCATTAGAAATTCCAGGTGAACCACCGTTGGTCCACTTGGACCACATTGAGAATCACTGGGTTAAAAGAAGGAACTCTGGCATAAACTGCAATAGATATTATTTGGATATCGGTCCATCACAAGAAATTCTTCGTTCTATATTTACCGCTTTCGTCCCTTTCGCTTTGTGTCGTCGCAATTTTCTTCCAGCTGTTAGTATTGCTTTCGCTTAACAGCGCACTTGTCACCTCCATGAAGCTCACGGCATAATCTTCCAACAGTTTTCCGTGTTCCACCTGAAATTGTTATGAATAATTTTACTGATCGATGAAAAAGTCAGTGATATGAGCAAACACCAAAAAATTTTTAGAAAAACCGAGAAGATCGCAAAGCATTTATAGGAAACTTTTACTGCCACGTATGTTTTCTGGCTAGGAAGTCTGAAGGTATATTACGGAAAAAGGCTAGTTTTAAGGCAGAGCGTCTTTACTCTGCTTCTTATCCCTTAAGGACCGCAAAGCCACTATAGTGGCCCAAACTTTGGCCAGTCATAACTTGCCGACCAATAGAGCTAGAGAGTTGATCAAACCTCTACGGATTCGGCAAGTCTTCGACAAAAATTTTTTTAGGCTTGGATTTTGGGTTCTTTGTGTGTTACGTCACAATGAGAGAAAGTCTGTGCATTTTTGGCGCCTTTGCCTGGCCCTGGTCGCCAGCCCAATGCGAACTTTTTTCGCTCAAAGTTTTTTCGGATTTGTGACTCGCAAACGAGTCTTTAGAGTCCTTGATTGACTTGCTAGCACATCGGGAGACAAAATTATAGCTCAAAAACCCAGTTTTTGGCAAAAATTTGAAATTTTCAAAAAAGGCGACATTGGCCACTTCTGTCCGACTTTAGCCGCTCGTGGTTGGCAGCCAGATTAGATTGAGCTAGAGAGCTATTCAAACCCTCTAAAGACTCGTGAAGTCTTCTATATTAGATTTTAAAAAAGTTTTCAGAATTTTTTTGGGTCTTTTTGGTCCATGGCCCCATGATTGGAGGATGTTTTGCGAATATTGTTATAATGTTATCCGCGGATTCAACGCGCAGATATTGTGGCTCAAAGTTTTATTGGATCCCGGACGTGAATACGAGTTTTTAGAGCCCTTGATCGACTTTCTAGCATTTCTGGTTCCAAAGTTAGGCCAGAAAGACCCAAATACTTTACCGATCTGCTAGGCAATTTCTGGGGATTTCCCTAATTAACTTACCATTCATTGGCCCTAGTTTGGGGTCCAGGAACGCTAAAAAATCAATAAAACCCCCCAAAAAAATCAAAATATGGCCTAAAATCGAAAATAACTTTGTGTCAAAAAAATGGCTCTGCGGGTCTTAAAGAGTGGCTTGATGACGTCATCAAAGAATATGCAAATATGCATAAATATCCTCTCATTATGTATACATCAACAGAAAACCCGAAATCCAAAAACAGAATGTATTTTTTTTATTGAAAACTACATGATTTCACGAGTCTTTACAGGGTTTGAGCGGCTCTCTAGCTCATTCTGACGACGAGTTATGGCCAGCTATAGTCAGGGATCAAATTCCCACCAGATTAGCGTTTGTGGGAGCAAAATTTTGACCATTTTTTGTTTTTTGAGCCATAATTTTCGATCCAGATATGCTAGCAAGACAATCAAGGGCTCTAAAGGCTCGTTTTCGAGTCAAGAATCTAAAAAAACATTGAGCGAAAAAAATTTCGCATTGGCCTGGGGCCCAGGGCCAGGCAAAGTTGGCCTAAAATTGCCCAAACATGCTCTCATTGTGACGTAACACTCAAAGAACCCAAAATCCAAGCCGAAAAATTTTTTTCATCTTAAGTCGAAGACTTACCGAATCCGTAGAGGGTTTGATCAACTCGCTAGCTCTATTGGTCGGCAAGTTCTGACTGGCCAACGTTTAGGCCACTATAGTTGCTTTGTGGTCCTTTTAATATGTTTAGTGAAACGAATCCAGTTCAACCACACGTTGGAAAACAGCTAATTTCACACAATTGTTTTACCTTGTTACAGTTCAACTGTACCTTTAGTAAAATGTTTTTTTAAGTGGCAAGTGGAAAGCACACGCAAAGAAAATTGCCGAAGCATTTTGTTTCCGTAAAACACTGAGCACATGAATACAAGTTTTGCCTCTAGAGTCTAAACCATAGGTTCCCAACCTTTTTTGAAGCGGGCACCCCTTTCATAAAAATAAAGTGGCGTTCGCATCCCGTCATTTCACAAATAGCGTAGAAATCACATAAACTGTCCGATTTTGCAGTGTCTTTGTTTCTACAATTACTACTCGTAATACGTAAGCCTACTGACAACACAATAGAAAATACTCAGTCGTACTGTTTAGCTTTCATACCTTACTGCTCATAAGAAACAAACCGAGTGGCTTTTTTGCTGTTTCTCTGAATTTATCCGCTCGTGCCTCGGGACACAATTACTCAGGGCCGGGGTTTAAACGACTCCGATACTTCTTTTTCAAGTGAAGTAGAGAGGAAAATCCAGACTGGGACAAATACGTTGTCGCAAAGAGCACAGAACAGACAGAGCATTCGCGGCCTACTCAATTTCTGGTAACTTTGCATGGAACATCAGAAATGTTCTATATCTGTAGCATCAAACAACAATCTCGCAATTCTTGCACTATAAACTCTACAACTTCACAAAGCGCTTACAATCGCACCACCGGCCATCTTCAGCGTGGTAACGCAGTGTGAAGCAGAAATAATAATGTACGCATTTAGCTACTTAAATTGTTAAATTACTAACCTCAACTACAATAATTAGTCTTGGATAATATTCTTTTGAGTAATATCATTTACAAGCTTTTATAAATCTCGGTTCTTTTGAAAAAAAGTACACCAAGGAACAAACTCCCCCCTCAAAAATCGCATTCTGGAGCCACGAAAGTCTTGTTTCAGACCCCCAGGGGTCCGGGAACCCCCGGTTGGGAACCACTGGTCTAGACAAACCATTAAATTGGAAAAGAACAAGTATTTTGGTCTTTACCCTTGTGCGATTTGAGCTGTTATGATCTAACGCAGGGGAAATCAATTTGTCGGGACTTGCGCTGGCGAAAACTTCCTCTCCGACATACAGCAGTTCTTCAGGTGACAAGGATAGGGGGAGTGATTTCGTATCTTTGCTTGTATCTCCGACGTCGAGGATCGCGCTGACCGATTTCAGAAGGTCGGTGGCCACTGGAAGATGTTTGGTGAGGTTTTCACTTTGAAACTTTTCTAGGGTTCTCTCCAGTTCACTCGTTTTGTTACGTTTGACTGTTGGCGTTACATGTTTCTTGGTCGCAGCTGTTTCTGCGCTCGGAGGTGATGTCCAAACTCGATATTCAGGCAGCGGTGCTTTATGGATTAGATCTTTCAACGAGTGGTTTGACCTCTGTGGCTGAAGTGTAGAATCTGATACACCGTGTTTTCTTCCGTAATCTTTTGTGGTCATAAGCATATCTAGAAAAGTCGTGGGATTTGTTTCTCCCGATATTGCATTTCGCGCACTTGTTACTTCTCTTGTTGCAATTGTTGACAAGGTGCTTTCTTCAGATGTGGTTTGGGTATTGATGAGCAAGATTCCATCGGTGGTGGTAATCGTGGTGGTGTTGATGAACAGGTTTTCGTCAGTAGTGGAGGTGGCATTGATGACCAAGTCTTCATTGGTGGTGATGGTGGTGTTGTTGACGAACAGGTCTTCATCGGTGGTGGAGGTGGTATTGATGACCAAGTCTTCATTGGTAGTGATGGTGGTGGTATTGATGAGCAAGTCTTCGTCGTTGGAGGTGATGATAGTGATGGAGTTGATGAGCAAGTCTTCATCGGCGGTGGAGGTGGTATTGATGACCAAGTCTTCATTGGTAGTGATGGTGGTGGTATTGATGATCGAGTCTTCATCGTTGGAGGTGATGATAGTGGTGGAGTTGCTGAGCAAGTCTTCATCGGCGGTGGAAGTGGTATTGATGACCAAGTCTTCATTGGTAGTGGTGGAGGTGGTATTGATGACCAAGTCTTCATTGGTGGTGATCGTGGTGGTATTGATGAGCACGTTCTCACCAGTGGTGGTGGTATTGATGACCAAGTTATCAGTGGTGGTGATCGTGGTGTTGTTGACGAGGAGGTCTTCATCGGTGGTGGAGGTGGTATTGATGACCAAGTCTTCATTGGTAGTGATGGTGGTGGTATTGATGAGCAACTCTTCATCGTTGGAGGTGATGATGGTGATGGAGTTGATGAGCAAGTCTTCATCCGCAGTGGAGGTGGTATTGATGACCAAGTCTTCATTGGTGGTGATCATGGTGGTATTGGTGAGCACGTTCTCACCAGTGGTGGTCGTATTGATGAGCAAATCTTCACTGGTGGTGATGGTGGTGGTGTTGACGAGGAGATCTTCATCGATGGTGGAGGTAGTATTAATGACCAAGTCTTCATTGGCAGTGATGGTGGTGGTGTTGATGAGCAAGTCTTCATCGGTTGTTGTGGTGGTGATGGTGGTGGTGGTTGTTGTGCTTGTGAGCAAGCCTACATCGAGCAAAGGTGTCTTGGGAGAATCATTTGATCGAACAATCTTATTGGTTTCTATTTGAACTTTTTGAAAAGTTGTAGTCTCTCCCGAAGTGTTCTGAAAAAATAGCCTTTTAGTTTCGTTCATATGAAGACTTGCACAAATGTCTATATGATTATAACTTACCTTCCCGTTTCGAAGCAAAGCTTTGTTTACATTTTTGTTTAATTCGTGGTTTCCAGTTTGTGTAGAATTTCTTCTCACAGCAACCCCTCTGACCAAGACCTTTTCATCAAAAGAAGGTGGTGAATTGTTCTGTTTCACTGTTTTTGCTGTTAGAAACAGAAAACGAAGTTTAACAATCCTATCTTTAGATGCTTTCATTTCTAATAAAATGACAAGATACTTTGAAAGCAAACGTTTCTTCAATTTTAGCGGTGAACAGCCTTCAGTCATAAAGAAGCTGCAACCACATATGGTTGCAGTGAGGCACTGAGGCAGAGACGCTGCTGCTCATTTTTGAAAAGATGTATCATCATCATCTTGAATTTTGCATAGGTAAAAATGTTTTGCTAGGTATAGGTATTGTCAGAATTTTGAACGGTTCTGGGAAGTTTTGAAACATCTTGTCTAATACAATTTGAGATGCTGATTTGTTTGTTTATCTCAGACTCAAGGTCCACGACATGCGGGTGTTCTGGGTTAGCAGCGGTATAAGCAAGAAGTACGAAAAGAATTCACACTTCAAATTCCGCAAAAGAGACCTCAGCGCAAGCAATGCTAGTACAGAATAAATATCGAAAATAACGCCTGCACTATTGCAAACTTTCATCTCCTCCTAAGCGAAAGAGTTGAATGCAGTACAATGAAACTAGAAAAAATACTATATTTAAAATGAGCTGATATAATATGTTTGATGAAGGTGCACTTTTTTCCAATAAACGTATGAATAAAGGTTGAACAGTGTTCGTCAAAATGCCGAAGCAAAATTCGTAACTCCGACCTTGAATAACCTCATTCAGTTTTCGTTGCGCAATTTACGGCAAACCGTGCCAAAAGTAACGAAAGAGCAATATGAACTTGCACTCTGCCGAATGCGCGCTATCAAAGCGGTACCGCGGTCCAGCATTCTGCAAAACACAAGGAAACATTCACCAGACCCAGCGCCATATAAAGCCCTCAACACGTTGAAAGGCGCACCGCGGCACCAGATAGCGATTTGTTTTGTGGCAAATGCGTCAGTTGTGCGCAATGCCTTTGATTGGCTATGGCTGTCATCCAGATTTGCGGGAATAATTTCCGGTGCCTATCCCCATGCAAGGTGACTTACGGTTGCAGATGAGCTGACGGATGGCGGTGTCGTGGGCAAAACGTGATAGGCTACCAGCAAGATTGTTTTTTCTCTGCAGCTCGTGCCAAAACAACAATCTACAACAGTTCGGTCAAGGCACGAAACTACTTGGCACGTGCAAAACACGCGCCTTTGTGAATGCTTATCAAAGATTGCGCAGATACCAATGTGAAAATAACATTCTTTCGACTGCTTTACAACTTTTCCTTGTTTCAGAAAAATGTTTTGCGTTGAACAACGAATTACTGCTTATATGCTAGTGTTAGCAGTTACTCAAATTCACACGGTTTCAATAAAATCTTATTCTTCTAGCTTTATTCGTGCCTATTATATCTTTGTGCAGCAGCAATAATTGTAATGTGTTTATGAAAGCAATACACGCACGACAAAGACATAGAAACACTTAAACTCCGATTGGTTGACCACCCTTTATCACCCGAAAAAGACAAAGTTGATTGACTTGTGGAGTGGCCCATAAATTACAGTGACAGCCACGATAAACGTTTGTGCTTTGGGCAGGAAAGGTTGTGCCGTCACAGCATGCAGCATGAGCTAGATCAGGGGTGTCAAACTCGTTTCAGTTCAGGGGCCAATTCAGGCAAATTTTATCTCAAGCGGGCCGCACCAATGTAATCACTGTATAACACCCTGGTTATAAGTATTGACAACTTCCAACTGTTTTCATAACTTTAATGCGAAAAGTTCAAGCTTATCTGAAAATGATTATTAGCACATAAAGTTTTCAATTTCCCCACGTAAATAAAAGCACGCCTTATTACGGAGAAGGCTGTCAAACTGACGGTGATTGTTCGGATGAAATTAACTGTCCGGACAACCACTTGCATGACGTGATCCAATTTTAAGGATTTGCAACACAATTCCTCCTGATGCGAAATACAGTGAAATGTCCAAAATTCACGACCACCACATACAACCTGTTTTTTTATCTAACATTTGTCACAACACCTGCTTTTTTCGCGATCATTGATGGCGCACTATCTGTAGCAATACCTGCAGCACCACGGGACCAGTATATTCCTATCCTGTTCAGTACTCCAACGAGAGAGTTGAAAATATCATTGGCTGTTATGGTATCGATCATAGGCACTAATCCCATGAACTCCTCAGTGACAGACAAAGTCTCATCAACGCCACGAATGAATATGGCTTGTTGTGCAACGTCCGAAATGTCCGTGCTTTCATCGAGCGCAACCGAAAATGTAACAAACAACTTGACTTTTTTCTTCAGTTGGCTGTCTAAATTCGCAGAAATGTCCAAAACCCTCTCTGCCACAATGTTTCTCGTCAGGGTAATATTAGCAAAAACTTCAGCTTCTCAGAACACACGATTTCTGCAACCTTTGGTATGGAGGTCTTCACGATCTCACCCTCACAGTATGGCTTTGATGCTAACGCTATGTCATTAGCAATAAGGTAGCTAGCCTTCACATCTGCTGCACTTATACCTGGTCTACTGATTGCTGTTTTCTCAAGCCTGCTATCAATTCCTTTACCTTCTCACTCCTCGGTTGCCCTTGCAAGCCACGGTATCTTTCGGCATGATGAGTCTCATAGTGGCGTCGATTGTTATATTTTTTCACCACTGAAACCTGCTGTGAACACACCAAACATACAGGTATCCCATTCACCTCCGTGAAAAATAGGAAACGGACAAGTTGTGTTGGAAAACTCTGCATTTTTGTCAACTTTTCTGTTTCGATAAAGACATTTTTGGAAACGAGGCTGCCACGGAATAGAGAATAACAGCTAAACTGAGCAATTTAGGGAAAAGCAAAAGCTTAAGTCCGAGCAAGGAATTGCCACAATACAATTTCCTTGTCACTTGTTTTCACGAAAAACTACAAAGATGTCCTCCCCGTTTTCACTCCAGGTTGACATATTTGAAACAGGACGTTGTTTGAGCCGGTGGTTTTTATTGCCATTTCTGTGCATTTTTTGACACCAGAAATCCGGCAATGTCCATTTCGACATTTTTTATGATTCAATGCGCTATTTTCTGCAGTTACTGCTTTTCACCGATTCTCAAAGTTGACCCTGTCGAACAGATTTCTGTGCAGTTTATTTTTCGGTCAATAATTGGAATAGAAGGTTTACTTAGCAAATTTTATTTAAAGTTGTACCTAGAACTCCGACGGTTTCGGAATCGACATCGCTGGAGCTCAAGGTATATCTTTTTCCGGAGTTCTAATGTTAAACTTTATCAACAGTAGTTGTACTTTTGCATGTTCATGCATACCTGTCTGAAAGTCCAAACCGGTGTGAACATGCAAAAGGAAATATGCAGAAAACGGGAAAATTTCACGTAAAAAAACAGTGGAAACAATAAAATATAAGCAATTGCGTTAAGGTTTCAAGTAATTGAAATCTAGTCACCAGTTATCGAAGTATGACTGGATAAACGTATCAAACAAATGAAGTTTTTACTTTACAGAAACCATCCCGCGGGCCGGATTCAACCTCGCAACGGGCCGGTTTTGGCCCGAGGGCCGTATGTTTGACACCCCTGAGCTAGACGAAACGCAGTAGCGATGTTGATATAACCCAGGACATCCCTAATAAAAAATGAAACCTGCAGCCATTCATAATTTTACAAAAAAAGGCTTTAAAAAGGAACACTGACCGTGGCTGTACGAATCACTGCGTCACAATTTGCCACGTGCAAAATTTTAATTTGTGCCCAACCGGCATGAACATTGTCAAAATCCTGTATTGTAGCAACAATTCTTCGTAAAATATTGCGAAAATCCTATGTTGTAACAACAACAATATTCGTCAAGCATTTGTGATAACTCATAAATATTAGTCGAAAATATTTTAGAAGAACAGACTTGCATCAAGTGGAGTGCTCCGAGTTTCTGGTTCTACCGCTGTAATCACACGCACGTACGAAGAATGCGCAGATGTTTAACACGTAATGTGCTCAAAAACCTAAAACTTAAACACTGCGATTTCTTATACTCACATTTTTGTAAACCTTACTTACTTTGTTGTTGTAGTCGCAATTGTTGGAACCAGAATCGGTTCCGTTCCTAAGCGGAAAACTGGCTCAAGCTATTTGCAATTATCTCGTGTAAATTTGCTTGTCTCCTATCAACGGCAAAACCGCTTGGAAGCAAACTATCGAAAGATATATTTCGTTTGATATGCGAGCACCTGAACCGGTCACGAGTTGATAAATGAGATACTATTAATCAAACTGTGGCTAAACGTGTGCCTCACCAAACGCAAAACTAAACGCTGAGAGTTTCGGAAATTTGATCAGTGTGTTATTGTCTGTTATTTATGTATCTTCACCTTCTGTTTCTCGTTCTTTTTCTGTGCACATCCCATTTTTCGACATGCAATTATAATCTTTTTGTTTTGTTTTGTCTTGCTTTTAAACCTCATCAATTTTCTTTACTTTTCATACTTTGTTTAAACATTTTTTGGACCACACCAAATTTCCTCAATTAAATTTGACCCACTCCTTTGTTTACATAGGCATGCTCTCTTCATCTGTAAATTTACCTCACCATGTTCTAAGTTTGTTTGTTTGTTTTTGTCAATGTTTGTGTGTTTGCTTTCGCATTTGATTACCATTTATTGTTTTCTTAACACTACACACAAAGTGATAAACGGGGTGGGTTGACAAAATGACCACTATGGTCCTTCACCAATCCTATGTGACACAGTGACACTCGTGTTTACATGAATCAGCCATTTTGCCATTGTGGTTTCATTTATTTTGATTTCCACTGACAGTTGGTTTCCTTAAGGCGCAATGGCTGTCAGTATATTGTTTCTGTTCAATAGCTGTGTCATATGAAAGGATAATAAACTTGAAACTCACAATCCCGCCTACATGAGACGGTCGTGATGATACGAGTATAAAACGAAGCCAACGTCGTACATAACAGAAGCAGTATAACCTGGGCATTTGCTGATGGTATTCAAAATGTAGATCTTGTGATTCTTAAAAAGTCTTTAAAGCTATCAATTTATCCAAAAGTATAGATCTTTGAAATTTTCGCTTATTTTTAACTTTCTTCAAATGAGCATGACAGTTTGCCAAAAATATTTTGATCACCATCAGACAAAGAATGTTTTTGCAAAGCTAACATTGTTTGTCAAACAACAATCCAAACATCTCACCCTTTCTTTGGCAAACAAAACCTTTTCTTAAGTCTTCGTAATTGCTCGGCTGGATGGTTACTGTTTTGTTCTGCGAGGTCATCACAACACAGTAGCAATTTTTGCAAGGGATTGTCATTATTGGTCTCATGCTTGCTATCAGGTTACCGTCAGCAGATGAGCCGTTGGGCCATTTATAACTGAAAAACAAGAAACGAGCATGAACTGCGCTTTATGAGCTCCTTCGACGATAATACCAATACTTGTAAACTTTTCCCACAATGAAAGCATATTTACGCATTGGAATGATGATCAAGCGAATATGGAAAACACGTTTACAGGCAGAAATTAAGAATCTCTGAACAACCAAATACTACACTGAAACTTCGAAGCACCGGAGCCATAGAAAATTGCTGTAACATCCGATGCGTTACAGCTGGTGACATAACTTTCACAACATCGACGAGTCTGAAAAGATTTCTTGCAACGAAATTCGACCTCCCGTGACTCAGCCTGATTTCTTGCAACTCAACCTCGCGTGACTCAACCTGCATGCGCAAGCCACAGCCTACGCAGAGCAATCCCTCCATCTCAACTTTGCTGCCAGCCTCTATACCCGTAATTAACCTTCTTTTTTGAGTGCTTGTTGATTTATTAATTTTTTGCTGGTCTGTTCAACGTAGGATACACATTTCAACCGCAAGAGCCAGTCCACAAAAAGTAATAGAAACCCTCCCCTCAAAAACAAATTCCCATACAAGCACTCGGTCATGATAAGGCGGAAATGCTTACGCATAGTAACTTATATTGAGAAATATTGATGAGCACATGTGGCTGAATTGCGTGAGGTTGCGGTGACTGAAGTCAAGTTGTGTGAGGTTGCATGGCGTGGTGACGAGCAGGGACGCCGAAACAGCGGTAGCCAAAGGTGGCAGTAAAAGAGTTGAGGGCGTTGGAAACTTATAAAAACAAAAAAATCGTTACCAATTATGCTTGTTCCTGTTCAGCAATAATGTTGACCTCAAAAATGATAATAAAAATTATGAGAAACAATTCTGAGTTTTCTAGGTGCTCGAATAACTGCAATAATTTTTTCAGATTGATGTTGATAAACCACGAAATTACCTATGATATGCTGTTATGAAAAAGCACCTACGCCCCGTTGCCCTACATTTGAAACCGGGGGGGGGGGGGCAATGCCCCCGTTATGCTTCCGCTTTTCTGCGTCCCTGTCCTGCAGCCATCGCAGAAGTTAAAAAGAATATTGATTCAACCCACTGAAGCAACACCTGTGCAGGTCACGTTCGGAACAATCTATTTCGATTGCACCAGAATTGGGTTCAGAGCCATTTCAAGCATCTTGTTGTTGACTGACGTCGCAAAGGAAAGAAAACTTAAAAGCCGTTCGGCCAAGCAGCACCCAAACGCCGACCGGAACTTTGCGCAGAAGAAGTCAAAGCATCATTCTCGCGCCACTAACGTCAAAATCGACCGGTCCCTACCGCGACGTCTGTTCCTAAACTCATGACGTCAATCTTATGCTCTTTGAAACAAGATGATGAACCCCAGTAATCATTCGACGGTCGCCAAATGTTGGTCACGTGAAATCTGAATTCAAGTCTTCTTGACTAGCTATTTTCTGAAAAAACATGACGCAGTTCCATCCTCGCAAATAACTTATAATTTTCTTTGAACGTGTTTTGTGAAAAAAGATGATAATTTGGTTTGAAAAGCAAGTACTGACATGGATGTCCTTTTTTGCGTTTTAGAGGTCACTGTCGCGTCAACGCGCTCGTACCTTTCACTTTGACTTGGAAAAAATTTCAAATCAGTCATGACCTCCAGGATGTCCAGCTCGTCCATCTTTTTCCGAAGAAACTGAACCTGCGAAAATGTTTAAAGTCTAAATATAGTCAGCTTGGTACTCAAATTTGTTCTCGCACCGGTTTTTGACACTTGAGGTTTGCGCGGCCTGAGGTTATAACAAAAATGCCTGGAGTCATTGTAGTTGTCGGTAAAAACATTTGTCAGAGAAGTTTTTCCAGATGAATCTAGATGGGAATCGCGTTGGTTTTGGTAAAATGGAGTGGTGTCAGTGAGCTACAGCAGGTCGTCGAAACTCCTGCGCCACCTGCAACACATCTGTGATTCATCTGGACTCATTCATTACCGAACCTTGCAGGAAGCGAAAAACTATAATTGTGGTGGGGAAGTACATTTGGAGTTACTGAAAGGCGTAGATGTAGACTGATTGGTGGCATTCGCCATTTTGTCGCAATCTGCACTTCAGTTACGAATGAAGCTATAAAAAATAGGTTTGTTTACGCAAATACACAACTGGGGCAGGTGTTTTAAAGATCCGAGGACCCGATTCGGGTCCCTAGAATTGAAAATCGAGTCCCTAGAATCAGAGAAAATTGTCATTGGGTCCCTAGAATCAGAGAAAATCGGGTCCCTAGAATCGGAGAAATCGGGTCCCTACAAGTCCATACCGGGTACCTAACATTTTCCTTAAAGAAAACCCTGAGCTGGGATATAAAAAATGATACAATTTCGTCATACAAAATTATCTTGCATAATCATCGTAAAGTGCACCTGATCTGACGTAGACAAATCAACCACGCTAGCTTTCCATCTTCGGCAAACCTCATGACCATCAGACTGAAGTTCGGTTTTGTAAAAGCTGTATTCATTTCCCTTGTTGTCTTTGAACTGTAGCGGATCTAGAATAAAATATATATTCTATTCACTTGTTTATTTTTTTGACATACCATGCAAATTTATCTTTTTCTTGTATGGAAGAAGCAAGACTTTACATTTTGTTATAACCTGTAGAATTCCAAAATTTTGCCGGCGTTTTAACTTGTTTGTTCACAGATAAATTAAATTCATTTCTAAGCCGCTAGAACCAAAACTATCAAGATAACTGAGTTTATTTTGGTAAGCAAGGTCTTTGATTTTACCCAAATCATCTAAAATAATTGCAGGATTTTCGTTTTATACTCAAGAATAAGCGTAACTGCGACGCTTAGCCTAAAGCAGTGTGACCTTAGTTTCACCTTTATTTGTCTTTTTCCAGGATTACAAAATATTTTTGTTTCGTTTTTTTGTCGTTGCTTATTCAACATAATGGTGAAAACATTCAAATTTATTTTTTGAAATAAAACATGAAATTTGAGATGTAACAAAATTGGAAACAATTTTCAATTTTGTATGCGCAGATAAAAAAAGAGAAACAATTTTTTAATCATAATGCAACAAATAAATATAATACTTATTCTTCATTTACAAAACATTACTATTATCTAATTGGAAACTGATGCTGTAGACAGTAATTTCAGTTATTCGTGAAAACAACTTTTAAGCATCATGGTACTACATGGAGAGCCTTCCGCTTTGACGCCATTATTCTCTTGTCACACAGATCATTAGGATTTAAGTCAGGCATCAAATAATTTTGTTAATTAACAAATTGCAGCAGATGCGAAAAGCCAATACATGATGCACTGCTAAGTGTACCACATGAATCCACAACATACAACTTTTAAGTTCTCAAACGTATTCTAAGTTAAGAGCGATCAGTTTCATAAATGTCATTTTTAAACGTGGCTACGCAGTTTGAAATGGAACAAGACGTTTCACCGTTTTTGAAAAACCAGTTAGATAGCAGTAGGATACAGAGTTGTGCATATGTTCAACTAAGTATCAAACTAGTAGTTGTTGCAACGCACTTTTTACAAAACATTACTTTGTACCTTCTAATGTGTCACATTTGCAGCAAAAAATAAATCCATTCAACATGAGAAGGAGGTAGAGGAACACCATATCTATTTTTAAAATATTTTGGGCAATCCATGTACTGTAAAAGAGTGATATTAAATGTAGTTTTTCATTTTATGCATCAGGTTTCGTTGGTAATTATCTTCACTAATGAATAAGATTTTGAATTTAAGTTTCAAAAGTAAAAATAACTAAAACTGGCTTAGCAAGCTTGAACAACAACTCAGTTTAAGAAAAATGACAAGTCACACTATTTCCTCGCGTCAATCTTCTATTGCATTATCAAGCTTTTCGCAAGAACCAAGTATTTCCGAGTTTTTGTGCAATTCAGTTATTCTTTACAATCAGTGGAAACCACCTGGGAAATGTCGATTACTTCAAAATACTTTCTTTTTTCATGGAAGAATACATAATGCCGATGATATGTCTTGAAAATAACTATACATTTACGATAAAAACTTCAACATTTCCTTGCAATGGTTTTCTTAATTTTAAGGAAAATGTGTGTATGGTTTTACGTATGGTAAACATCAAGCATTTGTAAAACTTTCGTTGCATCTAAATTTTGTTTTTGCTAACAAACGTCCACCGCAATTTTTAACAATTCTCAAAAAGTTTTTAATTATGGTTGTTATTTCTCTTGAACTCTTTGTTCTAGTAGTCACTGAGCTCGTCTCATCACCAAATCTAAGCGCTGTAAAGTCTAACTCCGAAGTTACGGGATCTGACAACTAGTTGCTGAACCGAGTGTTGACATCTGAAGCCTAAAGCAAGAGCGCAGTCACGAATGATACTACTTTCTCTACGTACGGAAATCCTGTATGAACCCACGCGCGCAGCTCGCGTCTGCTGGAGAACGGCAGGAAGTTCGTAGCAGCGCCAGGCTGATAAATGCGTCTTACGCAAGCTGTTTTGGCCGTGCAGTAAACATTCGCAGAGTCAGTCCAGCACCAACACAACTTGCTTTATCGTGACTAGACGAGTTTGCAACGGCACTTTGTCAAAACGTCAACACGCAGCTGTTTGTTGCATGTTTGTGTTAGAAGCTGTTTTCAAGCAAAACTATTGAGCTTATGCACCTCAGCTTGTAAGTAAAACTGTCGAGCTTATGATTAAAAACGTACAAAGAATTCAAAACCTTAAAAAGTATTTTGTAACAACCTCGAAAGAGGAACGCCTTTTCCGCTGTTACGCGTAGCACGAAATACTGATGTCATAAAGGATTGGCAGCCGAACGTATTGCGTTGATTTCGACTGTTCTTGCTACTGCACCCCCTGCACGTTGCGAGTGAAATCATCTCATGGTCCTTTGATTTGCTTCAAAGTGGGGAAAATACACCATGTAGATACCTTTCAGTTACATGTCTTTTCAAAAATCAGAAAAAGAGTTGCAGCTTATATTTACAGACCCTTATCCAAAATGAAGGGTTGTTTACAGAAAAAAGCAAAAAAGTGATGGAAATATTTTTGACTTAATTTTTGTTTTATTTAACGTTGAGTTTCACCTACATAATCGCCTTGATCTTTCGGTTTAAAGTTTAAGAATGGTTGAGTTGGGCATTCTAGCAAGGCAAAATGGACTTGCTATTTTTTGCTATGCAAGACAGTACTGTCTACTGAGTTGACAAATCGGGTGGAGAAAGTTTTTATCTACCTATAAAAGTTAAGTTATTTTCAGTAGTTGCACTAAGACTTCTACACATTAGTCAGACGCCTTGCACAACTCGATCTTTCACCATATGTTGTCTTTTGGGTGAAATCGAATGAACATTTTTTTCTCATGGATCTCTTCCAAAGAAAAGCCTGGACCCTTCTTTAGTTAAAAGCTGATAAATAATTTTTGAAAGAATGATAAGGTAACGCAGAATGCCCTATATAGTATTTTAAATGCATTTGAAGCGAACAAGGTTTACTTTTCGATTGTTTCAAAAGAAAAATTTATAATTTTCACATTGGTCGTTTAATCCAAACTGGCTCTTGATGATATTTGATAAAACTTAGCATTTCATGGAATAAAACAATAAATTTTTGTTTCTGATGCGTTAACACAATCAGCAAATAGAAAGTTTAATTCAGAGAGCTGAGTAAACATTTTTCGAGAGTCTGGTTTTCAGAAAACATTGGCAAATCACATTTCACATGATTACTTTACAAATAACAAGTGTAGCGTCCAGTGTAGATTTTCAACTCACTCGTTAGTATCTCATCACAAACGTGAACAAGTTTGCCACGTAAGTTGGTTGAAATACTTCTGCTGAAAATATAACTCCCATACTTTTATCGTAATACACCGTAACTGCATTCATTGAATACTTCAAAAGATTACGTCATTATTTATGGACGTAAGCCAATAGCAATTATCAACCATAAGAGAAAAGGTATACTCCGAAGTTCGCAGTCTCTTCCATTTGTAACCATACTTTCAAACGGAGTTGCAGTCCATTACTTCAGGTCAAACCAGAGGCGAATGATAAAAGTTTTGTTTGGATTAAGAAACAAAGCTTGGACGTTATGGTCTTTGCATACGGGTTAAGAAAAATGACGGAAATGGAAAAGGGCTTAATTCTCTTTTGTGACAAGTCCTCATCACAGCAACAATTTTGTGCATAATCCCTCCTAAAATTTTGGGGTTGCTGGCTTTTGAAAATAATTATTTTTTTACACACTTGAATTTCATACCCTTATGTACTTTCATCTTATGTTTACTTACTTTCACGACGTTTTCTTTGCAAAAAAAATTTTCTTGAATCATCCATGCAAATATGATTTAACGCGCAAGTCTAGATATTTATTTCTGTACTTGCGAAATTATTTGAGAAAGGTATGACTGAAACAACCTTCGAAGTTTGACTCTTTATCAAAAGATTGTTGCCTCGAAATAAACTTGATGCACAAAGATATTGCTCTTTTCTTATGATTTCCACGACTGCATCATTTCCATGACCATTTTCCTCCCGTGTTTATTTGAATTTCGTGCACAACTCAAATCGGAACGTGCTTTGGGCTGAAAAGGCACTTTATCAGACTTCGTTTTTCAACCAAGCCTAGAGATGCAACACACGCCACAAAAATGAGAAGTAATTTACATACTCACGTAATCCGCGAACATGATCGGCTGAATTGTCGGTGTTATTTCAAAATTACCGTATTTTTCGGACCATAAGGCGCACTTAAAATCCTTTAATTTGCTCAAAAATCGAAAATGCGCCTTATAATACAGTGTGCCTAATGTTTGAATCTGGTTGTGCTTTTTCATCTTGAACCAATT
>Ga0210059_1000166_pt1 | contig 67463 bp, 42 predicted proteins | sample Ectturendosymbi2_FD_188042 | JGI IMG/M metagenome (GOLD analysis project Ga0210059, IMG submission 188042) | Ecteinascidia turbinata endosymbiont from Florida, USA - Sample 2 (SPAdes) (version 2) | ecosystem: Host-associated > Tunicates > Ascidians > Unclassified | place: Key West, Florida... | reverse complement strand
TTATCAGCACGATGCCACCTGGAGCGCACACACTTTTTATAACATCTGTGCTCACATGTCGCGGCATTTCGTTTTTTAGCCCTGATGAAGACAGTTGTATCAACCGTCGAAACGTTGGCAAGTTTTTGACGTGTTTTTATGTTTTTAGCGCCAGTAGAGCCTGATTAAATTTGTTTATGGCCATTATACATTTACGTGCACTGTGCACTTTGGGTTTCCGCTCAGCGCTGCACTCCAGTTACATTATTCTGCAACGATGTGCATTGTGCGGAACGGCAAAGACGCTCTTTCACCACACTCACTGCTCTGCTCAACGACGCGCTTCGGCACGAAGATGCTCTCACCGCTCTTCACGACGTTATCCGCATCGCACCGCTGCGCACCACCGCTTCCACCAATTACAGGGCGCCCTGATGAGAGTGCCGTACGGCTAGCCCCAGAAGCTAGCCATACGGTGCCGTATGGCTAGACACTGACTTTTAAAATTTTGGCCTCGTGCTCTTGAAATGCTCAGGCCCCGCGCTACCTTAATCCGGTACTGAGTGTGACCTTTAAGCTTCGATCAGGTCCATATCAAACACAATCAACCACAAGCATGGGCGTCCGTAGAGGGGGGAAAACGGGCAATTGCCCCCCCTGGAAATTGGGACTAAGAAGCAAAAATTTCTGGAAAACGTGAAATCAGGAATTCAATCCTGATTATTTGGGTTAATTCTTGCAATGACACTTTGTTTGCCGATATGACACTCACACTGCACAAGAGTCGGGTTCACTGTTTTGATAGCATGCAGTTATGAGCTTGCAGTTCACTCATGTCGGCTCCTTGCCTGCAGAGGCAGGCTTTCGAAACTTGGGAGCGAATTGTTGTACTTTTGGCCTTTGCTGCCTAACAATAACATGGCATCAAATCTTCGAAGATGCAATTCAAGTTACGGTGGTTGGCGTCTTGCCGCGTGTAACTATTGAATGCAGACGTCTTGGCAGGTAACCCAGCGAGACAGTGAATGCTGATAGCGGTGAGGCATGTAGGTTCAAATCAATGGTGGGCGAATTACGGGTCGCCGACTTATCTTGTGTGGCTCTTCTAGATGAATACCAATATCTAAAATTGATAGAGAGTTGTTGCCTCAAATTTAACGCTTGTTTCATTTATCAATGTGTTTACACAAGTTTGTGAAGTTAGTCACCAGCAGTGTTCCCTGTAAGAAAATTTTACATGAAGCAAATATTTGTTTCAGTGCAATTTCTCAACCATGTAGACCAGGGCCGCAAGCACGCGGGCCGTATGTGGCATCGAGGGCATTTGTGCGGCCCGGGATGCGTTTTAGGAATTTTCATATAATCAACGCTTAAGTTTTTTACTTTATTCACCGATGCTTAAAAGTGCTCGGACAGTGAGTGAACAAGTTTTTTTAAACTAACGTAGAGGCGACTATAAATGATTGATGCCTGGAACTCACGATACAGTTCGCAAGAAATAAAATTCAAAAGCTGTTTCTAGTAAAGTTCAGGTACCGCCATTGTTGCGTCAGCGTCACAATGCGGCTCTCCGGTTACTTTATAGGTCCTAATTTGGCCCTCGGAGCAATTTGTGTTTGAGACCCCTGATGTAGACACACAACCAGTGAAACGTTTCGACATGGCTATGCGATATACAGTTTGGAATGTTGCAAATGCGCGAGAACGAGATTTCACTGCGCAGATGCTCTGGTAGTTCTGCGCATTTGCACGCCTTAGAGGGAAAACTAGTCACCAGGGAGTCTGCGCGATTTGATAACAACGACAGTGAACCTAAATCGCAAGTTAGGCTACTTTTTCTTCTTTCCCTAAGTTAGGCTAATTTTCTTCTCAGAAGAGTATGAAAATTTTCAAAGACACATATTGTCAAAACATTCTGTGATTTTCCAATGTCGGAATGAGAACCAGTGTGTTTCGCGAAGAGGCATTTGCAGACTACAAAGTGGAAGAATACCAAAATAAATTGTAAGACTACTGGAGGAGTTCCAACCAAAATTCGTGGTTTGCATTCCTTGAAAATCCATCCAGTGTTATGTAGCGGTGACGGTTGTCCAGTCCCGCTAACCGTTTGTTACAAACTTGTCTTTTGTAGAAAAAACTGACCGAAATGCAAGAATATCTGAGTCAAAAAAAACTTTAGTCAATGTCACTCTGCACTTAATTTTTGGCGACAGGTTCCAGAAAGTGAACACCCAGAATTTAAAATCCCAGTTCATTACTCATTTCTGTGTATAGCACAACATATTGCTGTGAAATCGTTTCTCTGTAATGAAGTTCGTAAAATCAAACCACCGCACAACCCTGAAAAATGAACACTCGGGAGAATTAATTCACACAACTTTAACAACATACTGTCCAGGTTTTCGGGGACTAGAAAATCAAACAAGAACTTCATACCGACAATTACTGTACATCATACATGTAAAACTCGCATTCTTTACCGTATTTGTATTGACACTACAAAGTGGTTTTGCGGCTCGCTGGTGTTTTTGATTTTATGCAAATGACTCTTCCATTGAACAAGTTTGCCCACCCCTGCTATAGAATTTTGATAAGGCTGTCGAAAACCGTGCAGTTCACTTGGATTTTCGTTGGCAACGGATCCCACGCTTACAAAATATTGTGGGCCCTCCAGAGTTTTCTTAAAGGTTTGACCTTGCTGACCACAAAGACATTTTGAGAGACCGCAGCTGTTTCATCTGAATACGGAGAAGATGGTAAAGCAAGGATTTGGTGTATTTTGATGGTGGTAGTAAAACGAGTATATATTTTATTTTGAGAGACCGCTGGAAAAATGTGAGAACCGTTTTTGTCTCTCAAGTCAACTTGAAAAACACTGGACCCCGCGCCGGAAATGTACACAAGCAGCTTCGATATAACGTGTAAGTTTGCTTTGGTAAATGGTGCTCCCTACGGCGCGGGGCCCGATTAGAAGAAATCGGTCAAATCGGCTTAAAACTGGCCCTGCTGGCCCAGGAAACAAACTCAGTTTACTCAGGTACTCCCACCCAGCCCGTTCGTGGCAGCATTAAATACATGAAACACTGCAATCCGATGTTTTACTTGCAATTACCTAAGTCCAAGGACAGTTTTCGTGCTTTTGCTGCTGAAAATTTATCGATTGTTTTGTCAAAAAGCTGATATGATTTAAATGTGTCACATATTTTAACCTAAAAATATCTAACGCCAGTGACTCTCTGCAAGAAGTTTTGCTAGCAATTTTGTGATCTGAATTTCGATAATCATGTCCGTGAAGACATGGGCGTCCGCAGAAATTTTTCCATTGGGGGGCAAAGTTGGCATTTTGCTTTTCTTTTTAAGTTTGTTGGCGATGCATCGCAAATGGACGTACACAAACGAATGTCCAATGTTACGGCAACAGTTACATACAGTGTTTTCCCTATAAGAAAATTTTACACTGAGGAAATGTTTGCTTTAGTGAGAATGGATATTTTAAGACTGAGTTAGCAGAGGTCTAAATGAATGACAAACTTTGCGAATTATTAGAATAAGCACAAAATCTTATGAAACTACGAACAAATTACGTATTTAATTCAAATAGCCTCACCTTGTTTTCGTGTTTTTCCAATGTTTTGGAAGGTTGCAAGTGCTCGAGAATGGGATTTCACTGTGTAAATGGTCTCTTGGTACTGCGCAGTTTCGCACTTTAGAGGCAGGGGCGGGTCCAACTAGTAACTTCAGGGTGGGATATGTCAGTGGTAGTCAGTTTCATAACGGCTTCGCTGCTGTAAGAAGAGATGATGCATACTTCACTACATTGCTGTGACAAAACAATGGACGACAGAATGGTCATATATCGCGAACAATAAGACAATTCGAACATGACGAAAGTCGGAAAGTCTTAATCAGTATTGGTTTTGATGTGTTATTTTCCGAATTGTACGAAACCGTGGTGAATAAAGCTGCTTTCTTAGATTTTAGGGTGGGCGATCGCCCCCCTGAAACCGCCCCTGTTTAGAGGGAGCATTGGTTCCAAAAATGCGCTCTTTTGGCAGCAATGCTTCTCTTTCACACATGCTTCTTTTTCACACATGCTTCTTTCAGGCACATAACTAGCTTGGGACACCAAGGGGAACGATGAGTTTTCTGAGAGGGGCCAAAAATATTTGAATTATGTCCAATAGTTTTCAATTTTGTCCAAAGCGTTTTTCCAGGGGAGACGAAAAATTTTCCAAGGGTGGTGTCTCTCCCCCTACGCTCCTAGTAACGGTCCTGGCTTCTTTACGTATAGTACAAACCGTGCAGGGGTGAGAAAACGTGTTCAATGGAAGAGTCAGTTGCAGAAAATCAAAAACACCGGCGAGCCGCAAAACCAGTTTGTATAGTGTCAATACAAATACTGTAAAGAATGCAAGTTTTACATTAGAATGATGTATAATGATTGTCAATATTAGGTTTTTGTTTGATTTTCTAGTCCCCGAAAATCTGGACAGTACGTTGTTAGATGTGCGAATTAATTCGCACAAGTGTTCATATTTCAGGGTTACACAATGGTTTGATTTTACGAACTTCATTACACAGAAACAAAATTCCAAGCAATATGTCGTGCTGTATACAGAAATGAGTTGTGCACTGGTCTTTAATGTTCTGGGTATTTACTTTCTGGAACCTGTTGCCAGAAATTAACTGCAGAGTAGCATTGACTTGAGTGTTTTCAGAGCCAGATTTTTTTGCATTTCGGCCAGTTTAATTACTGCAGCAGTCAAGTGTGTGACAAACGGTTGGTGAACTGGACAGCAATCGCCGACTACATTTAACATTGAATAGATTTACAGGAACGCAAAACATCGTTTTAACTCTTGGAAATGCTCCAATCTGGCTTGGAACTCCTCCAGTAGTCCTAAAATTTATTTTAGTATTCTTCCACTTTGTGGTCTGCAATTGCCTCTTCACGAAAAGCATTAGATCTCATTCTGACATTGGAAGAATGGTAGAACGCTTGTGACAATACGTGTTTGAAAAATTTTAATTTCCTCTGGGAACTTAAGTAGCCGAACTTGAGCTTTAGGTTCACTGTCGTTGTTATCAAATCGCGCAGACTCCCTGGTGACTGACGTCATGAACTTGTGTAAACACTATGATAAATGAAACAAACGTTAAATATGAGGTAACAACGCTGTCAATTTGAGATATTGCAATTTATTTAGAAGAGCCACACAAAATATGTCGGAGAGCCGCAGTTCGCCCACCATTGGTATTAACCTAATTGTCTTACCGCTATCACCAGTCACTGTTTCGCAGCATTACTTGCCAAGAAGTCTGCGTTCAATAGTTATATGCGGCAAAACGCCTACGACAGTAACTTGAAGTGCATCTTCGAATATTTGTTGCCTTGTTTATTGTTACGCAACAAAGGCCAATAGTAGAACAATTCGTTCGCAAGTTTCGCAACCTGCCTCTGCAGGCAGAGAAGCGAATTTAGTGAACTGCAAGCTGATCACTACTGTTCATGACACCAGAACAGTGAACCTGACTGTTTTGCAGTGGAAGTGTCATATCGGCAAACACACTGTTCTTCCAAGAATTAACCCAACTGATCAGAATCATAATGCTGATTTCACGTTTTCTAGAAATTTTGCTTCTTAGTTCCAATTTCCAGGGGGGGAAATGCCCGTTTTTCCCCCCCTGCGGACGCCTATGAGCGGAGATGCTCAGTTTATAGGTGAAATCACACAAAACACAGGTAGCAGCCGAAGCAGCGCTAGGACAGGTGTCTGTAAAAGAATTAAGGGAAATGCACACTGATAATAAAAAACAAAAAATTATTCACCAATATGCTTGTTTCTGTTCAGCAACAATGTTGACCTCAAAATACTAACAGAGAGTGTAGAAAACCATTCTGAATGTTGTGGGTGCGTGAATAGCAGCAATAAATTTGTTTCAACTGGACATTTTCAACCACGAATCTCCTTATGATACTGTGATGAAAAGTTAGCTCCGCCCCGTTGCTTGGCTTTTGAAAAAACAGAGGAAGCAATGCCCCCGTTCTCTGCGCGTCCCTGAGAGTGACTGAAAAGTACACAATTATAGCCTAACTAATATACTCAACGCTGTTGCCCACTTGCAATTAGAAGTTTGCAAAAATAGTCAGGATTCATTTAAAACATCCCACAAATAATAGCCATCATAACTACGTTCAGAACCACATCAAATCCATTTCAACATGAAGTTTGCGAAACCATCAAAGATCAAATAATTTCCTAAACATCAGATCTGTTGTCGCAGCCACACACTACCAAGGTTTATCGCTGCTCTAAGAAAAGCATGCGCAGTTGCGGCACAGTGGATGCTGAATTCCCGTTCATTGTGACGCAATAGAATGAGAACGAAGTGGGAAAGTTCGCAACCCTGGCTACCTGAAAGCATTGTGACGCAAACGTGAGTTGAAACACGTTGCTGGTGACACAAGCAACGCCTTGACCGTCACTGATGTTCGTAATTGATCTCTTTGCGAACCTTGGTGATCTTGATAAGATTTTGCTACTAGGTATCAGCGACTGGCATGCGATACTTTGTGAATCGTAATTACTAGCATCCGCTGACATTTCGTATATGTTACGTGACATTTCAACCCCAATTTACGCCCTCAAAATGCTGCGCCCGGGGCAGATGTCTCCCCTTCCCCCCTGGCTACGCCACTCTCTTCAAGACAGAATCATAAATTTGATTCAAGTTATGCACACAGCCAAATATATTGAAGTCGAACCAAGCTACAAAAACTGTCATATTGACATCTACTTCAAAACAAAAACCGTAGTTGCACATGCAGCGAAATGTTGAACCCAGTGCCATATTTTTCCAAGCATTCAATTCAGTCACACGCAACTTTAGCGGCAACAATAGCCAATGCTTCGAACCCCGAACTGGTTTAAGTTTGTCGCTGATGCTGAGTTTTTACCGAACCAACGTGGAACATATCGATCAGCTCAAAAGCAACCTGAGCTAAATCTTTCCTAATGCTGCTAGCTTACTGCAAACAGATCATCCAAAATAAGCGCAAAACAGTGGGAAGAGCAGTTACTATTAACGTATGCGGACGGAAGACCTCTTGCGAACTTTTTCCTTTGGCCACCACTCACGCCAAAGTAGCGAATAGCGGTAGAGGTAAAATGGTGATAGCTCGCTACACCATCCGTTATTTTTTTCAAAAAAGAGCGGCGGTCCCGCTGACGCCACTGGAAAATTAGCTCGTGACAGTAGCTCGCTATTTTAGTAGCTCGCTACTGTTCAGCTCTGTCAAGCCCCAAAGACTTCGGCACTTCTGCTTCTGATCAAAGAATCTATGCTCCATTTCGACTATTAAATGATCTAAATACGGCACACATGTGGCTTCCCTAAAAAAATGATCAGAGTCATCAGAAGGATAATTATCTCTGAAAATTTGACTTTTGCATCTTCTGGGAATCAATAGTGGAGCATCATATTTTTCACATTCATTCTTAGCTTGGTCAAATATTTTACGAAAAACGTTTTCGCAACTGCTTCTGTTTTGTCGCAGAATATCCAGCACACTATCAATGAGCTCCGTCACTGCAAATATATCCAATTCTTTCTTTTGCAGCAGTTTTGAAACAGGCAGGATTATACCAGAAGTACAGTATGTTGCATAACTAAAGCCGCGATTAAAAACGTGCATTTCTGTGCAGAATTGAGCAAAGTTGCTGCTTTGGTCGCAACCACCACTTGCTTGTTTTCCTGCTGCAATTATTCAAGTGTAGAAACAACTGCTGGCAATAGTGTCACGAAAATGATGATCGAGTCATGTCTTTCTACCCAGCGTGTGGTGCAAATTGGTTTCAGCTTCTGTCGCGAAGAAACCGAGCCTGAAACTTCTCTTTCAACATTGTCTTGAAATATCGATACGCGCTGTGCAGAACGCGACAGAGAACGCATATGTCCGATATAGTTGCCATCGCATTTCTAATAACTGGCAACTGCGATGAAGTACTAATGACCAAGTTAAGAACATGGTTCCAGCAATGAGTGTACATGGCCAAAGGGTACAATTCTTTTACTCTAGCCTGGTCACCACGATATTTTCCGCTCATATTACTTGCACCATCATAACCTTGGCCACGCATAAGTTCCAGATTAAGCCCAAGTTAAGATAGTTGGGTGAGAATCGCAGATGCAAGATCTTTGTCTGTTGTTGAAGAAACTAGAACAAAGCACAAAAATTCTTCGTGAACTTTGGTATCTTTGATAAACCGAATGGATAAACTAAGTTGCTCTGTTTGACTTATATCAGTGGTTTCATCCGCTATTATCGAAAAGTATTTGCATTGGGAAATATCGGAAAGTATTTGCTTTTGTATGGCATCACCCATCAAAGATATAATTTGATTTTGCACTCTCCAGCTTAAATATGAAGCGTTGCAGGGAGCCTAAAAGAGGTCAGATGTTTGCTTGTCAGCAGCCTCCACTCGCAGTCTTAAGGCAGCTTTAAAAATTCTGTCATTGTAATCAGTTTCGTTCAGTGAAATGCACCAGCGTCTCTGTGACCCCTCAATGGTATTTCTTAGCGACCGCAAAATTCAATAGTTCGGATGATATGCGAAAGACGATTTCGATTTTCCTCGACAGCCTTCTGTCGACTGCTGTTTAAAGCATTTCGTACATCTCTGGATTTGTCCTCATCTGTCTGCACAAAGTTATCCAACATGGCTGCACATAATTTGTGATAATGACAGTTTTCGTGATAATTGTAATGTTCCTTTGCCTTTTTATAATTGCAGTGTGTTCCCGAAACTAATGAGCCGGGAGGTTTTGCGTTACGACTGACAGTCTGAGGAGCAAACACAGCGCACCATTTGCAAAAAGCTCCATTGTAAATATTACTGTACGTTAACCATGTAAATTCGTTTAACCATTGCTTCTGGAAACTTCAATTTTGAGCCCCAACTGTTACATATGGAAACGAGAAACCTGAAGGAGGGGACCAGCAATTAAACAATACCTTTCCTCGATCAGCATCAGTCAGGGGAACTCCAACGAAGTTACCAATCATTTTCACTACTGAAAACTTGACTGGCAGACTCTGAGCACGAGCTGGTGTCATTTCTATCTCTTTTGCAAAAGTCTCTTTCTCTTGACGAACTCCTTTTCCGCTTGCGTTACACAACTACAAACTTATCCATTTTTCCTCGCACTCTTCTGACTTACACGGTACCCGTAATTCGAACTTCAGGAGGAACAACTCCAATCGTAACGCATTGCGCAACACGCGCAGAGTTTCTACGTCATAACATGTATGAAGCGGTTTCTCCCAATGCCATTATGACTCATGAATCGCAACGTCTTTATCGAAAAGCGACATTCAGCGAGGGTTTCCTCAGTCTCAGCACGATTTGCTTATTGGAACTGAAGTGTAACACTCGTAACGTAACAAAGTAACAGATCACTACACCACTAGTTATAATCGAAATCTTTATATAGCTATGTATGCATGTTCGGAATTGTTGTGTGTTTTAACAAATGTCAACAACAAATTTGTGTTTAGGCGATTTCCGTTAGGGGGGCTATAGTCCCCTCAAACCCCTACGTGCGCCCCTGGGTAGAACGCGCAGTTTTTGCGTAAATATTGCAATTTCGCGGGTGGCGTTACGCTGAATGTGCGATTCATTACGATTGGGGTGTGCGCGAATAATAACATCCATACATATATGTCGCGCGAACAAGCAATAATAGAGTGATCTCGTCGGATGATCTTTACTGTTGCTTGCTGACAGTGTGAAGCTTTGCGTGCTTGCCGCTCGGGATTTCCGATTGCGACATAACAAACTGTACAAAGCCAACTTATTTCCGAGTGTTTGAAGTCATTTTTACATTTATTTAAAGTTATGTTTTCTAATTTATGTTGTATTTGAACTTACGCGGCTTAATGTACGTTTGTTGAATCTTTCCCAACAAAGCGATGCGCAATGAATTAAGATCCTTTTTCATTCATATTTTTGTTGCTTTATGAACGTGTAAATTTATTCTGTAACTAGTAATGAATACGTAAATTGTAACCTGTTCTCAAACAACTTGTCTCTACATTTAAATTATGCTAAAAAAATATTTATTATGTGAAGAAAATAAACATGTATGATGAAACACATTTTTCCGCAAGTTCTTGAAAATAAAAAATGCTAAACATGTTTTAACATGATTGAGTTATTAAATACAGAAGCACATAATTATCAGTATATAACATATATATATATCTATCCGCAACTGAGTACATGTACAAGTTTTTCATGAGAAAAAAGGGCATCATTTTAGGTCACATGCCAATTCTCTGTCTCAACCGTTGAACCTTAAGAATTTTTTTCTTAATTGCAACAAAATGGCAGCACCATATAGAGGTATATATTTGCTCTGACCCTGTTAAAGATTGCCACAAAATAAACTACAGCAGAAAACGTTTGCTGATGAACTCCACTGCTCTTCTGCAAATGTTGATCTGAAGTTTCTTGCATCAGAAACATCATTGTTCCCAAACATCAGCAACTCAACTGCAAAGTCCTTTCGTTGGGAATTTGAAAACATCTATTACATTGTAAAATCTTAATAATTGACAGGTAAGCTGCACAGCGTTCATCAAAGGAGCGTGCATGAGCAGTCCCGGTAATTGCGGGTGATAGACAAAGGAAGGTATTTAGGCTTTTGATGTTGAAAAAATATGGTGGAGCCGCTTATGTATTTACAGTATTGGATCTTTTAAGGCCAAGACTTGGGATTATTTTCCAGAATGATTTGTTTGCTTGCAAGTGATTAGAACCTGGTTTATGTCCGAAATTATCGCAAGACTGCATTTCAGACATTTTTACCGCTCTTGAGTTGTACCTGCGTGTCTCAGCTTACTGCGAATGCACAGAAGATTCAACTTTGTACTGAAACCAAGCCTATCAGCAGGGCCGGAATCAGCTGATGCGATGCCCAAGGTTTATCCACTTGTTAGGCTCCTCTCTCCTATTGTAACAAGTTGGCTCAAGTGGAAAAGCGTTCACCAATTTGCTCAAAGCCGACAATGACGATAGGGACGCTCACCAAGTACGCTTAATAAAAGATTTTTAAATCCTTAGTGGACCGCCTCACGATCATTGCGTTGATGGCTTCCCTCAACGAAAAAACGTTTAATGACACGAAATTGTGGAAATCGTGTTTGAATGGCCGGTTTTTAAAACCCTGTAAGTCTCGTGCTGGGAACGTTTTCACCAAACTTTGCAACTCCATAAGTTGCCAGCCGTTTGAGCTAGCTAGATGCTCAAACCCTCTACGGATTCAACAAGTCTTCTAGTTTAGATTAAAAAAAATTTATTTTCGTTTCTGGTTTGGGGTTCTCTGTGGGTGACGTTGCACGTGGTGGTGTTTTCGCGATTTTTGGCCGAGTTTACCTGGCCCTGGGCGCCAAAAAACGGGCCATTTTTTGGCTCTAGCTTTTTAGAAAGTAGGGTAAAATCCGCGTTTTTGGAGCCCTTGATTGGTTTCTAGCATAACTGGAGTCAAAATTATGGCACTAAAACCTTGTTTTGTACAAAAATGAAAACGTTACACAAAAAATATGATTTGCCCTCTCAGGACAAATTTGGCCTACCATAACTCTTGTCAGCAGATTCAGCTAGAAAGATGTTAAAACCGTTTAAAATGGGGAAAGTCTTGTAGTTTGCAGTGAAACAACTGTTTCAGTTTTGGATGTCGTTTTTTTGTTTTTGTTTACATAATAGGCGTATGTTGATGCATATCCGGTTAACACTCCGATGACGTCATCATTCTCGGGGAGCCGACCAAACGAGTCGATTTTGTGGCTCGAAGTTTTATTGGATTTTAGGCTATAATACGAGTCTATAAAGCCTTATTGACTTTCTAGCGCTTCTGGTTACAAACTTATGCCAAAAAATCAAAATATTTCATGACTTTACAGAGCAATTTGCGGAGATTTCCCTAATTAATTTCCGGAAGTTTGGCCATAACTTTGCTCGCTCTCGCTCAGGGTGCAAAACGCCTACAGTACGTCAGTGGTTTCTAACCGATGGGCCATGGTCCAGTGGTAGGCCATGACACTTTTTCCAGTGGACCACAGAACTTGACATAAATCAGAATGAAAGCTTTATGAGACTTGTATAACGATATTGACATTAATACAAATAAGATAGACACTTGTCAAAAAAACTCAACTTGAATGTTAAGTTTATGACATAACTCCTACTTAACACTTAACAATGCTAGCTGAAGTAGGATTTACGAGAATTGCTATGGCATAACATTGCAATTGTTGTAGCACAACAGCAGGCCCCACGAAAGAGGTTGCAGCCGGTTCACAGCACCGTGACCCATAAGAGTCTACAAGGACCATGAACCTCAAAGTTCAAAATTGAAATAAGCAATCATGCCTACAGTTTTTATTGTAATAGCATTATATATGGTCGTTTGCAAATTAAATGACTAAAGCTGCTGTTTAAGTCGATCGCAATTTTTTTCAGTGTACGTTTTGGAATATCACAATTGCTGATGTTTCATTTTTAGCAAAATGCGCTAAATACTGCGTGACGTGTTGGAACTCTTACAAATGTTTTTTGACGCCACATAAGTTTTTTTAATCACCTCAATAGTTTTATAGAATGACGCCAGTTCTTTCCGTTTATGTAGTTGGTAGCAGGGGTGGATGCTATGGGAGACAAACGAGGCAGTCGCCACGGGTGGAATTCGAAGGCAGCGACCCCAAATTTTTTATGCTTACAAAAATTTGCTTCAAACATATAATAAAAACATAAATCTTTCCCCTGAAAATTTATTTTATCACCCAAACCTCATAACCTGGCTACGGTCCTGGGATGGAGCACATATAAGCTTATGTACAGTGCGACGCCGCCTACTGGAGGCTGGCAGAAAAGCTAAGAAACCGCTAAAAAGCAGCTTTCCTACTCAAAAATGAAGACAAACACTTAACCAGGATGGTCAAAAAAGTAAATATTGGACTGTAGAAACCTTTTAAAAAGTGTTGTTTGCGGATGAAAGTCATTTATTCGTTTAAGCGAAGCACAGTTTGCCAGGATCAGGATAGGTGCTGAGCGGTTAAGTCATACCCATTTTATTGAGGTAGTGAAACACTCCCAAAACAAGAGTTTTTGGGGATTTCTTAGCTTTTCTGGAAAATGTTCAATTATGCCTACTGAGGTATGATGAATTTACACAACACATTAATGTAATTGAAAACATTCCAGATATGAGAAGGGCATTTCCTGATGGTGGAGGAATATTCGAAAAGGTCTTGTTCTCGTGTCTTTCATCTAAAAATGTGAAGACGATTTGCAGGAAGCAAAAATTCAGTGTGTTAGATTAACATGGATACTCGCCAAATCTTAACCCCGTTGAGAAAATTTGATCAATAAAAAAATCTCGGTAACAAAAATTGTACCACCCCACGATGACCAAGATAATGGAGGCCATTATTCCAGTGTGGTATCGGGACAGTATATCAAAAAACTGGTTGGAATCCATGCTAAACCAGAAAATAAATTCTTGTCATTCTATTACTGTATTAGGTTCAAAGAAATTATGAAAATATATCTTGTCCTTCTATTACTGTATTAGGTTCAAAGAAATTATGAAAATATATCTTGTCCTTCTATTACTGTATTAGGTTCAAAGAATTATGAAATTTATTTTGCTTTGCCAGTTACTGCAGTCACTATTTTCTAAATGTGATGTACATTTGGGAAATACGCAAAGCAACTACGTTATATGCATTCTTTGAGATCCGCCTGAGAATTTTTTGAAATTAACTAATAACTCTGGTAAATAGTTATAATATAAATTATTAGATAAAGTATATCATTTTCTAGTCATACTTATGAAAAACTAATGAAGTTCTTTAATCAGTTATGATTTATAATTTATAAGGGGCTTAAAGAAAGTCTAGCACAAGCACATTTTTTCTCTCAAGGACCCTGCACAGCAGTTCTTGCAAAGTTGAAGATATAGAATGTTAAAATATGAGAGCAAAGGCTTTGGAACACCACCAATATCTTTCATAGTTGAATGAGCTATGAACAGAAAAATGTTGAAAACGCCTGGCCTGTACATTGACAGGTGAGGGTATCGTGAGACTCCCCGAATAGCATCGCGAAGCAAAGGCGTGGAGCAATTGCGAATTCGTCCGAAATTGCGTAAGGCGTGGTGTGAGGTCTATCTCTTCTTGCAAGAAAATAATATCTTTGTGGTTGGAAAGGAAATTAACTGTAAAAAAATTTTTTTTTCTGTGAAATTTTGAAACTGTAGTGAAAGTGAGAAAACTAAGCACTGCTCCGATTTCATTGCATATCCTCTGTCGTTCAGATTTTGTGCTCCGGGCATGAAGACACTGCAGAAATTCCTGAGGTCAAACTGTCTGCCTGATTATGTGAAAGCAGATGCCCCGAAATGCCGTGTTGGGTTTACTTTTGATCGTCACTGATGCTTGCCAGAGATGGACGGATTTATATTTAATCAGATCTAACAATTTTATTTCAAAATCCAATTCGAATCCAAATCTGAAAAATGACAGTTTTAAAATCCAAATTCTGCTTAAATCCAAAATTCTATCACTGTCATTAGGCCATGGTTAAGATGATGTCTATTTGGCTTATGAGACAAACTATTTTGCCTTTAGTCGAACAAGATTGTTTGAAATGGTCATGTGACAGGACAATACTCAAAGAGACAGCGGGTTAGGGTTTAACGTTAGGCTTTAGTGTTAGGGTTTAGGGTTGAGGGTTATAATTTAGGGTTCAGTCTACAGTTCGCACAACGTGTCGTAGACCATGAGCCGCTAACCGCTTGCTAGCACTGAAAGCATTAGTCTCGGACTGAGCCGTTACAGACATCATGGTCAACTAAGCATATCATGCATTCCGAACTTGTCATGTGACTATTTTAACCATTCATGTTTGGCTAAAGCAAAGTAGCTCCAGCAATGATTTTGTTACATGAGGCAAAATAGACACTGCCTATTTATAATAGACTACTGTACAACTCAAAGATTCACAAACAAAAACTACCTTGGAAATCAATTCAGGTTAACTTATGCCAAACCTGACACTCACAACACTATCATAGTTGACACGTCAAAGACTTCAAGGTAAGCACTAACAGCAAATGCAATGAGAAGCTCTGTTATAGAGTGCAAGATATCAAATCAGAAAAATTACCAGGTACAGCATACAGCAAAAGCGAATCATTAGCTCACTAGGTTGCACATAGAAATAATACTGAACTGTGCTATAAGTGTTAGTGTTAGGTAGTGAGTATCACTGCACTATATGGGTAAAAAAGGACTAGATAAATGAAAGTCACACCCATTCCTTAAATTGGATGACATAGCACACCGGAGAGAAGGCTTGCATCACTGGACATGCTGTAGTCAAGGCTCCAAACTGAAACAAACACGATGTACCATTCTGACGGATGTGAGAAACTCCATTGATCTAAACTTCACAGATGAAATGCAGTAATCAACATTCCCGAAACTGAATTGAAAGTTGCGAAGAAGTTCTAAACAAGGTTATCAAATTCAAACAAAATCCAAATCCGGTTGAACAGGAATTATATTAACCAAATCCAACCCAAATCCATCAACACGCTGAAAATCCGCAGGATTTAAATCCACGACCATGTTCATCACTGATGCTTGCCGCAGTGTGTCGTTTATTACGTCATCTAGCGGCGATCTGAAATGAAATGATGGAGTCGGTAGACGGAAGCAGAGGAAAGAAATGGCGAAAATCGACAGGCCGTGGATCTACAGAAAGCTTCGGGATTTTTATAAGTGCGTTGCTGCTCCAGTGGTTCTTTTGGAAACACGAAGCTTGCGATTAGTTTTATGGATTGTCAATCTCGCCATGTTTGCGCGTGACTACGCTATGCATTGAGTGGATGCATGTGCTTGGAAATGTAGCGATTTTTTGTTAAATACTTTAACTCTTGCAGTTCAACCTGAAGATGTGCATTTCTTCTTACGCTCGTAGTTCAGTCTGACGATGTGGATTTTTTTGCTGACGTGTCTTCTGCCAAAAGCATTTTGCTCTTCTGCTAGTTGTTAATTTCGGACATTCCGGTTTGCAAATTTTTGTCTCTTATTTTAGGCGACAAGAATGCAGTGTTGCTTTCCTTTCACGAAATCGGATCTGTATTGAGATTTTTTTTCATGCCGAGACGTTACAATTTTTAGGTAGAAAAATAGTTCCCGCTGACCATGTCCCAAACGTCATATTGAAAGGAGGCATTTTTGTCAAAGATAAGGCCGATGAAGACTTGTTAGCATCACGGATGTTGATCTGTGACGCAATAACAATTTTTTGACTTCAGTGACCTAACAAACGCGCAGTGTCCAAGAAAGCTCAAGAAATTCTTAACACGAAACCGTTGCCTGCGCACTGGGACGCTCCTTTGACCGAATGGGCCGCTGCGCAGCTTAACAGTTCACGCGAAAACGCCAGCACCATCGGAAGTGTTGCACGTTTACAACGTTGCTGACATCACCACTGTCGGAAAAGTTGCTTTGTTTGGAAATATTTCAAACAGGGGCGGATCCAGGGGGGCGATTGAGGCGATCGCCCCTCCTCAAACATATGAAAGTTACTCTATTCACCATGATTTTGTACAGTTCGGAAAACAGCATTCGCGATATAAGCCCATTTTTTCCGTCCATTGTTTTATCACAGTAGTGTTGAGAAGTATAGGGCCTACTTCACCTCTCTTACAGTCAGGGCCGGTGCTTTGAATTGAGGGGCCCAATTAGAATATTGATGACGGGGCCCCACCACCTCCAGAATCTCAATGTGGTTTTCACATGATTCTTTACATTCTCATGCTCACATTACATTTTATGAAGGTAAAACAAGTGGTTGAATCCAGTTGTTGATCATGCACCAGTGTGTTCTAACTAAGTTTGCAGTAAAAGTAAAACTTTCGGTAGACTGCAAGTATACAATCCAAGGTCAATTCGTCCCGATTGAAGCAGGGACACCGGAGAGCGTTGGACTGACGGGGGCACTGCCCATCCCCTTTCAAAAAGGGGGTGGAAGTGTCTTTTTTTAACAGAATAGAAGGTAATTTCATGGTTTATCAAAATAGACTTCAAGCAAATTTATTACAGCTATTCGCGCATCCAGAAAATTCAGAATGGTTTCCTATATAATTTTCTATTATTTTTGAGGTCTACATTGTTGCTGCACAGATACAAGGATAATAATTGTTAACGATTATTTTATTTTTTACAAGTTTCCATTGCTTTCAACTCGTCTACTACCCCCATGCCTTACCGCTGTTCCGGCGTTCCTGTTTGGCAGTGACACTTACAGTAGAAAAATACAATTATTTTTCATTTCTTTGAAAACTATTTACTGGAATCTTTGGAAGACCTTTCAATTTTAAATAATATCTTACATTATGTATGTGCTGGCGAACTGATTGCTTCAACTGTACTCGCGAATGATATAACATTGCGTGATGTTTGATATTGTGTTTTTTCGGTCATAATTAAGTTTTTTGGTTTGGCGCTGTCTTCCGATGCATTGTGATCATCTTCAGTTTGATTCGTAGTAGATCATTGGTAGATAAACAGTAAGCCAAGCTAAAAGTGGAAGCTTGAGTCAAGTGACGTAGAAATATTTGGTGTCTACAACCGTTCTTGCATCACGGACCTGTTAAATATAGGCATTTTTGTGGACCGTCCAAAATGTGGCAGAAAAATATAGTGAGCTAAAATAACACAAGCAGCCTTTGGACTGTTGCCATAGCGGCCTGCATGAGCTTCGGAAAAAGGGGTAGCTTTCCCATGGGTGTAGCGGCAAAGATTCCTGGAGTGGGAACCACTGTGGAGACGGCGGTTGTAGGTCCAAGGAGGGGGGGGGCGATAGTGAAGACTCAAGGAATTTGGTACTTGTAGTCCTCATGCACTCTAAGACCAGACGCCGCACAAGCTTCAGACGTCTCGAAAAACGAAGGAGTAATAACGCTGGCTCTCACGTATACATGCATTCATTGACTCTCACCCGTCCTGCACGAGTCGAAGTATGTGTCTTAAAAAGGCGCTGCGGGATGAAGCAAGGTGCGCTACAGGATTGTGGCTCCCCTAGGCGAAAACGTCATAGATAGACACGGCACAGAAAATTCGGCGACAGAGCGACGCACACTCCAACAATGTGGGGAGAACGCGCAAAACAAATGAAAAATGATACACAAGGCGAACGTGACACAGCGCATGTCTGCGAAAACGTGAGCAGCAAATGACTCCGACGACCCGACGGAAGGCAAAAATAACGAACAAGCAACCACACAAGGGAGAACGATGCGATAAACGAACATTAAGGTAAGAGCGAGAAAACTGGTAGCCGGGCTCTACGATTTAAAAACAACGAGCGATGATGCAAACGGAGCGAGGAAGGCGGTAGCCGAGCTCTAGGATAAAAGATCCAGCGGCCCAGAGTTAGTTCCTCCATCGCTGTATTGGCGACGAATGCGATGCCAATGGCATAACACTAACTTTGTGTAGGTACCTTACTCGGGCCACGCGAATATTTAGGCTGTTACCTATGGAAATCTGCGTAGAGTCTGAACATTAAGAGAGGGGATTAGGTATGCTCGGGAGGAATTGACCCGTAGAAAAGAAAACGCTCCGAGAATATCCGACAGACGGTCGCGTTCAGCACTTCCGTGGCAGGCTACTGGGTTATCGGAGCGGTTGCGTGCAGTGCTACAGATGAATGAGCGAAGCAGTGTTTCCAAGAGAAACTGCTTAACGTTGGATGCGGAAAGGAAAGGGGGCGTCGTAGGTGATGAACCGGAGCCCCTAAACGATGAGAACAAAACGCAGGAGAAAACATAGGTGATGGTGGGACAGGGTGCTGACGGACAAAAAAGGACGAGAATAGCAGGGAAATCTAAACAAATGGGAAGGACACTGGATTAACAGAACGTCCAAAAAACAGCGACCACCTCTCGGAAACACGAGAAGGAAAAAAAGGCTTGGAAGAAGGTGGAAGGTCGTCGAAAACGGCTGCTAGTGCTCCTAGCGGTAGAAAGGGTCGTAGCTGCGGTGGGTACACCACGGAGGGATACCGCAGAGATGGTACATCCTGCAGGGACTGCTGGTCTGAAGCAACTTGCCGCTGCCCTCTGGAAAGACACAGTAGAATGGGAATTGCAGGCTGATGGTAGAGTGGTAACACTAACAGCGAGGAAACCACGAGTTTGGTAAACTAGACCTTAACGTGTACGACTCAGCTGTGACGAATGGACACGTGGATTGGCGCGAGCGTACGTGCGTTGACGCAGCCCGGTGGAAGGGACCAGTTGCGACACGGTGGCAGTGAGAGAGTGTATATCCCTATCGATAAGGAATTACAGAAACGCAAAGTAATACCCGCATAGTGAATGAGATCATCGAGAAAACAACAGCTGAAAAGTTAAGGAAACGCAACACAATCGCTGTAATAGCACTTGCAAAAGCACGCTGATCGGAGCCAGGCTAACTAGATTTGAGAATAACTAGCAAGTATTGTTACAACTTCTCCGTTGGTGTTGTGTTGCGTTGAATGTGCGATTCACCACTAACAGGATGTGCGCGAAGAATAACACCCATATATATGTGGCGCGAACAAGGAATAATGGAGTGATTATGGCATGTAATCTCTGTTGTTGCTTGCTGCCAGCCACAGTGTGAAGCTTTGCGCACTTGCCGCTCGGGCTTTCCGATCGCAACAGTTTACGAGGAAAAGTAAGTAAACAACAGTCAGTGACGGCGTACCCGTTAGCGAAGTAAAAATTGAACGATAAATAACTAGTGAAGACACTAGCGATGGCAATCTTGTAATAATTTTAAGGCATGAACCGGCTTTAAACGCGAGAGATTCAGATAATTATAGCGAAATCCAAGTAGTCAGTGCAAAGCACGCCATGCCGAGGCTAAAATACGAAAAAAGCAGCTAACGACTCGATGATGTCCGCGACCGGAGGTAAAGTGTCCTGGCGAATAAAAGGTGGAACATCAAAAGCTGACGTCGTTCAAAAGGTTTGAGCAGATCCTGGCGAATACCATCCAGCAGTAAAAGTTCAAACGACAACGGGAACGTCGTGGCAAAAATGTTGCTGACTGATGCCTTTATATGGTCAGTACGACCGGTCTCGGAACCACTGCAGTGACGGCGGTCTGAAACCATTTGTGGCTTCGAAGGATTCAAGGAATGTAATACTTGTAGTCCTTGTACACTCTAAGCCCAGACGTCGAACAAGTCATGATCTTTATTTTTCGTCGACTTGCATAAGCTCAAACGGAAAACAAACAGAAAAGCTTGAGACGTCTCGACAAACGAAGAAATAATAACGCTGGCTCTCACACATACCTGCATTCATTGACTCTCACCCGTCCTACACGAGTCGAAGTATGTGTCTTAAATGTGGTGCATCGCGCCACCGCACAATGTACGTTCGATAAGTGCAATCCACGCTTCAATTCGGCTGCGGGTTAAAGCAAAGCGCACTACACCATGGGGTTTGAAATTTGACACTTTGCTATCAACGTTTCAGTAGAAAAACTTTCTTTCTCCTACTTTCGAAGTTGTTAAACTGGAATTTCACCACTGTTCGACCCCACACTGGAAACATCACTGTTGACCTTCCCGAAAAAATCCTTCCGACTCCCACGGCGGCCCCGTGACAAACGCCTCCCTGATCGGTACCTGGCCCAGTTTCATGAAATCGTTTGATGAAATTGCTCAAATAAATGAAATCTCTCAAATAAATGAAATGAAATCGCTCAAATAAATGAAAGTTTGATGAAATCGCTCAAATAAATGAAAGTTTGATGAAATCGCTCAAATAAACCGGCCCTGCTTACAGTAGTGAACCCGTAATAAGACTTCACTACCAAATATTGCTGTAATCTCCCTCCATAGACTTACTGGCTGGACCCGTCCCTGGATTCAAATTGGAATAATTGCCATTCGGTTTTCTGCTTCAATGTCAACAGTCGTTCTAACGTTGTTCCTGTGTTGCAGATTCGTTGCAGCAACGTCATTTCCTTTTCTGAAAGCGTCGAGGCCGCGTCGTTTCCTCCGACTGACCTTTGCTTGAAGTCCTGACCAGAGACGACCTGATGTAGCAGTGTTTCCAAATTCTTTCCGAAGTCTGAACGCGGGTCAAGGTCGCTTGTTCTGGGCAACATATGAAATTAAACGAGTGGTCCAAACGGCGGATCAGTTTTATAATGCTAAGTAACTCAAATACGGATCTGTATTAGTTGCATGGCGTTTGCCATCTTTGCGACACAGTGCTTTTAAATATTGGTGAACGAGAGTTTAACGATGACCAAACAAACAGGGATATTTTCTGAGAGTGTTTGAACTTCTTTGCGGCAAACTTTTGTTGGAACCACCAGCAGTTACAGTACATCCAGGGTTGGTTGATACTACATCAGCGCAGTGGCCAAGAGAACTCACATAAACAGCCAAACCTTAGTGCTGAAAGGCAAATGCGGTATTTATTTATTTTTATAAACAAATTTTTTCGTTGACACAATTTAGTATGACTTACCACATTTTAAATCAGACTGCAAATTACACCTTCGATTGATTGATTACATAACAATGGTCATCATGAGTCGTTAACGATTTCTATTCTCTGGGTTTGCAATGCTAAACTGGGTAATTTCAACTGTTAGGGAGGGTGCTTGTTTGAGTGCACTTGGAAACATTTTGAGTGTTGAATCTCCGGACTGTTGTAGTACATGAGAATTAGGCTGAAATTCGGTAAAATTTTCCAAAGACTCAAAAATGGCGAAAAGGCCAAACAGAATATTTGCGTTCAAACCACTTTTGAAAACGGCCATGTTCCTAACCGTGATTACACCCGTGCATGGTCAGGTCTACACGAATGTACCGTTCGAAGAGAAGTTTGTTAGGAAGTGATGTTTATTTAGTTTTTTTCAATATGTGCTTTTTACCACATGAATGTATTTGACGCGCTCAAATAGCCTTGTTCTAATCAGGCGTTTTAAAAATGTTTTTTTGTTAAATCTAAATTTGATTGTATAAAATGCTGCTGTTAGTATTTTTGCAGTTTAACATTTTATTTACACTGTGTTTGTTCAGAATTCTTGCGTCTTGCTCTCTTTTGTATTTGACGATGCAACTCAACGTTTATTTCAAAGATAGGTCCGACATGCGACATTGCTTTTTATTTTGATACAGCATTGTGAGGCGTGTCATTTCTTATTCTTATTTTGATTGTTGCGCTCCATGTATTTCTCTCAAATCTTATCGTCGTTTTCGTACAAAAATAAACAAAATTGTTGAACAAACGAATGATAAAAACAACAGTCAAAGCAAACGCAGTAAATGACATGCTCTACGGTTCTGATGATGATGACAGTGTTTACCGAATCGTTTGTGATGATGGTAGCAGTGTTTACCGAACCGTTTGCGAATCGTCCTTTTCATTGCCGTTATTCTAAGGTTTGGCGTCCTTGTTTCAACATTCAAACAAATAAGGTGGAGCCAGGGCCGGCGATAGGTAGTTCGCCCCCCCCCAAGCCTGGACGTTGGGCCCCGAAAGTGCAATAGCCTACATTGCAGTTAACACATAGTATCTATGTAAACAAAAAATGTCGACTTTGTTTTAACAAATGCTTAGAAAAGCATTTTCTACAGCATCAACACAACGTATAAAGCAGACAGACTTAAGCATTTGCTGTGCTTCAACCTAGGAAAATGACTTTTTCCAAGGTTTAAAAAATCCAAAGTTTTAGTCAACTCCGTCATATCTGCTGTATTAGCAGTTTCACTTTCAATAGACATCATTGCCAGATTTGTTAGCCTTTCATCAGTCATAGTTGATCTGTGAAACGTTTTGATTAGCCTCAACTTGCTGAAGCTCCGTTCAGCAGCATTGCGTACAGCAGTAATCGGCAAACTTTCCCTAGAATGGCCCCAAGCCCCCTTTCTATTGGCGTCCGCAGAAATTTTTCCAGAGAGGGGGCAACGTCGACATTTTGCTTATACTTTTCAGGTTGCTGCCGATGCAATACAAACGGTCGTTCACAAAGCGCTTTACCCATTCTATGCAAAAAGAAATTGCTCTAGTTTACGGCAAAAGTCACAAAAATGCGCTTCATTGGCAGCAATAGCCAGGTATATTAGGATAAGTTACAAAATAGACTATCTGTAGATTTTTCAAGCAGGAAACATTTTTACAAAGAAGCAAATTGCCGTGGTCTTTAACAAAACCACAATTATGTCTTCATTATACCAAATAGGAATTGCCAGCATTGCTTAGAAAAAAGAGCTTCAAACGTCTAAGATCTCGTCCAAAGCAATCACCTTTTCAATAAATCTTTGCTTGTCTTTACTGACTCTTGCACGGTGGACGCTCATTCACATGAACCGGACAAGCGTTCAGTCTCACACTAACAATGGATTTTTCAAATTTATCATGCTTCTTTTTACACAGGAGACTATAATATACGTGGCTATCTGCTATCAGAACTCACTGTCTTCCTGCATTGCCTGCGTTCAACTCTCGTACGCGGTAAAACGCCCACTACCGTAACTTGAAGTGAACACAACAATTACAGGCTCTTGCTTTTCAGCTGGCTGTGTGAGGAATCTCCTGCCTGGTTCTGCTCCCATCTCCTTGCAATAATTCAGCTTGTACTTATCATTCAGCATTATTTGTAAAGCCACAACAGTGACCCACACCAAGCTGAATCATTGCAAGGAGATGGGAGCAGAACCAGGCAGGAGATTCCTCACACAGCCGGCTGAAAAGCAAGAGCCTGTAATTGTTGTTTTTGATAAGATGAGACGAATCCCAGCCTGGAGCTTCCCACTAAAAGAAGTTGATATCAATTAAAAAACTTTGAGCGACAAGGAATGACTTACGATTTGTTGCTTGTAATTTTTAGCATGGAAATACTAATTAGTTTATTGTACCGCAACTGGAATCTAAACTTTTTTACCGATTAAATCCTTTTCACTTTACCGCCCGAACTAACTTTGAGTTGGCAAGCCAGACTTTTTCCGCTGCACGTTACGGTCTGTTGCAAACCACGTGATCGCCTGAGACAAAGACCACGCGAAATGCGAAGAGTATTTTTTGTCAGTCAGAAGTGCCGAAATGGCCGTTGCGATCTGGGTTCGTTGAGCAGTGTTGTAGCTGTGTTTAGTGGAGGAACTGCAATTGTGCTAAATTTTGGTAATCTTCAATTTATGTAATTTTGTGTTTTGATCTTAGCAACAGTGCGTAATTTTTTCTTTTTGTTTCATATGTCGACTTTTGCGCAGGACTGAAGATGTGTTTACACGAAACTAGTTTCCTTACGCAATAAATTGCGATCGATTCGCTTGGTGTGGGTCACTGTTGTGGCTTTACAAATAATGTTGAAGTGAACACGTGAAGATTCGTTGCCATGTTATTGCTACGCAATACAGTCAAACAGTAGAACAATCAGCTCGCAAGTCTCGCAACTTTTCTCTGCAGACAGGCAAAGCAGCGGATATTATGTGGAAGTTTTCTGACAGTATAAAGATCGTGCTCGCTCTACGTCCTGTTTCCTTACTGTGGAGGAGACCGACGCAGCCTCATTGGATCTAGTTAGATTCGCTCAAAAAGAAGCCTTCACTGACGTAAGAAGCATGCTCAGTAGCTGTGACGGCTTTTCGAACGTTACTCGGCAAGGGTCGAGTCTGGGGAAAGGTTTTCCGAATGCTCTGCTTAAGTTAAGACCGATGTTAGTTTCCGGTCTTTTGCGTGTTGGTGGACGTTTGCAGAATTCACCGTTAAGTGTAGACACTAATCACCCGTTTATACTTCCGAAGAGACACCACGTAACCGAGCTGATTGTTCACCATTACCATTCGAACGTTGCCATTGTGGCACGCAGTATGTGCTTGCGACGACCAGGGAAAAGTTTTGGATTGTTCATGGACACACTACAGTGCGGCATTACCTCAAAAACTGCCGAAAATGTCGTTTGTGGTAAGCTAAAGCTTGTAGTCAAATAATGGCAGCACTTCCCAAATGTCGCGTTGCAACTGGGTTTCGAGCGTTTTCTTGCAAGGGTGTCGACTACTTTGGACCAATTCTTGTCAAAGTTGGTCGTAAGCATGCTAAGCGTTACGGCTGTTTGTTCACATGTATGGCGTCTCGAGCAGTCAACATTGAGGTAGTTTATTCGCTTAACGCCAGTTCTTTTCTACAAGCTTTCTTTAGATTCATTCATCGGAGAGGGACTGTTCGAGACGTGTTCAGCGGCGGAGCATGGGAAATATTGACAAAAACTGTCAAGAAAATCATGCACTCTCTTGCTGGCGAGCGTTCCTTAGATGATGAAGCCCTCCACTCGTTGTTGGTCGAAGTCGAGGGTATCATGAACAACCGACCGCTGACACCAGTTAGCGACCATCCCAAGGCTTAGCCGTGTTAACACCAGCGTCAAATCTTTCTGGCGCGCTTCATTCCTCGCTGCCTGCCGGTGTCTTCGTGGAAGCCGATGGTTATCGACGTTCGCGGCGAACGGTGCAATTCCTGGCCGATTGGTTCTGGAAATGATGGATAAAGGAATATCTTCCTCTGCTTCAGCACCGCCAGAAGTGGCTAAAGCTTTCCAGGAATCTTCACGTCGGTGATGTTGTTCTTATGTACGAACCAACAGTAAACGTGGCGTTTGGCCCAAGGCCTTGGTGACAGACACCTTCCCTGACAAAGACGGTGTAGTAGGCAGAGTTCGAGTGCGAACAGCAAATTCCTCTTTTCTGCATGATGTTCGAAAACTTTGCCTGCTGGTGGCGTCCGATTGAAAGGACATGAATTGTAGGTGACATTTTATAGTAGCCGAGACGTAACAGTTACCTAATGATATCACTGGCTGCTGAAATAAATGTGATCTCCTGCACGAATAGCATGTAAGTGCTATTGACCTAGCTGTTGATCAAAGCAATTTTCTTTTCTTCATTGTCCATTGAATTAAAGTAAAATGCGTCATTTTCATGTGAAAGTTTGTATTCGAGCGAATTTTGTCAGTTATGAAACAGGCTATAAAGCCGTTCGGGCTGGTGAGTGCCATTGTCTGAATTCGTGCGAACCTTTCAGTTGTCGAGCAGTCTGTTAATTCGATCAGACTGCTGAATGCTATTCTCATCTATTTGGTTTGAGTACGTATTCAGTCATCACGTTACTATTGCATGTTAAATGGTTTCACTCATGGGGCTCTACCATTTGGGGCCGGTGTGTAACGTTCGCTGAATTCCCTATGTTTTGCTTCAGCTTCGCCACTACGCGACTTCCCTGCTTGATTTATTTATGCCTCTGATTGGTTGTTGACGCAATCCTTGCGTTTCGTTCCCGCATTCCTTTACGACCTGCGTTGATCATTTAAAGCGGTGTCGCGAGTTTTGGGTTTCCTTTTTTTTCACGTACTGTATCTCGAACAGGTCGAGAGTTATGTGTCATCTGTCACGCATTGAAAAGATAAGGTCTTTTTTCTGCATTTACGGCAGCATAAGGCTGCGTCTCGTAATATTTTGGTTAATCACTCTCATGCATAATCATCTTTCACGTGTACTGTGAACTCGAATAAAGCTTGCAAATGGTGCATTAACTAATTGTTTTGGTGAAGTTAAGTTTGTCTTGCTGTGGAACTAATCGAGCGTCAGAACTCTAAATCTAATGACCTACGTCAGTTGGAGATATGGTCTGATTTGCGGAGTGTTACTTTTAATGCTGCAAAAACTTAAGTTCTTACCTTTACAAATAATCCATCTCTTCATCCTCCACCACGTTTCTGCAACCACCACTAAATGAAACTACTTCTCACAAGCATCCTGGACTTATTTTTTATCGGTCTCTGACTTGACATTTACACATCTCAGTCCTGCATGACAGAGCAATGTCAATAATTAACGCGTTGAAAAAGATTAAACACTTTCTTCTCAGGTATTCACTTCTTGTATTCTATCGTGCATATGTTTTGCCCATCGTTGATTGTGGTGATATTATTTTTGATAACTGTACGACTACTGACTCTAATCTCCTTGAAGGCGTTCAAACTGCTGCAGCTAGAATTATCCTTGGTTGCCTCACGACCACATCCCACGAGATTATTCTGAAAGATTTACGTCTTACCCCATTGTTTATCCTTCGTCAGTTTCACATTCTTAAGGCCTTCCGTGCCATCCTTTTTGGACCATGTCCATCGTTCCTATCCACCCTTGCTCCAAAATTTTTCAAAAATCTTTCCGACTACTCGTCACGCTTCTTACGAACGTTCAGATACCTTCCTGTAAAACACATTCCTTACAAAATTATTTTTTTCATAAAGGCGCAAAACTCTGGAATTCTTTACCCACTTACCTTCATAATTTAAGTTCACGCCAATTCTGCTCCAAAATATCTGATTTATTCCTTACCAAAAAACTAATGCTTGGCATTTGCACGGTTGCAACACTAACGCAACTGCTATCTTGTGTATGCTTCGTTTAGGACAGCGGTTCTTAACCTTTTCGATCTAGTTTCCCACTAAAGCCAATCACCAAGTTTGAATTTCCCTCCTGACATTTTTAGTGACGATGTTTTACGGAACGCTATTTAGCCAATACTCATGATAGCTATTAGCTCGGTGGTATATAGGTTTCGCATACTAGATATAACAATTAAAAGGATCTACTCATGGGTTTCACTCAAGTATTTTACTCATTTACATCATATCGTATCAAAGAGAAAAGTAAAGTGCTCATTTTTAATTTTTAATGTGGTTTTTGCGATTGCTTTCACTTCACCAACTTCTCAATACGAGGATTAACGGTAAAAATAATGATTGTGTTATTAGAAGGGGAAACTTGTTTCAACGTGTTGCAAGCTCTGTCGGCTAAAACTATTTTAGCACGATTCCAGAGGCATGGTTACACGAGTTCTGCAAAGCCTCATGACTTTTTCGCTTTAGCAATGCGAAGTGCAACCACATAGGATGCTTCAACGGACAAATTTACTTGGTTAAATGCACGTCCTGCATCAGTCTGACACGTGTGAGACAACCTTCCTTAGACTTACTGTAAAGTAGCCTGATCAATCGATTTTGCTAGGTTGCTCCTTGTGAGCGTTGTTCAAATGCTGCTGAAGTTGGAATGATTTCAAACAGTTGTTAGCCAGTGTTTTCATTAACAACATACCCCTGCGGGATATATTCTCCATCTTTCTGGAGGCAAGCAACGCCATATCTGATGGAGTCTTCCTTGTATTATCGCTTATTAGCCTTCGCAACCGACATTTTTGCACTACACTAGATGTCTTCGAAAAATAATGATTCGTTAAGAACCAGGTTGTCATGTTTCACCGCAATAAAATTTAATCTAACTTGTTACAGCATAACATCACCTCATCTTCAGCAAAGTGTAATTTCAATTCAGCCTTGCTGATAAATTGAAGTCAGCTTTTTTACATATCATTCGCACTTACGCTACGCAGTACGCTTAACCTAACTACCTGCCTATAGCAACCGTGGCTACTTTCCAACAACAACGGTCGTCATTTGATTGTGACTTTTGAACATTGTTGAACGATAAAAACGCAATAATTGCAAAGCAATGCACTAGTTGAGAAGTAGATGTTTCTTTAAAAAATAAGTTTGTGACTTGATATTTAGATGTCCTTCCTTAGGTATTGGAGTAAAATAATTTCTCACTGCACCAAATCAGAAAGAATTTCCCACTGCATGGATGAAATTTCCCATCGGTTAAGAACCCCTGGTTTAGGACACAGTAAATTGAACATAGATGGCCACTACAATCAGATCTGTCAATGTGGTGCTATTAAGACTGAAGTTCACATGTTTCTTGATTGTCCTTTCACCTGTGCGTCACGCCGAATGTTGATCACAAATGCCTCTAAGATTCTCGCTGAGGAAAATGTGTTTTTCCACTCTGAGTTTGCTGCATTGAATCGAGCTGAATTGGTCGAAAAACTTCTCTTTGGACAACCTAAACTGTCTAAAAGTCCGTCATTGCGCTTGTTTAGGCAGACGTGTCTGTTTTGTCCAGAAATCCACCCTTTTAATATGAACTCACCGTTTGACACGTTTTCTGTTTGTGCTGTTTTATTTTTGTGTATGTGTGTCATTTTTCTTCTATGTTAGTCTTTGCTTTGCCAATGATCTCTTCAGGTCTTGACCTGCCTTCATTGGCTGTTTGTTAATATATAAAAGCAATAAACGCTCAACAGAGCAATCGTGATGCAAAGCAACGAAACAACATTGTTGATTGCTCACCTTAAACGATCTTTGCGAGGTTATTAAAAAATTACGAAGTTCAGAATCGCAACGAGCTTAAATTTGCGAAGCAAAACATTTGTGCGCCGACGCGCAAAATCACGTGACATTCACTGCACAGCAAAGGTGATCGAGGTGCCGAAGCCCCAGAATGAACTCCGGCTGCAGTTTACGATTTTTACTGGAACAGGACCCGAACTCGGAACTCGGAATTGTGAAAAAACACAGGATCCGGAGCTGGAGCAGAAGTGAAATTTTCAGTCTTAACAGGAGCCGGATAATAGCTTTAATTAAATTAAAGTTTGCTCTCAAGGGTAATTTTAGGATGATGTCATGGATCTATTATTTTGGTTAAATTGGACAGTGAACGATTCAGTTCAGGCTACTGAAGGTGAGGGTGTGTGGTAGACAGGCGGGCTCTGTTTTGGCTAGCGCACAGCCAATGCTCAACTGTTGTGTCGCAACAATATGTTTTCCTATTTTGTAGATTCGTCAGTCACTGGAAGTTGTAGATCTGCGCTGTATCTTGTTTCAGGTGGTATTCGCACTTTTTCATTTTTAGTGAACAGTACAAGACAACAGTGTACGTATCTCTAAAATGCAACAACAGGAGTGCCGCTTCGGCCAAGCAAGCAGAAATGCAGTTTACTTCAGGCTAGCTATTCCAAAACATGCCATAGTTATCTTCCAAGTTTACAAAATAAGGGAGACAATTTAATTGTGTGAATAAGGTAGCATGAAGTGTTTCCTGTGTAGCGTATGGGGCTTTAATTTGTATAGGCTGACAAGTGAAAAGATGGCAGTAGTTGTTTCATTGTGATTGCGCCTGAAGCATTCTGCTGAAAGAGTTAAAGAAGACTTGGTTCAGATGAGAACAACACAGGATTCTAGTTCTTGGTTTCAAGTTTTCGGAGTGTAAACAGGAGTCTGAGTGTAAGTTTGCAATGATCTCCGGAGTTGGAGCTGGAGACGCTTTTTTGGAACAGGAGCAGGAGTCAAAAAGTCACTCCGGCCGCCTCTGCTGCACATGTTGTGTTATGTTACTTCACGAAAGTATTTGAGCTTCGGGAATTATCATTAACTTAGCATTAATATTTCTGTCTATCTGCTCAATTATATATATATTCGTTGTGTGAAAGCTGATAATTAACCAAAAGAATAAAAAAAGTATTTGAACAACTTTGATATAATAAAAGAGTGGTCAAATCCTGATGGACACGACGTTGGTAATTATATGGCGTGTGCATTCCTTTGCAATTAATGGAAAAGAGACTTTATGAATACCTTTCTGCAATCAAATCAAACCTCAAGAGGGCTTGCTGATTGCGGTATCTAGTTTGGAGCTTGATCAGAGCACAATTTTTTATATGAAATTTGAACTCACTGGTGTCAAGTGAGAATTGTCTGCTACTTGTAATGAAAGGATAAAATCTGAAATATCTCCGAACTTCGATCCAAAGAAATCAATCATTTTTCCATGGTCTACCTTTAGAGTCCTCTTGAACCTCCTGAAGAAAGTAAGGACGTCTTTCGATTATTTATTGCCAACACTTCACGGTTTCTCTATTCTTGATCTCAACAAGGTAATGATTGCCAACGTTCACCATCTGCCAAAGCTTAATTCGACTAAACAACTCTTTGGCAGGATCATTTAACTGGTGAGTTGCGATTAAAAAGTAGGCTGCGGATAAGTTCTGGACGAGTCGCGACCAGCTTGTAACAAAAACAAAAAATTAATAATGCTTATCTGATTTTTTTTCCACTTTGTAAGCCTTTCCCAATGCACTTCTGGTGCATCGATGTGATGGCTGTGCATCCTTCTGTCACCACTGTTGATGTCAAAAGATCCTGCCAACAACCTATACCAACGTAACCTTTCTTCCTTGGTTCAGCTCAAGTCGAAGGCGAGAAACAGGTTGAACATTGAGCATGATCTGCGAGTAACTCTGTCAACTGCCACCCTTCATTTTAAAATAAAACTCTGATTAAAAGAAAAGCACGTGCCCAACGTTTCACTGACTTCGCAATTAGGTGAAAGGGAAGAGAAGTGATATATCTTTATTTTGTGCAGTCTTTGTATTTAATTTCAATGCAACATTTATCAAGGTATTTTTCATGTTTCCCCTCACGTTTCTTAATATAAGTACACGTCATTTCGATTTGTACGCATATATACGTTAAAAATTGTGTTTGAAGGTTGATGTTCAGAAACACTGTAAATTTGGTTGGTTTCTATTATGAAACAGCGAGCCGCGACTTAGTGACCATGGGAAAATATGGTTACCGGACTGAAATCAGTTGAACCCCTTTTCTAGCGTAACTTCTTTTCAGTCCTTTCAGGTTCCAGCAGCAGTTGCGATATTTGTCAAAATGAAAGATGGACACACGATTTTCAAATTGGCAATAAGAACAAGACAATTGGAGAGTACATTGCCAAGCACTGACCAATACCTATACAAGAACAATATCAAGTTCTAGAAAAGTGTCTAAACTGTTTGCTTCTGAGAAATGAGAGTATCGGAGGTTGAAAGTGCTGATTATTGCCTGTACGCCAACAGTGCGTAGGTCTTCCCTGATGAGATATAGACAATTGTGGAATGGTAGAACACCTGACTTTTCTATCATTCATGTTAACACCAGTAGCGTTCTCTGTCACAACAATACTAACAAATTAAATGAAATCGATACTATCGTTTGTAACTGAAACGTTGTTGGACAATTCATTTGAAAATAACTCTTTTCGCCTTAATGCCACTCAGATTGTTTTCGTTTAGAATATTCAGATCGTAATTAGCGCGGCGGTGATGTTCTAGCTTACGGTAAAAATGATAGTTTGGTGTTCGACACTTAATTAGAAGGAGCCCGACTCCAAACCAGTGGTGACTCCGACACTCGGACTCCACGGGCTTAGCCCGAGTCTTCGATTACGATTTACATTGTACAATGTGAGCGTTCTTGCCTTGTTTATTTGTGCCACCACCAACATTACCAAGTAAAGCTGTTAGCTCAGGCTCTTTCCATTGGGCCTTGTCACTGTTCATATATTTTCGTTCCATGTCTGGCTTTTCACGTTCATGTTGCAGGTGACCTGAATCAAAATTATCGTTCATAGCAGGCGTTTTCTCGATTTCGTGTGCTTGCACTTTACTCGGGCTCATCCGTTAGAGCCCGAGCTGCCATCTCCAATTAGGTATTTTTCAAAACATAATTCATATAAGATTAAAATGTGTATTTGAAGCAATTGGGTTGCATAGAGTGTTGGATTTGAATTCCAATCCAGTGGACAGTTCTCATTTGAGAACAATTTCAAACGAACGATAAATTATCCAATAACTCGGGCTAATATAAAATGAGCCCGGATACGCATAGGACTGACTGGCGTTATCACTGCTCTGTGACGTTTTTACGCAATAATGGACAAGTCCTCATGAGAACTTCTTATTCATTGTGACGTAACTAACGTAACAAAACGATGGTACCAGCTAGAAACAGAGCAATTGGGAATTTCAGTGATGCACTCCTCCAAAGTTGCATTCATTTAGTATAATCGCGTGTTGTAGAACTTTGTAAGTAGTTATATCTTGTAGATTTATCAGTGTGTTTATACATTTGCCGTGTGCATTATATCAGTTGCAATTTTGCAAATTTTATTTTATATGGACTGCACGCGAAATATGCACAATATGCGCGAATATGGGTGACGCTGTTGACCTACACTCGCCTCTGGTTTACTGTAAATATGACTTGAAGTGAAATGAAAGATATCTCGTCGTCTGTTCTGTGCGGTATGTTACCTTTCCCGCCAAGTGCTTATTCTCTCTACAAGCAATTTTCACTGATGCTCTTTCAACTGTTCTAGAACTGGTTCTCGTAGATCCTAAATGTTATATTGTCTTATTAGTGCTTTCAACGACAATGCTGTTGGTAAACCTATTCATCTTCAGTCCGACAAATATCCTCAGACAATTCTTCTCTGGCCACAGCGTTTAGGAACTACCGTGCTACGTATGCAACAACAGTGAGTTGCAACGTTGCTCTTGCTGTCATGTGATGATGTAACGCACAAATCAAAAGCTAAGGAAGCAGATGGAATTAAACGGGTTTGATGAGTGCGTGGAATAAATACGATGCGATCATGTGCATGAGAAAGTTACGGTGGAAAATTTGAAAAAGCTCGTAAAAACGTTTTGCACCGACTTAAGTATGTTTTATGAAGATGTAATGACATCGATGCAACATTGTCCTCCCGAAAGTATCAAAGTTGAAGTGAAGTTTTTTTAAAGTGGTCAGAGGATGACGAAACTTTTGTTATACACCAACACCTTGTGGAGTTCCAATGGATTTAATGGCAGCAAACGCAAAGAACTCACTATATTTTAGGTGTCCATTGTCCCAGAAGCGGCCGCCGCATATAATTCGCATCTCCACCCCAGTCTGGGGAGATTGTGGTTGCTCACCACCGGCGTAGAATGATTTCCACGCATTGTGTAACTCCGCTCATTGCTGGAGAACTCATTGCTGGAGAACCGCTTCGCACGTTGCATAAAAGTTGAAACAGTTCCTAATCTGACTCAGATCTCCGCTGACGCTGAACTGTACGTATGATACCTACAGTGGCGACAGCTCAACCCAGTTTCCCTGGAATTTATATAAGAAAGAGACGAAGCCATAATCTGAAGAACAGAGTTACGATAGTTGTGCAGACAGTGCAACCTCGAATGTGAACGCTAGTTCCAAAATACACACTTGCTCGATAGCGTAATAAAGGAGCGCCAATGACCTGATGCGGAACAGCGGCGGGAATCAACGCTTTTATGATCAAGGCGAGACACAAAGGCGATACAAGACAAAGACGCTCGCTTCAGTGTAATTCACCACATGCAGTAAGCGCTGTGTGACGTCATAGTAATGAAAATGTTTGTCACAATGTTTTACGAGTTACTCGCGCGGTCCTGCCATTGACTCGCCACCAGTGGAGCAGTCACTGTAAAGCAGCCGTGTGGCCCACGGCGCAAGCCAGCAGAAATGGGCGCCACAGACCACTCGTAACATTCCGAATCGAGTACAAAAAACGAGTATAATGAAATTGAACAGAGACACACGCAGAAAACCGAAGGACGTACAGACGCAGTACGTGTGCGCTAAGCTTTAGATCTAAATGTAAACGCCGAGTTCGAGCTTTCATATAAACTGCTTCACGTTCAAACGGTGCAGTTTCGGCATTCGTGGTCTCCAGAAACAGAGTTCACAGCACACATAAAAAATAGTACGACGTTTTTCAGTGACCAGTTTGGTGAGAACATCTCGGTGCGTGACTCTTGCTTTGTTTTTGTTTGTGCAACGAGTCGAATGTGCTCTAACCAAAGTGTAATAAATTGTCGGCTGTTTACTTGTTGGTGTGTTACCATGCGATGCATCCATGGAAAATGACGCAACGCAGACCCAACATAGCAATGTGCGAGCGAAGCAGAGTGACCGTAGAAAAACAAGATTTTTTTTCGGTTTTCTCTTATATGGGCGCTGTCGCATTGATGTCACCCACCAGGGAATTGTCAGTATAGGTTGAGCATTTGGTACGCTGCTCAACTGCTGGAGTTTAAGGTGACTCCTGAAAAATTGGAAATGTTTTACGAAAAGAAATCAAATTTCTTCCGTATTGTTTTGACAAGGTAGCAAGTCAAGGAAGACATGAGTTACTACTCCAGCACAAGATCGCCAGAACTTGTTAATGGAAAGCAAGATTAGTTGCTTTGCAATTTCACTGCGACTTTCAGGAAAACAGTAGGGTATGATCAAAAAGCAAAGAAAATTTGCAAACGGCTGCAAATCGAATACTCTATATTGTTAACGTAATAAAGAGGTGGGTTACCAAGTAAATCAAGTCTCGTCTGGTGACGCTACTGCTATTTTGTTTAGTTACCAACGTTCTCCCTCCTATTCAGGTAGACCTCCTCAAGGTAGGTAAAAATATTGAAAAGAGAAAATCAATGAACTATAAAAGTCATCACCAGAGGAAATAATTGGTTTGTTTGAAATTAAACCTGGTGACAACTGCTACAAAAAACACAGGTGGAAGGTAGAACAGCATCTTTCGCAGGTAGATTATTTCCATCAGTTTTCAAGCATTTCGCAATTTAAAATCAAACGGCTTTCTTCTCAGAGAGACATTTTTACGTAACCCGTAGGAAACTTTCTACTGCCAAGCATATGATGGTGAAATGAAGCAAACTGATGGTAGGAGTAAACTGTTTTTCGTCTCTCGCTGGTGATATGTCGCAGTTCAACACTAACGTGACCGCAAACAATATGTGAGGCCAGGTTTGAACACTTTTTCATGCGGTGCCGCTGCTACAATTTTTATGTGGCGCCTGAAACATGTCTAAACGAACATTTTATGAAGAGAAATCGCATCGCTTCTGAATGTGTAGAATGAAGCTGTTACCTTGAAATAGCCGGAGCTGGACCACTCAGCACCGGGTAGCAGAAATTCGTTGAAAAACCGCCGCTATATAGCACATTTGAAAATTGGTTGTTTTGCAAGATTGCCAAGAGTTTCATCTGCTTTGCCGCGAAAAGGTGTGAGAGACTTTGAGAAAAACAAAGATAATTTGTTGAAAACGTAAAAATCGCGTGTGGTGTTAATACACGCCCAGCCAGTGTCGTTAATTACACCGGTTTTCAAGTATTTTGGTTTCTTAGCGACAATACTTTGTTCGCATCAAGTCAGAAATCTTCTTTCCCCTTAAAACTTTATTGACTTCAACACAGAGAATGTGTTACTGCGAAGGGTCATGCGGGGGACAATGAAAACATGTAATGAAAAATAAAAAAAATATAGCTTGGCGTTGTTTGCACGTATGCGACCGTCATGCTGTGGCGATTTCCCATGCAATGTGTTGAAAATGTGAGAAATTTCGTACAGGGTGTGAAAAATCAGTGGGGCAGAAGTTGAGGGTGCAGGGGGTGCAAGACCACCCCGAAACGTTTCGATTTTTTAAAACTTTAGGCAAGGAAGTTTCAACATTTTTTAACAATATTAATGAAATTATATCTCTTTTCATAGAGTGTATTAAAAGTTTGTTATGTCACAGAACACACGAACGGTTTTTAGTAACTTCGTGTTTAGTTTGTGCGAGTTGATGAGTAACAGACTCACTAGAAGTTTGGGCAAAAGAAGGCATTTCATTTATGCGCTTTGCTAATTGTACACAGAACTAATCGAATATGCTTCATTGCACCTACCTCATATTAATAGACTCCATTCCAGGCAAGTACAGATAAGCTGTTGTTTTTGCTTTTGACTACAGTTTTGGGATGAATACGCATTGCCATGCAGTTTGCTGTGCATATTTTGAACAGACAATGCTGTGAGACTCACGGCACAGTCATAATATAAGTCCAAACCTCAGAAACTGTGAGGGAAATGCTCAAGAGTACTGAGCCACCTGGCTTCTGGCAATGCTCTTGCACAGCGCAGCGTACTTCTTTCAGTTCGGTTATTAAGAACAAAATTTCAAGCACCAAATTTTTTAGTTTGAAATCTATGACAACTTGGTAGAGGTATATATAATGTACAAACAGCTACAGAAAATTTGTATGGAGAAAGTCTGTTGCATAAATATTTTTCGGGTGCATTTGGACAAAATTACCTTTGCACTCCCAAAAATCGCCTGCTCTTACACCAATGTCTAAAATATCAACATATGTGAAATAGAAATATGACAAACAAGGATTAGCTGTTCCAAACTACCAGAACTGAATCAGTTCATTCACACACACGAACCTTAGGTCTTTCTTAGAAAAAGGTTTCTTGTTGCAATTGGTGAATATTTTGAAGGAAACAAAGACAAGATTAATTTATCTAACTTTGAATTCTATATTGAGATTTGTACGCAGTATGATTAGTTATGGTTAGTCACTCGTTCGGGTGAACCGCCTTCATCAAACGACGCGATTGTTGCCCGTTCGCTGTAGCGACGTAGCCAGCGCAAAATCATTAGGGGGGCAAAACATTTTTTTGGGGAAAACTGTTTGATTTTAGACCAGCAACAGTCTTTTTCATGGAATACCGCCTCTCAAAGCACTAAAAAAGCAGGTATTCTAAAAATGTAGGGGGGCGTGCCCTCCTGCGCCCCCTGGCTACGCCTATTGTTCCATGTCGATGTACTGTGGGAAACGCATTTGCGGAATGTTGTAAAACTTTTCAAAGACGAAACATTTGTGAAAAACTGATAGAAATCGATCGTTGACTTGCAGAGTGGAAGATATCAGGTTTGTGGAGAGCTTCAATTAAGATCCAGTAAGGCGAGTTGCAAAACGTTATTGAAGAAATTTACAAACCGTTCTGTTGAAAGTTCATCCACTACGAGCTGTTGCCTGATTGAGAATTGCAAAGTTTTATGTTGCAAGAGAAGCTAAAGTCAGGTGGATCACTGAAAAGTCACGGATTGACATCTACACAACGTGAGCACAGGCAGTCAAAGAAATTAGTATTTTCTCTGATTTCTATCTATTTGTGAATTTTGCAAAATGAGTTTATAAGCATTTGAAAAACGGTTTGTAGAGTTTACAACAAGCTCCTATGAGTCAAAGGAAGTGGATGTGTTACATGGAAGAGCAAAAGCAAAAAACATTGAAATTGTGTGGGGAGACCAATAAGGGTAAGAGGAATATGTGCCAACTAATACACAGTCCTGCTGTTGTATTATAATTCTGCTTCCGCTGTAGTATAACATAATGCCAACTGAAATTACTTTCGCATACTTTGCAACCACTGCAATGTGGATTTACTCACACAATGGTTCAATCTTCATTTTTGCAAATATTCATCGTGATCTCATTCGCTTTCACAAACCGCTTGCTTGCAGTGATATGTTTTCTTATCACGTTTCATCATTGACTAAGCTTGAAAGTTTTTTTTCAAATAAATCCTTTTAATGTAGTTGGATTACTCACATCCCACAGTAAAACCAGGCTCTGAGTATTGAGCTATTTAGTTCCATGCTCCAATTTACGATCACACGATTATGAATTTAAAAACATCTGTGGTTTGTTATATTACGTACATTTGGACCATTAGAACAAACGCAGCACTTTCAACATTTATTTCTAAATGATTCCTGGTGAGCTTATTCGACGCACCACTAGGCGGTGGTGTTTCCATTGAAGTGCATCGTCCGATTTATGTTTGCGCAAACTTAGCGCACACGAGAAAGAACATCAGCAACCCAGCATACGATGTGAGAGAGAAACACAATGAGAGAATGAGTAAGTTGACCTTTCGTCACTCCTTCACTTAGTCCCCCTTATCGGACGACGCTATTGTCGCCAATCGTTGTGGAAGTTCAGTATCAAACGCATCTGCCGAATGTTGCAAAACTTTTAGTGAAAAAAATTTGTAATAAAAGTGATAGAAATCGATTTGTTGATATGCTTAATTGAAGATATCAGGTTTGTGGAAAGTTTGAGTTATGATCCGGTGAAGTGACGTGAAATACGTTATTGAAGAAATTGACAAAACGTTCAGTTGAAAGTTCAGTCACTACGCGTTGTGGCCTGATTGAGAATTTCAAAGTTTAAGATTTCACGAAAAGCTTTGGTGACGAGGTAACATCAAAGTAATCGTTTAAAATCTATACAGTGTAAGCACAGGCAATTTAATAAATGAGTATTTTCGTTGATTTCTACCTATATATGAATTTACCCAAAGTTAGTTTATGTGTTTTTGAAATGTTGTTGGGAGAGATTACACCAAAATCTCCTGAGGGAAACGAGGTGAAGGTATTATTTCAAAGAACTAATGAAACAATCTTCTGTATGGTACGGAAATATCAATTAGCGAGGTTGTGCCAATTAAGGTATAGTCGTGCTGCAATACTTCAACCAAGCTTTCATTCAAACCATTCGCGAAAAAATAAACTCCCAAGAGGTATTCACTGAATAAACTTGGTGAGAAAACGTTTTACTATTTTCAAGCTGCGTCAAAGCCATTCATATTGTGCTTTATTTGCAGAAATGAAGATTAAAACTTCGTGCAAATCCAAAGTGTTGTGGTTCCAAGAGATGAGAATGTAATTTCAGTTGGAATTTCTTATTTTACTCACATCCCTAAGTAAAATCCTGGTTTGATTTTAAGCTATAACGTTCGATGCTTGCATCACGATTTTGTCCTGCTTGATTAAAACTATAAAACAGGCAACTTTAGGTATAGTTTGATATATTCCATAGGTTTTGGCGATTCGGTCAACAGCAGCACACTCAGTTGCTATTTCTATTTGATTCCTGGTGAGTTTATTTGATGCACCATTAGGAGGAGGTGTTCCATTGATGTGTATCGTCCGACGAATATCAACACACAATCGCAGCCCTTACGAGTAAAGTTGTGGGGAATCTGCGGACTGCGAGTCAAATGCGGCCCGCGTGAACATTCGATATGGTCCGCATCAGAATTTTCGTTACTGAACTTAGAGTACAAGATTGCGTAAAAAACAAGCTCCATGACAAGCGGTAGCTTAGACAGTAAGCCAGAAGCCTCTATCCATTAAGAGAGTATGTCATAGGAAGACTCTATCACTCGTAGTAAGATAAAGGTAGAATTTTAGGATGAAATTACTTGTTATATGCAGCCCCCCAGCGACAATCGACAATTGATGTGGCCCTTGGTAGTAAATAGGTTCCCAACCCCTGCACTATACGCTGCAGTCGAAGCGGTGGTTCGACACTCGTTCAAGTGAAAAGCCTTTATCGGGCGACACGACTGTTACCCGTTTTCTGTCGATGTAATGTTGGAAACGCATTTGCGGAATGTTGTAAAACGTTTCAAAGACGAAAGGTTCGTCAAAAACTGATAGAAATCGATCGTTGACGTGCAGAGTGGAAGATATCAGGTTTGTGGAAAGCTTCAGTTATGATCTGGTAAAGCGAGTTGTGAAATACTAATGGCGAAATTAGTGAAAGTTCAGCCACTACGAGTTGTGGCCTGATTGAGAATTGCCAAGTTTTCTGTTGCAAGAGAAGCTTAAGTGAGGTGGATTGCCTAAAACTAAAGCACAGTTCATCAACGAAATTATTATTTCCTTTGATTTCTACCCATTTGCGATTTTTCTGAAATTTGTTCCTAAGTTTTTGAAAAACAGTTTGCCTAGTTTACGACAAAATCTTATGCGTCAAACGAAGTGGATCTATTACTTCGAAAAGCAAAAATGGCAAACATTGATGGGACGAAAAGACCAATAAATGCAGAAGAAATATGTGCCAATTAACGCATAGCTTTGCTATAGTATTTTAATTCTGCTGTCATTTGATCATTTGTTGATAATTTTAAAATTCTCAAGCTTGAGTCACTAATATTATGTGATGAGAAAACATGTAACAACTGGCAAGCTGTGTCAAAGCGAATGAGATCATGATGAATATTTGCAAAATCAAGATTGAACCATCGTGTGAGTAAATTCAAATTTCAGTGGTTCCAAAATATGTGAAATTAATTTCAGTTGGAGTTTCTTAGTTTACTCACATCCATAAGCAAAATGCAGCATTGGGTGTTAAGCTATGCACTTTCATGCTCCGTTTCACAATCGTCCTATGTCGTTATAAACAAATTAAAACTGTAGCTTTCATCAGTATGTAGTTTTGCGATTCTGTTTGGACCATTCGGACAAAAGCAACACTTCATTTGTCTCTGTGTAAATAATTCCTGGTGGGTATATTCGATGCACCATTAGGTTGAAGTGTTTCCATTAAAATGTATCTTCGATTTGTTTGCGCAAACTTAGCCAACACGAGAAAGGACAAAAGAAATTCCTGTAGAACATCCGCGCATTCTCAATTGGCTTGTTTTATTTTGTACATTTTTCAGTGGTTTCAGCTGAAGCAACACAAACACCTTGCGTTCCCGTGATCCTTGCTTTAGGTTGTTCAACACGTTGCACGTGCATTTGATAAAGTTTAATGTGTCCCCCCCGTTTGTTTCCCATGTGGTATAATTTTGCAACCCTTTGGCACTATATACGTCCTGCAGCAAAAAAGGTTCATGCTATAGAATTAAAGTGAGAGGAGAAAAAATATTTTTTGTCTTGTTCAGACCTCGTTGTGACTGGGATCTTCATGTTCACCAACTTTTCGTCATTAATCGATTGCTTACGACGTTCGATGCCCAATGTCGTTTGTAATGCTGAAACACTTTCCAAAGCGAAAAGCTTTATAAAACAAAAAAATCGAAATTTTGCTACATGCACTGATAGACAGGTGATCTTTGAAGTTTGATGAAGGTTTTTAAATTTTTTTATTGGCAAACATCTAATTCAAAAGTTCCACCGAACGCATGAAGTCTCTGCTATCTTATGGCCTGATTGAAAGCTTGAGGTGCTGGTGTTTCCTACATAGCAGAATTGAAGACGAACCAAAGTTTAGTTTGACAGAGGAGCAAATCAAAATACTGCCGACAAAGGAAAAGGTACAGGTGTGCCTACGTGAGCTTGCTTGTAAGAATCTGTGACTTTAAGCATGTTAGTAGTTTACGAGTAAGTGTTTAACGTTTGAGAAAGTTCACTACAAGCTCGCTAGAATGAAATGCATCGAAAGTTTTGCTCATGCGAATACGTAGTAACAGTGAATTGAGTAAAATGATGCCGAAACGCAAGGTATTGCAGTTTAACGATGTTGCGCATTGCGGCCAGATATTTTCTGAATCTCAACATGAGAGTAGAGATGTGTTTAGATAAAACACTTAGAATGTCTGAAGTAAACGTATTGCAGTTACAGTATGCTTTGTCATCAGACAAAGAACGGCAAACAACAAGCTGTCGAATATAAGCCGATACTTTCGCAAACCTAAAGTTTTGATTGTTTATATGGGAAAACTTTAGTTACAGGAACTGCGGATGGTGAGGTTATGAAATTAATGAGAGTAATTTAATTAAGTTGTTTCTCTATTTTCAAATCATGATTTACAACTGCATTTAGCATACTCCCGCATGCAGGCACACAGAAGTTCTATTTTTATGTTTACAGAAAAATACATTCGGTGATGCGTTTGTCTAGATTTTGTACAGACGCTTTGCAAATTCAGATATTTTCTTTTTTTGAATGACTTGAATTTTTTAATGTGCAGTGAAACGTGTTGGCGGTGTTTTTGTTGAGGTGCCTTGTAGTATCCCGGCTATCTTGCAAAGGGTTTGTACACAAAACTAGTCTGCAATGCAACCAAACACGTTCGAAAATGAGAAACAAGAATGAACGTGAAAAACTTTATCATTGTCTTTCATTTCCATCATTTGGTTACGTTTCAGATAAACAAAATTGATATGCCGGAGCGGTTTGTTGACAGTGTGACGTCACAGCGCCTGCACAAATATGAGAAACATTTCTGAAAATGCAATGTCATTAGAAATGATCGAATTGATCGAAAATAATTTATTCTTGGTGAGCAAAAGTTGAGTTTAGGAACCCACAATGGCAGAATTTGTCTAGGGATCGCCAAATTTTTTAATGTTTCAGGTTCTGACGTTTTTCGTTTTGAATAAACATTTTCAAAACATCCTTTCACAGTTAGAAATATCTGGATTTTTCTGTTAGTAACGGTTAGCGTAATTTAAGACTTTAAAGGGGCTGCCGTGATTTTGATAAAGTTATGGTTTTGATCATATTGCAACAGTGTTCAATAAAATGCCCGTGACGTAAAAAACAAGTTTCAAAAATTGCGTCAAATGTTTGGGAGAAATGTTTTCCGTCCAGAAAAATATACGCAAGCTCGTAATTTCACGAAACTTTAATTACTCTTATTTTGCCAGATCTGTTTTTCTGCCAAAGCGCGGAAATTACAAATTTGTACTTATCGCTTTTGCGTTTGCAAAAATCAAACTTAAACTCAATGGAGGATGGGATGATTGCACTTCAGGTTGTGATCACGTTGGAACTATATGTTTTTACCTTGGAGTTGGTTTTCTGTGAAACACCTTCTGCAGGATTGCGGGCAACAGAACGTGTGGACGGATTCACAACAGGTGGAAAATATCTTTCAGTTCCAACGTCGGACATGGAGTAAAGTAATGCAGAATAAACGTCATGCACAACCACTATTTTCTTTACTGGCCATCACTGTCACGTCGACGTTGCTTCTTGCCAGTGAGTCAAATACTGGCAAGTCATTTTAGTTGAGTTCATGTTGAACTCGACGTAAAATTTTTTAACAGTCGTATTGACTTTTGTGAAGCTGAATAGGGAGTGAAACAATGTCACGTCACAATCGGTGCTTTCGCTTTGTTATTTTTATCTTCCAGTTCCCAAAATTTCGCAACTTGTGCAATTGTTATCTTTAGTTTTACGTGTCCGTTGCAACGCCTTCGAGTGTGTATAAAATGAAAATTAAGTTTTGTAAAAATCTACTGCGTACGAAACAACGATGCATAATTGATATTTTATTTCAGCGATATGTTTTTGACCCAGGTCATCCTATGGATCCTATGGACTTTCATGAACGCCGTTTGATAGAATCTTTTTATATTAACTCTGACCGATCAAGCATGAGGGACAAATCCTCTGACATGTTCCCAGATATATACCGCTTTTGAAAAAGAAATGATGACGTTTCTTTCTTTATTTGCTTTATAGTTTTCCCACTATTCAATCGTCCCACTACCGGTTCATCGTTTCATCTGCATTACTATCTGCTGTGCATTGGTTAGTTTTCTCCGTGATATCTCTTCGCGCCAATCTTCAAATCATTAGGTCCAGTGATTCCTGCACTACTAATTTTTATACCTGGAAGCAGGGGCGGGTTCAGCCAGTATGTTTAGGAGAATACGGGTTCACTACTGCAAGAGGGATGAAGTATACTTCACAACACTGCTGTGACAAAACAATGTACGGCAAAATGGCCTTATATCGCGAATGCTGTTTTCCGAATTGTACAAAATCATGGGGAAAAAATTGTTTTTGTAGGTTTTTTTGGGGGGCGATCGCCCAAATCGCCCTGCATCCGCCCTTGCCTGGGAGGCATCACTCCGCTCGACGCTCCGTTGGCAGATGGCGCGTCACTATTGTTTTTCGCACTAATATGAACTTGTCTGCATAGTTAAAGAAACGCTGGCACTGTCCGTTTTACATTTATCTGATACACCAGTTGAGCTTTTAGATATACTTTCATTTCAGTGTCACTCGTTTAGTTCGATCAACACAATATATTTAGTGAAATTACACTGAAGCGTCTCACGGAATGTAACTGTAGAAAGGTCTATTTACTGTTTTTATCTTAATCGCCGTTGGTGTCAGAATTTTTAACAAAACCTTCAAACAAACCAACACCAACCCACATAAAGATTGTGAAAAATTCATTTCAAACATAATTTGATGCTGTGAAAGCTTTTCAGCAGCGCGTTTACAGATTTGCATGTTGTATTTTTTACCCCCACTAGTTCCAGCGACTGTGTATTTGTACAGTGCTTGTCTTCTTGTTTTGTGTAAAAAACGATCAACTTTTATCAGGCATCGCTGATTTTCAATAAAATGTAGAACTGGGTTTCCTGTCGGTAACTATTTTGATCATGTTATGACCACAGCAGTTCATACTAAATTATTAGAAGCAGGACAGAATGGAAATACAAGCTAAGTGGAAGAAAATAAGAAAATTCCCAATAAAAATTGAACTCTGTCGATTTCCAAATCCAAATTTCCCACAAATGTGAAAACTTGTTAGAATTTATTGAGCTTCAAGACAGTTGGAAAAAGTAAATGTTTTGTAAACTTCAAGGTGCGCCCATAATTTCCTACATCTACTTCAGAAGCGACTTTGGCTTTCATGTGACCGTGTTTACTGACATCAGCTGTTTTCACGGAGTACGAAAAAGAAACTCGGGAAACCGAATTTCCAGTTTTAGGATAACTGCAAAAAATCACATTAGTTACAATGGCGAACTTGATGGTTATTTCAATGTTAGTTTTTTCCCATTCCTCCTAGCAATTGTAAACTTAGAGCAATTTTCCTGTCGCTTGAAATCTTGCATTTTGAAACTAAGATGAGTCTTCAATCGGATTAAGATGGGAGAAAAGCATGTTTTGCAACATCAAAGGCCCAATAGTTAGCACGTATGGTAGATTGTTGTTGGATGAAAAATGAACAGTTTTTTTCTAACCAACGTCGATGCTCTTGCTTTCAAAACTAGTAATTTGCCCTGGTAATGCATTGTTCTACAGGTTTTGACGTTTGGAACGTTCGTTGGTGTAACACGACTATTTCGATTTTTGTGTGTACTTTATTTCGTGTAATTTCGATTTACGTTTCAAAATAGTCTTATTAAATGTCGACATTTGTTTATCAAAGTGTGTTTTTAATGATTGAGAAGATCATTGTAACTAATCCGTTATAACTATTACAATGCTTGGTGCTGATACCAAAGAACGGATTTGTGCAAGTTCAACGCGTTTCCTAGGGTAAAATCCGAAATATGAGTTGTATTTTATTGAATTAGTAGAGATCTTGAACCAAAAAGTCATTTCAAAAAACTGATCAACATCTGCTTCATGAAGATTTTATTCACAGAGCAAGATTAATCTTCATCAAGATTTTCTTAATTTATTTTGTAATTTACATTACAACGAAGAGCAGAATATAGCAACAACCGATGCAACCTGCTTCATTTGAAGAAAGAAACGTTTTCAAATTGCTACCATTAATCTTATTATATTGTTTTGTTTGTTTCTGCTTCACAGTCATTTCCTCTTACATCTTAAAATGCCGGAAGTGTCTTCCTGTTCTGCGAAACACTTGTATTCTATTTTCGTTGCCTTTTAAATTGATTTGTGATTGCGGCAATGACGTACACAGAGTATGCGGCTAGTGACGAGTGAACTGTATGAGTGCACTCGTTTGTGAACATTATAAAGAGATTTGAACTGCTGGAAATCGTCCTCACAAGAATAAACAAACTGGAAACCAAATTGACACAAGTGGTACGACCACGTAATGACGTCACTAGATTCAACGGAACGCCTCAAGCGGAACGCAGAAACCTGTGCGTGGTTATCCGATGCGGAGCTTGCTTTGAAACGGCACTCCTAAATTCATTCTGCAAAAATGCTAAATTTAAGGAACAAACGCTTAAATTTTCCACTAAAAATTCAGCCGAAGTATTAGATGTGAATAATTTTAATTGGATGCAATGTATTCTTCCATAAGTTAATTTACACTTTGCATAAAAGATTTTGCTGAGGAATAAATTTCATTATCCTGTATTTTATCGTGGAACGATATCGGCATCCTCATGTGTACTCGATGCACCTACTTCTATTTCCTACGGAAGAAATGAAAGGATTGAGAAGCGAGCGCGCAACTTATCAGAAGATATGGACGAGAAAGGTTGCTTGTCTGGTCTTCTGTAAAACACCTCCGCCTTATTACTTAGTACCAACTGCAGGCTTCATCATTCGAACACAGCGTTGGTAAGATACCGGATGGGTATTCCCCTGATTGAAATGATTCACGTCACTTGCCTTTTTGCCTAACAATGTTCAGACACAGGTTTCGTTGATTGTAGGCGCTACAAGGTTTTCAGAATATTTGTTTTTGCTATGCAGCCACTTAACTTGACCAGTTCTTTAAATGATCTGAAGTTTTAACAAAATGTGCAGCAGCAACTCAGAAGTTTGTTTTATGTTTCTGCGTTTATCTTTTTGCAGTATGTGCACTACAGACGTTGTTGCGGCGCCAGAGCTGGGGGGAACTGACACCCACACACGGTTTGAATCGCGCACACCAGTGTTTTTCAACCCTTTTTCTGCAGCGGAACCTTCCGCAAATGTTTGCGTTGCTCATGGAACCCTATGCAATGATCCAAGGGTCTATCCTACTTTCTGTAATGATCCATGTGGGTAGAAATGTCGCGTGTACGTTCTACCATGAAATCATCAAAATTCGTGATTTCGTTCAGGGATCATCATTCGACATTAACGATTAAAAATAACGTACATTCTACGAGAAAATGAAATATATGCTAAATCAGCAATAATTTCTGCTAAATTCGGCGGAACCCCAGGCAGCCACTCAGGAAACCCAGAGGTTCCGCGGAACCCGGGTTGAAAAACACTGGCGTACTCTATGACCTTCGCTGCCCTGACACCTCACGAATTCCGCGCATCAACAGGACTATAGTATCTTGTTCCCTACAGCAATTGCAAACGAAGCAGAAGATAATTAAATCAGCGCAAACTTTGTTATCACAATTCAAGCAGCAGACTTCAAGGGTGATTGATCGTTGGATACGGTTTCTGAAAAATACAACAGAAACAAATAAGTGGTTCTATCATGCGCAGCTAAACTGAGCAAACACACTTCACTATTAATTAACCCAGCGTGCGAGAAGAATTACTGGCGAGGAAAACCCGCAATTGCAATTGAATATCAGTTCATCAGTTAATAATAGAAAAGCACGTAGCTGCGCTGTTTCAGCAAACACAAGCTCAAAGACATAACAGCTAACCCTGCACTAAGCATACACTGTGCACTAAGCATTCAACAATAACAGTAATGAAAACGTACATAATTTGGCCTCCAGAGCTCAGATATTTGGTCCTTTTGATAACTATCAGAAAACTCGCTGCATCGATTGGCAGAATTTGGGTTATTCAAATGAGTGCCGAAATGTCACTAAAGACAAGTTGAGTGAGTCGTAGCTGTATTGCGCGTTCGCTAGGCAAAAGAGAAAAACATATTGTTTGTCAGAACTGTTGCGAAACTACGAAAGAGCCACATGTCGTGCCACCATCCTGTGTCAGCAGACACAAGACGTCGAGCTAGGAAAACCACGGAATCATACATCAAATGCTGTCAATTAGAGTTAGACCAATGGTCCTCAAACGGACGCAACTTGGCTCAATAAGAGAGGAATGTTTAGCTCCTGGGAGGAAATTTGTTCTAGTAAGGAATTGGGGAGGAAATCTCTGGATGAAAAAATCTTAAGATTTTGTCATTACTTTTTTTCAACACATGAAAATCTGCACAACGGGCTTGGTTTAGATGAGAATGTCTACAATATGCAAGGACAAGCTGCTTACGTACAATGACTGATGTTATAAGAGTCTGTTTGATTCATAATCGTATATTATTTTTCACAATAACTAGGTAGTGTGAAATGTTTGCAAATATCATTTTTGTGACCTTGTTGAGGAGGAACTGACAGTTTTGGGGGTTGTAGGCACGTAATATGAAATAAAACTTTGAGAACCACTGCGTTAGACAGTTCGCCGAAACAAACGGACTCCTTTGAGTCCAAAAAGGGGGCACATTACGGTTGGTGACAGGATGGAACGCAACATGTAGCGACAAACACAAGGGAGGTTGATTGGTCGCTGCGAGCGAGCCTCTAACAGATATGGCATTCAGTTTTAGCACAAAAGGCGTTTTGTGTGTAAAGAGTGTGCTCGAACACAGTCGAGCAGGACTGTAAAAGCGCCAGCTGCGGTAGGGATTCGGAAATGAATCAGAACGTTCAAAGAAGCAATGGTTTTTGCTGAGCCAGAGAATCAGAACCACCAACAGCATCGAACGTTTTGGGAAGCATTGTGCGAAGCCCCTGAAAGGACTTGATGTGTGCTGAGCCGCAGGCGTTGAGCATTATAAAATCTGGTGAAAGAATTTAAAAAAATTTTCGTGTGTTTTCATCCCTCTGTCTATCGTAATTTTTGTTGATATATCTTGTTCTACTAAACAACAAGTCGGTTAAATTTTGTACGCTTAGAGTTTGCAGTTGCTCAGATTTATACATCCCAAATGATAACAAAATGTTGGAACGGCCTACACATCGCGTTCATTACCCATATATGTCACGATTTTGTTCTTATTGCTGGGCTTTCTTGCAACTGGAAACGATCACGTGAAAGTAAAGGCTGATTTCCACTGGAGCAAAGTTTGGCACAACTGCGCACATATTTTTGTTTGTTCTATTGTAATTTTGCGTTTCTGCTGAACTGTGCTCTTGCTCGCATACCAGGGAAAATAAGATAGCTCACGTGATCGTATGCGTTGCGGGCACGTGGAGAAACCCCACGGTTCGCTGAGCCACAATTGACAAAAATAGCTTATTACAGGGGTGGGCAAACTTCTTCAATAAAAGAGCCGTTTGCAAAAAACGAAAAACACTTGCAAGCCGCAAAATCCGTTTGTAGTGCCACTACAAATCCGGTAAAGAATGCAAGTTTTACACAAAATGATCTATAGTAATTAAAACAACAAAAGCGTTATTTATCAATGCTAGGTTTTTATTCCACTGGCTCGTCTCTGAAAATCTTGGCAAAGCGTTGTTAAAGATGTGCGTATTAATTCTAACAAGTGCTTATTTGTTGGAGTTGCACGATGTTTTGATTTTACAAGCTACATTACAGTGAATACAAATTCACAGAAAAACGTCGCGCTAAATACAGAAACGAGTCGTACACTGGTCTTATATGTTCTGGGTATTTGCTTTCTGGAACCTGTCAGCAGAACGCAACTGTGGAGTGGCACTGACTGGAATTTTTTAGGGTCAGATCTTCTTGCATTTCGGTCAGGCTCATTTCAACGGCAAATACATTTGTGATAAATGTCTGGCGAACTGAGTAGCCATCACCGACTGCGTTGAATTGATTTACAAGGAATGCAAAGCTCTTGCAAATGACCAATCTGGCTTGGAATTCCTCCAGCAGTCTTGCAATGTATTTTTGTATTGTTTCACTTTGTAGTCTGCAACTGCCTCTTCGCGAAAAGCGTTTGTTCTCATTCTGACATTGGTAAAATGACAAAATATTTTTGACAATAAATTTTACATTTGCTCTGAAAGCTTACATAGCATAACTTGAGCGTTAGATTCACTAATTTTGTTAATAAATCGCGTAGACTCCCTGGTCACTAACATAAGAAATTGTGTAAACACTTTGATAAATCAAACACACATTAAATATGAGACCACAACTCGTTATCAATGTGAAATTTTGCAATTCAGCTAGAAGAGCCACACAAAACATGGCGAGCGGCAGTTTGACCACCATCGGCTTATTACTATACGTGCGTAACATTAGCATTCAGTCATTCCAAGAGATGGAAACGAACGTTCTTTTGCTCCTTTCATCCACGCCGAACCCATTCGCTCAGACATGCCTCCTTTAGCTGCAATCAAGAATTGAAATTAGCAGACTTAGGAAGATTTACTGTCTTTCAAATCAATTGAAGTTTGTGATTGGACAGTTGAGAAAACCTGGTTGGTGCCAAGTTTTATGCGTTACATAAAAAAGGAAATGCCAGACAGCAAGACTTCGCGCACGAAATAAATAAATAATTTGTTTCATTTGAAACAGACCGCCAGAATGGTGCTGTGACCGTCTCGTCCGTTCGGATCAACAACGGTTTCACTCAAAAATTTAATTGTAAGGAATAATGCAACATTCTGAACTAATGTGTTCAAATGCTCAATTTTGATAGAAATGCAGGAAAAAATGTTTCAACAGAAATGAAGGCCTTCAAACTGTTCTGAATAACTTTCTCAACGAATCGCACTTAGCCTTACTCTTGGTGCACCTGGAAATAACGTTCCGCAGACCAGAAAAGAACTTTTATAAACAAGGCACGAAGCATTTCCTGGATCTGAATACTCCAAGCTATTGACATATGTTGCGCTGAAAACAGCAATAGACAAAAGGCATCTCAAGCAGGTCGTTTGAATGCATTGAAAGCGCAAGAAAAGGACTTTTGAATGCAATTTTGATGCTCAGTCTGCTTCAGTGCACAGTGGGTCGTTGAGATAGATCCATCACCAGGACTATTCCTCACATGCGCAATCCAAACTGCTTGGCCTTCTGATGCTCGAATGAGTGAGAGCAACACATTTCATTGGTTTTAATACAGGCCTGCAAAACATACGGCACGCGGGCCACATGCGGCCGGCGAGAGCTTTCGCAATTGCAGAAAAAGTTGCAACAGCCCAACTTCGGATATATAATTGTTTGTTGTTCCAGAATTTCTTTCAAACTACAACAAAATTAAATAGATTCTGCGGTCCCTGGCAAGATTATGTTGGTCAATTTGACTCTTGGAGCTTTCTGAGTTGCGCAGGCCTGGTTTTCAGGGCTTGAACCTAAAACGTCAAGGAAATGGATTACCAGCAAGGTTCCTAATTCTCGAGCAAATATCGCAGTGTCTGGGTACTCATTGTAAGGAATGAGAGGGTCATAAACGTAATCGTGAACATTTCAAAATAACTGAAGAACTGATCCATGCAGTTCAGGCCCGCAACCAGAGAGAGGAAACCCGGGAATTCCCCCCTCCCGAAATCTTCTAAAACCTGTATAGCTGTTAGGTACAACAACAAATTACAATCATGTCATTTTTCCAGCGTAAAGGTGTCAGCTGGTTGTGACCCTGATGCAGTTTATATTGGAAACCCTGTAAGCACTAGAGCCCATTACTGCACATAGGAAAAAGAAAATATTTCAGGGGTTCCCCTACTCACTGCATAACGCATCGTAGGCTCGAATACCAGTTACTGCAGTCAATCAAATCAACTCAGTTCAGCAGCCCGTAGTTGCTCAATGCTACGTGACGTATACGCGCCAATGCATAAAAGGTTCGTTTCGCATTCAGGGAAAAAACCTGTTATGTACCAAGTAGGCTAAATCGACCGTGAGCTGCCGCCAAGTCGCGCCAGTGTTGGGAAAAGCACCAGTGTTGGGAAAAGCAACGTCGCGCCAGTGTTGGGAAAAGCAACGTTGTTATTTCTCTTTCAGAGCGCTATCTAATGCCTGAGTCCAAGAATTGAAGCGCTGGTGTCGGTCTTTTATTAACAATATTCAGATGCTGAAGGTTGAATTTGCACGTGCCGCCTAAAAACTTGACAAAATGAAAAGTTTCATTAAAAGAAAAAATTAGATTTTGACAAGTACAGTTAGGGACAATGATTTATTAAACGTTTGAAGTATGGGACCAGCAAGACTGGTTGTCAAGGCACTGTAGAGAAGGTCTTGTAACATGGACAGTGGTATGCAACAGCAAAACGTATTGTTAGAACTCAAAGCAAAAGTTTCGACGAAAAAAGTAAAACAGTATTTTGATGGTTGATTCGAATTCATCACATTTGTGGAGACGCATTATTTGAAAGCAATAAAAACAATGTGTAAAAACTCCAAACTTGTAGGATTAACGTGTGACGAAAATGATGAAAAATCTGGACGCTTTGCGCACTGGAAGCTACAAATCCGTTTAAGAGAAAATCCCTTGTCTTGCGGCCAAAACAATGCAAACAATCACTCACCTGAATCTCAGTTCAGTTTCTTCATGCGAGAAACACGTGGTTTAGTTTTAGTGTAATTGTTTTCAGAAGTTTACTAGTGTTCATCCACGATGAGCTGTGCACAAACGCTCAAGTCAAGGAAACTGCAAGGCAACAATTGCGAGAGAAACAGAGAGAGATCGGGAGAAAAATGTTTGCATGTAGCGCTAACCACGTGACCAGCGATTTCCAAGTCTCGTACACCGGCAGGGACACACTGTTGGAAAATCGTGTAAAATCATTCGATGGGAACAACTTCTAAGACAAACATTGAAATCGCATTAGAATCTGTAATTCCAAAAACGCAAATCAGGGAAAGCCGGAGCAATAATGTCTAAGACCTACTTGCTTAGTGTAGTTGAAGAAAGGCTGCAGTTGTTTAATTTATGTATTACTTCCTTTACGAGTTGACAAAAGTGTGCATGCTTCGTTACGTTGAAAGTTCGAAAAAGTGTTGAAAAACAAAGATGGTTTTGAATTGCCAAAATTGGAAATAACACTTGGCAAAAACAATCCTGTTTGCTTTAATTGATTTTTAAGAAAAATTGAGAATCGTTCGTATAGAAAATAAATGAGAAAATTGATTTTGCTTGTTTAAACATCATCACCAAAATGCTGTGGTGGTGTCTGTGAAGTGGAAGAAAAAACATAAAAGAGACAATGTAGCATATATGCGATTGATGTGAAAATGCATCGGACGTAGCACTGACAAGTACGGATATGCTAAAGCAGAACAATCAATGTGCCTATCCCATTGAAAAAAAACGTGATTCGACACAGTACAAGTGCCGTTAAGCCAGTTTATATAGTGGTTTTCAGGAGACAATATTTTCGTAGACAAAAGAATCAGTCTCTACCAACAGACAACTTTCTATTGGCACATGCTGACCGAATAAAACCAACAATCACAAGAGTTTTTGATTCGCTCATATACTTGTATAAACGGTGAAAACAAGAATATCTATATGGTTTGGACTCTTTATCGACAGACAACCCTTTTTCGATCTTCGCGTTTCAAAGTTTAGCGACTTTGCTGAAAAACACTTGTTGTCTTGCGATTATTGTTAAAAGCGGTAATTCTCAGATGTCTCACCATGGTAATCGCAAAATTTAACCGGAATATGTAGCGACGAGCGAAGCAGAGTGAGCGTAGGAAAGTGCGTCTGTAATTTGAGACTATCAGCCTAAAAAAGGATGGTTTACGATAGAGTGTTGTCTCGCGAGCATATTGCGGAACGGGAAATCGTCGAATTCCTGGTACGCAACCAAAATAGTGAATTGCAGGTTTAACGCTGTTTCCAATCACAGAGTGCTGGAAAATGGGCACAAACAAAAAAAATTTTCAAAATAAGAAAACATTTCATTTGAGATTGCAGTCTGAGTGAGACAAAGAAATTCGAAAAAGGCTCCAAAGTCGGTTTGCTTATCAATGCTGAAAAAGCAATGCAGCACGTATTTGCAGGGTAATTGTTTTTATATATTGACTGGGATTTTCATACCTTTTGCATATTTTAAAGCGTTATACTAGCAAAAGCAGAAGCGGTCACGTCCATCGAGGTTTCATTGAAGTCAGCATTACTTGACGGGGAATATGGTGTAAAACCTTTTTTGGCGTGTTGAAACTCCAATGATCAAAACCCAGAATGCGTTCTTCGGAGAAACTCAAATTCTAGTATCTCGGAAACAAGGCACTCATGCGACAGACGTGCTGTGGTAAATCACCTGCCGTTGCACTGGCAAATAAGGATTTGCTCAATTGGTTGAATTACAATAACTTCCAGATTAGACAAACCTGAATAGATATTATACAAATGAAACAGAACTAAGTTCTTTCAATATTTTCGAAGAAAAACTTTCACAAATTGCAAGGGAAAACTTTCTCGATGAAGTCGCTCCAAGAAAAAAAAAAAATAAAGAAGAGCAATTTGATGACTCAGTATTACAACTCCGGAGTTTAACTGGAAACTTGGTTCATGTCGTTAAATTAAAGTGCCAAATAAGCAAATATAGTTTAGGCCGCTTCTACAGTTCTAACGAGTTTTGAATATTTCTAAACTTAAAAATTACATTGCATGGATGAAGGAGGACAAGCTATCGTTCATGTCAAACTTCTCATACCCGAAACGTGGATTATGTTTATGTGACACATTTCAAATGCGATAGCTCAAAATTGTGTCACATAGGCATATACGACCAACATGCTGGTAAATAACTGTTTGTTGTCCTGAAAAGTAACGCTTTGCTAAATTACAACAAACAGAATGTCTAAACAGTGGAAAAATTGAATAGATACAAAAAAAATTAAGCCGACCGCATGCGAATCTTCATATTCAGTACTTTCTCAAAAACAGATTTTCAGGATTTACAACACAAACATTTCTCGTTGAATTTGCTGAAATGAATTACGCAACAAAAACAAATGTTTTTGATTCCTCCATGTCTAAACATTAAAACCAAAACCGACTATTGGCGTCGGAGTAATTACTGTAGTTTTCGCCGTCGCTTTGATCTACGTCGCTTTGATCTCCACGTTCTCTTCAGCTTACACACTGTGGTTGTCTTACTAGTGCTGTTGAAAGCGCTCACAGGAGTTGCATGTATGGCAGGGACAAATGTCGAGAGAAGAGAGCACGAGGAACAAAAGAGTTCAACTGTACTGCGACAGCGCCACACAAAATGTGAGGTGCCAGCGACAGAAAATAGCTCATGGCAGGTTAAATTCTGCCCCCAGTGTTCTCAGGTCGACCGTTGCACACAGTGCAGGAAATTAAATCTATGGAAGAAGATCGACGATGAGTTGTAACATCGTATCTGAGTATTTAATTTGTAAGATAACGAGTTAAGGAAAGGAAAAGCAATCATTTCAATGACAGCATGAGTGATGGTGCTGAACAAAGACGACAGCGCGAAATTTTTGAAATTTGGTTTCGTGATTTTGACGCAGAGCTTGATACGTTTAGTCAAATTAAACCTATGAGGGAAAGTCAAAACCAAAAGTGAGTTTGAAAGAAGTGATGACTGCCACTAAAATGGCAGAAATTGCTGTTGTTACTTTATCGCAGCGATTATCCACTTGTTTCCAGGTGGACCACCCGGAATTTCTAGTGGTCCACAGACAGTGCGAGAAATCCTTGGTGAAACGTTCACTGACATATGTGCAATACAGCTTCAATTGGTTGTTTGTGATTTGTTAGCAAAGCAAAGTGGTCCATCGAACTATATATTTAACAGATGCTCCCATGGGTCATAAAAAGTTAAAAACCACTGCTTTATCGTTATTTAAGTATAAACAACATTGGTTTATGAGGAAAAAAGATAACAATCGTTGTTTTGTCTTTGTACACGGTCATAACCAGAACGCCAAGAATGTGCTTCAGAGAAATACAAAGGGCAGTAATTCGACAATGTGGCATACGTATATACGGCTGACCTCACTCCGCTGCACTGAAAAGTAAAGATTTCTCTAAGACCGTAGTTCTCAAATGGGTGCCAATGGGCTCACTAAGGGACGGATTTTTAATTCCTGGGAGGAATTGGGGTGGAAAATGTATTGAGGAATAAACCTTGAGTTTTTATTATTTGCTCATGCAACGCACAAGAAGCTGCACAACAAGTTTGGTTTCAGATGGGAATGTCTGCACTTATCCGTGAGATAAATCTTCAAAACACACCAGGAACCAACCCAGGTAGGGTGATATTTTTGCAATTATCTTTTTATGACTTTTGTTAGAGAAGAATGAACAGTGTTTGGGTTTGTAAGGGAGAAATAAAAAAAAAACTTTGAGAATCACTGCTCTAAGAACAACATTCAGAGTGTCAAAGCAGTCGATGAACACTGTCTATTGAAAGGCATCCTTTTACAACCAAGAATCAGACACAAATATCTTACAGGGTGTACATTTTGCCTAGTAGGCATCATCAGCTCTTATTCAAATAGAATCAGACGATGAACACGATAAAATACGATAGAAACAAAAGGTAATTCAATTCAAAGTATCTTCTAAGAGTTCATCTTTTTACAGGCATGAAGTTTGAAGCTTAATTAGAAAAAATGTTTCTAAACACAAAAATGTTGATACACCCTAATCTAAACGGTAAAACCAAGAATGATCATTAGATTTATGCACCGAATTTCCAGGGCCTCTGATCTTCGTGTTCTCTTCAGTTAAACCCAGAACTTAGCACATTTACGCAAAATATCGATGATGTTCTAGATTTAATACTGTTAAAAGTGATTTGTCTCAGTTGTCTTGATTGTGAAAGCTTAACATTCAGTAACAAGAAACCACAAGTGAGCGCAGCTAAATCGGCTCGCAACACTAGGAAAGTTAAACACTTTGTGCTTTACGAGGAAATTTCGCTTTATTAACGCATCTTCAGTCTGTTGTGTCGCCGACGGTGCATTTGCGCATGACCTCGCGGCGGCGGCGGTCGATTGATGTTCGCGAAACACGCAAAAACGAAGTGAACATATTCCTTGCCTTTCTGCTGGAGGAGAACTACGGTCGGATACCACTTGGCATGTTGCTCCCAAGGCTCGTCATACTGTCGTTGCAGTAGAAGTTTTACTCGATCACGAACACCAAGTGAAAAGAATCCATGCAGTTTCAGAGTGGCTCTGGTAAAGTGCCAGTTGTTGAAAGTTCTCAGTCTGTTGGTCACCAATCACATGCTGGGAGTTATTGGCAAGGGATCACCATGAAAGGATAATATGAGTTACCTCTTTTTGTACATTGTGCAGAAAGGCAGAAACAGCAACAAATGTGAGAGAGGCAGAGCGAGCGAAGGAGAAAAGTTTGAGTGGCGTCTACGACGTCAAAGCGAAGTTCCAACACCTGCACGCACAAGATGGAATGACAGTGTCAACGTTGCTTCTGATATTGCGCTAATGTCCCGGTCAGGTATAATGCTGTTATATCACGCCATGTGAACAATTTCCAAAAAATTGATCAAGTAGCATCTGAGTTTTCAGTGTGAAAGATAGTAAGTTAGGGAAGTCCAGAGCAAGAATATCTAAGACCGTCTTGCTTAATGTTGTTGTAGAAAGGCTACAGTTCGTGTGTTCATGTATTTCTTGTTTCAGGATTTGACGGACAGTTTGCACATCTCGTTAAGTTGAAAGTGGAGAAGAAGTGTCAGGAATCGAAGATATGTTAGGAACGTGTCCAAAATAGAAATAACGCCAGCACAAGTAAAATAATCTGAGGCCGCAAAATGCCAAAAATATCATGACCTCCAAAGCAATTACCATTTACAACCAGTGGCAATTGAGACCACTGGTGTGTATGGCAAGTCCACTGCCCCTGTTTTGAGTGGTCTTGCGAAGAAACGTGTTGATGTGTCTGGCTACCCCAGGGTGTGCCAGTGGCTCCACCAGCGTCTGTCCCTGGCTGTTGTCAGGGGAAATGCTGCCAGCATATTGGCCCGTGTGCGAGTTTGATCTAACTTTACGTGTTCTTTTTCTAATAGCTGCTTTTGACGTACTGATCACCATCACTGCCTACCACTTGCCCCTGTATCAATGTGTAGGTATTGCCTTCCGAATCCTCGTTCTTTCTGTAAGATTCATTTTCCCTCAGTTGTGTAGTGTTACCTTGTGCATTGGTTAAATATCTTGTCAATCGCATGGCCTATGATGAGAGTAACGCGTGGTTTCGTGTTCAACATTGTTTGAAACGTGCTATTAAGTAAGTCTTTATAACACTGTGATTTAGCCTATTATAAGTGGTGTGTGAACACGCAATAATAGAGTGATCATGGATGTGATTTCTATTGTTGCTTGCTGCCAAAAAAATCCTCCTTGCTTACATCAAATTATAAGTATTTATAAAATTAATCAAAGACCGTTTACATGGAAAGTAGAAGGATGGCATTTCACCGTTGTACGACTCAATTAGACAATCGGTTACATTAGGCGGTTGTTGCAGTTTTTCTTCATTTGAAAGATGCTAACATAACGAACGAATCGATGTGGCCCTGAGCAAACATGCTGTTTGTTCAATCATAAACGGCTGAGTCGCCAGCCGTGATTAAAGAATCAAAAAGAGAAGTTCTGTCTTCGTCAGTCAACTTGTGCGAGCCGAGACGGGGAAAGCTATTTGGGGGTTTCACCTCTGGTCACGAGTTTGAGCAAGTAGGGTGCCGGCTCAAGTTACGTGTATGCGTACGTCAAACGCGACGTTTTCATTGCTTGGCTTCTGAGCGAATACAGTATTAATAAGTGTTTGTTACAAAAGAGGCTGCTTAGATCAAACTATTAAATTGTTTTTTTTTAATTCGGACTATCTATAAATATATTGTCACCGAAGTTTTAAGCTTTGGCGAAGGATGCGCTATTTCTACTTTGCACTCTTGCAAACAGCGAATGCGTTAAATTGTATCCTTGCCAATGAGGAATAGCAAATGTCAGATTTGCATTTGATCAGCAAAGGGCTAGAAATTGGTTTGTCTGACATGAAAACATAATTGACCCATGAGAAATAAGCTCTTTTCACAACCAGGCCTACTCACTCTGCAAATTAAAATTTTAGGAGGATATACGTTTTCTTTGCTGCTTCGAAATGATGATATTACTGCATGGCAGCTGTTAAAACGACATTTACAAGCAGTGATTTGGAGATGTAAGGTAATAAATTCCAAGCAGTGTTCGCAAGGTGATTTCACGAGTTGACATTTTCTAAATTTTCATAATTACTACAGGATATATTTTGTAAACAATCCGGAACCGGCCTGATTGTAGAAGCCTTTGTCACATGGAAAGGTGGTTGGGAATCGCTGTTGTGGTCATAACTCACCAACCATTTGCAGTACAGAAACAACCAGAAAATTGTGAAATGGTGTTTTGGTGAACGTTTTATCACACATATATATATGACTTCGCATTTGACATTTTTTAAATTAAGGCATTTTTTATTTTAATGGATTTGTTTTTCAAATTTGGTAACACGTTTTGCTGGATTCAATATTATCAAACAAATTTTTAACTTGGCAAACGTGCAACTAGTCAAACCAACAAACAAAGACAAAGACTTAGAGGAATGTTTGGGAGGAAATTTTATTTTTTTACTCTTGAGTCCCGCTCAGCCACTTTAGTAACATGCACATCACCGTTCTGGTCAAGACCCACGAAACCTTTGCTGGAACGTGACAACCAAGGTATATTAATGAATAGGGCTGATGATAAAAGTTTTATCTAAGAAATACATACTTTTGAATTAAAAACGTTTGACAAAAATGAGGTTTTGCTTTCGTTGTTTGTATATTTTAGCCAGTATAATTGTAGGCACTTGTTTCCTTATTGACATTTTTACTGTAAACTTGGCGCAAAGTAGCTAAATGCTTGTACGAACCCCTTTTTTAATTCAGACGATTACGGTTGGAACCAGAGTAACGGAGACTCAAAAACGAAGAAAGAAAAATACCCGCAATTTCGTAATGTTTGCCCCCTATGCTCAACAAAGAAGGGTGAAGCCAAAATTTTTTTTGCGAAGATGACAGCACAGGCGACGTTGTTAGTGCAAACGTGCACAATTTTCCCAACGTGCATAAGTTTCGCCGCACCGCTTTATGACACAGTCACTACAGTTATTGCAAGGATAAAAAGTTGGGTTACTTGTAGTATGTCACAGTGATGTTACGCATACATAAAAAGTGTTTCATAAGCTGCGCTTCGTGTTATTTTTGCCAACAATCTATATAAGTTTGATGTGTCTCCCCCTGTGCGTATGTTATGAAGAAAAAGGTCTATCACAGTCAATGCAATGGTTTTCCCACTTTCGACGGGGATTCTCAGATCAACGTCATTACTGCCAAGTCGACAATATTCAACACGGCAACGGTACCACATTATACCTTTTGATATAATCAAAATAGATAGTAAAATTAAAGGACTAAATTTGTCAAATTCTTTGACTTTTATTCATGGAAAAGTAGGCCGTAACTTTCTTCAAATGTTAAAAATATAAAAAAATATTTTGACAAGGAGTATTTTAGCTGATGTCTCTGGAACTCTGAGTGAATTACGGTTACGCTTTTAACAGCTTTCATAACAAACTACAACTAAACTGCGCAATTTAGACAATCGCATAAAAACACATTGTGTGTGGTTATCCTCTAACTTATTCCGCCGTCCATGATATGTGTAAAAAATACGAAACAACTCAGGGCATAATCGTTAGTTTCTAAAACTATTTTCGTAAACCTTATCTGTGCGCGACATATTTCGGGTTTTTTGGATGTTTTGCAACAAGATTACGAAATTTGCATTTGCGTCACAGTCAAGCAGTCAAGGATTAACCAGTGAAAAACGCTTATTCCAAACGTTATAGCAATAAATGCAAAATAATGAAGATAGAAAATAAGAAAATCCTTTGTCAGTTTTTAAACATATCAAGAAACATCTTCACGCAAATAGTTATTTGTAAATGAAATTTAATTTTTTAAATTACTATCATAAGCAATTTCTGCCAATTCTGCCATAACAACTTCATTTCCTTCAACTGTTGCAAAGAATAGCAAAGAATGAAAATTGTCGGTTTACGCCGTCCTGAAAACTTTTGTTGAAATGGCACGTTTGCCTAGTGGTCTTTTTACTACAGCTGTAAAACAGCTTATCCAGTGATGATAAGCGCCAATTAAAAGAAAAAATATAAAATCGTAAAATAACATGCGCTTGATAAAACTGTATCTTCGTTAGCGATGTTAAATAGGCCCGTGCGAAGCAAAGGGACAAACTCATTTTGGTCCTTTCACCGAAATGGCACGTCCACTCAGACCAAGAAAAATAGGCAAATGCCTGACTTAACTTGCAAAAGCCAACAAAATTCAAACGTTTTTGTAGTTTCGTAATTAAAACAGTGGTTACATAAAGAAGATGATCATTGAATAGTTCTTGAAAATTCATCTCTGTTTAAAATGGTTGTGCTTGCAATCTTTTTCAAGTAGGCTTAACCTCTCCTACTTGTACCTGGTAATCGATGCTGTCGCACTTTACACGTGTTGCTTGTTTTGGTGCTCAACCCTGTAGAAGAAATATCAACTTTCTTGAAGAGAAGTTCGTCAAGTCAAGACTTAAATGTTGCAACATCGAGAATGGTCCAGGATTTCCTGGAATTTAAGTGGAATACCAAGCTAAAAAAAGTTAATCAATTTAGATTTCGAAATATTTATCACCTTTCATTTAATTAAAAATTTTCTTCGTACATCCATCACTTGGACAAACATAAGAACACACGTAGACTATTGATGTAGGATCCTTTTTGAAAGCAACTGTGCTTTTCATGAAAATGTGTTTACTCCTGGCAGTAAAAGCTTTTTTGTCGTTTGAAATGTTTCTGTCTGACATGAAAATGTTTAATTCGATCGTGCGTGACAGTGATTGGTTCTCATCTAGTGGTGGCGTAATACCATTGGTGTGCGAGCACCTTTCCGGTGGTATGTGCAGTTTAGTGATATACAGAGTAACGGAGTCTGATATTGAAACTGCCGCATTCTTCATGTCTTTTTGGAATATTGAATCTCTCTATAGCAGTTAAATGTTGCCGATGGCTACTTAAGTTAAATACTTGCAACCCTCTTATTAAACTGTTTTTTGTTAATTTATTTGTGTTGTTCAGTACGAAACAGTATATTTGAGCATACTAAGTTCGTCAAAAGCAGGTGGTAAGCAGTGAAAACAAAAAAACTACATGAATACACATATTAAACCGTTGACAACCAGTGAATTCAAAGGAAAAAATAAAATTTTTGATATTTCTTGTTTTTGCAGAAAACAGATTTCTTATGTTGTCTAAGTTAATCCAAGCAGCCGCTTGCTTGAATGCTTTCAGCAGGGGATCAGAAACAAAACAAAAGAATTATACCTATTTGTATGGCTAATGTTGTTATTTTGAAGGGACTGAATCTGAAGGTACGTTTCAGTTTGTTTTCAGATTCTTAGGAATCTTTTTGATACCTGGAAAGCAGAACAAAGTAAATGTTCTATCTGTGTTAAAAGTTTGCTAAAGTTGCATTGAATACAAACTTTGCTTGTAGTTGTAAACAATTTGGATTTAATGGGTAAAGATATGTAACACGTAAACGTAGAAAGTGCAAATGCTGAAAATATTGTTTTGGTTTGTATCAGATTTTCTTCAGTAACATGGCGGATGGTATGATCATGTTTCACCTTGTGGTCCAACTTGGAGAAACTTCGCTTGTACGTATTGTGATCGTGGTCTCCTTTGAGGATACTTCCAACGGCAGAACTGCACAGCGTTTTGAAAGATTTTCATCCAGTGGGCAACGCCCGTCTGCTCCAACGTCGGACATGGAATAGCAAATTTTGCTGCAGTCATTAAATCATTGCAGAGGTTTTTCACTGCCTATCTGCCAGGGAAACGCTTGCCTATTTTAGTAGCACGAAATGACGATTGCTGGAATACTTGTAGAATTTTTTGTGTGACCTTTATACCGCAAGACATGGGTCGGCAAACTTTTTGGACTACTATAGGCCATATTAGTGGGTCAAGAAAACACACTAGGCTAGACGAAACAAGGTTTCCAGAGGTTGGTTGTTTCACTTCATTGTATGAGCCAGACACGACATTCACTGAAAACGTGCGCAGCAGGAGCACAAGGAACGCAACGCAGTCTGGAAGAATTAGGCGCAGAGTATTGTTTTGGAGACCGTTCGAGGTGAGCGCACAGGAGAACATTAAATTCGCCAACGTTATTGCTCGATTGCTCGCAACGGTTGACTGAACATTTTTACGCATGTTAGTTCACTTCCTTTGCAACTAACACACGCGTCAGACCGATACCAAATGCAGGATAGGTTAAAATTCGCTCTGACGCACATTCCGAAGCGAATATTGCGAAACCCTCTGTCGACTCTCCAATTGTTGTCGACTCTGTCGACTCTCCAAAAACTCTGTCGACTCTCCAGAAACTCTGTCGACTCTCCTCTGTCGACTCCAAAAACTCACCAATTGTTGACTACTGTAATTCGACCGCGGTCTTGCGAACCAACGCTAATGGAGCAGAGACTTTTTGTATAGCTGTTTGCGTGCAAGCAGAAAATGTATTCAAGTGCAGCAAAGCGTGAGGTCAACAACATCAACGCCATGCCAAGTCCCTTTGACGCTCTCGCCGGCCACAGTAGTGGGTGGCAAACCTTTGAATGTCCATAACGTCTGAATAGATTGAGCTAGGGAGTCAGTGAAGTCATCGTTAGCACCAGGAGAGCGCACTGCATCTTTCGAAGTAAATGGTGTGCACCTGTGACGTCATTGCAACGTCGTTTCAGGGAAAAAAACGTTTTTTTCGTAGGATAGGATAACCAGTTGCGTCCATTTAAACAGCAACAGAGCTGAAACCAAACGCGTCGGGAATACACTTTCTCCATACGAAATGTCGGTAAGCACCTTACCTTTCCAATGATGATCGACAAAGTGGAAATTATTTTTGGTGGGGTCCAATAGTGCAAAAACTACGGATTTCGTTTTTTACGGTTCAAGCCACTTTTCTGCCAGCCAGCACCCACGAACCCCACCAAAGTTGCGGAAAAGGTGTATTTAGATGTTTCACAACATTCCACCAAATTTCAAGTCAAAATATTGACAGGAAAATTTCATTCTTGAAGAAAATCACACTAACCACTAGGTGGCTGAGACAAATTTTTAGTTTATTTTTGGCCAAAACGCCCCAACCCCTTAGGCTAGCAGGATAATCAAGGTCTCTGAAACTTTAGAATAGCTCCTAGAACATTTTCAAGAACAAACCAAATAACTACACCCTGTACTTTTTTTTCAGGACCCCAAAACGTGATCTGGAAGTCAGCCGACCCAACCCACATTTCTTTACACCCTAATTTCCGCAATCCAACAAAACAGCCCGAACCCACTTTTTTGAAAACATTGTGTTCTTGGGTTCTTTAGACGTCGGTGATGCGTAAAACCTTGATCGGAAAGGCTAAACGGGATGGGGGGACAAGTTTGTGTTTTTCTCTGCCAAAAAATTACTACGGAAAATGCACAGATATGAATTTTTCTCAAACATTTTAAATGTGAAGGTATATTTTTGTCATCCTCAAATGATGCTCCACTGTCTCCTGCATCCAGGGATGTTTTTACTGGCACTCTAGCCCAATCTGTTCAAGAGTTATGGCCGATCAAATGTTCGCCGGAAACTATGGTGGCCGGCGCGGGCGGTAAAGGGACCTTTTATGGCGGCAGAACACCAGCACCACTAATCTACCTGCCACCGCCCGCGCACAAATCTTTTAAAATCTTCACAAATGAAGTTATTGTGGGGTAAAGTAACAATGTGAGGTTGGGAAAGAAACAGAATCTAGGTTTTGTACAAATACAGAACTGTTAGTGCAAAACAGCAAACACAAAAGCAGAGCTCGCAAATAACACCTTTCGCGGCATTGCTCTGATTCGCAAGAAACTGAGTCAATGAGAAAACGTAAACCTAACTAATATGATATCTGGGTCACCGCAAATCAGTTTCATCCAAGAGGACAGTTTTTGCTCAACAGCAGGTAGAAGCGTCAAGCCGAAAAAATACCATCTATCCATTTTCCTTAAGCTGCCAGATTGTAAACAGCGTTGTGATGGCATAGGCCACAACTATTTGCGCAAACCTTAAACAGCAACTGCGAGCAAGCTCAGCAATCTTAGGTGGGCTTCAACCATCACGAGATGTTGGTAAAAGATTTTCGGTCCAATGTTCACGCCAAGCCTAAAGCACAGAGACAATAACAAAAGGAAAACAAAGCCCAGTCTGTGTAAAACCATGTAAATAGACTGAAGTATACAAAAACTTATGAAAATAAAGCAAAGCGAAGCGATGAAAAGAAAACACGAGTAGAAACAAGCATCAAAATCCAACCTGCAAAACCCCAATACAAACCATTCTACAGCACCACATATTCGTTCAGCATATGAGGAAACACAGTAAGAAAATTGCTGAAAATCATCTTTGCAAATACTACGGTTTAGCGGAAATGGTGGAAGGTCATATATACACAGAAAGATCAGTGGCGCAGCCAGAAGGATGCGGAAGATGCCATGCCTCTCCTGAAAGAAACTTGCTAAGACGTTTACTGGTGTTTTGTATCAATTTTCAACTATTAGAAAGACGTCAGTGACTGAGGACATCATTGGGTGACCCCTCCCGAACAAACGTCTTGGCTGCGCTACTGAAAAAGATCAGTGTAATTCTAGATTTGTAGGCCAAGGTGTTTCAGATAACTTTTTTTCCTACGCGTTTGAAGCTACAATAACCAACATCTCCTCCTTTTGCTACACCGTGGGCTGCGTGAGGGTGGACGTCTTAAAGAAGGGGTTTCACGCTGGGTACGTAGAGTGTGATTGATCAACATGGCGATGCAAACCTGAATGCAGATCGGAGGTTCTTGCTTCAGCTATGATGCAACAACGAACTATGCATATTGAACACTTTCTTTCAGTACAGAGATTTGCACAAGTACACCTGAGACAGATATTTGTTAGAATAATGGTCACACCTTGATTTCTGCATAGTTTCAGATGACTTGTTCCGATCAGTGGTGGATGTTCGTATCAAAAGGAGTACAGTGCTGTTGACCGATCACGAACTGGTGTCGTTAAACTTAGGGCTTGAAAAAACAACAGGGTTTACAGGAACGTGCATAGGCGTACAAGGCGGGGGGGCGGCCGCCCCCCCCGGCTTGAAAAATTTCAGGACAAACCCTGTTTTCAGGGCAAGAGCAAGTTGCTCAAAAATCCTGAATGATAAAAAATATATATTCAATACAGTGAATTCAAGTCAAACTTTGTTTTCAGGACAAGCGCAAGTTGCTCAAAAATACTGAATGATAAAAGTATTTCAATACAGTGAAGGATATCTGGCCAACTCGTGTTTTTCAGGGCTAGCGCAAGTTACTCAAAACTCCTGAATGATAAAAAATATATGTTCAATACAATGAAACATTTCAGGACAACTCGTGTTTTTCCGGGCAAGCGCAAGTTGCTCAAAAATCCTGAATGATAAAAAATATATACTCAATACAGTGAATTCAGGGCAAACTCTGTTTTCAGGGCAAGCGCAAGTTGCTCAAAATCCTGAATGATAAAAATATATCAATACAGTGAAAGATATCAGGGCCACTCGTGTTTTTCTGGGCAAGTGCAAGTTGCTCAAAAATCCTCAGTGACAAAATATATTTTCAATGCAGTGAATTCAGGGCTAACCCTGTTTTTAGGGGAAGCGCAATCTGCTCAACAATACTGAATGTTAAAAAATTCATATTCAATACAGTGAATTTAATGCAAGTCCTGCTTTCAGGGCTAGCTCAAGTTGCTCAAAAATCCTGAATGATAGAAATATTTCAATACAGTGAAACATTTCAGAGCAACTCGTGTTTTTCAGGGCTAGCGCAAGTTGCTCAAAATTCCTGAATGATAAAAAATGTATACTCAATGCAGTGAATTCAGGGCAAACTCTGTTTTCAGGGCAAGCGCAAGTTGCTCAAAAATCCTGAATGTTAAAAAATATATTCAATACAGTGGAAAATTTCACGGCAAGCTCTGTTTTCCAGGGCAAGGTGGAAAAAATTTCAATACAGTATATTCAGCCAGTAAAGGCAATTACCGTAAAGTTTCTTGTCTGGAGAACACAACACGCAAGAAACTTCACCCCTTTGAGCGAACAAGCAAGCAAGGTAACTACAGAGTTTGCCGATCACGGCACATCCAGGGTATTGTACAGTATAAAGAACGTTATTGCCGAATTGAAGTTATAAGCGAATTGAAATGCATGTAGAACAAGGTTCCGAAACTGGGATACATGTGCCCCTAGTGGTACATTTGCCTATCTGAAAGAGTACATTGAAGGTT
>Ga0210059_1000165_pt1 | contig 67554 bp, 39 predicted proteins | sample Ectturendosymbi2_FD_188042 | JGI IMG/M metagenome (GOLD analysis project Ga0210059, IMG submission 188042) | Ecteinascidia turbinata endosymbiont from Florida, USA - Sample 2 (SPAdes) (version 2) | ecosystem: Host-associated > Tunicates > Ascidians > Unclassified | place: Key West, Florida... | reverse complement strand
TGGTATTCTTCGAGGTGAGGACGAATGCGGTTCGTGACCACTCGTTCAAACACTTTCGAGATAAACGGTAACTGTGATATAGGTCGATAGTTGCTTACATCGTCATATGAGGTCGCGCGCGATTTTGGCACTGGTGTAACTCGTGCCTTTTTGAAGTGAGAAGGTACGACACCTGTGTTCAAGGAGTGGTTGATGATGGACAGCAAGGTGGCAGACAATTCAGGTAGACACAGCTTCAGAAGTACTGTTGGCAGAGGATCCAAATCGCATGATTTCGATGATGATCGGCGGATGATAGCTTCGACCTCTTCTATTGTCGCAGAAGGGAATTCCCTGAGCGGAAGTCCAGCGAAAGATTTGTCGCAATACAATGGATCAATTGTGTTAGAATCCTGATTGATTCTGTTTAGTGTTGTCCTCACGTTGTTAAGTACATACTTGAATAAAGATATGTGCAAGTTTGAATCATCGCAAAAAGACGAAAGCAGATGGCAGTCGACTGATTCCTCGAAAGCATACAGAAACACTAGTGCTTTTAAGTGTCTAGCAAATATAAGGAAGCGAAAGCGCACCTTTTTGTGAAATCGCAGAGCGTGATATAAAAGGATAAGATCGTCTCCTTCCGCAAGCAGATTATCAACGCACAGCTTGTCAACAAAGCGAATCAGTTGCACGACAGTTTCGCGAGGATCAAACCTTTCCAGTTGGAATGGATACATCGCGTGGCTGCAACGAAACAGCGGCACATCAGTTTTCACAAAAAAAAGAAGGAAATGTATTTGCAACAGTACCTATTTTTCTACCCGAAATGCATCGGTAAGCCAAATCATGCAAATATATTCGAAATCTTTCTACATTAAAAAAAGGTAAACATATCAAGACAGATCTAAAACAGAATTAGCTTTCCAAAGATTAACGGTGCATGATGTAACATAAACCGTCAAGCTTGTTCTGCGATTGCCGTGAAAACCAACGTCGAACGTCTATGCAGCAAAGCGAAGGCAACCACTGCTCACCAGGTAGTAACAGCGTACGCCACATCTCCAGGCGGTTGCGCATCCATGACATCATCAAATCTCGGCCACTCCAGCAAAAGATAGTTTTCAAGCAAGCTTGACAGCGTCGTTAAAACAAGAACCTTGACGAAAATTGCAAACGACGTCAGAAATGCAGCCTTGCAAAACGTGCCGAGGCTTGGGCGGACGCTGGCAATCTAAAGTCAGCTTTCGAGGTTTTGCAGGAGAGCGGCGCCGCACTTGTTACGTCACGTAAACTGCAAGCAGTGAAGGCAGACGAATTTAACTTTTCCAAGATGCAGGACATCGTTACGTATAACAGGACATCGTTGCGAATAGTTCTCAACGATTCGTTTTTTACTCGCGCATCTCGAAATTTCACAAGCCGGCTGCTCGCCCTTACTTAAGACAATTCAGGCATGCCTTTCGTGCGAGATTCCTTTTCAACGTGCGACCAAAGATGTCCGTTAAAAATCACATGTCTCGCCATGAGCGAGTACGCTTTCATTTGCTCTTTATCACTTCCATATTACAAATGGTTCTACGAGGTGCTTACAAAAATACTAACTCGTAGAATAAATACTGAAAGTTATTTTTCTGTTCAACTATTTCTAACAATTGGCAATGTTTGCACACCGTTTTTTCTTTTCTTTTGTCATCTAACTTGTTTTTCTGGTTATGCATTTGATTTCCTAATATGCCTATGGTTCCTGAACAATTGATAACAGTCGACAACAAAGGTGAACGAATCGAGATGCAAGTTTAAATAAAAAGAAAATCGTCATTTCTACAGAAAACCGGCTCTATTGTTGAAGCACACAAAATAAAAGGATGATCGTACAAAGACGAAAGTCATGAAACTCGTATTGAAAAAAAAAATAGAATATCATTTCTTCAGATAATAAGCATCTACTTTATGAAATGCACAAAATGAATTGTGCACCGGAACTGCGCTGAACTCCTGTGTTTCAATCAAACCCATGTTAAGAACCACTGTTATTAACCAAATGATAGGCAGCTGTCTGTGCCAATTTTTTATCCTTTACCCAACTGATCAAATTACATGCGACATGACAAACACAAATTGCACAGATCACATGATTTGCTTGAGCATGGTCTTGATGGCGTGAAAATAGTATGTTACGTTTTAACTTTTAAAAATCGAGGCATCAGAGTATTCTCAATTTGCAAGCAGAAGCTTCGATCTCAACCCATGCTTTTGAGAGCAACGTAAACTGTCACAAGCAATTTCTTCTGTACCAGCGACAAGACCAGGTCGCTATTACTGTCACATGCAGAAACGGGGCAATCAAAGCCAATCGCACTTATGTAGCGGGGCGACACTGTTTCAATAAACAACGTAAAAGACAGTTTTTGAGCCAAAGTAACGCCCTCTTCGTGAATTTTCGGTCTGAAATTAACTGGTGTAGACGGGAAAAACGAACAAAGCTGACTCCCATTGTAAAACATTCATACATCGTTCCAATGCGCGCCAACAGACGTGTTTAGACGAAGATGAAACTAATAAGGCTGAAAAGCTTATACGAATATTAAAAAGGCGTGCGTGAAAAGGTTAATAGCACTTGATATTTTTAGTGCTACAACTTACTTTAAAATCAGCGTGTGTTGAAAGCATAAAAAGTTTGCGCAGTGGAGAAAGAACCAAGTCATACAGAGCTGTAAAATAAATCAGCGTTTAGTCGCAAATCCACACACTCGTGAATTTTCTTTCATTTATAGGTTTAAGATTGCTTTAGCGTGAACAGCACTTTCATTAAAAATTTACAGAAATAAATGCAAAAGATCAAAATCTCTGGCTTTTCACAAGTACTGGTAATTGCTACTGATGCTAAATTTCAAGCGACGTATACCAATGTAAAGACATTCGTGGAAACAGCGAAAAAGTATCACAAATACGTTTTCTCAATTTCTAATTCTAATGTTGAAAATCAGCTTTAGTGCCACCTTGGAAACTATATCCTTGCGAATCAGAAGAAAACTTAACCATTAACTTGCACTACAGCGAATCGACACTGAAAAACTTAAGCAGATTCATTTTCACTTGGAAAACCTCGAGATAAAGGAGTCTGTTTGTTGCACGACAAACGATTTCAACGTTATAAACCAGACTGTCTCAGACAACTAGTTTAACTCGTTGTGAAGTTAATGTGGTCATTGAATTGCACATCGCATTAACAAATACTCTGTTCAGGAATTCTAACTTAGCTTCTGGTGGAATTATAAGTTTATAAGTATGCAAACCTCGTGAAGGACTTACAGGCTCCTATGGGAGAACTTAGTTTTAAAGTGCTTGTAAAATACCTGTTTTTGTGCAGAATTGTGTTTTTTTAATCAATTTCGTGGATATGCATTTAATCTTGAATGTATTTCTAAGAAATACACAAGGCCTATGACGACAGTTCAGTGTTTAACTCTACCTTAACAATTGCATTTGTGACTAAGACACCAAAACTTCTGCAGTCGACTATTAGCGTAAATGATACTAATTACATTTTTCATACGACTTGAGCAAACGTATCGAACTAAAGGGTATAGAGAAACAACGCAAATATTTTTTTGCTCTTTTATAACGCACCGCACATATCACATGCCAGTAACACGTTACTCCGCTGCCAACAGGCCTTCCAAAACGTTTCAAGACCCGATATCTTTTCGAATGATGTATTAAACGAAAAAATCATGAAAAGCTTGAAAGCATTATAAGATTAAATACATTCCATGAAATAAACCTCCAGAATAGGGACCTTGCCCCAATTTTACTCGTATTCATGGACCTTGAATTTTCGCGCATGAGTCTCTATAACGGGACTGACCGTATTCTCAGTGTCACAAGCATTTAAGCTGATTAAGCCAGAGCTTTTCCAACCTTAGTTATATTTAACTGCGCCCTTTTGTTTGTATTTCTGCTAATTAGCACAACAAGCCCATTGTATATTAAACATTCTGACCATCGCGACAAAACCGTATTGTAACACGATAGGGTCATTCCATCTTTGGTGTGCCAAGTTTTGGTATTGCAATTGATTACCTGTTCTACTTCTCGCTTCAAATTTTGCATGTAGAAGGATATAGGAACTAAATTATTTAAAAAATTGACTGCTCTAGGCCAAGCAGATGCAGAGTACCAGGATTTGAATATCTGACACTAGGTGGAGTTTCTGATGACCTCCGAGTGCCCTCTCCCCTGATGTCCCACTTAGGTAGTTACATGGCTCAAATGCCTAGAACACCATTTCAACAGATTGGGAATTAAAATGTTACACTTAATATATTCTGGTATAATTCCTCCTTAATGAACGTTGTAATTTTTTTCATGTTTCGATGCAAATATCTACCCTCGGCGCAAGTCAAATAAGTTTAGATCAGTTCCAACATCGACAATATCTCAAAAACTATAAGAACAGGAAAACTTCGTTCTGTACATTTTATTTTACAGCACCTTCGGTTTTAGTAAAAGTAAAACATAACATGCAGTGCCGCATAACTTCAAAATAGGAACTCGTCATGAGATAAAAAGAAGACAGCTTAAATAAATAGCTAAAAACAATTACAACTGTCCTTCAAAAGCAACAGTTCCGTGGTACAGGGACCAGCAATGATTAACAGAACTAGAGCCCAAGTTGCTTAATCAGTACTTAGATCGATGTCTGGTGCCACACTAAGACTCAAAAGTGCTGTTTTGCAGGCTCTTTAGCAGTAAAAAATAATGGTACAGGTAAAAGAGCGCTTACATATATCAATCGAAAAGTGGAAGTTAGCTTAGTCTATTCTATAATCTCATCGTCTCTGGCGTTTTACCTTATACTGTACAATATTTACTCATGTCTACAGGTTAATGAACGGGTTCAAAGTTATGTCCTGAACTGAAGATGTTGAGGAAAAACACCCAGAAATTCTGGTGGAACAAATACACTTGGCTGGCAGTACAATCAACAACAGGCATATTTGGTATCAACGTGATACTTAAGTTTCAAACAGTTTATTACAGCTGTTGGATTTGATTATTGTTGCGATACAGCTTGAAATTTCGTTGATTCTCTGAGTGAAGAACCTGGTGATAGCTTGTAGTTCTGCCACTTCTTCTAAGTGGTTAATGAGCTTTAACTTTACGAAATATGCCAGGAAAAGGGCCATAAACACATCTTCATACAGTGGCCAGTAAAATGAATTTTATGGACCACATGGCTGCATAACCTTCATCTTGGCATCTTTTCTCACCTCACTCACTTCTTCCATGCCAATCCACCATTTAGAATTTCTAAGGCAAGCTGCAAAGTCCATTTTGTTTAACCTTCGTATAACCCGGCGTGTCGAGAATCTGAAACTTGTACTGAAGGTATCTTGCTCCTGTTTCCTTATCTTGTAAAATTTGTGATGACACTGCTGAAATCGCTTCTGCATTTTTATGTTTGTGGCTGTCAAAGGTTTACTTTCCACGTGATACAATCTTACACCATTGATATACTTATATTTCATAAAATTGGAGGTATTGTGAATTTGGTCAGCCAGTGGTAGCTGAATCTTTTCATTTTTTCACCAAGCCCTTCTCGTGACCCCAATTCCGTCACATGGACATTTTCCATGATTTGTTGCAAAGAAAAACGTTTCTCCTTTTACAACATCAATGAATGAAAATCCTTATTGAAAAAACAATGGCTCTGATTGAAAAGCGAAGTATCAAATAATGTTTAACATATACAAAAAATGTTTAAATATAACAGACAAAGCTTAGCAGTAACTAAACTTTACCTGATGTTCCTCAATGCAGCGATGTATTTATACTTTTACTTCGTCAGAATTTAAATTTTGTACTTTAAACTTCAAATATATAGAACCACAATACTTGTTTTCTTATAGTATTTGAGATATAGATGATATTAGAACAAACCACAACTTTTTTTACTAGCGCGGAAGGCAGATAGTTGCGTCGAAACATAAGAAAAATCACAATTTGCACCATGAAGGAATCACAGCAGATTGTTTTAAGTGTGGTGCTTCGTACGTGGAAACCTCATCTCTTGATATAGTGTTCTGGGCATTTTGAACCCTGTTTCTACCGTCAGGGGGAGCCTTAGGAGATGCAAAAAATGCATTCGGGCGTTGAAAAAAAAAACACCTAGTGACAGAAACTTTAAGCCCTGATAAATCCGCATCATCTTGGCCTAGAGCAGTCACTTTTTCAAAGGAACGGGTCTTAGTTTTTTTCCACATGCCAAATTTCAAGCAAAATCAGAACATAGGTGAACACACAATAAATTAAAGATCGAATGACCCGATAGCTACGCAGTTGCATACACAATAAAACAATGACACTGATGCCACATAAAGACATTCAAAAACACGTCGTGCCGACCAAGCCACTGACTTTTAAATGGAAGTAGTCGAAGCCGTGCAATCAAGCTTAAAATCAGTTCCACATACGTGTTACCGTTCCATGTGCATAAGTACCTGATGCAAACAAAAAAAATTGGTTAAGCTCAGTTTTTGCAGGCGCAACGTGTGGGAAATAGTTCATTGAATTACCCAGTACACTACGTTTCTCCATAGCCATACTTTCACAAAGCCTTCAACTCAAAAGCATCGAACAACGTTCTTTAAAATCATAACGAGAAATCAGATAACACTTTGGACTGCGTTTCAAGTCCGCGTGAAATCTGGACAACCACAATAAGAATGCCAGTTCGCGTTTAACGCAAAAAAATAGTTTTATTTTTGCTGCAGACAAGCTTTGCAATCTTTTTCTTGTTAATATTCTTGGTAGAGCAACCAATGATTTGGCTGAAGGTTGACGTATAGCACAGGAGCTTCCTTTCCATGTAGTGACGGCGAGCTATAGAATAAAATTCTGGGCACCCTAACGCGTAAGAAACTAATTTAGCTTTCGGTTTTGGTAGCGTTGTCGGAGTGGCCACAGGAGTCAATGACTTCTGTAGTCTGGTGAAACTTGATGTCTTGTAATGACCGATTTTTCTATTTCAATTTAGGTCAAAGGTTTCCACCAACAGAACAATTTTATGACGAGCTTTGCAATTTCAGGTCGCAGCATGTCTTTCCGACACAGAGGTCATCGTTTAAACCACCGGATACTTTAAACAACCGAGTTCAAGGTTACGCAGAAAAAGTGCAACACTTAACAGCTTTTTGCCAGCTACTCTACAGTACAAAAATCAATCGCTATTCAACAGACCCGCGCACACAACGGTGTCGAACCTGAACAAAAACGATTCGCAAACAGGCAAACACTCGTGAATGAGATGAGACAAGTTCGCCAGCGACGTAAGAAGCTCCTTGCCACGACCAGTCTCCTCTGGTGAGCAAAGGACCTCTGGAAAGAAATTAAAGATTATCAAATTCTTAACTGTAACAGTTTGCTTGCTGGTCGGGAGGCAACCGGCAACTAAGTACTGACGCAAACTCCGTTCAGGTGACAACAAATTATTTCGAAAAACTAAGTGCTCGTGGAAAACCGATGAAGTTTTTTTCTGGGTAAGCACAGAAAAGACCATCATTTTTTTAAAAATTGTGTTTCGCGTCAACCAATCAACGATTTGCATTCCACTTTCACATTTTTGCGAAGATGCTTTACAGCATTCGCACATTCAGTTGTGCAGAATACAACAGTACCTCTCTATCAGCACACCCTGAACTACACTGATAAAATTTTATGGATGTTTTCATGATCAAAAACGATGCGAAATTTTTACAACTCGAATAAACCAGTTACTGAACTCACAAATTTTTAAACCTGATGTTGCAACAAATGATTCCTGATCAAATGGCCGCCAGCCAGACGCTCGGTCTCATGAGATTGACAAGAAGTCAGAAAAAGGGGGTCACAGTCATTCTACATTTGTGCTGAAAAACACTGACAGCCACCCTTTATTTTTGCCTGCTTTATCCAGTCGGTTCTACGATAACTTTAACTTGTCCGAGACCCAATGAAGCAGCAACAAATTTTTCAAAAGGTGCATGCCGATGAATTTCTTCAAAATAAATGACGCACATTAATTCTGCGATGCAAAAAATTGGCAAAAAAAGAAAAGCTATTGCGCTTTCCAGCAATGAAACCCAACCAGAAGAACTTCAAGCCTTGCACAGACGTAAGTTCTCGTTTTGATTCGAGTTTTGAAAAAGTGCCCAAAGACTGGCAAACTCGGTCAATCAAGCCAATACACAGCAAGAAAAAACGAAGGGCCTGGGACCCAGGGCACAGTAACGAAATCCCAGTTAGTCTATCTCAAAAGTGTATGTTAATCCCTTGGGTGAAATGCCCAGTGAGATAGCCGAACCACAGCTTGATACCCAAGGAGGCTTTCGGGTTGCTCGTGTTAAAACCTGTACTCTTGATTGTTTTTGGGAAATGACAGGGATACCCAAATATGTCCACATTTCTTTTGTCAACTTCAAAAAGCTTGTGACCAACAGATGGGGACTATCGGAAAAAAGTTTGAGGTATCACGAAAGCACAGCTTTGATGGCCACCTGTTATAGGCCTGTTACAGCGTCTCATTGTATGGTAACATTTCAGTATTTGGCGTTCACGCGAACAGCCCAAGTCTACACCATTCGCCAAGGATACACCAGGGTTGCGGAGTCGGAGATAAAATGTCCGACTCAAACTCTGATTCCGACCTTTCCAAAATTTCCGACTCCGACTTCTTAGCATAACTTGAGTGAAGTTCGGCTGTCAACAATTTTGTAGCAAGCAGCAATCAATGGAAATCGTGGTAAACAGCAAGAATTCTCAGTTTCATAAAAATTTCAAAACAAACTGTTCCATTTCAACAGGCACTAGTTAGGATTCGCAACTTAGGAGTGCAATGTACAAAATGATTCAATTGGACTGCCGGAGTCAGAGTCAGATGAAAAAATCCGACTCCGACTCCTATTGGTGTTGGGAATCCGACTCCGACACCCTGAGATAGACACAGACAAGATGTGCGCAGTGTCACCAAAGTGCTTTATGATCCATATGGACATTATTTGAACAGTCGCAGACGCGCCAAGATACTTCTAATCGCAGAGCAAAATGAAGTGTCGAACAGTTACATCATGGACATAGCTTTGCTGCATCTGGTTTGCAGCCAGCTGAAGTGACTCAGGCTATTAAGAACAAGGGGATGTTTTGACATGTCGAAGAGCTGCTGACCCAGCAACCTTCACGTGAAGTCCGGGTGTAAAAAATGAGGCGCCTCATAGGAAATCAGCGTTATTTTTCTACACCAGGCGCAATATTCATTACCTTCAGAAAGATGATGATGCAGCCAAAACGACAGACGCACAGAGAGAGTTGTATCGGCGCTTATAGCGAGGAAGTGCTTAAGAAACGATGAACTCAGTAGAGTGTAAGCTGGCGCGTCCAAATCCAGGTTTCCAATATTGTCGAGAATCTGATATGCAACAATATACTCCGCTAACAACACTGCACACAAACGATATTGAATGTGCCTGTATGCAAACGATATTTAACAGATGGCTCTGATTGAAAAGTTCAAAGCCGACGATGTTCACAACAAAACATTTCATCTGACAATTTCTGATGTGAAAACTGCACGAAAATTCAGGCCGAGAAGGTTTTCCCCGCGCAACGATAACTGCTGCCGAGGTTTAGGCATGTAACACTTTGCAGCTCGACAACGCGTAATCAAGGTCCTCTCAAACTCTATATGAAACAGTAGATGAATGCCAGAAGAAAAACAAGTAATTTTAAATAAAATGAGGAATGAAACATGTCGGAGAACATCACACAGTTACAAAAAAATCTAGAAAAAATTGCTTCTGAACGAGCTCCGCAACAAGCGCGACGGTTCGCATAGCAACGGCCGAACGCAAACGAGTTCGGATGAGTATCTACCATGAGTTGTAGAAATGTTTTACAGTACTAAGTTAAACTTTGCACACAAGTTCAAAGTACGCACCAATTGCAGCTTCAGGTGTGTAAAATGGATCTGAACCTTACGACCAGTATTCCTCTGATAAAATTTTACACTAAGCAATTTTTTGAATTGCGTATGCAATTGCGCTTCACCATGCACACGCAATCCAGTGAAGCTTTACGGTGAAAGGCTGTGCGATGTGTGTACGATATTTCATTTGGAATGTTGGAAGTGCGGGAGAATGAGATAACACTGTGCAAATTGTCTGGTTGTACTGCGCATTTGCGAACCTTTCAGGGAACAGTGATTGCAACTTCAAAAATTGCTCCTAGAAGATAAATTTCCGCATTATAACTTCATAACTGACATTTAAGAATTTATGTACCGGATACGTCTATGGACGAAGTGGCCGCCGACTCGCGACCATGACGTCAATCAGGATGACGGTATGATTGATCACCTTAAACAGAGTTATAGACTTACATTTTGAAAAATGCGCAATCGCAGAAAACCTGATTTCTACTTCTCGAAGAAGCTTAGCCACACGTGGCACAAGAGATGTAATACTTTTGGTAAACGATTTTTAAAATAAGTGTTAGGCAACAGCAGCAACCTGCATATCAAACACATTTAGTTTGTAGCAGATGTCGTAAGCCTCAAGCAAAGAATCATCCAAAGCAGTAAGTAAGAAATCCCGTTCCAACCTCTTTCAAAGATCTTATTTGGTGAATCGGAGCTTTTTGATGAAACAAACCCATCACGCGTTGATGCCCAACAGTCGTGACGGTCCGCGGAACAGGTTTTTTTATAACATGAGTATTTTTCTTGAAAGACGACATCTGCAAACAACAATATTGAACCATCACCAGGTACAGAGTATAAGATTAGCGATTTTTTACTGTTAGGGTAAAACGTTTTAGTACCGCCTAAAAATATGTGGCAAGTAAAAGCACAACCTAATCTTTTCACAGTAATGCCCATTTCTGTAAAATAATTTTTCCCGTTTCTTAGCTGAACAAGTCACAAACCATAGGAAACGTACTGGTTTGCAATGCATTTTAAGATCCTACAAAAATCTGCTGAAGTGCTTGCCTTTATCTTAAACAAAAAATTAGTGCCAGACATGGTTTTTAATTACGTTTTTTCCTACCTTTAATTAACACATCTTTAAACATCAAACATTTCGATTCTCAACTAAAAATCATTACGTCAGCACAGGTGAAAGACAAAGCTGTAGATGGCATCACCTTTGTCAAGAGCAAAAATTGACTTCTTTGGTCCACATATCTGACTTTTTAGTACATATACATATATGTATAGAACGAGCTCGTCAAAAATCTGTTGCATACTTAAGCCATGGAAGCGCATGGTTGAGCGCTTATCGCTCTGGACCTTGGACCTCTTGGCGCAGTACGACTGCAACAGCTGCGGAATCATAGGTCTAACCTAATTTACTTTTTCATTTTTAATACAAAAGGTTTTTAGGTTTAGTGGAAAACAGACCTTCCATATGAAGAAAGTGACGTCAAAGAGGCATATTATAGGCGATACGCTCTTGTACATCCAAATCATTTTCGGGAAGTTGAATTACAGGACAATACACTTGATTTTAGCACTTACCGAATGCCGTTTACAAGCGCCAAATAGAAGTGTTTTATAACAGAGCTCTGTTAATTAACCATTTTCTACTGAGTTTCTGGCCTGCCAACATACAAAGCGTATTGTAGGCAAGAAGCACAATCTCCAATTGACATGCAAATGCTTTGTTTCTCAACAAAATTCCTCTGATATTTTTATCCAGAAGTAAAACACTTCAAACAAATTTAGACATGTTTTTTGGATGTAGTTAGAGACCACTTGGGGCAGAAAGTTATGACAAGTGTAGGAAATTGACGTGTAGATCTACTGAATGATATATGGAGATTTAAAATAAAACGGCTTGTCTGTTACCCTTAGCCACCAAATGTAAGCCATTGGGAATAGTTGAGACCACAGAAATTTGAGACTTTGCTGTCCAAAAAGGTGTAAGGAGTGAGACTAACGTCATTTGCAAGGAACGAAGAGATCAAAGACATCGCGTTCTGTACAGGAAGGAACAGCGGGTGCTACAAAATAGAATTGCCTGCTGTATCTTAACGTGGATGTTTACAGTTTACACGATTCGGACCGCCATTTTATATTAGCTTATAATTTCCACGCAACTGCTATTGGACGTAGCAACAATATAAGTTAATTTGTGCTGTTGGGCAAAGCTTATATAAAAACAGGATGATCTTATTAGTTTTATTGCTAGCAAAGCATGCAGCATCTCTGAAAGCAATGTAGTCCAACTACAGGCCCGCGGGTCGCATGTGTTCCGCGGACAGCTTTTTTAAGGCCCACGAACTTTCTCAGTATTGATTTAATGTGTGCATGTTACAGTAGATAGTATTAATTAGAACAAATATAACATTTTATTACAAATGTACAATATTAACGGCGTTACGCTAAAGAGCTTCGGGAAATTAGTCAAAGATATATTTCCAAACTTAAAGGTTTCGCAACGAAAGTGCACTCGATATTCGGAAACGCGTACGAAGAGTACATTTTCTACGATGAAGCAAATCAAATCTACAGTGAAAATAGAAACTGATTGGTAGACGAAACACTTGACGATAGTATCCGACTTGCTACGCTACCGTTAACACTGGTATTCATGAAGTAACGATATCGCCAAGAGAAGCCTCGACCACAGGTATCCCATTGAAAGAATTAAATTGCTATTGCGTAAAAATTTTAATGACGCATTCACTTATGTTCCCTGTTTTTAGTTTCAAATCTTGTCAATCTGTTGTTTTGTTTGCAAGTGACCCGCAAGTTATCAAATTTTTGTTAAAATTGCGCGAAGGTCAAAAGTAGCTGCTAGACCACGTTGTCCTAAAGTATAAGATGTATCCCTTATCAAGTGCAATATTTTGGCAAAGCATAAAACGGATGTGCATTTTGTTATCGCTGTATTACTCGAAAGTATGCACAAAGCCTCTTTAATGGTGGTTAAATGAAAATGACTTGGTGTTTTTTTAAGCGTAAATGTTTTGCTTACTTGTTATTAATTTGAAATAGTCTTAGATCTGATATTCGTCAAACTGCCTCGGTGCGTTCTACAAAAAATATTGCTGTATTTGAACTGTCACGCATGGAATAGGGCGAGTTAAGCTTTAAGCTTGTCTCACATCTACAGTGTGGGTCATTCCTCGTATTCCAACAATACCAATCGTTTGCCTAAAATGTGCCTAGTTCTCCGCGAGAGCAAAATCTGTTTGAATCGTTGACGTATAAATGCCACATTTATAACGTGCGCAGAAACAAAGAGTTGTTCAGAGCGACAATTTTTGCGAATGTTTCAACAGAACTTTTTAAAAGTTGTTTTATTCACGTATATTTGTGCTTAACAGATGCCATTCGTTAAACAAAATTTTCGAATACCAAGGTTTCTCAACAATGACTCTTTTCAGCACAGTGAGGTAAGGCCACATGGTCCGCGGTCTGGATTTCCAAATTCGGATTTCTGTTGTTTCTTCTATGGAACAGGGCGCAGTTCAGCACAAAGGTTTTTATTATTGACATATTGACACAATGCGTTATATTTGAAAGTTAGTTAATTTCTTCAGAGACTAATTGCCTGATGAAAGACATACGCTGCGTTTTCTACAACGGCAGGTCAGAAACTGACTGATAAAATTATAGGGTGGTGCTACGGCACACGAAGATTGATGTGACGTTGGTCAAGTGTTTAATTAGGTTCTCAAAAATCCAAGTTAATTGTCCTGTAACTCTCTTGAAGACCTATAGATGCTTTTGGGTGTGCCCATGTCTCTTTGGTGAAGTCACCGAATTTCGACGTCACTTCCTTTATATGGTGAGAGTGTTCCACACCCCAGAACCGAATTTTTAAGCACTTGATACAAAATTGGACAAAATCCACAGTTACGAGACCATAAAAAAGTTAACCTCAGGCTGAACTTCTTACCGTATTGGTATAAAGAGTACAAACAATAAATCAACCTTTTTTTTTCTACGCTAATATGACCACTTTTTCACATTGGATGAAAAGAAAACCAGCAGATTCGACGTAACGACACAGCTGGTAACCACAGTTTAATTGAATCGGTTTCATAACACAGCACACATGAAAGCTTACGGGCCAAAGTGATGTTCCAACTACAGATTCGCTCGCCATGCACAAGCCGAACTTTTGCTGAACATTCAGTAGATTCTCTCTCCAAGTTTTGTCAACTTTTTTGAAGTACGAGCGATATCCACCCACGAACACTATTGTCGACGGTTGATGCAACCTGCACATGGATGCAATATAAGTTTTTGTAAATAACAACAAATTCGTAAAAAACGTAACTATCCATGCGTTTGCTACGTCGTGGAGAACAGACTTCAAGCCATGAACAGTGCGTGTGCCGGAAAACATGCCAGGTTGAAAAAATTGCATCAATTAAGCTTGCTGCTTCATCCTTGAAGGTTGCAAGACTGCCATTCGCACTAGGAAAACCAGTATTTCAACTAGTCTCTTTCTGGAAGACTTGTGCTTTGGGCAGTCAAGGATAAAAGACAAACAACCCAATTCGACCAAAAACTATTTTTCACATAGCTAGAGTATGGAAATGTAAACTTCGTTCATCTGAAGAAACAACGAAACAGCCAATGATTTAAATGAAATCATATCGGAGGTTTCGAACAAAGAATCTTTACCTAGCCAGCGAAAGCTAACGGAATGAAGTGCAAAGCGTCGTTCCACAAAAAGCACGGGCGCCTCGTACACACAGTCAAAAAATGAAGTAAAAATAGCACTAGCAGCGTAAGAAATTAGCAGCGGGCCGCTGTATCTTGTGTCACTGTCAAACATTAAGAATGAGTAGTGATGTGGATCTTGCATCAGCATTTAGTGAGGTGCGTTTTCCTGGAGCAACATGAATTAATTTGTTTTAATAAGTTTTTTTTTTTAATTTCAATCTGAGTTTTTTTCGCTTAGACATTTCGGTCATTGTCCCATAATAGTATTAAAACTTGCCGTACCAGTGTTCACTAGTTTATATTTTCGGACATTATGACCGAATTGACATTAATTTTTTCCAGCCGTTTCAAAAAATTCGGTCTATGACCAAAAAAAACTACAGGCTTCAATTACAAACCGCGTCAAAGTACGCGTGGGTAGCAGTCCTTGCTAGTCTAAGATCAACGAGCAGATGACCTTTAACAACATGAACAAAGGTTTAAGAAGAGGGACCAAATATGCAAAGCAAACTCGGTGGCATTGTGTAGGTAAAGCCTTACGTTGAGGTCTCCCTCTCACTCAAGCGCATGCTGATTGCCGTGCTAAGCAAAAAAACAATAGCGCTCCAGTGCAAAGCATATTAGGATGTGGGAAGTTGAGATAAGCAAATTTGCGTTTCAAAGAGAGCAAAATCATTTCTATTTTATCACGCAGATTGATGATGAGCAGTTAGTACAATATATCGCTCTACATTTACCAGTAATTCATCACTTTTAACACACGCTTAGTCACAGTTTTTCAAAAATAACGAATCCAAAATTACCACGGACAATTCGTAAATCCAATACAACACACTAACCAAAGCTGCTAGTTACGCAGTCCGAACTTGAACACACGTATAGCAACGCATACACACACGAGATTTGCTTATTCAAAAACTACAAAAATTAACAACACGTTCGTAAATATATGCGCTCCAAGAGTAAAATTATTATAAAACGGACTGCTGTTGATCACTATTAAGAGTGTATTGCTCAATGTGGGAAAATTTCTACTAAATTGATATCGCGAAAAACACGATCTACATAAGAAATATGTGCAACAAACCGAATCAGAAACCGCACAGACTACGTTGCTTTTAATGACGAAATTGCTAATGACTTCACAGTTTGTTAGAACATACCTGTAGACAGAAAAAAGACCGCTTAGATATGGCTGACTCCCGATTTTTTTCTGCAGCTGTAGTAACTTGGAAATCCTGTAGTGTGTTGCTAGCAATGCAAAAATGAAGTTAGTTTTCTTCCAGAGATATATTTCAAGGAAGATAAAAATCAGTTTACCTCAGTCTTTGGGTCGTACGTCAACTTTAACACACTCCCCGCTACACAAAAGTTTGCTATCATCAGATGCAATCAGGAAACAAAACGTCTCTGGGAGGGGACTGCTTCAAGAAAAACTGCGTTGCATAGCTACCTTATTAAAACTACGCCGATGTTGCAACCACTTATCTGGGACTATTTGTCGTTGCATCGAGTGTGCGTGACCATGATAATGTTTTACGTTCTGTCTTAGCTGTTGCGGTTTAATGGTTTCAGGCAGTGTTCGGTAAGTTTTCGTTCTTATTGTTTGCCCAGTCCTATTCATTGATGCATTTTTGTACGGGGATACCTGACAGTCGTTTCTACCCAGATCATTTTTTTTAATTAGATTATATAACGGTAGCGGTTAGTGACTGGTATTTTCACGGAGACCTTACAGTTATTTAGAAAACAGTTGTTAGCGTAGTCAGACTCTGTCATTTGGTTAGCCCAGCGCTACACCTGATTCTACAGAAGTTCAGAATTATATTGGAGCAACGATGCCAAACTTAAAAAGCAGTTAGAAATCTTGCTGTGCAGCATTTGTCTCTTAGGTAGAACATGCAAAGTGCTCCAGAGCCATAGACATTTGATATTTTCGCAACATCACTTAAATTCGTTGCACATGTTTCGTGACCAGACTGATTCTTAGAAATACACTGGAACGCCCAACATCAAATTGATTGAGTCGTATTTGTGTGAAGCGCACCCTGGTGATCATTCACGAAACTCTTCAGCGTTTAACTTTAAGCCAAAGCAACCTTTTAGATTCGACTCTGAAGAACTGAAAATCTAAAAACCAGTAACCACAGAAACGTATTATTCGGGTAGCTGATTACACTCGCCTGCAAAACGTTTTCACTTTTCATGAAACCATTTTTCCGCAGCGCACACATTACCTGACCCCAATCAAAAAAGTAGTTAGAACCAATTTAAAAGACTAAGTTACACACGAGTAGCTGATGCTGCAAGCGATTCACGGACGGACGGGCGGAAAGGTGTAACGACTGTAAAGGGATGTTTCACGAGCGAGCTTGCAAGTATATCTCGTAGCTAAAAAAACTATATCTGGTTAAATTTAACAGGTCATTGGCATGCGTTTGTTAATATTAGAACTTCGCTAAACGACGTAAAACTCATGCAGTTTGGGTGGCCTCTCATTAAACTTTCACACTTGAGATTACCACTAATACATTTTCACACGTATTCAGGCATGTTTTGTTTGTTTTGAATAGTAAAAACGTACTCGTAGAAAATAAGCTTCACATAAAACATGTTGTAAAAGCAATAGACATGTCGATGTCTTGACTGCTGTGCAACATCTCAGTTTCACTCAACTGTTTTGACTCAGTTTAGATGCAATTTGAAATATGATTAACGTCACACACTTCGTCTTCCTGAGCTACAACGTCCAGTTTAGATGAAACAGTAACACAACGCACAAAGCAGAAAAAGGCGGTTGTGATGGGCCTGGAGAAAGCACACCCGACATCTAATAGGTCTGACAGGGCGCGTGCACCACTTGCTGGGTTCCAGTTAGGGAGTTTGGCGCGATATGGTAAAAAATGTATAGAAAATTCTAATTTGAATAAAATGTTTCGTTTGCAACACGCTCACATAAGGCTTAGAATAAACAGCGCTTTAAATTTCCAACAAGCAAGAAAGAAAAGGCTCAAATGTGGTCTGCAACACCTACCGTCACATTTTCTTGTCAATAAAAAGAGTAAATGACACACTGTAGGACAAAGGGCTTCATTGTAAATGAGTTGAAATAAAAAACCATATAAGCAATGGATTCGGGTTTTTGTTGGGATCAACTCAAATATGGCAATGATCCATTTCAAAAACAAGATCTTGACCTGCACAACATGCACAAGCAACATTATTTAGACAAGAAGTGATGATTTGCTGCATTGCACTCTACAGCCAAAGTGCAATCAAACAATTTTGATAACGTTTTGTGTACGCACTTTTGATTTTTGAAAACACATGCATTTGAATAGGATTTCAGGACTGACGAGGCGTAGTGTTACGTGAAATCGATTTAATATTTTTTAAAAATATGCTGATGGATTCAACTAAATCGCCATTGTGGAGACAGGTTATTTGAAAATACTGCAATCGTATTAATGTGCCAAATCAAACTCGGCATAGTCGCCACAAGTGAATGTGACACAAATGAAGATATACATAAAACTCTACTTCCGTTTTTTCAGAAAATGAAGGAAACACCCTTGATGTTGAGAAATTAATTTTCAATTTTTACGCCTTTGCAGCCCATTTCATGCACTGGACATTGTTTTCAGCTGATTTAGTATCATCTTTTGTTATTGTTGGTTTTCAAAGGGAAAACTGTGGGATGCTCGTTTCCGCATGTAATTGGTTTTGCGCCTCCTTTCCTTGATTGCATTCTTGTGTTTCCTTCGTTGACCACTTGCTTTTTCGAACCAGTCGTTCGTTGTCGTTTACTCTGTTCGTTGTATCGATTGTTTGTGGTGCTTACCTCATTTTTATTCTTTCAGCCTGGGTTTTTAACTTGATTAAAGCACACTTAATTTTGTCTTCAATAAAACTTTGATTGCAACAATTCATTGAACCGAAATAATACACGGTAGCATTCTAATAATCTTTAATGTTTCGCTAAAAATGGAGTCCAAGTTAATCAGGTTCCAGCGATTGGACGTCGACTTCATGCTTGGGATGCTGGAAAAAATTTCAAGTTCTGGCTTAAGCCGTGAATCGAACTATTTCTCAAAACACTGCAAGAACAGCGCCAAGCTGCAACAGCATCATCTTCATCTTTCGGAACGACAAGCCTTCCAAAACTGAGACTGCTGCTGACCTCCTTATCCCCTGCAACTTATGAATATGGTGAAGACGCTCAGTCATATGAAGAAGCTGTTGAGATTCTTAAAAAGACTCACAAAAAGCAGAAGAATCCTTTATTCGTTCGACATTGCTAGCTACCAGAGGGTAACATTACGATCACTCTCTAGCAGAGTCCGTTCAAGTATAAAAAGTTCTGAGAAAGGTTTCCGAACTCACAGATGTCACAGCAGCTAAAAATAGTAATCTGATGAGGGCCGGATTTATAACTGGCATAACGTCCAGCGCCATACAACAGCCATTGCAGACCATTTGGAATTGGGTCGACGAACCGTTATTGATCTTGCAGATTCTCTGAACATCGCGCAAAAACAGCCAGCCTCCTATTCTTGATGCAAAGTGCCAGCTACCATTTCAACAATCCACGACAACAAAGGTGATGATAATTCTTCAAAAAGCGAGTCTCCTACTGTTGCTACAACTATACAAAAAGCAGAATAGTCGAAAGAGGAACAACTATATTTCTTGTGTAGGGTTCTGTGGAATCACACCCTTCCGAACTGCGCTGCCCGGGTACCCTTTCGAATTGCCCTGCATTTGCAAGGCACGCGGAATCAGGGGACATTACTCGCTAGTCTACCACAAAAAGCAAGGGTTCTCGTCGCTATTTGTCAGGTGAACTTGCATCAGCCTCAGCTTCCGCCGCTTTCTTGGCTATAGCCGTAACAAACTCTGGGGAGTCTTGTCTCAGCTACTTCGATCGCCTATTGCTATGGTCAGGAGACTCAAGCTCTTCTTGACTGTGGTGCTTCACGTATTTTTATCGATGCTTCGCGAGAAGTTTAGGCCTTAACATGGCCGAAACCTGTGAAAGAATATAGCAATGGCCTCAATATCATCCCATCAGTCACTGCAAGGCACCATAACTATTGATATTAACGCCATTGGACGAACTTACAAAAACGTGACTTTTGGCGCCTTACGGTTTCTTTGTTCAGAAGTTATTCAGGGACAAGAATTCATGAAACTCTATGTTCTGAAGTTAACTTTAAAACTGGTGGCGTTGTACGCCCTTCAAACATTCCTTCCTGGTACTTAGCTGTTGCTTAAGCAAACCTTCCGCGACTTTCAACTTTTTTAATTCTGACTGCTACCCTATTGCTATACCGACTCGAAGGCACAACGCCGATGACACTAAGTTTATCGAAAAGGAAGTCCACAGGATTACTTAAAGCAGGCGTTACTGAAGAAACCAGTGCTCCTTGGCGAGCTCAAGTTTTAATGCCGGCACGCGATGGTCGGCACAAACCTAGAGTTGTAATTAGTTATTCTCAGACAATAAATCAGCTTACTCAGCTTGATGCACACCCCTTGCCGCGGATTGAAGACCAAGGGGCGGAACTGTCAAAATGTAAATATTTTAGCACTTTAGATTTAAAATCTGCCTATTATCGCATGGCCATTCCTCCTGTAGATAAGAAGTACACTGGATTTGAAGCTCTGGGAAAACTATATCAGTTTACGCGCGTGCAATTAGGAGTAACAAATGGAGTGCCGGCATTCCAAAGGATGATTGACATCGACATTCAAAAGCAGACTTCGTCGTACATATGCTTACCTGGACAATAATACCGTGGGTTGCGCTACTGTGGAATAGCACATTAAAAACCTCGCTGCATTCCTTAAAGCAGGGGTCACCAACCTTTTTGAAACTGAGGGCTACTTCTTGGATACCGACTAATGCGAAGGGCTACGAGTTTGATACACAATTCTGAAATAAAAAATTTGCTCAAATTATCTTTATGTTACTATTAATAAAATTAATGATATTGATCAGTGTGAAGGCACTTTTCATGTTGCTGCTGTTTTAAGAACAGGATCGCGGGCAACCCAACTGGTCCGTTTGGGCTACCTGGTGCCTGCGGGCACCATGCTGGTGACCCTTGCCTTAAAACCTCGCAAGAAAATCTTACAATCAACCAAAGAAAGAAAAAGGCTGTTAAAAAAGTAACTGAACTTGATCTGTTGGGGCACAGACTCTCTTTTGGGTCTATCCAGCCAGACTCGAACCGCCTGAATCGATTGATTGAACTAAAACCTCCATCTAATCCGCGCGAGCTTAAACGAACGATAGGTATTTTTCAGGCTTGTCCATGGAAATAGGATTCCTTTGGGAATCCAATGGGAAACGTCCCATGGGATGGGATAGCACACATTTGTATTTCCCATGAGACTCAGAAATAGAATGAGAGTGTCAGAATGTTACTGAATTGCCATACTTCTGAATTTTAAAGTCAATAAATTTCGTCGTTTTGCACGTCTCTTTGTACATGTAGTCCTATTTAGTAGATACTGAACCTAAACTTTCATAAATTTAATAATTTTAATTGAATTGTATTCCATATTAATATTATAATAATGTAATGGGAATCCCATGGGATGGGACAGGCACAAATTGCTATGGGATGGGAATCGGACAGATAAATATGTCCCATGGACAACTCTGGTATTTTTGCATACTACGCGAGATGGTTGCCAAAGTGTTCAGATCGCATCTATGCCCTGTCTAAAACTACCTCGTCTCTTTCGACCGGCAAAGAAATTGACGCATGCGAAGATCTGAAGAAGGGTCCACTCCGAGCTTGTTTAGTAACCATCGATTTACAACCAAGAGCTCCGCGTGGAATGCGATGCGTCAAAAGTTGCAGTTGCTGCAACTTGAGAAAAAAACGGTAGGCCGGTTGCTTTTATGTCACGAACGCTTTCGCCTACCGTGCAGAAATAACCCACAGTTGAACGAGAAGCTACTGCGATTATTAAAAGCTATGCGCAAGTCAAGTCATGTTTGCACTGGAAGTACTCAGCAGTGAAACACATAGCACAAGTTGGGCGAAAGACGGCTAATGCAGTCACTTAATCAAGCCCAGGCTTTATTCAATGACTGTCAAGTTTCGATATTACAGGTGAAGCACAAAACATGAGTTCAAAACGAAACAAAACAAAACAAAAAAAACAAAAGTACGCTCAGTTTAAGGTCAACTTTCAAAAACATCTTACAACTCACGTACTGTGTATATCACACATAGGAGCCAATACCCAGCAAGCAGTCGCGAATTTACTTGATATGAAAACATACGTAATGGTAACCTTTTAATATTATTACAAATACAACCCCATGCAGCAGGTCCTTCATACTGCAGCATAATCAGTTCTAACACGTTTATGATGAAAATTTCCTTAAACTTGTTGTCTTGTGCCATGATCATGTATGTTGTACAGTTTTGAAAGGAAGTTATTAAATAAGAACAGGATATCGGCATTATACTTATACATAAACTTTTCCAAATTAAGTTGGTACAAATCAGAAACTTTGAGAATGTTAAGTAATTGAAAAATATTGTTTGTACTGGATGTTCTACTGCTAAAAGTCATTTATTTTAAAATGCGACTTTTTAGCACTTGTACTGGTCGGATAACAGTTTTATACGCTCGTCCCCAATCAATTATGCACTATTGCAAATGTGAATCGAAGAGACTGAAATAGTTCAAACGCAAAAATTTCATATCAGCAGAATGTCTAATTTCACGCACTACGCCACAGGCTTGAGAAAGTTTCCCACAGAGACTACTAATTTGCGGTTTCCACGAAAGTTTATTATCAATTATAACATCAAGATACTTAATACTGTCAGTTTGCTGTATTCTTACACCCTTCATAGAAATTTCAAAATTACAATTTTGAGAACGTGTTGCAGTTAATATCATGTAAACTGTTTTATTTTAGTTCATTGATTATATCAATAACTGTTAGACCTCATCCACGTATCGTCTTTATCAAGCTCATTTTGAACATTAAGTTGTAACGTTTTAATATCTTTGTGAGATAAATGCAAACTAGTGTCATCTGCAAAATGTGTAGTTTGAAAACTAGAAGCACCAGGAAGATCATTCACATAAAATAAAAATAATAAAGAACCCATCACTGAACCTTGAGGGACACCACACTCAATTGTCTGAAAATTTGATGAATAATTATTTACTTTGGTACAGTGGTACACTGCTGACGATTAGTTAAGTAACATTTAAAAAAAGTTTTGCTTACCTCTAATACCATAGTACATCAATTTATGTAGCAATATTTTGTGGTCAACAGTATCAAACACTTTGCTCAGATCAAGAAAAACAGCACATGTGCTTTTACCCTTACCCATGTTTTCCAAAAAACTTTCATAAATAGCAGACAGCTAATTCAGTTGATGCATTGTTTCTAAATCCATATTGAAAATTTGTAAGAAGTTTATTTTTAAGAAAAATGCTTACTCTGGCACAAACAATTTTTTCAAAAATTTTGGATACTGTTTGTAAAATAGATATTGGTCTATAATGACTGGGTATGGAAGGAGAGGAACACTTTGGAACTGGAACAATTTGTGAAATTTGCAAACAATCAGGATATTCTCCACATTCCATACTCTAATTAAACAACTTCGCAAGTATTGGGGCAATAGTGCCTTTGGCCAGCTTAGGAATTTAATTGATATGCCATCAATTCCACTATATCAGTGGTTTTTAACCTGAGGTAAATTTACCCCTGGGGGTAAATTTTATCTTCTAAGGGGTAAATTTACTGAAACATAAATTGCAACAAATGTACATTTATACAAATCATTCTAAACTGTAGGAGTTTGTTACTTTTCTATTTTCAATAGACGAGCACCACTGAATGCATTGGGGGTAAAGCTGGTAATCTTGTTTGATAAAAGGGTATAACATGTAAAAGAGGTTAAGAACCACTGCACTAGAATAAGTGTTTTTGTGATTCTGCACAAGTGCCATCTAGGACAAAAGATTGGGAAATGGATTTCATAAATTTAGTGAAAGATGTAATGGTAGGACGAATCCCATTCCCCATGGATACTCCAATGGAAGAAAAATACCCATTAAGTGTATTGCTTATACTTATTGGACAACTTGTCCGTGTCCCATCATTTAACTTCGAACTATTAATTTCAGAAGACTGTTTTTGATGCAGTTCAGAAAGCAATTCATTAACAGTTTTCCATGTGTTCTTTGAATAGCTTCTGTATCATTGAAACAGCCTAAATAATACTGTTACTTGGCTATTTTTTGGAGTCCTGAAGTTTACTAGCATATATTTTGTATTGTGCAATCAGTTTAGCAAGTAGGCTCATTTCTTGCATGGCGGGAGGTCCACTGAAAGGTACAAAAATCAAGAATAATAATATCTTCTTATGGAAGTGGTCCCAGACGCACTTTCACGGGCCTCCCGAGTGGCAGCTGCTATTTCGGGAGGTGATTCTTAAAGTCGGTTCACGTCCTTCTCGGTCACAGCGGCATAAGACGCTTAAGCCAGCTATATCCATCCCGCGGCCCGCATGTGGCCCAGTCGAAGTTTTGTGCGGCCCAGTTTGGGTTTTCGCTGTAGTAAAAAGTATTCTACATACTGACAACCTGTCCTCATTTCGATAATCTTGAATTTGACAGTTTTGATGCAAGTTATCTTCAGTGTATTTCATCGCGTCTGTTACCATTGCAGTTAGAATTCTAACGCTTTCAGTACACCAGCTAAGCTAAACTTAGATTGCTAAGATCAAAGTAAGTCATTCAGTGTGCGACCCTCATTAATATGTTATTCAATGTGCGGCCGCAGTTAAGGTCATAATTTTTGGCTCAGTAAGTCATTTGGGTTGGACATAGCTGGCTAAGATGCAAGTAAGCCATTGAACGTGCAGCCCTCAATAATATATCATTGAATGCGCAGCCCTGGTTAAGATAGTAACATAATTTGTGGTTCAGTGAGCCGTTTGGGTTGGACATAGTTGACTTAGACTCATGGCTTCAAGAAAGATTGTGAATAACCACTGCAAACAGGTTTTAATAACACCACATGCAAGCAAAAGAAATAGAAACGGGTGTGTGCACTGATCAGGTAACAAACTTTAACAAAGTTGGTTTAAAACATCTGCAAAAGACGCACAAGCACAAAAAGCAAAAATGTTTCAATGACTGCATCTACACCAGTGGTTCCCAAACTTGTTCGGGCTGTTGCCCAAATCAAGGTAGGGATTATGTCTGATTACCCTCAATATTTCACAGTGATCGCTCTTAATACAGGACAACATTGCAGTTTCCGTTCTGCATTACCCCCAAAGAATTGCATATTACCCCCAGGGGTAATTTACCCCCCTTTAGGGACCACTGATCTAGACCATTTAAAAATCTGACAACAAAATGAAGTGGATCTCCACATTTGGTGCTATCTGGATGGTGTAGACCAGTGGTTTCCAACCCTTTTGATCTTACGACCCCATTCCAAAAGCTTACATAAGCGCCTGGCCCAGCCATTACCTGCAACTCTAAAAATGTTTGAATAACAACCGACAAGAAAAGAAACACTATCATTTCAAATGTTGGATTCACTGTATTTACATTCGTATGCAAATCAAGCAGCATATATGCTAACCAATAGGACGATTGAACTCGCATCTGTGCAAACTAGACTTGAAATTCTAGGTGACGTGTTTGTGAGAGCTAATCTCATGTCATCCTCAACGTTCAGTCTATTCCTTGACTTTGTTTTAATACGGACAAGGATTGAAAATCCAGCCTCAAAGAGACAGATAGAATCGAAAGGAAGGAGACAACGGAAGGGGAGCATAGTTAAGCTTGGGTAATGATGTTTGCTTCACAGCACACCAGAACTGTGTCGGGGATTTTTCAAAGAACAAGTCATGTGCTGAAGAATCATTTCATAGTTCCAAAAATTCATTTTTAAATTCGTCATGGAGACTTTTGATAGAAGAGTTACAGGAGAAGGATTTCTTACAACAGGTGCTTTGCCTTCATTGAGTTCAAGGAAGTATCATTGCACGTTTTCTACAAAGGTTTTAAGGTGGTGAAAAATTGTCGTTTAGCAACTGATATAGTCCACTTTCTGTTTAGCTGATTACACTGCACAATTTCTCAAACATGGCAACGTTTCCCAGGTTTACATGTCTGTGCTAATTCTGCAATTGCATATGAAGCCTGAAGACTTGAAATTTGAAAATGAGAGTCTCCTTCTATGCAGTTTCAGATTAAGTCTAAATCTATCCATTTTGGATTTTGTTTACCGGTATATGTTACACACAATGTGGATCAGAGCAGTTATAAAAATTCGAGCCTTCAGCAAACTACTGAGGCTGTTGTTTGCGGCCCCGCAACCACTCCTCTGTGACCCACTGGTTGGTAATAACTGGTGTAGACAAATTAATAATAGTCGAGATATAGCATCTAAAACTGCTCCATGTTCATTTCACTAAGTCCTGAAATATTAACCGAAAATAATAAATATAAGCAAGTGTTAACCAAAACTTTCCAAACAAAAAATGTCACAGAGTTTGAAGTTCAAGCTCCGTGGTTTTGAACTGTTACCTGTTGAGGCAAAAGATCCTGACAGATTCTGGACACTGCACAGAGAACAGCATCTTCTGGAACACACTGCTGCGGTATAAGACTTCCAACCAAGTGTCTGGTGACCACTACACCTGTTGATTAACAAACCCCTTGATATATACTTAATAGTGATAGGATATTCCTCAGCTACTTTTTTGAATCAAAGTCATTATCTTAACTTTTTCAGAACTTATATCAGTAAATAGACATCAGTCATACATTTAAATTTTGAGTCAAAGCCACTTGAGAGTCTACCTAGAATCAAGAGAATTTGTATCATTGACACAATGCAAGAAATCAAGAAGTTTATTGACAGCAATTTCGTGACTTAAGCTGATCAGACCCACTTGAAAAGATTTATGAATTGTGACTAAGTTATTTCGCATCACTTGCTGGTGAAACAAAAAATTACATTGCCTATTTTCAAGCAATGTTGACATCTACCTAAAACTTTGGCTTAATTTCCATCACAGATCATTTATTCATACACAAATACATCCCAAACACCTACGTTACCACATTCAGGGCAAAGCATACATACACTGTATATAAAATTGAGTTGGTAAATATTACTGCACATTTAAGTTTACAAAAAGTTTAAAGTTTAGCACAACACCACAAACCTGAATAATAGTGTAACTTTTAGGAGAAGTGTTTGCAACTACATACCGTATTTATTTGATTGTAAGCCATCGCTTATTTTTTTTCTTGTTATCAGTTCAGGCGGCTTACAATTAAGGGCAGCTTACATTTTTTTCTTTATCTTATGGAAAAGTTTAGATATGCTCAGCTTTTCCTTAGCTACATTTTGTCAACCAAACTGTCTTTTCGCATTGACTTCTCTTCAGCATCACGTGCACACTCCATCACAAGAGGGTTTATGATGAACAGAAGGCAGTTGTAGTGGTATAAACATCATTACTAGGGTTGCCAAAAATGTGAAATATGCTAGTATGTGGAAGTATTTCAAAGGCTTAGTTAGGTACCCCATGTTCAAGTGCAGCTTACAATCAAAGGTGGTTTACATTCATTTTTTAAAACCATTTAATTCAGCTTTTTCAGCTTACAATCGAATAGATATGCACTCAAAACAGGGGTTCAAAAATGCAGTCGCGCACTCGTGCCACAAGACTAAAAACTTGGAGTGCGTGAACATTTAAATTTTTTTACATATTGTACTTCATACGTTTGTGTGTGCTACTAACATTCACAAAAAAATTTGCATCCCTGACTTAGAACTTCTGTAAAAAGTTCAGCATTCACACCTTTCTTACATGAGCTATCAATTCCTGTCTTCTTTCATATTGTTGCAATCAGAGAGCCAGAGCAGCATGTCCACAAAACTTCACACTGTGGCAGCACACAACAATAGACATAATGCACCACATTCATTCATTATTGCTTGTTTGTGCCACATACATATTATTCTTTACGCACATCTCATTTGTGGTGAATGGCACATTCACCATAAAGCTAACCAAGAGTTTGCAACAATATTAATTGGCTCAAGTCATGTTTGTTCAGGTTTTTGGAAATACTTTAAACATTGAACTCCTTCTGGCCAAGGAAAGTCATTATATACTGTAGTTAACTTCTTTACGCCATGGTAATGAATTCGTCACACAAAAATTCTTTCAACTTTTTATTCATATTTCATCAATACGCCTACTCAATTGCAAAATTGTCAAATTCTTCATATACTTGAATGCAGTAGGCCAGGGGTGGGCAAATAGTGACAAGGAGAAATATTTAAATCTGGAAGTTCTCCAACTTAAGCAGTAGATTTTAGTGCTGAGGCTAGCTTAAGTAAGACTTATTTCTATTTCAAAAGGAGTAACATCCCTCTGCTAAACAAGGCCTTCTCAAAGTGTATCCCGAGCCAAATTAATTGCCCACCTTTGCAGTAGGCTATTAATGGAGATGCAAGAGACATAGCAATAGTTTTTCACAGAGTAATTATCTGGCTGAAGTTTTTGCATCCTTAGGAAAAGCTTCTGCCAAGGTACTGGATGTAATACTTTGAATAGGCACTGGTGCGGCATCATCAGCCAATCACAAATCGGCTGCAGTAGTTTTTGTCTGCATCTGGGCAAGGTCAAAACCACAAACTGCCATCAGTATGTCAAAGCACTTCAAAGCATGAATCACATGAGCTGTAAAGAATTCCTGTGCAGAGCATCAGCCAAGAAGCACTAAGCTCAGCTTCTTGGTGAAATTTTTTATTTACAGAGAGCAGGCAAAAAAATTAACAATCAGTGATGCATCCTGGTTTGTTAGGATTGTAAGTTTGCGTAGAATTCTGCTGGATTTATGTTTTCAACAATGTTTTGTGTTTCACCACTATTTGGGTATGTGCAGAACATTGATCACAGTTATCATTAAAGCTACGTAAAACAACAGAAGTAGAATAGGATCCACCTCAACAATTTTGGATGTTGTCAATTGAACTACATACCAAAGAAAAACAAACAGTTACTAACAGAAAACTATTATTGTTGTCACTGATTGAAATGCAGGTCATGAAAGAATATTTTACTGATGTTTACAAACCTTCTGTTTAGATTTTAGACAGCAATGTTTGCTTTATCATCATTTCAGGTCACCAAATTACATGCATAAACATGTTTTTACGAAACAATGCCTAGTTAGCCATTAACAAAATAACCAAGCACAAGAAAAATGATGTGTATTCCATTTGCTTACTAAATTTTCCTGAGGAAGCAACTTTGCACAAACTTAAGACCTGTTCTGGTGACAGTCCAATCTCAGTTGATTTCAACCTAATAATGAAAAAAGAAATATTCAAGAAAAACACATTTAAACAAATGGAGTAACAGAAAAAAGTTCAATTATAAAGGGACAAAATAGCAAGACCCATACATATATGACAATTGCTAAACATACAAGAAGCCATCTGTGAGACAACTATTTTCTATGGAATTCAAGTGCTTGTACTTATTTTTCATATATACAAAGCAAACGTCAAATAAATGTTTTAGAGACATTTAAACTAATTGCATATGCACAGTAAACAAACACTTGCAATAGCAGCATTCAAAAAACAACTAAAAGCAATATTTATAGTTTTAATACAATCTATATGCTGGTTTCAATATTCCACAAAAACAACTTATAGTTGCACATCAATACTGTTATTTGAAAAATCAACAGAATAAAATCATTTTTGCAGTAACACTTTGGCGTCCGGTTGCTTTCAGGGATTTTCGTAAAAAAATCACCTAAACGCACGTGGCTTTGCACGAGAATTTCTCCGGTCCGGTATGCTCTACAGACCTGGTAAAGTCTCAAAAGACAAGTCTTCTAGTCTGCACTCGAAAAAAATTTTTTGTTGGGAGCTGCGGGTTTTTCGTGAGTGACGTCACAATGTGGAGGACTTTTAGGCCAACTTGACCCACTTTACCTGGCCCTGGGCGCCAACCGTTAGGTGGTAGTATTTCGCTGAAGTTTTTACTGGAAACTAGGCTACAATCCGAGTCTTTTGATACTTTGGATGACCTGCTGGGTTTTCGGGTTTGAAAGTTATGATGTAAGTTAGTAAAATGTTTGATTAATTAGCTAATTAATTAATTTGTTTATTTTAGATCATAACTTTTGAACCAGAAATGCTAGAAAGTCGATCAAAGGCTCAAAAGACTCGGACTCGAGCCTGGTTTCCAATGAAAATTTCAGCGAAACACTTTGGCCTAGCGGTTGGGCCCTAGGCTAGGCAACTTGAGCCAAAATGACCCTAAAACTACTTCACTTATGACGTCAGTCACAAAAAATCCGCCCCCCCAACCAAAAATTTTTTTTCCGAGTGCAATCTACTAGTCTGGCCAATCCGTTTGAGACTTAAACAGCTCTCTAGCGCAATCGGCGGAGGAGCTAGGGCGTTGGTAAGGCAACCGAAAACTGCTGTTTTTTAGGCCAAAATCGAAGTACGAATATATCGTACGCCGGCTCTCAAAGTGTTAACAATTAAAAAAATTGCAGAAGTTTGTTGATCATGATTTTATGAATATTCAAGCTGGAACATAGCAATAATTTTAACAGTTTTCAAAACAAACCTCAAGTAAGTCTGCACAGATAACTTTTGGAAATAAGTTAGTGTATATAACGTAACATAAACTTTATACAAAAATCAATAGATTTCTTACGCCTCAAGCGACTGAAACTAAGTACAGCTATACTTCCTGTCTCAAATGAATAAAGCCTTAGAATGAAATCATTTCACCCAAAATGGCACTAAAAATATTACTGATTTACCGTACAAAGCAGCTCATTTAGACTCAATTTATTAACAGTCCCAGAAAATAGGAAATGGAAGATGAATACCATTATGTACTCATTACAATAGAAGTGCAGTAGTTAATTCTGTTGAAATCACTAAAAAATTGCTGAAACTTCTAATTTTTCAATGAAAACTTATAACACTTTCGGAAAGCTGGCATTGAATACTTCTTTTATCATACACCAAATTGATTTTTTTTAATTAAAAAAACATGCAAGGTATCGACTTGGTCAAAATCTTTTCTTAACATCTTTTGAAGTGCCTTAAACTAACCTCAATTCTTTTCAATATTTGAACATGACTCATGCAATATATATTGAAATAGATAGTACATGTCTGCCACATTGATCTCTACTGCTTTGTTCACATGATTTTAAAAACTTGAGAGTCTGTTGTCACCTTGGTTCTAAGCATGCAATGGCAAAACCTTAATAGACAAGGTTCCCACATATTTTTTAAAATCATTTTCTGCAGTTTTTCAATGCTAAATTTAAGAAGTTCAATACCATTATATACTTCTCTTCAATTTTTGAATTTCTTAATCATGAAATTCAATTTTACACATCAGACTGCATAAACAAGTGCTTTGCCTTCAGTAAAATTCTGCTCAGATACTTTGGATTTCTTTTCCATTTAGAACTTCCCAAATTTTTCAGTACCTAATAAAAATTTTGGCCAAATTCAACACTTTTTCAAGGTCTTGAAAATCAACTTTGAATTCAACACTTTTTTAATACTTTCAATACCACATGAGAACCCTTAAGATATTTAAAAACACCCAGCAACCTTTTCAGACAATGTTGCAAATAAAAATTAGTTAACCATTTTCATTAAATGTCATTGTTCAATAACAAGAACACAACCTTTACTCTGGATAACTTAAGTTGTTATTTCAATATCTTGATCACACTGAATATCAGCAAAATTAATGTGAAATTTCCCATATTCTATGTATTGGTATGTGCCATATAGCTTTAAAAAGTTTATCTTTAAGATAAATAGGAATTCACCTTAACAGCTTCAAAGACTCCAGCAACTTTTGCTTATCTTGATTGCTTTTTTCTGTTTCCAATGAGTTGATCAAAAATGCCAATGGTATACTGCCATCTGTTGAGCTCATAGCAACATTTCACCTTCTCATAATGTATATATGAACTGAAAAAGTTTAGTTAACAGCAACCAACTTAATGCTTCACAAAAATATCATTGGATTTGGAACAAAGTAAAACAACATACAGAGTTTATAAAATTTTCATTCTGATGAGAGATGTATATATAATTACACACTCACTCTAGGCTAGGGGTGGCCAAACTACGGCCCATGGACTGCCCACACCGCCTACCAATTTATCCGACTGTCAAATGTGCACATTTTTTCAAACACCACATTTCCAACTGTGGACACTGGACAGCAGTGCAACAATGTTGGCTGCTGCCTGTCTCTTATTGACTTTTCTGCCATAGCAGCACTATAAAAGCGCCAACAAAATGCTGTGATATTATTGTTATTACTGTACCACAACACATTTCAACAACCTACAGATTACATAAATCTCACTGTATCCGATTCTCCAATGGCCAGCCAGTTGCCAATGTGGCCCTTGGTTCAAAAAGTTTGGCCATTCCTGCTCTAGGCTTATGAAATTAAACAGGCTTATTGTTGAGCAGAGCAAGTTTTAGGCATAACGATTAGATTAATAGATCCAATTATAGATGAATTTGCCACTAACCCTAAAATGTAATCCCCCACAATAAATTCTTATCCTGACACTAAAACCTTGACCCATTGAATATTTATTGATTTGAGCCCTAGGTTTTAGGGTTCAAATCAATAAATATCAATGGGTCAAGGTTTTAGTGTCAGGATTAAGAGTCCATAGACACAATGACTCAGCAGCTCTCACGCAGTATTGCCACCACCATGTTGTGGCTGTGGCAAAGGTAGCACATAACCTTTTATGGTAAAGTTTGATAGCGCGTAATCTTGTAAATACTCATAAACAATAGCTTTCATGCATATATTTGTTGTCAGTGCATCATAACAAGTCTGCCTTCATGTTTTTTCCTGCTATTTTCTGAATGGGTGTTCAACTATAATTCGACCCGCCAATGCTATTGTAAGGCTTCAAAGTAACTTTGCATTAGGCTAGCTAACAAGGTAGAAATGATTTAAATAATGATCTGAACTTAAGCCAAAGAATAAACTTCCAAACAATAATCTTGGAAAAACAGTAAAAAATCAAGAAAACTAATGCTTAAGCTATAATGTGTAACATCAAGTAAGTTGTAATAATGAGACCGCTGCACAATCATCCCAGTAAATTGCTCTATGTATCATTCATTCACAGGTTTTTGCATGGTAAGCAGATGACTGTTTGTGAAAAAATTAGGTTACGTGCTCTCATGGTTGACTGTTTGGCAAGGCGGCCTAGAGATACCTGTCTCTCTAGGTCGCCTTGCTTTCAGTATGCATCAAAAAACGTGCTACGTCACAGTAAGCAGTGAACCAGGTTTGTGCAGAGTTCAATCACTTGATTTGATGTTGTACGGTTTTTTATCGCAGTTAAGTGATGGTTTCATTTAATAATGCATCACGCATTGTTGTTTACCGTATTTACTCGATTGTTAGCCGCCCTTGATTGTAAGCCGCATGAGATAGATTTAAAAATTTAATGTAAGCCGCCCTTGAATGTAAGCCGCATATGCTGTACCGGTGTCTATATGGGTTTTAGGTATCTGGGTGGGCACGAAAATTAAAGTATGGTTACTGGTAAATGTTCTTGAATTCGCGTATAACGGCATTCGCGTTAAACGGCATTCGCCGGTTGCGAATGCCGTATGATGCAGCACTTGCGATAAATTCTACACCGTATCCTTAGCTTATCACAAAAACCAGACGAAGCTGAAAAAATGAAAAAAATGTAAAAAAGAAAAATGTAAGCCGCCCTTGAATTTAAGCCGCAAACATGATGAAAAAAAAAACTTTATAAGCCGCGGCTCACAATCGAGTAAATACGGTACCCAGAAGTGATATCTGAGCATAAGCACATACGCTTACACAAGGAAGTACTTACGACAACCACAACTTGTGAACCAGAAATGCTACAAAGTCGATCAAAGGCTAAGACTTGGATTCTAGCCTAGTTTCCAATGAAAACTTCAGCAAAATACTTCCATCTTGTGCCAGGGTTCCCAAACTCTCTCTGGCCATGTACCCCTTCGGCATTTCTATAGATGAGCATGTATCCCTAAATATAGATGCCAGAAGTATTTTTCCCAGGCAGGGGCTAAAAAAGGATTTGAGGGGCGGGCTAAAAATGCTTTTGCATGGGGGGCCAAAAGTGCCAAAATTTAATTTTCACCACTCAGAACTACGAAAACAACTTTTTTTGCAAAAAAATTGATGGAAAAATGTCAATATCAAAATCCTTTGGAGCCTTGTCCCCCTTCTGACGCCCATGCCCCTAAAACTTTTTATGACAAAAAAGTTGAAGAAAATAACAAAAAGATATTTACTAATAAGCACTTAACACTTTGAGAACCGGTCTACGATATATTCGTACTTCGATTTCGACCTAAAAAACAGCAGTTTTCGGTTGCCTTACCAACGCCTTAGCTCCTCTGCCGAATGCGCTAGAGAGCTGTTCAAGGGCTCAAACGGATCAGCCAGTAGATTAGATAGTATATTGCACTCTAAAAAAAATTATTGGTTAGGGGGTGCAGATTTTTTGTGACTGACGTCATAAGTGAAGTAGTTTTAGGGTCATGTTGCCTGGCCTAGGGCCCACCGCTAGGACAAAGTGTTCCGCTGAAGTTTTCATGGGAAACTAGGCTCGAGTCCAAGTCTTTCAAGCCTTTGATCGACTTTCTAGCGTTTCTGGTTCAAAAGTTATGATCTAAAATAAACAAATTAATCAATTATATAAATAGCTAATTAGTCAAATATTTTTACTTACTTACATCATAACTTTTGAACCTGAAACCCAGCAGGTCATCCAAAGTATCAAAAGACTTGGATTGTAGCCTAGTTTCCAGTAAAAACTTCAGCGAAATATTACCACCTAACAGTTGGCGCCCAGGGCCAGGCAAAGTGGGCCAAGGTGGCCTAAAAGTCCTCCACATATGACGTCACTCACAAAAAACCCGCATCCCCAAGCAAAAAATTTTTTTTAGAGTGCAGACTAGAAGACTTGCCGCGTCTGTAGAGCATACCAGACCGGAGAAATTCCCGCACAAAGCCATGTGCGTTTAGGCGTTTTTATTCCGAAAATCCCCGAAACCTAACGGACGCCAAAGAGTTAATAATTTTTGAAAATAATATTCACTGATATTTGTTTTTTATTTTAACCTTTGAACCAGACACGAAGTCCACAGAGCACAAGCACACACTATCTGCACAACAAATATTGACATTAATAGACACAGAACGTTTTGTATCGGTGTTGGTGGCAGGACCACAGCATTACAGACACCTGTTTTCTAACTCACAACACTTGATACAACACTACATCCAGAGTACTAGAGTAGGATACGAAAATCACATGTTAAGAAATAGAGTCCAAACCTGGCCAATGCCAAGTGAAGTACGAATGCGTTGTGGCCTGCACGCGTCCTCAAACCAACACAAAAATGTCCTATCCTTCAGTCACACAGTAAAATGCGATTGTAGTGTTCAAAGAATAAGTATGAATATAAACAATCTGACTGCATCAAACCATACGTTGTTAGATTTTCTGCATCATTCGAGAAACAGGTAGCCTACACATTTTTTCGTAACAAGGTCTCAAACGTAGGAATGTTACATTGAACCTGATGACTACTAACCCTCGCTCTCCAAGACCATTTGTATAGAGCTCTGCATCCAAAATTATAGGCCAGCACACGCAGTCTCTGCATGCATGACTTTCTGAAATCATACCATAATTGTGATGCATACATGGGCATACAACAGAAACGAAAAAGTACATTTTTCACTGCGTTCGAACATCGGAAAAAAGAAGCTTTTGATATCGCAGTTGTCTTTGAATGGCTCTGTCATCTGAAAGCTCAGTATCCAGTACAATCCCCAAATATTTGTAGTGGGAAACAGATTTTGCTCTTTGTACACCGCAGTGTCAGTAACGGGATGACCGTGCTTTTTGCGCTCTTAGCCTTAATGTCATACAAATAGTTTTGCTGCAGTTGAGAATATTCCAGTGCAATTCTGCATAAGCTTGACACACATCTAGTATTCCTTGCAACCCACATACACTTGTTCAAAACACACAAATATCATCAGCAAACATCATGTGGTTCAATAAGAAGATTTCCCCAATATAACACTCACCTTTAATATTGGTTGGTTCAAGAGATAAATCATCTAAAGATACAGAAAACAAGTAGGGTCTCAATACTCTCCCTTGTCTAACATGATTAGTAACATGCAACGGTTCAGACAAATTCATATGTATAAACAGTTTCAAATGAATAATGTATAAACATACTTTTGCCTTCTCTTGCTAATCTTACATGTACCCTTTCAGATAAACAAATGTATCCCTAGGGATACATGTACCCAGTTTGGGAACCCCTGATATAGTGGTTGGGTCGTAGGCCAGGTACCATGAGCCAAAATGGCCAAAAACTTACCTCACTTATGACGTCACCCACAAAAAACTCAAAACCAAAACATTTCTTTTCATTGCAGATTCGAAGATTTGCGGCAATGAAGGTGTTAGAAAGTATATGCAAAAAGCCTCTCATCAAAAATGTAATCTCTATTAGAGTAGCAATCCCAAAGCAACAATGCTACAAGTGTCCACCATTATCTATGTTGGTGTCAAAACAATTTCTTAGACCTACTGTCTAACTACACTGCTTGAAAAACAAAGGAAAAACTTCTGAAACTCAAGTTTGGAAGTAAGTACAAAACAGGGCACTTTTTTGGATCACCCTATAGATGTAGCAAGCAAATTCCCTTTCCCGATATAATAAGTAGTGGGCAGTAATACTGGTTAATACACAGGCAATGACTAAAATCAGATCAAACCTGAATATCACAAAAAGAAGTTAAGAACTCTTACATCTATGAAACAATCAACTCTTTATCAGATAGAAAATAAGCATTGCAACTGACTGTAGGCAACTTGGTGACTTGTAAAAGATGGATATCCGTCAAAATGGGTCTTGGTTACAAATATAAAATGACAGAACTAGAGTTGCAAAAACCAACATTTGACAGTGAGCATTGACACCACAACAGGTGAAAAATAATATTTTTTTCTAGCCTAAGCGTAATTTCAGCTACCATCACTCTCATACCAAGGTTATAACTTATACCATTCTTGGTAAACACCTCTAGTATGACACAAAATAGGTTTCAACACTTGTGCAAAAAGAAACGTTCAAAACATTGCAACTTTAGCATCATTGTTTAGGGGAAGGTTATATTAAATTAAAATTACATAAATTTTTCCATTATTTTATATATCTTTTTTCATTTATTGCATAATAAGGTTTTTTTCCACTCCGGTGATGCCATCACATATCCATTTACAATATCCACACTGACGGACCTCAGTTCTTTTTATTGTTTATATTGTATTGGCTACTTTTGCTTTCTCATAAAAACCGCACAAATCATTTGTCAAAGACAAATGAGCTTAGCTACTGAATCTTCTGGCAACGTAAATCATCATCTCTGACAATTCAAAAATGTGATTCTTTTCACATTGGTTTGACTAGGCTACAATAGTTAGTCCCAATGCACTGAGTGACTCTGGAGTCAAACTAATTAGGCTATACCGCCTGAATCTCTGTTTAATACAATAGTATTATTAAGTATGTCCCCATCCACACATCCCTCACAAGCATGTGTAACTGTTAGATTAAGGTTACAACCAATATTGCTTTGACAATGTGAATGTATGCTTTCTCATTTTCAAGTAGAATGATATTGTACATAGTAATACCACAGGCAATATAAAGAACTAATAAAATCAGGGGTCCGCAAATGCCATATTGTGACCTAGTGCTAGTCTGCAAAGGAACTACATTGTTACCAGCCTGGGTCGCACAGTATCAAAGCCAAATTGGTCTAAAAATGACTAGAACGACTAACAAGGAACCCACTACCACCGGTGCCGTTGACTACCATAATGATCCTTACACTCTACAGTTAATGAGCTATACATCAAAGCATCTTTTAAGTTATTGCTGCAAAGCAAGCCCAAATTTCTTACTGAATCAGAGCCACGATGGCGATGACTTACAACAAGTTGTAATAAATTTACATCCGCCAAATACCCATCATTTCATTGAGGGGGAGTCTGCAAAATAATGCCGGGTTGAAACCGGTCTGCATGCAGTGCGAAAAACTAAAAGGTTGCCAGCCCCTGAATCCAAAACCGATCTGAATTTTAAATTTAAGCAATCTCGCAAATAACAATCTTGCAAAAAATGTGAAAAATAAGAAAACCTAGCAATGTTTATAATATGAATTGAAAAGAGCTTACAACATTAATTTTAAATTGGCAGCGTGATCATCTAACATCAAATACATTTCGGAAAACATCAAATCTGATATTATGACATCAAATGTCACTGTGGCATCGCACAACTAATCATGAATCAGGCATGAGCCATCCACTGGCACTGACCAGTGTTGTCACTCTGTTGTTGTGGAAAAGAAAAGTACTAGATCAAAAGCACTAAACACAAAAAAGCACTAGATTACAAAATCAAATTTACACAAAGTGAAAGTGCCCAGAAAATGCGTTGCAATGCCAACCACAGACATTGTGCAACTCATTGTTTGTTTGTAAGCCACAGACAAAGAAAACAGGACATAGATATAGCAGCAATGCTTCGCATATATTTATTACGCCTGTGGAAGAAACTACTGTACGCCTATTATTGAATCGAATGGAAAATACAGTAATACAACATATATTGCTAAAAATTGACCAGAGTCAAAAAACCCCAGAACCCTAGACAAAATAGAAAAAGCCCAGATCTAGTGAAAAAAACACAGCAGTGGCAACACTGGCACTGACTGACCAGGCAGCAAGCACGGTTACGGTATTGAAAATGAAATTTTCGAAAGTATTTCCCGCCAAATCATTCAACCATCCAAATTAATACCGAACAGCGAAAAGTGTTCAAGGGCAAATGAATGCACTCAGCAGCGATTTTTGGTGATTCGACGGGAATAGAGTCACTCTGTGAAACGATGACCCTCGGTTCGAGCCATATTTTCTTACTTGATTCGAATCATAATCAAAAGGCTCGAGTCAGAGTCATTTTTACAAAATCTCCAAGCATCTGATTGACAAGCTCAGTTTGTTTGCACACAAAGAAATGAGCGTTTTTGTTTCAGTGATGATCAATATTGGTGCAAATTTTCTCTTTTGACTGTGTCTCCTATAAGTATCAAGTGTTCCACTTAACATAGAGGTAGACCTGGAGACTTTTTCATTGAGGGGTCAGCAGGGCATAATACATTTAGTACATTATCGTAGTTCAATGTAGTATTTGCATATTGTCACCATGGCAGTCGGTCTCATACTTTTGCTTTGGATCTTTTCCATAGATAAAAGCATTTGTATTTTTCAAATCCAATTCCAATCAAAAATTATTTTTCACAATCCAATGGATATCTGAAAACTAAATCATGCACAATCGACCACTTTTTCTTTTTCTCTATAAGCTGTTTGCCTCAAAGTTTGGATGTTAGAATACCTTCATTTTTCTCACGCTACTGGATCCTTGCAGCATTATGGGTGAATGACGATAAAGTTCCAGTTGTGGTCCTATTATAGCGTTTTGCTCTTTCAACTGTTGGTCATGTGCAAACCAGTGGTGTACAGGACAAGGGATTTGGAGTCCAATCCGCCGGATATTTAGATTTTTTTGGATTTGGATTGGATATAGTTTCCCTTTCAACCGCATCCGGATTATCCAATTGACAAAAAAATGTGGCTATGCAAAAAATCTTGATTGGAATAATAGTTGTATCAGGAAAAATTACTTTATTTCGAAATCATATTTCTAAAAATCTACTTGTCTAATTTCTATCGACAGAATGCAATGTTCCCTGCCGCTCGGGATCCTACCTTTCAGACTGAGGACATCTCAAGCAACATGTAGTTGGCAGAGGTGAACGGATATTGATTTTTTAACTCCTGATCCATATCCGAAAAAATTCACCATGAATGAGATGTGCGTGAAGAATAACACCATTATACATGTAGCGCGAGCAAGCAATAGTAAGAGAGATTGCGAGCATGATCTCTATTGTTGCTTGCTACCACGGTGCGAAGCTTTGCGCACATGCCGCTCGAGATTTCCGATAGCAACAAAATGGTGCTGTGACCGGGATGTGGAGGTCGTGCCCAGCTTAGCCTTCACACAAAGAACGTGCGATCAGTGTGGTTCGTTGTAAAAAGAAGGGGATGTTGTTGCAACCTATCCGGTGGTGTTGCGTTGATTGTGTGATTCACCTCGAACGGGATATGCGTGAGAATAATACCATTATATATGTAGCGCGAGCAAGCAATAGTAAGAGAGGTTGCGAGCATGATCTCTATTGTTGCTTGCTGCCACGATGCGAAGCTTTGCGCACATGCCGCTCGGGATTTCCTATCGCAACAACACTAATCCATGACAAGTCTGCAGTAGACTGCACTATGCTTGGTACAAACACAGTAAACCTAATCCCCAAACCAAAGCCCTCAACCTAAACCCTAAGCCCATACCGCAAATCTGAACACAAAAGTTTAGAAATTTTTGAAAAAAGTAAATAAAACCGGAACCATGACAAGTGGAAACACCAATACCAACACGAAAGGTGCCTTGTCATGGTAAGAATCAATGCGAAAACGAAAACCATCCACACACAGTAAGACACATCCATTTCACTAGATTTGACTCTACTGTAGTTATTAATGTACTTATCAACATGTCATGCCTAAGGTTAAACAACCAAATTCTTTAAAAGTTCGAAGTATACTGCATGAATATGTTTCTGAGTTTACCTCAACACCTAAGGGTGAATTAGTTTGCAAATTCTGTGACTGCTCAGTGAAAAGTGACAAAAGGTTTGTGGTGGAAGCACATTGCCGCAGTGCAAAGCATCAACGAGGTTCGTTTCATAAAATTCAAAGTAGCCAGACATTTTTAAACATGCTATGCCAGATTTTGCAGATAAACTATTTTTTGTGTCATATCAACAGAACAAACTTATCGGTTTGTTTTCTAATACTCCATATGAATATGCTTTGCATTCCGCATTTTAATTGAAAACGCAAAAAATGATAGGTCAAAATGAAGTCAAAATTTATAAATTATAAAGCCAAAATTTTAAGTTTTTAGGTCAAAAAATTGGTTGCCCTAGATATAAGGTATAGGCAGTGTGGTATGTATAACAATGACGAGTCAAGAAACGGAACTATATCAATGTAAGTCAGCATAATTCTGCAACTTTGATGACATGATACATGAAAGAGCAGACTTGGTTTGCTGGTCAAAAACAAGACTCAACATTAAACAAACATAATATACAATCGCGACGGATTTGAGAAACTTCACTGAACCAAACTATCCAATACAGTAATCTGCAATCCGGAAACTGAACCAAAAGTTGCAAACAAGTTCAAAACTATATTATCAAATCCAATACAAATCTGGTTAAGCAAAAATTATAAAATCCAAAGACATCTAACTACTAGAATGCAGCAAGATATAAAATCCAAGTCCATGATCATCTCTAGTCATGTGAAAAACAAGGAGTATGTTTCTTGTAGCAAGTTTTTCTAGACTTGTGGAAATGACTAAAAGTTAAGGAGAGAACTAAAATGGAAATTGTTTCACAAAAAACTGACATCTAAATAACCTCGAAGCAAAATTGCTAAAACACTATTGGTTACAACTTATTGGATCATTGGGCATCATTTTGTAGCTCCGTGGACGCCAGTTTTGAAGTCATTGGGCATCATTTTTTATCTCATTTGGCACCACTTTGTACTTCGTTGGGGACCAATTTCTAGTGAAAAATCAAAGAGGAAATGTTGAATTTCAACTGACTCGACATTGACTCAAGCTAACAAGCCAATGACTCAAAGTCACTCGACAGTTCTTGCGACTCCACTCGACCAAGTCATGACTCGCCTCTAACTCGACTCAAAAAATTTAGATGACTCTGACTCGAAGGGCTTGTGACACTGACTCCACTTTGACTCAAAAAAATGACTCGGGCACATCACTGGAACTCAGGAAAGTTGTTCCGCTGTCAAGTGAAATTTTTGGCCTCTGCGGAACTTGCGACTTATTACTGTTTGTCAGTTATTTTGCTTCTCAGAGTAAAGGAATAACGTTTGGTGATTACTTTTTTCATGTGTCTTGTGTAGGCTAAATTAAAACTTTTTGGTTAGATGTCAGACACCCACATCAAGCTACAGTACGGGCAGGGCCGGCGCAAACCATTCCAGCGCACTAGGCAAGATCCATTTTCAGCGCTCCTCATTGCTTATATCGTCATCCTGCTCAATTAACCCTGGCACGATCTGTTGAATCATAAACAAACATAGGCCTATTGTTTTTGCTCTTTCTACATCTTAAATTAGCAGGTGCGCCCTAGACAGGGTAGGCCTTACATTCCAGCACCTCTCCACCCAAAGACCCTTTCATGGACTATCTTTTTTGCATCAAACTAATTTATTCGATGCATGCCGAGTTTATTTGAACACCAAATTCATCAAAATATTATCTACACAAGTAACAGGCGTCACAGCATTCACATAAACAAAAATTCTAGCATAGGCCTCAAAACGTTTTTACACTGGTGTTGTAACAATCGACGACGTTCTGCATGCACAACAAAGCTCTGACATTCGTGAAGGTCACCAGTGTTGGTTACGTTGCGTACCAGTTGATATCTCTTTGTTACACAAATTAAAGGTGATGCGTCCCATAATCTAAATTTTACTGGTTAACTAGGCTACTATTGTCAATAATGATGTCGTTTCGGCAGCGTTTCCTAATCTGACTACACTTGATGATTGAAACATGATTTAGTGAAGGATTCGGCATAAACCTACACGTGTAAAAACGGCGCAACCAGGAAAAATCTAGAAATCAAAACGACAGAGATGGTACCCTTTAAATTTTGGAGTGAGCTTGATAAAGTATGGCCTCAAGGGCATGCTTTACTGGTCCTGACAGGAGATCATTGATAGACGTATGAGCACCCTACGCAAGATCCTTTCCAGGGCCCACCCCTCCTATACAAAGATCCTTACTCTACTCATCACATACATTACGGAAATATGAAGAATGTTTTGTACATTAGAAAACTTTAATACAGGGTTAAAATTTATACCAAATTGCGACGTAGCTTGCCTAGTATATGTGAAACGAAATTAATAGGAAAAATATTAACCCTTCTGCAGCAAACTGAAGTAGTGTAAAACCTTCATCTTCTCATAAACTCCATGATCGTGTGTTTCATTCACTTTCATCATGTTCATTCCGTTTTTTTGGTGTACGTTCGTCACTTTCTCAACCACACAATTGTATTTTGGCGCCCCCTTTGGCCTAGCGCTCTAGGCAGCCGCCTAGTTCGTCTAATGGTAGCGCCGGCCTTCGGCTCAGTATACAGCATTTCTCTTGGCAAAGTTTCTCTACAACTTTGTAGGCCTACCACAAGCTTTCTGTGGCATTATTTTTTTGCTCATGGCACTTTCACATGCATTGAGTCGACTTTCAGCTACCGTACAAAAAATTTCTTATCCCACGCCCACCTCGCACCCGCACGCATAACTCTGCGGGTTCTCGCACCCACCCCGTAAATGCAGGTACCTGCAACCTGCGCGGATTAACCCGCCCCGTGTAGGACTCGAACAGGTAGCTGACTGGTAGGAAGGGCCGATCTTAGCAAGTGCGGGGCCCGATTGGAAGCACTTTTGTAGGCCCCACTCAGTGACGTGTGCAGAAATTTTTGAAGAGGAGTATCAAGTCATAATGATATAAATGATATGAAAGAGGGAGGTACGAATGGCTACTACACCCCAGTTTCACCTCTCCAGAAAAGACGTTAGCGTCGTAACACCCAATAAATCCATGAGTTACTACTCTCAATACTTCTAGAAGGGAGGTACTCTGTGTAGAGTGAGTGGATACCCAGAGCTAAAAAGTTTGCGGTGTCAACAACATATTCTATTTTACCATGCCGAGTGTAATAGCCAGGGACGACCTACCGCTTCACTAGTTGGTAATACTTTTTTCAGTGAAACTTAGAAAGCTGAGTTTCATCATTTTCGTTTTCGGGAAAAACTTCTGTTGTGATTGTATAGGTGATCCCGCGGGGGCTAAATAGTCCCTACCATTCCGACTCATTATGCCTCGCCATGTAGCAGGAGCGTTTGCCTTACAAAATACAATTTGAAGTGTGTTAAAATGCACGCGAACCATTTTCATTGTGGTCTGACTCTTCTAGAGCTTTTTTTGGATTTTCTATGGTAGTTCTGCTAAATTCTTATCCAACGCATCTCTCATTTTCTGCTTCGGACTTTTTTAGCTTTAGCTTTAGTCCTCCTTTGAATGCCACATAATGCTTTCGGCCTAGGTCTCTTGGTCGGTGATTCATGTTATTCAGCTAAATTACAGAATCGAAACAACATATTCTTAAATATATTACTCACATTCGAATGTTACAACCACAAATGAAACACACCAGTATAAGACTTGTATATGAGTGTATACTTTACGCTTAAATGATGTTATTGTAGAGCACCGGTTAAGAGCACAAATCGCCAGGTTTTCAGGTTTTCACAAGCCAGGTTCTCAATAAAAAGTTAAAAAATTGTTATCTCTTCTAACATGGAAGAAATATATGAAGTAGCCTAATTGTAGATTTCCCAGTAACTATCAACCTACCTTTTAGAAATTTTCAGAATAGGCAAGTACTTTGGTAGCATTGACGTACGAGGCGGGGAGGGCGATTCCTCCCAGATGCTGGCATGATTAAAAAAAGTTCGAGCAAAACTGCCCGATATGTTCGGGTAATTTGCTTAAACAGAATCATCGCTCTGCAAAACTTTCCTGTTGAAGATTGTATTTTAGTGGCTTAAAAATTCGGGCAAATCGAAAATTTTGCCGCTCTAAACCAAAGATCCCCGTAAGACTAGGTTTGGTAACCTCCAAAACTTTCAGGAAAATCGTCCCATTTTTTCACTTTTTACAGACTTTTTGCAACTTTCTGTTTGATAGGCTATATCTTTGAAACTACGACAACCATCTGTTTGAGATTGATGCCATAGTTCTTGTACCAGCAGTACTCAATGATGAAACTTTCACCACAAGAACATCATAAGGCTTACTTCGCCCAAACGTAACTGTCAATTCTGATTCTTTGCAAATGGCTTTATGTTAATACAGCATTCGTAAGGAAATTTTCTGTTAATTTTATAAGGAGCCATTATTTTCTGCACACCGGGAGTAGTCATTCAGTTCGCTTCGTTAAAACTAAGTTTATTTTAAATTTGTTCTTCAATGTCAGGTTGCCTCATCATATCATCACGAGAGAGAAATTTAATATGACTAAGGAGCACACATTTGCCATTACACACTAAAGGTGACCTTCGGAAGACACGTGGCAGTAACCATTGAAACAACAACAACTATCGAACGTCATTTTGCTGCAAATATTGAAAATTGACCTGCCAAAAGCGAAACACTTATAACCGCAACAGAAAACAGCTACAAAATGTAAGCCCTCACCACCTAAAAACTACAGCAGCTGTTGAAAAAAGTAGGTTACACATTACCAAAAAATAATTGTCATTGTTACGTTTCAAAAACAAATTGTGAGGATTAAGGGCGTTAGAAACCGCGCAGTTCACTTTGATTTTCGTTGGTAACGGGCCTCGCACGCTTAAAAATACTGTGGGTCCCACGCTGGCGCTACGCAAGGAGCTTCGATTTAAATGTAAGGCGAAACGCTGGGCCCCCTTTGGCGCGGGGCCCGATTGGAAGTAATCAGTCCAAATCGCCTATAGGCCGGCCCTGCTGGTAGGTATCTGACTACAAAAGTAGACTGCTTTCACGACTGCAATTTTATGGTTGAGGGCTGTAAGTCTGTTAATCATACACTCTTCTGCATAATATGAACGTGGTACTGTATCAGTATACCATATAACACTGTTTTGACTGTATGGCAACACTATAAATGTATGGCATCTCTATATTGACTGTACAATGCCGCAAATGCGTAATTCAATTTGAATGATTGTAATTTTCATGCCTTGCCATACTTACTAGGTTTGTGATAGTAGCTGAAATATATAATGTATCACATGCATGGGCGGGGGTAGGATTTTTTCCAGGGGGGAGCCACTAGGGGAATTTTCCAAAATTTTTCTAGGGGGTGAAAAAATGGCGAAATTTGTTTTTTCCCACTCGAAACTAAAAAGTACCCGGTTTTTGCCAAACTTTTAAAAATTCAGAGGGGTGGCCCATGATCACATGACCAATGTTCAATTGCAACAGGCATCTAGCACATGTAACGTTTCTGAAACTTTGACACAATGCAAGGTTAGCTTTCAGAGTTAGGGTATAAGGATAAAGATTACAGTTAGGGTTTAGCCTACAATTCCGGCAACGCAGACAATCAGCTGCTAACATCTTGCCAGCAATGAAACTATGACAAACTTGTCCATCGGACATGCCACACTCAACTTAACATATCGTGCATTTCGAACGTGTCATGTGACCATTTCAACCAATGAATTTCGGCTAAAGGCAAAATAGCTGGAGCAGTGCTATTGCTTTCGGACCATTTTTTATGACCTAAAAAGCTTGATAATATGACTTTATTTTTCAGGAAGTATGACTTTATATGGCCAAACAAAAATGACTGAGCTAGAATATACAACTACTGTACAAAGAAGCATAGCTAGTGAAAATGGGCAGAAGGTATGGTAGCCCAATGGTTTGTTGAAGTCCCACTAAAAGAAACAGCTCAAAACATGAACAAAATATACAGTATAGTTTGGTTTGAAGCAAATTGAAAAGGTGCATGGACATTGGTTTGTTTATATGGAGCAGCAAGAACATGCGCTTTCAGGCAGTGCATTACATTTGATCCAAATAACTTGATTCACCTACGTCTTTGCCAATATTCGCAGGGTGTCCCACTGGGTTCAATTTGCAGAATGCAGCTTAGACCTAGCAATATAATAGTTTCACCTGATATTTTCAGATTATTTTAATGGTTTCCTCATTTAATTAGTTTGAAATATGCATAATATGATTTTATGACCTAACATTGCAAATATGACTTTTAATGGCTTTGTAACTTTTTTCATAGACTTCGTAGGGGTGCGATTTTTGTTTAAAAATTCGTTTCATAGCTTCCTGAAGCACAGCAAAAAATACGACTTTATGACTTTAAATAGCCCTGCTCATGAGGAAAATTAGACACTGCCAAATTTATAGCAACTCTTATACCCACTAAAGAGTTGTCGTCTCGAGACTTGATGGAGTCTCGAGACTTGGTCTCGGTCTCGAGACGTGTCTCGAGACCCGTTTTTTGGAGTCTCGGTCTCGGTCTCGAAGGTCTCAGGTCTCGTCTTGGTGCCGAAGGATTTCGTTCTCGGTCTCGAGCTCTTCGTCTCGAGACTTTACATAGGTTATTTTTTACGAAGTTTTGCAAGGAGTTCTTTAAAAAAACGGTTTTAAAAAATGATTGCTCAAAATTTAGCCGTTCAAAGAGGTCAATGGCTAAGTTTTCTTTGTTGTTATGTTGTTTGCGAGATGGAGAAAACAATTTGCCCTCTATCCCGTTTAGAATTTATACTGAATTCAATGAAAAATGTGCATGTGACAAAGAAACCGCAGCGCGTAATCTCTGCAACAAGAGTTTGGGAGTACTTTGCTGAAGACTCTCTTTGAACTGTTTTTCCAAGAGTTTTGTTATGAAACCCATAGGTTTATTCAAAAGAGGTGGGAGAGTGCCAAAAATTTTCTGTTTTGAGAAGCCAAATAAAACCATGTCTTTTTTTCGAAGTGCCTTTCAAAGCACTTTGTTAAAACACGCTGATGAAGTTTTTTTGTTCTGCGTAATGCAGACTTTTTAAGTTCAAAAATACCTCGGAACTCTCTTGAGGAAAAGTTTTGCTCATAAGAGTTTATACAGAGAGCAAATAATGCGTCATTGCTGATCAGTTACTTTAACGTGCTGCTACAGGCTTTACGGCCTTTCTGCGTTTTCTAACCGACTTGCGGTGTTGCGAAAACTCTAAGTGTGTCAGCAAAAACGGAAATTTGTAACAGTTGTGAATATAAGTTTAACGTAAAAATATGGAAATTATGAAAAACTTGAAAATATAAAAACTTGTCAATAAAAAATAGCAAATCTAGGAATTATACATAGAGCCATAAAATCAGCAGGAAGGCGCTACACTATTTCACTGCTAGTCAACTGCACCGGTAATCCCGAACTTCGCTCATTCTGCTGTAGCATGCTGCATCCCAACAACGCCTGTCGAAAACATCTAATAGTTTCTTTTCATCAGAGAAAGAAAAAATCTTCAATACGAAGGCAATGGTTACCTGCAAAAGATCTGCCGCAGTTGTAAAAAATGACCAACTACGAGCACCTTGGTCTAAGTAAGACAAAAAAGCAAGCCCAAGTTGCTTCAGGGCTTCACTTTGTTGTTGCCATGGAAAACACATCGAATCCACGGTGCCAACTGATTCACATGTAATGACAAAAAATAAAATTTTCCCGCTGAACCACAGCCTAGCATGTTTTAAATATGATATTTATTTAGCCATACATACATGCATATGTAAAGAAGGCAGACAAAATAGGAAAAGTAATGACGAAAAGAGTGGCTAACACGTAGAGAAAGCAAGATCCATAATCGAGAATTAAAAACAAGAACCCTTTCAGTTTGTGAGTATTTGACTGTGATGTTCAAGATGCTTTATTATTCCCTATTGTTATAATAAGCATGATAGGCCTACATTATTTTCTCTCATTTTATATTGTTGTAAGCAAATGTGAGGAGTGGAAAGTGGAAGCATTTTTTGGAGGGCCCCGGGCGACATTAACATTGCTGCGCCGCTGCAGTTGAGCATGCGGTGGGATATTACCTCGCTGGTTCAGTGTAAACCTAATTTGTGCCAAAAAGGTCTATTACTCTAATAGGCCTAAATATGTTTTTCTTTACGTCAACAGCAGAATCACAAGCAACATTTTGAAAACGTGTTTTGGACAGAGTGAGCAAGTTTGGATGGATGAAAAATTAGTCGCAATTTTGCTTTTTGAAATTCAAAGTAGTGCTTTCGTTTTTTTAAATCTCTAAATTTATCACCTCTTAATTCTAAATCTTTGGAGAAATCTTAATCGATTACTTGAAGTGTGAGGAGAAAAGTAATTAGGAAAGGTGTAGGTAACGTTACAAAAAATGGCAAAGCTTTGTAAGCCAAAATACACGAAATATGTGGCGAAGAAAGTTGAGTGTAAGTGCAGATGCCCAGTGTTAAAATAAAAAGAATGTAGTGAAACAGGTAAGTGGTAGATAGTAAAAAACTTTAAAAGTTTGTTACTTCATTGGCAAATGATATATAAACGACGAAACACCTTGGTAAAAAACTGAATGATGGAAAGCAACCTTGTGGAGTTAGCACCTTACTGTGCTGTTTTGACCAGTGCTGCTGGGGCTGTATACACTAGCCTACATCGACTGTGCTTATTTTAAAATAAAAAGTAATGATTCGCCTCTTCTCCACTTTCTCAAATATCACAGGCCTACTTCAATACTAGGCAGGAGACCAGAACATGGGAACTTCATCAGGGCATCACCTCCTGCCCTTACACAGAAGGGTTGGTATTGTTTTGTAACGAACAAAACAATTAAAATTTTTCTGAGTCAAAACAAATTTATTGAAACATGGCAACGGCAAACACCTCGAATATTCAATTGGTTCACCGACATTTTTCGAGTGAAAAATGCCCAGACTCTTTAAACCAGGGGCGACGAACCCATTTGCTATCGCGGGCCACTTTGTCAGTTACCGCTGAGCAAGCGGGTCGCACAACTTTTTAGTCATACTATGAAACCTTTTAAAAATTAGATAAAAGGTTTGTACTACGTTTGTATGATTCCTGCGTGATATGCGCGTAATTCAATCGGGCTATCAGCTTTTGATATCGCACCGTAAAGAATAGAAGCGGGTCAAAGAAAGTCAAGACTGCTGGTCTCGCCTGAATGCTTCGCGGGCCGCACGGAATTCTTTTGCGGGCCGCATGTTCGTCACCTCTGCTCTAAACGCTGCCAACATTTTCAAATGTCCATGCATTTCTTCATGGAATTTGTAAACATGGCCACAGGTTTGAGGTTGTAAATTCTTAAGAGGAGAGTGAAAATGAACGTTTGCAGCATTTGGCCGTTTGCACAAATTTCGGATGATTTTTACTATCTTCATATTTGGCAATGTGCCAGATATTTTGTTGCAGCATTGTTCAAGGAGTTAGCTTTAATTACCATCAGAGAAATATGAGATCTCGAGTCTCGGTCTCGAACTTCCAGGTCTCGGTCTCGGTCTCGGTCTCGGCTTTTATAACAAAGTCTCGGTCTCGATCTCGTCTCGAAATTTGAGCCAGGTCTTGGTCTCGGAGGTTACGGTCTCGACTACATCACTGGGTAAGACTCAAGAAGTGTAGGGGTTGTGATACACTCCAGATCTGGACAGGGAAAAATATAACAAATGCGGTCGCGGTGCGGACAGAGGACAGAAACTTTTGATGTGGTGCAAACAGAGAACAGAATTTTTCTGTCCGCACCACCTTTAATCTGCAATCCCAAAACTGAACTATAAGTTGCGAAGAAGTTCAAAACAATGTTATCAAATCCAAGCCAAATCTGGTTAAATAGAAATTATAAAATCCAATTCCATCAAAATTCTAGAATAAGGCAAGATTTAAATCAAAGTTGATGTTCATCTCTGGTAATTTTTGGGCATGTGAAAGAAAAGCAAGTATAGGTCTTATTTCTTGCAGAAAGTTTTGGCTAGACTTGTAGTAATTATTGAGAGTGAAAGAGAGAAGTAAAATGGAAACTTCTTTCACAAAAACTTACATGTAGGCTAAATAACCTCCCTGGAATCAAAATTGCAAAAACAGCATTGGACACCATTTTTTAGCTCATCAGGCACGATTTTGCAGCTGGTTGGGCGCCATTTCATAGCAAAAAACATGGAAATATGTTAAATTTCATTTGATTCAACATTGACTCGAGCTTGCAAACCAATGACTCCACAATTCTTGCGACTCGCCTCTGACTCGACCAAGTCATGATTCGACTCAAAAAAATTTTAGATTACTCTGATTTGAAGTGCTTGTGAGTCTGACTCGACAAATATGACTCGGGCACATCACTGCTCCTCTGCCACTAAACGACAGAATAGAATATGGTTTCATATTTCAACTTGGGAGGGCCTGAGGTTTTGTTTGGGGAGGTAAGCCCGACAAAATCCCCCCGTGGCGACGGTACTGAGTCTACATCAATATTTCATTTGTTTTGACATCATTGTAAATTAGGCATCAAAAATTGTGTGAAGAGTGTTTGCACTGAATAAGATATAATGATGCTCTGCACATTCCCTTATTTGAGAATATATAGTGTTTGCTTGACTTATATTCACATGGAGTCCATCAGGAGTCGGATTGTTTGTGTCAAATTAGTTCGAGACCTGGAGCGGAATTAGATTGAAAATATGCAACTCGGTTGAGATGAACATTGGACTGGACTTGGATTGGAGTGGATGCAGACTATACCACAGTGGTTCCCAACCTTTTTGATGCATTCCTCCCTTTGCTCATTGTGGAACTTTTCATTCTTCCCCTATTTACCTTTCATCTCTTCCCTGTTCGGGTTTGTAGGCTAGTATCAACTACAATAGGAATAATGGTCTTTATTATGGACAATAACTTGATCAATAAAAGTTGGAAAAAAGCTATATGCAGTGATGTAGTTGAGACCATTGCCCTCGAGACCGAGATCTGATTAAAATTTCCAGACGAGACCGACACTTCACCAAAAACTCCGAGACTCGAGACTTGTTCGAAATCGAGGCTCGAAACTTCAAAATTTGTACATTTTGACCAAATTTTCTAAATGGATGTCGTCATCACATCTGACTTGAATTTTTTTCAAATTTATGGCACTTTTCCGACGTGTTTTGGTTGTTTCTTACCTGCAAATACAACAAACAAAATGTCGTTGATTTATATAAATTTTAATAAACCATTTCTTTGCAATATTCAAAGTCTCGAGACCTGAAACCTTTGAGACCGAGACTCGCAAAAATGGGTCTCGAGACTCCATCACTGGCTATATGTTGTCAAATAATGGCACTGAAATTTGTTAAGAAGAACGTGTGATAGTCCACTAAATAACTTATAAATATAAATTGATACAACTAATTGAACGAGACAATGTCAACTTAAAAAGGAAGTAGCCTACAACACTTACAATGAATAATAACTTAACTATCAAGTGGAATTCCTCCCCAGAACTCATGAAATTCCTCCCTGGGGAGGAATTCCTTCCCGGTTGGGAACCACTGCCATAACATATTTTGTTGGATTTGGATTGAACCCGGTCTGCAAATCGCTTTAAAATTTCAGGATAAAGACCATGGGCATCAGAAGGACTTTTTCCAAGAGGAGGTCAGTAGTAGATTTGTTTAGAGGTAGGCAAAATTTTTTTCCGGTGGTGCAAAAGGTGTGAAATTTCACTTTACCCAATCGAAGCTAAGAAAACAACCTTTTTTGCTAAACCTTTGATAGGCAAATGTCAAATTTCAAAATCCAGGGGGAGGCAAAGCACCCTGATCTCCCCTCCCGACGCCCATGAACAGGATCCAAGTTGGACAGAGTTAATGGAAAAGAATTGCGGCATTTCTTTGTTGAAAAAGTGCATTTTGTTAATTATTTCATTTGGGGTTAGAGTATACATTTAAAATTCTTTTTTGGGTTATGGTTGGACTTGGACTGAGTTTTAAACATTTAGGACTTGATCTAAATCGTAAAATATGACAGTGCGCTCATCTCTGAAAAACAGGATTAAAACCGGACTGAGAAAAATCAGATTCTGCACAATTCTGCTCCAGTGTTGTGCGGATATTGAAATTGGATAAACCGGTCCAAAGCATTTTAGCAATAACTAAACCAACCGCATCCGAAAATACTGCAAAGACATAATCCGACCCGGTCCAAAAATCCACAACCCGTATCCGACCAGATTCCAGCTGCAGTATACTGTATTGCTCAAGCTCAGAAAAAGGAATTATGTTTTTGTTGTAGGATAATGCTACCCTTACACATATCTCTTGTCTGCAGTATAACTTTAAGCTTTGATTAGGTGCATATCAAATACGACCAACCACAAGTTCTTTCGCCTGATTCACAATCGACACGATTCACCAAACGCAGGATGCAGCCAACGTGCTTTGAATATGACGACATTATAATCGGCATGCGGCTTGACCAACGGTCATACTGAGATTCATGAAAACTCGTTGGAAGACCCTGGCGCGATCAACACGAAATCTGAGTAGATGAATCGAACTAAATTTAATGAATAATTTAGGGTTCTAGGACTACAGCCACGTGGACAACTGCCACCCGTACAACTGCCACCCGGACAACTGCCACCGGACAACTGCCACCCGGACAACTACCACCTAGGACAACTGCCACCTAGGACAACTGCCACCTAGGACAACCTCCACCCAGGACAACTGCCACCCAAGACAACTGCAGTTGTCCGAGAGAGTGGCAGTTGTCCGGGTGGCAATTATCCTAGGTTGCAGTTGTCCTGGCTTGTAATTGTCTTAGGTGGCAGTTGTCCTAGGTGGTAGTTGTTCGGGTAGCAGTCGTCCAGGTGGCTGTTGTCCGGATACCATAATTTAGACATAAATTATTGAATATTTATCGAACTGATCATATATACCGGCAATTGACTCTATGCGTACCACATTTTGTAGGAGGCCCCGTTGGATCTTGAGGCCCTAGGCTTAAGCCTACATAGCCTATTGGTAAATCCGGCCCTGGCTGCACCTCATTTTAATGGACCCAAGAAACTACTGGAGTTTTTGGTGTAACAAAGGCTTGCATGTTAACAAGTTTTCGCATACTACTAAAAGCACATTACATATTAGATATTCCTGCCTATGTCCCAACTCGCTATTGGCAATATCTTTCTACAGTATAGGTAGTCTACATTCAATCAATGGCAGTTCACGTTTAATCATTTCAACGCAAAACAGTGCTTCAAACACCAAACGAAGCCGTTGCTTGCTGTATACACAAGCCGCAAAATATCTAACAACACTTAATTTTGTTGGAAAACAGAAAACACAAGTGCATATCGTACCTTATTTCGCCCTAACCCGAACGTGCCTATTTGCTAACCGAGATAACATTTTCGCTACATACGTGCAAAAGATTGAAAAGTGCGATTTGCTCGGGGTTATTTAGCCAAAAATGAAAAGAAGAACTATGCTAAGGGTGGGAACTTGCAGTCCCTATGAATGCGTAGGCAGTCCCGTCGCCACGGGGGGGGGGGCTGAGCCCCTCCAAACAAAGCTCCAAGCCCCCAAATTGAAACATGAAACACTATAAATCAGTTGAGTTTTGTCAAAGGTTAGAGTGTCGAGCCCCCCCGCACAAACCCAAAGCCCCCCGCAAAAATGCAGGCGACGGTTCTCTGCGTAGGCTACTTCACAAGAGACTGTTTAATTTATGCTTTCATGACAATTAGCGATTTTTTACACATATGCGAAACTTCCGTTCTACCATTCACTGCAACGCGTAAGGGCATTAAGAAGATTTACAAGCGTATCCTGGTTGGAGAATCAAAACCGAACTCGTTTAGATGGATCCCTTGAAATTGACATTTCTTACGAGTGTAGATAAGTCTGCCCAACATTGCTTGTCGAAACAAAACGACTTCTAACGAAATTCATTACGTTTTGTTATTTGTGGAAAAATCACATGTGCTTTTGTTGAGGGGGGTCAGTGAATGCCAAATTAATTCAATTGGCGTGGAAATGCAGCAGTGGACAGAAAAGGAATCCACATGTTTTGTGAAGTGTTTCGTTAGTGAGTAATCTATCAATATCAGATTTTCTTGGAGATCCATGTTAGTACTGCAACATTCGCAACAATATTTCGGTTTAGCGACGAATGGTTTCTAAAAATTCATTAAATACTGTTCTTTTTGCTACTCATGTTGTTTCGTAGCATTTGCCACCAGGTTTCAAATCAAGCAGGGACTGCAAGTTCCCACAATAAAATAATCACCAGAAGATTGACTTTATCTGCTTGGTTCATTAAATACTTTGTTTCCTGATTTCGATGAATCATTCTATTTTTCTTTTTCAAGTAAAAGTGGATGACATTTTAGCATTTGAGGCAGGAGTGGCGGAACCCGGAGGCCGCATTGGTCTAGGACCCCTTTTTTTCTGGCGGGGCCTGGCCACCCCCACCTTTACATTTTGAATCTTGCTTAAATACGTTTAAGCAACACAATTAGTATTAGGTCCATTGCTAAAGCACATCGCTTAATGAAAAAAATTTCCATAGTTTTTTGACGTTCGCTTGTGCCCCCCACTTTGAAAAAGGTTCCTCCACAACTGGTTTGAGATTATTGAATACAGGCACACTTCTACAATTGGTTTGCAACGGTAATGATAACTTGGCAGAATGACAAAATTTAACTTTAGTTGCAACTTCTTTGCTGCTGGAAAAAAAACTGTAAATGTTTACTTCCCCTTCAGAAAACAACACCTTTTTTGTCAACACGTTTTAAGTGAAGAAGAAAAATAAGAATAACTCGTCCCAAAAATCAAACTGTGAAAAACTTAATGGCCAAGAGCAAAGAAGAGCCTCATCTGTGGTTTCAGCAATCAAGCGTTTAAACACCCGCACTGGATGGCTGGTTCAGCACAAGGTATGGATTGCCCTAGCATTATGAAAGTAAAAGGCATTCTTGCGCCAGCGTACGAAACGCAGTTTGAACTAAGACGGAAATATGCGAAGTGTTTTCACAGCGGGAAGTCCAAATACAGGATCTTGCAAAGTTTGCAGTCTCTTTCATATTTAGAAAAGGTTATCTAAGCCGGTGCCTCGGCAAACGACCTTGGGCGCCTTGAGTAGTCGCTGCTGTTAAGGCTTATTGCCGATTCTCGTCCGTTCTGTGGTCCTACTTTTCCGGCATTCGGTTTGCATGCAAAAACATAGACCAATGCAATGATCACCACCAGGAGCAGGAAACCTCCTATTGTTCCGCCGACTATCCAACCAATTGGTGGAGTGTACGGAGGTGCAGTTTCTTTTGGGCAAGCTGGATGATCATCACCAGCTTCTCTGTATAAAGTGCAGACATGTACCAACAATTCTTCATGGGATGGTTGGTAAAGCGTCATGTTGTTGCCTTCGAAACGCCGATCACCAAAAAAGTTTAACAACGTTTCATTGTCATTTTGAACGTGACGTTCAATGTCTTGCAGCACTGCATAGAAATAGATCTTTTCGCTTCTTGTGCTAAGCTGTTTATCATATTGTCCAAGAACAACTGAGCTATTTGTTTCAATGAGATTTCCAATCAACTCTCCTACGACACTTTTCTCGAGCACCTGTAGTGAAAAATCACAAGAGCATTAACGAATGAGATTATCTATCTCAGCCAAAAATATTGCTTCTTGTCTCTAGATGTAGAAATTTGTGTCACCAACTCAGAAATCTAGAAATCGAAAAAACACCAACATGACCTTTCCAAATCGGGTGTGTTTAGTTAATCTTTTAAGTCACCAAGGACGTTGTTTATTGGAGTAATTTCCTCTTTGAATCCATCACAAAATGCTTTGTTTTAATTTTTGCACAGAGACAGAATACAAGTAAGCAAGCAATCATCACATTGTGCATAAGGGCAATAGAATTTTTCTTATTGCGAAGTTGGCTGCTGCAGTAAAGAAGTATTGTAAACAGCAAGAGTGCACTCAACAAGCTGTGTTAAAGCTAAGTGCAAGCGAACATAATTTAACTAGAGCTGATGTCAGTAACAGTAACAAAAGCGTGAAAGACGGAAATGTGCCACTGTAGGTTTGGTCATGGGCGTCGGAATAATTTTTTTCAGGGGGGTCACTAGCGGCTTTTTCCAAAAATTTTTCTAGGGGAGCCAAGAGTGGTGAAATTCGGTTTTTCCCTCTCGAAACTAAGAATACAACTTTTGTTCCTGAAATTTTCAAATTCCAGGGGGGCCTTGACCCCCCCTCCGACGCCCATGGGTTTGGTGTGTGGTGGTCCACTGCTGCCAAACCTTAACTTTAGAAAATATTTTAACAGAATTTCAGAGTTTAAAAATATGCACACTACTTTCACTTTTGAAAATAGTCAAAAGCAGTGGAAACATGTAAATACACGAAAACGAAAACTTAGGTTTGAAATAACTTTGCACTATAACAAGTTGACGTGTCTATTGTCTAACACAACCGTGCCGTAACCCTTGCTTGTTTGCTGCGGAGTACAAAATGCGGAGTTTCGATCCGCGACGGCTCAGATTGCATCGATCTATCAATCACTGCATAAGTGCAAGCTCAGTTGGCAAGGACTGCAGACGGTGCAATAACATGCTGGGCAGTTCATTCCTCGTGTCATTAAATGTGAAGATGTTCAGAAACCCTACTCGGTAAAGAAGCTTTAGTGAAGGTATTCCTGATCTCTTCTGTAGATTCAGTGCAACTTACAGCCCTGTAAAGATCTAACGAATCACATACGTACAGTATATGACGACCAGAAACAGCTCTGAGGACTGATATTTCAGCTACAGAATATTTCGCATCCTGTAGTATCAGTGCCATAAGTTACTGTATTCTTAGGGATTCGTAAAGTATTTTTGAAAGGTAGCAAAGCCACAGTCTGCTCGATGCTAGTTAACTATACAACTTGTATAAGTAACTGTATGCTGTTGGCCACTACTTTGCGTTTAGGCTAGTTGGCAATTTCACACTTTTGTATGGACACGCCGTTGGTTGTTCCCAGTGTGCATAGAAAGTAATGTATCGATTTGATACTTTATTGTCATTTTTAGACTCATACCGAGAATTAGTCTGAGGTCAGGGAATTACTCATAATAATCTTTCGTGATATTACCGTTAGTAATTGTTTATACCAAACAGCTGTGACGCCGCGTCACACAGCGCCAATAGAAAGTCATTTTGTCATAATCAGCCCAGTGCAGTACTAGCAGTAGAATGAACCCGGTCGAGCGGAAAATCTCGATTGCTACTTGCTGCTGTAAATCACGCTCTCTGCATTCTGAGTTCGTACCTTCAAAAGAGACCGTAACACAGCCCAGCTTAAAATGATGAAACACCTGTGCTCGTTTCTGCTGTGGCTTGAATGACCAGGTAACCAATCAGGAAATTTCTAATTGGCAATAACTGCCCTCGAACTACCTAGAAACGAGCGTTCCGAGAAGTCCTTGTGTCTGTTAGAGCAGTGGTCCCAAACCCGGACCGCGGATGGGTACCAGAAAGCGGATCAATCGGTATCGGGCAGCGAAATTACAAAATGTATGCTGATGGGGACACCATCGCTTTCTGAGCATGTGATTGTTCGATTCCTCCCATGGAAGTACTGTTGCGTGCAGTGAGAGCGTTGGAGCATAAAGTGAGTGTTGGAGACGGATCGGAGCTGTAGACTCTACTGCAGCAGCCTTATCTGATGGTTCAAACCGATAACTTCATTTCAGCTGTTGAATAATAACAACCATCTTAGAGTAATCCCGGGTCGAAGTAAAATTGTCAAGCGTTGTCCGGTCTGCCGTTACAAAAAATTGGGGACAACTATGATAAAGTACTTTTATCTGTCGCGGCCAGCAAACAATGGAGTGAGGAGTCGGAACACATGAAGAAGTTGCATCTGTATGAGCAACACTATTGATCATAGGTGAAAGTGATCACAAGAAAGTGTTATAGAAGAGGTCGGTGGCAGTTCAAGTTTGTGTTACTGCCCAGGTATCTGATATTAGCTGCGACCAAGATTTTTCGTTCAAAGCAACTGTGAGTTTGTGAATGTTTTTCACACGAGCTGAATTTTCCGAAAAAAGGGAGCTTTTTATCCGAAGAAAGATAACTTTTGTGCAATTGCAAGATCATTCAAAACCCGTTTGTAATAGATATTATCCATTTCTTTATTAAATCGCCCTTTAACCAAAGACTACTATCTCATGACTGTTGATCGTGCAAATGTTTCTTCTCACCCTTACGGTTTCATGACATAAAGTACAATTAAAATGTATCTGGTGGCTATTCTTTTCCGGGTTTGCCTGCAGCTGAAAGGTGCGCATGCGTTACGGGTCACAGGAAACAAAAAAACTGTAAAAACATTTGTTAAAGTACTTACTTTTACGAAAGAATCATTTTGGTTCATTACGTATTCCACAACATTTTGAAGTACAGATGTAATGTTCGTGTTGCCGAATGAGCTTACGTTTATTGCTCTTGTGAAACGCTGCAACAATAAAATAGTGTTTTTAAAAAAATTGCAACAGTCTTTTGTGTAATAAGCATAGTGCACGTCACATGTGGTTGCATGTTAAGAAAATCATCGAAGCAATAACATTTGCTAAATGCAAGCACATGCTTACTGTATATTTCAAGCACTTCTGAGTGAAGTCTGGTACTTCCGTGTTGTTTTGTTAGAAAACTTTGTATGTTTTTGTTAGAAAACTTTGTATGTTTTTGTTAGAAAACTTTGTATTTATACAAAATCATCTAAAAGTGTTTCATCAAGCATGAGTCATATCGCAGCCAAAATAATTTCTCAAGCAGTTCGTACTGGTTAGGTGGAGGAAAAGCAACATCAGTCAATTTTTAAACAATTACAACTGAATCGGGTTCTGCCGAAGGTTATAAACCGTTTTGTTTTTTACGAGAAATGTTCCATGGGTCAGTAAAAGTAAACAGTTTCAACTGAGCCATCTCAACCGGTCTAGGACAGTTCGGCGCTGCCCTTTCGGCGATGGGACGTTTCGGCGATGGTGGTCGCAAATGTATTATGTGAAAAAAATATGCTTTTTTGAAATACTTTGAAGGTTACACTACAACAGATGTTTGCTTCATAAGTGTATTTGTTGTCATCCTGATTGCCAGTGGCCAGTGTAGTTTCCCGTCCGTCAGGAATGTGGAAGAACTTAGTGCGACGTGACCACGTGTGTAAAGAAATATGGCTTGTGACGTTTATTTTTGCTGGCATGAGGTGTTTGTGAGTTTACACAAAAGTTAAGCCTGGACAGCATCTATTGCTTGATCTTTCACGTAGTTATCATTTTGATTGCATTTCACAGCTAATCTAAGAGTATATCGTACTTTCTTGCCGTCGGTTGCCTATCGGTGTACGAATATGCAGTAATGGCACTTCCAAAACCATGGTATGCATCATGAATCGCAATAAATACAGCACAATTGGAAATATCTGGGACAACTGCTAGACTGACTCTTGCTCTTACACGCTTCCCAGACGACGGCAGTGCGGACTTTTGCACTTTGGTGACATTCCAAAGGATAACAATTTCACATTTCATCGCCGAAACGTCCATCGCCGAAACGGCGGCGCCGAACTGTCCCACTCCGATCTCAACTACTATGTATGATATGGATGGTTGTATTTATACATCAAATCAGTCATTCCCAAGTTTCTACTATTTGCAATTTTTATCACAACATTGTCAAGTTTTCATCTATGCAATGTTAGGAATCTTAAAGTCAACTGATTCCTTGGACTCTCTGCAACCAACAGAGAGTATTCTCTCAAACATATTGTCTCCAAAAACCCCTATCATATTAAATGCTAAAACTACAAATCAGAATGTGGAAACGTAGATTAGCGCAACGTTGCATCTATAAGATATTGGACAGACCGTTTTGACTTCTTAGCTTCGTAAGACAAACAATAAAAGAATTGAAGATGAACATAAATCAGAAACGTTAGTAAAGGCTGAGTGGCTGTCGATAAAATTAAATGGTTTCTAACTCCACAGAAATGCTACAAAAGAGTTTTCTTTTACAAACCCTATTTCGGAATAGCAGAAGTAACTCTGTTGCGTTAATTACGCACTCTTTCTTGATTCTCTCGTTTGTGTGATAAACATGTCTCTGCTTGAGTCCTGCGGCTACTTGGTATTGCCAACGAAAGCTCTATAGAGAGCTGAAGCATAAGTTGTTACCATAACTTGTGGCCCCAAGCACAGCCGTGTAACATACGTTTAGCTGCTGCACTGCAACCATCAGGCTGGCAGCAAAATTTCGTTTGGCCGTTTCAGAAAAATACACATGAGATATCACCGACTCTAATACTTGTAGTTTTGTTTACGTTTACTGGAACGAATTCGCCAATAGCGTTCAGCAGTGTATTTTTGGAATAAATTGATAAATTGATTATGTATAATTGCTTGTTCAACTTATCTACTTTTATTATGACACAATTGTGAATTGCTTGATACTTTCTGTTTCTTATGCTTGAAAAATGTCATAAGTAACTGCTCGGAAACAGTTTTATTCTGTGTTATCATATTGTGCTATTGTTTTCTTTAGGTTTGAACCAAACACTGACCCCACATTGCACTTTTCTTTGAGCTGACTTTGACCGGGAAACAACCTGTTTAGTTTTCGTTCCCGATTTCAAGAGCTCGGTAAAACGCCAAAATTTTCAAAGTAACTGTAATTTCTTCAAACTCTGATTGGTAGCAAAGTAGTGCATACAAATATTTTTCGTTTGTTCCAGCACAACCATATCTTTAACGCAAATTGTAGGTGTGCTTCTCCCTGTTTTCTCAAAAATTTTTTGAGACTCAATTTTTTTGAACCACGAACAACTCCTCTACGGAAAAATACTATCTTTGCTTAAAACAGTTTTGTTACGAAAGAACAGAATTGCTTCCAAAACATTTGGGGTTTCACACTTACACCTGCACTTTGTATAACTAAAGGTTCACTCGCAACTCTCGTGCAACTTATATTTTATGTCATGCCTTTCCCACAAGTTTCAACAAAGTCTTTGACGTAGCTAGTAAGCGTTGTAAGTGAAAACGGCTTTGGAAAGCTTCAGGATTCTTACCTCTATAATTGATATTGGTTTCAACTGCGAGACAGTTTGTTGGGTGTTTGTTGACGCAGTGGTTGTGGAAGTATTTTGCTGGGAAGTAACTGTCGATTCTTCCGCTGTACTCGACGTGTTTTGTTCCGTGTTGGTGGTAGAATCAATGTCAGTTGTTTCTCCTGATCCGCCCACTACGGTGGTCATTTCAGCGGCCTGGGTAACGTCAAGAGCAACTGTGGATGCAGAGGTAGGCGCGGTGTTAACAGAAACACTCGATGTTGATGTTGCCGGTGATGTTGCAGGAATGACAGAAACAGTTGATGTTGATGTTGCCGATGATGTTGTAATGGGAGAAGTCGGCGTGTTTCCGTTTGTCGCTGATTTGCTGGTCGTAACTTCTGCAACACCCACTGCAAGCAACATTTATGAGTAAACCCGATGCAAAAAGCACTGACTACAGTTTTTCAACTGAAAGCGATTGTCATGAAAGTAAAAATACAGTTGTATGAAAATTGATCAACTGCATAAACCAAACGTCAGTGAGGAAAGATGTAACCTGATACAAATTTTCAGTACTATCTTACTGTACTTCGAACAAGATACTCTGTATTTCCTATGTAAACTTAAATGGTCATCCGTGATTGCTTTCATCTTCATTTCAAATTTTGTAAACAGTATGAAGTGAAATCCAAAAAACTGTGTGTATCAGAATTTTGTTGCAAGTCATATTCAAGTTTTTCAAGTAAACCTGTGGTAGAAAAACTCAGCATAACTTCTCTATTTGAAATCACTTTTCAAAAAAATTGTTTTCATTTGGAGTAGCATGCTGGTATAATCTGTAGGATCGTTTTTCATAACTGTACATTTTAGGTAAAAGCCACTGTTGTGGGGCAAGGTCACTGTATGTAATGAATCTATTCTAGTTCGTTCTACTTTCAGTTATTTAAATATTGCAAGCATGCAAAGCAATCTGTGCAGTGCTGATTTCGAGATGTAGATTTGAACGCTCTGAGTTTGTGACTTGTGCGAACTACAGCGAAAGCTTTGTGACATGAAGACCCAGAGCTTAACGAATGAAATACGACGCGAGCTTAAAACTCGCGAACTTAAGTGCGCCTCTGTATAGTACACAGAAGGAACGACGGCAATGCAAATTACACTTCATTCGAATAACTGACACTCTTCAGTTAGCCTGCCTTCGACTCGCTGTATTTATCATTCTTGCATCAATTTATTTTGAACTGTGATTAACAAAGCGGAAATTCATGATCGGCGATAAATTTCGCGAGGCCGCTTGGCTTTGAGTTATTTGTGTTACGAAGTTCATTGGCTCGTATGTTGTATCAAAACTATAGTTTTATGGTTCCTAAAAAAGTGCAATAAAGCAAGATAAAGCACGATGCAAGAAATCTTTTTTAGTCGACAAGCTGTTAATGTCCACAAATATAAAAAGCGCCCAAGAATGAAGTCGACGTAGAACAACTGAAAAGAATCCATCAATTCAACGAAACCGTTTTGAAAAGTTCGGGACCTCGACCAGGATTGTTCAACACACCACCAAAATATTCCGTAACGAAGGAAATGCTTTTCAAAAAACTTATTCCTCATATTTGAGAGCAGCTGTGTTTTTCGATATTTGGATGAAGGCATTATGTTGTAACAACGTGCGCAACTTTTGACGTAAGCAATTGCGTTAACGTTGTAGAAAACCTAAATTATATACGAAATCTGTGCTACAAGAATTTGCAGTTTATGCTAACACCACCTCACTGTAAATAGATTTCAATAGAAATCATCCTGAGAGGTTTGGATTTGTTAGCTTAATGAATGTGCAAAATGCGAACGATGGTTAAAAAATAAAAGCGTTTACTAATTCATCCAATGGAACACGGAAATTATTAAATAAGATTTTGTACTGCTTTAAAACAGTGTTTTTCAACCGGGGTTCCACGGAACCTCAGGGTTCCGCGAGTGGCTTCCAGGGGTTCCGCAGAATAAGACCGAAATTACCTGGGACGAAATTCGCAATCACAGTTCTATGCGGTTGTAGCAATATAGACACTTGGATCATTGTATAGGGTTCCATGAGCAACGCAAACATTTACGAAGGGTTCCGCTGCAGTAAAAAGCTTGAAAACACTGCTTTGAAAAACACAAAACATGTGATGTTCTTAATCTTCCTATAAATTCGCTTAATCTTCCTTTAAATTAATCTCAGCTTTCAAACTATTCAATAAATATCGATTGAAAAGCACTTTGCACATTCAAATACAAATACCATAAATGATCAAACTCCTAAAGCCTTAACTACTTTACTTCTTGCCGACCACATGTCATAAAAACTTTGCATGCGTTTTATGCTGTATCCATTTAACATTGCGTTAAATAGCCTGGCGTTTGATCACAAATCACATGTGCTAAGGTACTTTTCGTATTGGTTTCTTAACAATTTTTAGCTGTGCAAAGATTAAAGGACTTAACATGTAGACGTGCGTTTTTACGCAAGAAAAAGTTAGGTGAACTCCAGCAATTTCAAATGACATCTTAACGTAAGAATCACGATACTATCCCTGACAGGCTGCCCAACGCTATCACAATTATAATACATATTATCTTCAATAGGGCGGAGATAGAAAGTTGCATGTGCTATGCTGGTTTCGATCAATAACTCGCTTGACAGACACTTGAGGTCTGTAAATGACGTTAATACTGCTGTGTAGATATCACATTGGTCGAAACCAGAAATCTTCGTTTAGAAGGTTGCTGGACGACCATTAGGTTAAGCGGGACAAATTATTAATAAACAAAGTAAAATTTCCTTGAGGGCAAACACAATTCTGAGAAAGCAAAGGGGTGCTAAGCAGTGATGGGATTCGACCGGTTCGCAAGAATCTGTTCTTGGAATTTCTTTATACCAAGAACCGGTTGTTGGCTTAAGTCAAGGGTTCCCAATTATTCCCCATGTACACGTTTTACTTATAAATTATTTTGCAAACCTCTCATAGACTTGTTACTAACATTTAATAGGGAGAAACAAGACCAAAATTTGGGAAAGTAACTAAAACCAATAATTTCCATTGCTAGACCCTACCAGTTGGCAACACAAAGATCAACCTTTGCACTTACGTCAGGCCAACCAGCATGGTTTGCTCTGGAGACTGTGATAATGAGAGAACCTGTTGTTAGTGAGTCTTGGAGTGAGAGAACCTGTTCCTAAAAATTTTGAATCCCACCACTGAGGCCAAGCTAAAGTTTTGTGGTTATGTCTCCCCTAGCTCCTTCCATGCTATCACATCAGAAAAAACGCTCTCTAACTTTGAGCGGAAATACGCGATGTTCTACATCTAATGCTATGCACTTCACTGTCACTTAGGATGTGTTCATAAGTGTATGGGAAGACGCTCCCGCACACTGAGGGCGAATAGCATTTGTTTTAATCAATTTACCAAACTGTTATGGCTCACGTCAGTAGTTGCTTTTAATTTTGCCATGGCTTGAGTATGAAGATGCAGTTTGTTTTAATTTTTCTCTGGCTTGTCGTCTGAAACGAGAACCGAAATTGTCCATTTTAATTTCAACTTCAGTTCCTCATTCGGGTAAGTTGTCCTGGTTTCGCCTCACTTCAGTTAGTAAATAGGTCCATTTTTGCAATCATTTTTCTCCAAAAGTAAAATGCCAATGCCTTTTTTTCAAAATTTACTGTGACCTCTGACTCATAACATGTTTGACGTAGCAGAATATTTATTTGTTATTTTTGTGGATTGACATTTCTGCATTATGGCAAATTTTCTGTTTGCCTATATTTCCACAAAATTAAAACTCCTATGAACATTGTGGTGGTGTTTACGCCTCCCAAACCTAAGGTTAAAGTTTTTCATAAAGTTGGCAATTTATGATTTTTTCCTTCTAAATTAATTTAGAATTAAAATATTTACTAAAGTTAAGATTAAATTCTCCATCAATTCGAGATCAAGCATTAACATTAATTGCACATCCAAACAAACCACGTTTTATTCACACAAAAAAAACTTCAGCCAGTAACAGCAATTGGCTTTGTTGTGAGCTGGAAAAAGTATTAGTACATTTCTTGTAGAGATTTCATTTCTCTATTTTTAATGAAACATTGCATTCTAGCTTAATTCATTACACGGTTGGTTTTGTTTTTTCAATCTTGAACGTTTTGTGAATATACAGCTAATACAAAGGGTTGCAGTATACAACTTTCATAAAGTTGTAGAAAGGGCAGAAACTTCACATTTCTGTTCGAAACATGTTGCTTACGTAAAAAAGTCCTTGACTCAACAATAACATCGCATGTCAAAAACTGATTTGACATCAATCCTGCTCAAAGTTTTGTTTGCAGCAGGGTGTTTTGCAAAAGAAGAAACCAAAAACGGACGGTCATGCTTTGTTACATTTCGAGGTTTGAAAATTTATTTTTTTTAAGAAGACCACAGGAAATAACCAAATAAGCAGGATGATTTATCGCTCCGTTACAAAACGAGAGAAAGAACTCTTTATCCCGCTAAAATAGTGAATATCAACGTTCTCTGACTTTCTCTCTACTTAATTATTATGCTTTGGCTCCGTGGCACAAGCAAAAACATTTTTGCGTGATTACTCAGCTACGTTCGGATAATGTTTCGCTTCTCATTGCAAACAGTTAGACAAAGAGGAACTATGCGGCATTTTTGTAGATATCTGCATTATACTGTGTTGCGTAAACAGTGATGGCTCGTGATTGTGATTCCTTCGTGGGGGTGCCGCAAATCTTCCCAAAAAGATGTTTACAAAGACTAGCTACGGGCCTGCTCCAGACTTTCGTCATTTTCAGTGCGCCCCATACAAGACCAAATAGATGTCTAATATTTAGCTTTGTGCATAAAGTTTTGGGAAGGGAGGACACATTGTCAACTCTTCTTGTTATTAATGCAAATTTATATATCAAAGTTAAACAACAAATTGACCTAAAAACGGTGGCGGATCCAGACCAGGCGTTTGGGGGGCAGTCAATTAGGGCCGCCAAAAAGGTATTCACTTGCTTTTAAATATTAAAAGTTGTCTGCGACAGTCGTTGGCTATCACACAAAAGTGGTTACCTTTTGTAGGCTATAAAGGGGCCACTTTCGTTGGTCAAACTATACGATTTTTCGGGGAAATACCACAGTGTGAAAGCGCTTTGTATCATTAATTCAGAAAACGTTTGAAACGGGTCCCAAACAGTGGGCCTCATTTTTCACAAGCTGCGCATATCTCGCATACCTATAAATAATGTATTCAAAAGGTACAAAAGCATGCTGCGCGCTAGCGATTGCCACTGTTTTGGCTATCCGTAGGCAGAGCCGGATTAAAAGGTAGGGGGCCCGGGCAATTTTTACTGGAGGGCCCCTATGACGTAATTAATGACATCATCGTTTGCAAAATTTACGTTTTCGCTGATTCACAAGGCTCCCGTTTGCTTTTTCCGCTAGTCGAGAATGTACTCACTCAAATGCACATACAGCTAGCTGCGAGGAGAGAATTTATGATATGAACACTGGAGTGTATTTTTACTAAGAAAAAATATTCCACAGGCTAGAGAGTGACTCGGCAAGAAACAACATTCACCCGGTCCCGAACAATAAGCAGAAACCAGAGATTACAAAAAAAAACCGGAAAAAGAACATGTCAATATGGCTAGGCAGGCTAAGTGTGAAAGTTGTTTCCAAGCTAATGTCTTGATTTTCACCTTCATTTTCAGGTGCTCTCCACTCCTTTAACGTTGCAGCTTGAGCGTTTTGCTAGAAAAAGCGATTCAGT
>Ga0210059_1000164_pt1 | contig 67571 bp, 35 predicted proteins | sample Ectturendosymbi2_FD_188042 | JGI IMG/M metagenome (GOLD analysis project Ga0210059, IMG submission 188042) | Ecteinascidia turbinata endosymbiont from Florida, USA - Sample 2 (SPAdes) (version 2) | ecosystem: Host-associated > Tunicates > Ascidians > Unclassified | place: Key West, Florida... | reverse complement strand
CACGACAGCACCCAGCTCTTGTTAGATATGGTAGCGCAAAACACGCAGGAATGAAGAAAGCTGCTTCAATATTTGTCAAATCTCGAAAATTCATAACCGCTTGGTTTAATAACGAATGTGTTGCTACGTCTGTGGCACTGCCAAAGAACTCGACTTACAGTACAATGTTGGTGAAAAACTAAGAAATAAACATCAATATTCTGATCGCTAAGGGGGGTGCTTGAGCCCCTTCAGCACCCCCCCTGGCTGCGCCTTTGAGCGTTTCTTAACCTTTGTGTACCTCAGCACCCCTTTTGGTCATGCCTAAGCAGTTCAGCAACCCCTACCTTTGGCTAACACCTGGTTACTATAACGATAAAGTGAAGACAAGTTTGTCCAAACATATTCCTTTTACCTTTGACAGCCACATATGTGACCTTCCCCAACACCCCCTGAAATTGATTTCAGCACCCCAGGTTAAGAAACCCTGCTCTAGGCTTAAGCCTATATAGCCTATTGGTAAATCCGGCCCTGAGTGTACACAACCTACGTGTGACTACCCATAAACTAATTTCACAGTACTCTGTGTTTCGTACAACTTTACTGCCCGTCATGAAATAAAAATAAGACGCGGCCTTGGTTTACAATAAGCGAAAATTTTGTTTACATAAAGCATTCAAGACCTTTATGTTGGCAATTCCGGTGACTAAAGCAGTGGGATTGTGCTTTTGTTTACTTGAAAAACGAAAGCAATGTCGCAAACTGGAGTCACTCAACAAGCTATTGCTTATTAACTACCTACAACTGCGCATAGCAATTCTACAGCTTCGTGGTAGTTCGGGGGGCAAACATGAAATGGGGGTGGCACAGAGTTTAAATGGGGGGGCCGGGCACCACTGGACCCCCGCTGGCGACGGCCCTGCTAACAGGTGCGAAATTTGTCTGAACCGCCCATTTTGTGATTTGATAATTGTAATGATTTTTATGTGCTTGAATGTTTTTAAGTGTAAATGTCAATTTTCCTGATTTGCTTGAATTACTTAAGTTACTTAAGTAATTTGTTAGAAACTGCTTATTACTTAAACAACAAATTTTTGTTTCTTCAACCCAGCCCTATTCCTGAGCTTTTATTTTTGACTCTTCCTGTAAGATTGATGATCGTGAGGAAGTTTGGACAGCTTCTTATACCTGGCATCGTACACCAAAACAAATTCCCAAACGCTGAAATACAAGTTTGCGCTGCACTTAGAGCTATCGAGCCTTATATAAGACTGACTTGTAGTCTAATGGCAGAGTAAAACTCAAATGGGAAAAAACGGTAATGCAGAACATAAGGAACTCTATTTCTGTACGAAGGTCAACATACGTTTACAACAAAATCACTTATGATGTCAAAAAAACATGTGCAACAAAAATTGAAGGAACGGCAAAGCAAACGTATTTAACTAAATAAAGCTATATTTTTATATACAGATTTTGTCTACAATTTTTTAACGCACAACTACGCCAAATCAGACAAGTATACACCATATGAGTCACAGTACAAATGCGAATCTTTTAATAAAAGATGTTCTACTCGGTGGACGGAACATTCACGGGGCACAGAGTGAAAAAAACTTTGAGTTACAAACACGAAATTTTGATTTTCTGTACATCCAAGATTAAAGCAGTGTCAACGGAAAGCGTCAATCCAGAAAAAACATCAATACAGAAATTATGAGGGCCAAACCAAGTGCATATTTACAATTAAGGTGTTTGTTAGCAAACAAGCGTTTGGACAAATCTGAGTATATGAAAAAAAGCTTCAATAGATGAAAAACACAACAAAACAATTATACAGAAGTAAATGCAAACTCAATGTAGACTGATCGAACGAAAAACTCGAAAACATTGCACTCTTTGCAATTATAGGGACACAATCACCACCAGCAATGACGATAATAATCATCATCAGAAGTATGCCAACAGAGAGAGAAAATTTTAATATACAGGCGTTGTACTGATTGCTATATGTTATCTGTGTGTTGGTTTTCACAAGCGTAAATAAACGAATTTCACAGTATGATATGACGGAAAAATGGATTATTATTGCAGTTCAAACAATGGACTCCCGTGTTGAGAACATTTTGAAGAAAACATGGACTGGATTCTCAAAATGCGCACCAGCAAAATCTTTCCTACTCGCCACTGACACCAAGCGATGAATCTCAGAAATGTGCGAAAGGTCGAAAGTTCAGAGGCTCGGTAGAAGATCAATACTTAGCAATACTTGACAAAACTTTGGCTGTGCAATATTTCCATCAGGTCAGAGGAAATACGCGGCATGTGTCCATGAGTTGGGGATTGAACCGTCGGCCTGCTGATCGCCAGGTCACTGAATCTCCTGCTGAGCTTGTGCTTATTTGAGCGCATCATACGGCTGGATGAAGTTGGGGGTACCCGATCACCTGCAAAATTCCGAGGACTACAGTCAGTTCAAATGAATCGATTTCATTAATTTACAGCAGGAGTCTCCAAACTATGTCCCGCGGGCCAAATCCGGCCCGTGAAGCCATTTTATCCGGCCCGCGAAGGCATTTTGCCAATAATTAAAAAGTAATAAAATTACGAAAAATTTGTTGACTTGCTACCGAAACACTCCCATTATGTAAGATGTCCGGCCCTCAGACTGTTGAGCAATGGCTTATGTGACCCTCGGACATAAATGTTTGGAGACCCCTGATTTACAGCCGAGTTTTTAGTCTTGATTTGAAGTTCCAATCCATATCAGAAGTATCCCTAACTGTATTTCATAACCTAATATGTCAGTTGCAGACCCTAATAACAAACACACTTAATATTAAAATTGATATTGGTCGTCACGGGTAAGGTCCTTTCAGGAATTGAGCAAATTATAAGCTGATTTTGAAATATTTTCAAGTAAAAACTCTTAGAAAGCATTCCGAAAATAGATTTGTCTTGTCAAACTGAAAAGTTCTTTCTCACTTAAGTGCGGGCCCGTGGCCACGGGTTGGGCATTCGGGGGCAGTTCCGCCAAATTTTCTGCTTTAATAAATTTCTTTTAATATAATAAAAGCAAAACTTTGCCGCCTTAAAATGCGTTCCCCACAAACTGTAAAACCTGACTTTGGGCCTGTTTAAAATGATTAACAGTAAAAGCTAAAAATGCAGGTGTAGAGCGAAAGTATTTCTTAGACTACAGGACAAGGAAGAAATTCAACCATATCCTTTTGTCCTTTAAACGACAGAGTGTAAACTTAACAACAAATTGAACGCAATTATAGTCTGTTTTTTGCATATTTTTTGGTATAGTTTTTGTTGCAATCGTGTTTTCTTTTACAATTTTTTGACATACCTATTTTGGGTTCTTGCAGGAGTGCTGCTGTCATACATTTGTGAAAAAAGACCAATAGGTAATCTAAACTTCAGAAATTTTAATTCACTGTAAAACGACATTTGATCATGTTATTCAGACGTTCCGTGCTTTGAATCATAAAGAACTCAAAGTACTATAACACCACCCGAGACACGCAGACATGCAAAGAAATAGAGTTTGGAAAAATCACAAAACTATCTCTGAAAATAGCATCCTTCCATTTAGCAGGTTTCGATTCTATGCAATTGTTTCTTGCTATTTTGATCTCCAAATATTAACAAAGAGCAGTGGCGTAGCAAGGCTAAGTGCCGCCTGGGGCCGACCATAAAAGTGCCGCCCTTTCCACCCCTCAAGTTTGCTTTCAAAAATTTTAAATGGAAGTTCATGTTTCGTGCTAATTCAAAGATACAAGGACTAATAAAGCATCTTCAAAATCGCAATCAAACACTAACAAACTGAAATGTGTCATGTGTTTCATTGTGGATTATGATTCTTGCTTTTTCTGCTTGTCGCCACCTTTTTCATCATTAATTTTTCTAATTTTTGCTTACTTTGCATAGGCATATACGAACCCCTCATGTTTCGTCAAACTTTCCTACCTGTCGGTTTTTAAATTTCCAGTAAGCTCAACGCATGACATTTTAATAGTTTACTCATTACAGGGGATCAAACGGAAAATTAAGGGATGTGATGGCGGTATACCTACTTTACAAATGTAAACATTTATTTTTATTAAACTTTCGTGTAGTATCCCCTTCTTTAACTAAAAATAGTATATATACTGCGTATAACAGGCTGTATAATCAATTTGATAATATGATCTCAGTGATGTAAAGAACGTTTCATTGTTAACTTCACGTTTCAGTAGTGGTTTAATCCTCTTAGAATATATAGAAGACTTCAAACGTTAACTCTGTGGGCACTTGCGTAGAGCCCTCTATAGGTGCAGGGACCCATTTTGAAAAAATATTTTAAATAGGTTTAAAACAGGCTATGGTTGAGAATCGCTGGCTTGCAGTCTTCATAGTAACCTGCGTGCTTGGTCTCGCTGTTGTATTGGACCTCTTCCAATTACACGCGCATAGTATTATTCCTTGCCTTTGTTCGTTACCAACAGAACCATCACCAGAAGGTCTTCAATTGGGAGACTACGTTTGTGCAGGGGGACTGACATTCTGAAATTTGACAAAAAATCCACTGGTTTATAGTGTTTCATATTTTAATTTTGAGGGACTTGTAGCTTTTTTGGTGGGGGCTACGCCCAGGGACTAGTTACCAACAGATATCTATTTTGAAAACTGCATTATCAAACCATGCCAGCTGGGACATAGGCCTTTTGGATGCTCAGCATTGATTACAATGTCTTACGTTCGATGGTTATCGCGATGAACAACTTTATTCAGTGCAGCCATTGCCAAGCTGTACAACCATTTCGATTAACGCTCTTTTTAATAAAAGCGTTAACCACAATCATATCTAAACATATCGTTTACCCTTGCTTTAGGTTTTCAGACTAAGGTTCTTGCCTCAAATTCATCAAAATGAGAGCAACACCTTGTTTAAACTTTTCTTGATGAAATAACTTTTTCTAAGACTGCCAATGTTTAAAGTGTACCGTTGAACAAAGGCGACTTCTCGAAAACCACTCTGCCTATCGGCTGGCTCTTTTTCACTCTACTTGCAGTTGGAACCTACGAACTGAACTCAAAGTTACACACGAAAATACACCAACTGCACTACCCCGCTTCATTAACGTCATTTTCCGGCACCATTACGTCATGTAGAAAAACAGCAGTTATATTGAAACTGAGAAAAGTTATCTTTGCAAAGTTCTTCACTTCAACCGGCAAAACTTAATGTTGGTTAAATCACCTAATGACTTGGCTACAACTTATGGCAGTTATTGAAAATACCCCACTGAACATTAGAAAATAGCATGAGATGTGACAAGAAATGTTCTTTTAAACTTTTGGCGACGGCAATGAGCGGCATGCCAACGCCTGAAATATGCTTCTTACCGGGGCAGTTTAGGCTAGCGATCTTGCCCAAGGAGCACCACGGCGAGTCACTCATTGTCTGTGAATTGGACACACAACCTTCCAACTGAGAGGCGGACACTCTACCACTGGGCTATCGCCGCCGCAGCGAAATCTTCTTCGCCGATACCTACGTGTCAGGAAATGTTATGATGTGCAGTTGGGGCGTTACTGAGAAACCAAAGATACGAGAAAAAGGATTAAGCTAGCCTTAACTATTTACCGTGATTTCATGCAAAAATTTTTTATCAGATTTTGAAAGGAGGTGCAATATAAACCGAAAACAACTGGAGCCCTATCGTTTTCAGTCCGCGGTCGAATGTCATCTCTTCCCTTTGTGCAAAGGACTTTTGACTGAGATGGCTGAAATGGCTTTGTCTTGCGAGGAAGGTGTAGAGACTAGGGAACAAGTGGCCTCCAAGTAAGCATGCCCGTAAATAGGGGGCGCAGGAAAATTTTTCGCTCCCCTTGGAAAAAATGTTTTGGATGTAGTTTAAAACTATTGGACATAGTTTAAAAAATTTGGCCCCCTCTCAGAAAACTCTTCGCCTCTCAAACATTTTATCAATTCACTCACTCCAAAGCCACACGTCTTGTTCTTTTAGGCTAGCCTACCAGTCTAGAGCTTCTAAACATGAAAATGGAAAAGCGGTAAAACATTTACAAACGTATTTAAGATAATAACGAAAAACTAGAGATTTTAAACTCCTTTCAAAAATAAATTTTTGGTCAGCGAAGTGCCGCCCCCCTTAAAGTGTCGCCCGAGGCCCGCGGCCCCCAGCCCCAGCCCCCCGCTTGCTACGCCGCTGACAAAAAGTATCCGAATATTAACAAAAACATCCGAATATTAACGATACGAATCCGAATCGTAACGAAAAGATCCGAATATTAACGAAACACGACCGAGTTTTCGCTAAAAATATTTCCCACGCTCTTTGAAAACTCTACAAAAAGTTACAAAAAAATCATTTGAACAAACAGTTGTCTGGAAGTAATTTTTTTCTTTCCATGAATTCGAGACCCCGTCCAGAAAATTCCCGATTTGTAGTAAACATTCAGATTTAAATAAAAAGCTATTTCAGTGGTCGACAATTCTGCCCAATCCACAAATTGTCCTACAGTTTTAGTGTGAGTCTAGAGCTTAGTTAATAACCAGTGATAAAAAAGGCTGAACGCCTTGCCGCACTCTCTGAAAAATGTCATTAGCAAGATAAGAATTTTTCAGCGCGAGAACTCCAACAAGAAGCACTTGCAACATTTTGGTGAAAACGTGAAGCATTCAAGGGTAGCTGAATGATTTTAAACATTGACGTTATGACTTAGGTCCTGAAAGAAGAGGCACTCTAATCTACCGAAACGACGATCTTGCAGCGGCAAATCAGCCAATGCAGATGCCACAGAGAAGGTGAAACCGAACCTGGGCGGAAGTGACGAAAGCATGTCAAACTTCTTTGCCGCTGCAAGTTCTTTTGACGCTTCAAGCTTTTAACCGTTGCTTCATGTTTGGGTTCCTCTCGCAAAGGATCGTCTTCGAATGAAACAGAACGATCGTCGATGCGTCGATGCAGGGCAAGCTTTCTTGGAATGGCCATATTTTCTGCAGATAGTCAGGCTAAGAGAAACTAAAATTGCAACTGGTCTTACAAAAACTTTAGGTAGGAGATGTAACATTTGCAAAAAAACATAGAGCAACTTAAATTTGAGAGAGTGGATTCCAGGTGGTTGAATGTCCACTTCTTTTCTACTTAATCAAATCTTGCGCAGCTATACATAAGTTGCACACATAGAAATGCCTGAAATCACTTGAATTTGTCAAATCTTTATAGCATTTATTAGACGAAAAAATTGGCAAATTAAACGAAACAATTGCTTTAGGCAGAAAACCTTCAACATAACTTTTTCTCGTAGGTACGATTTAAATTTCGCAACTGTTTAGAAAAATAGTATTTGTGGCATCTTTCTTTATTTCAGCAAACAATCAGCCGTCTAAATAAGGAAAGTGTCTTAGTAGTTTTCAATGTTCAACTGCAAACGTCAACGTATTAGCGCTAGACAACCGAAAAATCTAAAAAGAAAATTTAATAAATTTCTGTACTCGACTCTCACCTAAACTAGAGGATCTGCGCTTATTCCAAGCAACGCAAAGATCGTGCATTTGCTGTAACGATTTAACCAAAGCCGTTCGGAACTTTTCGGAGCTAGTGCTCGGACAAGATCGGAAGGACGAAATGCAGAAAAGAATCGAATCGTCACTGGGATTGTATGAAACTCCGTAACCGTCAGGAACCACAGGGCCATAGCACATGAACGAGTCTGTGCTTGTGGGAATCTGCAGTAAGGAGAGCAAGAAGTCAAAGCGCGCAGCCACTATGGATTTAATTATCTGTCAGTTCATGGCTCTTTGAGCCCACAAATGAAGTTGTCTGTGAAATGTCTCAGGCACTGTAAGATCGAGACTCTGCATCTCTTTTGTTAAAGCTGTGATGTTAAAAAATGAAAAAAACAAAAAGAACAAAATTGGACTTCACCATTTGCTGCAAGCCTTTGCACCACCACGATCAAACAAACATCAAATACATGCACATGCGAGCAGAGGCGTAAAGAGGTTTGAGCTAGGGGGAAAACCTGGCTGGAAGATGCCCACTGGCCACTGTAACGGGTCGACTAGCCAACACTAAAAAAAATGAAGAATGGTGATAAATACGGATGTGAATGGCGATGCTAAAACCCTAAATCACCAGAAAATACTCCGAAAACGTAAGAAAACAACAAACTACTGAAAACTAATAAAAGAATACCAAAACCAACATAGATATAGCCTATGAGCTAAGGGGGGACCCGGTTTTTACATTTAGCTTGCCAGGGGGAGGGTGATTCACCCCTCGTCAGTTACGCCACTCTGCCGCCTCGCCAGTTACGCCACTGCATGCACATGCATCAGCCATCAAAAAAACAAGGTCTTCCTTCAGGAACCACTCGCGGACATGAAAGTCACTCTCGTTTTTAACTTAAATTTTCGAAACAGCGAATTTGCTGCTGTACCATAAGACATCAAATAAATATGTTCGTAAGAGTGAATAGCATTTTCCTCTAACTCCTTAAACAAAACAGATGTTCCTCGTTTTGAGGCAAGAGTGGAAAAAAATTTGCAAGCACTTTTTTTTATAAACGTTTCGGCCGGGCCTTTTCAATGTTGCAGCATATGTTGGCGCTAAAAGGAATACGTCGAGGACTTAACAAACCTGGCTGGTAGACAGTTGGAAATAGTTGCTCAGAGCAAAGGATGGATCGACAAAAATGTCAGGTTCGGGCATGCTTAACTCTTCGGCCATCTGAAAACAAAACATTATTTGCATTAAAGAGAAAACTGTGGCATAGCTTCAGTTCTGATATGTTCAGTTAAGGTAGCTTACCGTGTGATTAGTGCAGTTGTCGTTGGTTGTTTTGCCGTGACTGAACGGTCACATCATTCAGTTGAAACACAATATTGTAAAATGAATCATGGTCTTATCGATAGTGTTATCTTTGTGAATGACAAAGCTTCTAATTACATGTTTCGAACAGCCAACCATAAACTTACTCGCTTTAGGCCAAGGAGATGACAGTCGATCCCAAACCCTGTAATCGCAGCAATCGTGAACTCAGTCTGAGCTTTGATTGCTCTTCGAAGGAGGAGCATCTTTTTAGCGTCCTACAAAATAGTTATCAAATAAGTTATAGGACGTTTTTCAAAACAGATACAGTTTTAGCACTGCAGTATCGACTTCTTCATTTGTGCAACTTATCATCTCTAATTGGGTAAACAGATGATTAAAAATTTTCTATCAGAACACCAATCAAGTACAAAATAAATACCATAATTATTTTGCCACTTTCGTCTGTTTCCACCAGACTTTTGGCGAAGTCGAGGACTTGAATACTGGCTGCTCGAATGTTTTCTACCCTGCCTTCCCGAAATCTACGTGTAGAACCGCTTTCGTAGGTGGAGACGAGTTTCTGGTACATTCTAAAACACAGTTAGTAGTTTGAAGCATTGAGCGGGGTTGCGATGGTACTTACCAGGCTTGTCCACAGGACATTTTTTCTGTCCCATCCAGGACCTTTGAGTAAAAATTTACCAGGGGGTACGAAGAACGATACCGGTCCCCCTAGCTTCTGGGTTTATCGTTGAAACTTGTATAGCTTGTTTCTATAGTAATTAGAATATAGATAAAACAGCTACCATGCCAAGGTTTAGAAATATATTAATTGTGATACTGCCAACCAGCTTATACGCTAGTAATTTTGGGCTTGATTTCAGAAAAACTTAGCGTGCGTACTTTAATCAATCCGGGCCCCAGTAGCTCTCAGGGCCAGGTACGACGTACCTCTCGTACCCACTCTCGTAGGCCCTGGTCCCATCCCATAGGAATTCAACGAAACATGCAATACGAAGTATATTATGTCATGTGCGTGTCTTACGTGTGGCCTCTACAGCTTTTAACCCCCATTAGGAAGGTCAATGAAAGGTGGGTATCTCGTTTTTGTCGTCACCTAAAAAATGGTCCAACAAACTTTTTCATGGCCTCGCATCACTACGCCATGACACGTCTAAGACATGCTGTGAGCATATCACAATGGTTTTCAACCTCAGAAATTTCCTGCTAAATGACGTTGAAATTACTTACGATGGGACAAATTTCAAGTCCACTGTTTCATCCACGGGAAAAATCTCATGGGATTCGAATGGAAATTTCATTCCCATGGACAAGCCTGGTGTTCACCTTTAACACTCACCAAAGTAAGGTCGGTGCTTTACAAAGATGAGAAATATTTGAATTTAATGGGCAAGCGATCTGCCATTTATTTGTTATTTGTTGGTCGGAGTTGAATTTAGCACAGTGTAAAAAAATTACCTGAGAACCATCCAGGTTATGTACTGTACAAGCACTGAAAGAAATTTACACATTGCATATGGTCTGCAGGTTTCGAAGGAGGATTTATTTTTTTAAATCATCTAACTATGCCAAACTTTCTGTGATGAATAATTTGAAAACACGAAAAACGTGCCGCATTTGAGTTGTAGGTTTCTTTGGCGAACCTCTTATACTTCAAGTGTTTCCTTTTTCCAAAAATGAGTCACATCATTGGGGGGAGACACAGTTCAGTTAAAAAAGTAGCGAATACATTTTTGAGCAGATTTGAAGACATCCTATTCATCTGCAGACCTACTGTAGAGTGACTTCCCAAATGTACATTCAAACCTGGTACCGTTAAAACTATATCTACGATTTTATCAAAGTAATATTCACCATCACCAGCAACTGAAGGTCTACAATTACCATAAAAAATGAACAGAGTAAAACGCTTTCCTCGTTGTCATTAGTTTTGTTTCAAAACATGAAGTAGTATGCATTGTGTCCAAAAAACAAAACGGCAAGCTTTTCTCCCAATTGCTAGCTAAGACGAATTGCTGCACCTACTTGTAATACGTTAACTGCAACGAAACTTGGACAAATGCGTCTGGGCTGATGTTTTGTCGCTTGATAAATCCTTTTCCATAGTCATTAAAACGTAAAATTTCCAAATCCAAGTTGTCAGCAACTGTTTGAGCATTCAACTTTGCCTGTTTGATGAACCTGAAAAAAAATTTGAAATGAGATATATGGCATCACAGTGGAGCTAGTAATAAGATTTTTTGGCTAACAATTGTTTCTATTAAGAAAGATATAGGAAGAGTAAACGAAAAATATACAAAATTTGTTGGTTCTCACCAGAAATTAATAAATCCAGGTGACAATAAATAAAGTCATTATAAAGTGAAAAACGTAGATCGAGAATCCCCTGCATTTATCAGATGAATCGGTCAATCACTTCCAAAGCTGAAACGCTTTTTTATATTTCATCTGATAAAATTAAAATTCAGTTGATTGTCACTCAATCAAGTGAATGCTTTATAAAACTTACTGCTTCACTTCATCGGTTAAATTCCACTGGAGGCGCTGCGGAGGAGGCAGTTCACCAATCGAGTCGGTTCTATAGAGACCTTTGACCTCCTGCAGAGAGCTGCAAGAAAAGGAAACAAAGTGTCGTGGAATGACTAGATTCTAAATTACAAAGTCAATGTTGCACTTTTGATTTCGATTAAGCAGCGGCTTAGTAATGAATTCCAAGGAAAGTGCAGTGCATGGATGATCTGCGGGGAGTGGAGGCACTTTTCATCAGCTTGCGCGGTGTTTTCAATTCTTATATGCAGTAAATGTGATTACACAAGGAAAGTTTTATATTCACGTTCTTGGAAAGAGACATGGATAACACCTTTATAAAATTGTTTTGCACGCGCTATGCTGTATTGGCGTTTGTGGCCTCATCAGTGAAAAAAAACGGAGCTCAGCCTACACTGCAGTGACACACCCTTGTTAAGTGCTTGTTAAACAATCTGCCTGATGTCTGGCTGTTGCAACGCTGACACAAGTGTGGATATTTTCTTGCTTACATTTCCTGCAACATGCAATTTGAGAATTTAAAACATCTGAGGTTTTCCTCTGCAGAAATGCTTGCATCGTTTTTGTTATATCGCAATTTTAAGATTCATATCAGGATGAATCATGAAAATCTCTCGTTTCATTGTGTCTTAGCATCTATGCAAAATGGATTGCAAAATGTGTCTTAGCATCTATGCATCTATGCAAAATGTGTCTTAGCATCTATGCAAAATGGATTATTTCTTGCATGTCCCTCATAACTATCCGCCGTCTTTTTTCTGCGTTTGATGTGTAAGACTAACACGTGTTCAAACGTGGGAACTCGAGCAAATTACCGGATAATGCAGATGATGCAGAAAACTGGTTAGAAACAACGCTTGCGACAGTAAAACAAGCTGATTCGTCTCAGATTTTTGACTCTCTTGTTCTCAAATAAAGCAATTCCGTGACATATCTCAAATCAATTGTAAGAAAACCTAAGCTCTTGTTGTGATGAACACTTGTCGTGATAAACCTTGATGCCACATTTCATCGCAAGGTATGAAAACCTTTTTCTATGTATGCAAGCCGAAACAAAATTTCCACCAGCAATTGTCGTGTTTTCTTTTTTAAAATACTGAAGAAATGCAACCTTTATGTAACTCTTAACAGTATTTTGTCTGATTAAAGTTTCAGCGAAGTTTAACTTGCACTGTGTTTGTTTGCCATAAGTTTCAGTATAAATAAAACCGAACAATAACGTGAACTATACAGCTTGGTTACTGCGGTAGTTACCTCTAAGAAAGCTTGCGGCACAAATGTTTGGCTCAGATGCAGGGGTCATTTCTCTATATTTCACTTCTAAACCTAGATTCTGGTTGAACACCAGGCATTCTTGATCAATATTTTACGTCCAATAAATTTTCTTGGTTGCTAGCTGATAACGTTTTTGCTATTTGGGAGTAGGCGGCTGTTAACAATGCAGATTGCAACTATCTGCATCACTATCTAGGACGCCGAAACTGACAACAGGCAAGTTTTGCTCTGTTTTTCTCTGTCTCTGTCCGTCTTTACCCTATTTCCCTCATTGAAAGAACGCAAGAAGAAAAAAATACATTACACATATTTGATGAGATGTTCAATCAGGGCAGTGACGGCAATTCCTTCCGAAGCAGAGTGCTCGTACGATAGGCCGACGTTTCCGTCATGGCTGATAATAAGTTGTATGGTTTTATCGTACCATCTGAAATAATCACAACACTGCTTTGTTAGCATTGGCTAATGCAAAACGAAAAAAATGTTTTCATTTTATCAGGCGCTTTTCAGGCATAGACAAATGACAATTTTTATTCACATAACCTTCTATGTTGTACTTTCCGGTTACAATGTGAAGCTTTAATGAATTGCATTGTTTGGGCTCGTATAAAGTTACTTTTTTATCAAGGAACGCACAAACGATTCATTGACAAACGTAGATCGATCCCCAGCCTCAGTTAAAGCAAGGATAAAGTCCCCACAGCCTGTCCAACAAGTGGGCAATAGTTCGTTTCATTCTCTGCAATTAAGTTTCCTACATGAACAGAACCAACGTGTAGGAAAGTACCTATCCCTTACATAGTCCCAATAGACACTTATCGTTTGTAATGCGACCGACGACATTTGCAGAAAAGTTATTTCAGCATCAAATTAAATTATTGCTGTTCTCCTCATCAATGCGTTTACGTCACTCTTCCAGAAAATAATAACATGGCGAGGTCGCCCTTCAATATTTTTCCAGTGGTAATGCTTCAAACTGTCGATTTATATTGATAGAAAAACGGCTTGACCCCGATTTATACAAATTTCCAGTGAAACTAAGGAGTAGAAAGCTATAAGCGCACTCTAGTTTAACTTTGGAAAAGGTTATGAATACAAAAGTGCAATAACACTTTTTTCGCATGTTTTAGATATCATTGCTGTATGGTATATACCAATTTTCTTGGAAAAACTGACACATTCTAAGCAAATGTAACGAAAGTCTGTTATGAGGCAAAAATGTTTCGTATGAGCCATCAGTTTGCGTCAGCTGTTCAAAAATACAGTTTCACTTCAAAGCCCACTTTGAAGGACATATTTGCATTTTTAATCTGGATAAAAAAGTTTTTCCATAATAGTTAAAAATTCGTTGTACAAAAGGGGTAGACATGTTTCACGTCTTCCATAATATTTCTGGAAATTCGAACAATATCAACTTGTTACCTGTTACAACTGTTCTGGTTCGGGCTGCTTCCATATAACATCTGTCGCGCCATGTCGCTGTCACTGACGGCAAATGTTGGCTGATCAAGACACAAGATGAAAATGCTCCGCTCGATTAGGTCCAGGGATGCCTGGTTGTTGCAATCTAAAACATGTGTTTGTTAAATTCGTTTGATTTACAGGTTTGTGCGAATAGAACAGCTTGAGAAAACGAGCATTTGAAATTTTCAGGAAAATCCACTGTGCAGGAAAGAAACGTTTTCATAACACGAAGAACTTGACTGAAAAAATTGTACGTCAAAGTTCAGACCTTTGTTCACAATTTATTGGTGAAATTGCTGAAAACCTACTGAAATACGTATAGTAGGTAATCACATGTACGTTTCACAATGGTTTGTTTGCTGGGATCAATCGATCATAATGCTGCCAATTGTATTCAACATACTTATCTTGAATTAAATTCACATAAAGCTGTGTGAAAGTAAAATTAAGTTAAATGAAACAAACGTACATAAAACCACCGAACAATTTAGCTATCTGCGTTCTTGTCTCTTTACGATTTTCTGAAAGTTTGTAGAATAAGGTTGGCATGCTGACGAAAGGCATTGGCTGCGAGGTTGCCACGTGGTTGTCACGTGGTTGTTACGTGAGTGATCAAGTTGTTTTTCACCTCGTCCAATTCAAACATGGGATAAAAACAAGCTTGTTGAAAAAGCGCTTCCCAGCAAGTTGCTTGAAAGTTGATAGAACACGTGTTGCCGTTGCTTGCACGGTTACCAGTCATCAGCAGTTGTCTTGCTTCCGCCCAGTCGTTCCTGTCTATGGAAGTGAGGATTCCGACGGATGCGTCATCGGGCGGGAGAGAATGCGCGGCCTTGCTGATTTTTTCGAGCTGAACGAAGATGTCAGCTTCTGTCAAGGGACGGTCTTTCTCGGTGACGTGCAGCACGAACACCTGAGCAGAAAATCTGCGGCTATAAAAGAAACGCTAGAACACGCGGTCGATGGGAGAATTCCTTCCTTTTCTTTTTGCAGAATGGCATCGGGGAAATGCCGGTTTTTAAGCAAGACTATGGCTAAGCAAAGTTATGCTAACATCAGGAAGGTTCATTGCTGCAAATTGTGCAACTCCATAAATCGGAATGGTGTCACTATCATTTTCTTAGCTCAGAAATGTGCCTAATAAGCACAAGCAAAATCATTACCAGCAAGTATAAGTCTCTACCGTGATTAAGGTGATCAACAGTTTTGATTAAACCTTGTTGCGTAACAATGTTTATTGTCACAAAAAATTACTTGTGCTCCTCAATCCCTTTGTCCATCATAATGACATAAGCCAGGGTCGGATCCAGCCCGTAGGTTTAGGGGGGGCGATTTCAGTAATATTTGTCAGTCAAGTCTCAGTTGGCAGTTAAGTGCATTTCCGAATTGTACAAAATCATGGTGAAAAAGTTACCTTCTTAGGCTTTAGTGGGGGGGGTCGCCCCCCCCCCAGGATCCGCCCCTGACATAAGCGTGGAGGCAAAGGGAGGCGCGTTTATCGAAATCTATTCTGCAGCGTTTCTTATGTTATGCTGCTCAATCTTACGGGTTGTCGGCAAGTACTTTTGTTGGAAAATACAAAAACTATCCGAGCGTCCTCATAACGGTAGCATAATGTTGGACAGAAAAGGGGATGCTGGCCTGTCGATAATTAGAATTAGGCGTTTCTGGCTCTGTGAGAAAAGGGTATGACGCCTCCCATAAAAACCTTCGTCATGGGCGTCGGAAGAGGGGTCGGGGGCATTGCCCCCCTGGACTTTGAAAATTACTTGACATTTTTCTATTAACGTTTTAGCAAGAAAAGGTTGTTTTCTCAGTTTCGAGTGGGTCAAATGAAATTTCACCACTTTTATCCCCCCTTGAAAATCGTTTTGGCTACCATTGCAAAAATCCACTATTCCCCCCCTGGACAAAAACTTCCGACGCTGTGACCTACGTCTGATTCTTTACTGAACCTGTTCAGCGACCTCTTTTTTCCGGAAATGTTATGGTTTATGTTGATGTCTGACAACTTGCAGCAGTTTAGCAAACAAGGTTGAAAGCAAATAGTGATGAAACAAAAGCATGCACAAAGGTCTGGCAAATGCCGCAAACAAAGAATGCAACAAATGCAGTTGCAAGTCCATAGGTGTGACTGAGTCAAACAAAACAATAGCGATATTTAGCGGTGCTTTCTTTTCTCGTGACCCTCTGCCTCCCCACTATTCTAGTGTCGCAGCTGGTCAGGGATATCTATCTATGAGTTTCTGGATATCACTGCAGCTGCTGCCGAATGTTGAATGTTTTTCAGCTTATCATGATTTGCCTGCTTTACAGCTTAGTATGTAATACTTCTGTTGAAAAACAAGTGGGTTGAATCGAAACACATTATCAAACAAAAATGAAAAAACTAAAGTGAAAAATTTTCAAATTGGTAAAATTGCACATGAAAGCTTGCCAAAGTTTTTTTTTGCAAAAAGCATGTTACAGAATACACTACCAATACAAGTAGTTTTGAGAACTCAAACACGTCCGTTAAGTTGAAAAGAAACGTCATGGCGTGCAGTAGGAACAATGTAGATACCTGGTTATTGCACATCACAATCACGTGATCCCGAGAACCAACTGCAGTCGTCTTCACCGACACCAGGTTGTCGCGGGCGAACACAGGAACTCTGTATGATGTCAGCAGTCTGTAGTATTGCTCCATGCACAGCTGCTGTCCAGCAAGCTGGCCTCTTGCAATATCCACCGGCAAAGCTCTCCTGAAAGTGCAGTGAAAAAGCTAACGCCATGATGTACAAAAGAAATAATTGGTTCGAAAATTGCTTTCCTACTCACGTATGCAGCCAGCATGGACTAATGGGTGGAGACAGGGTGACCATGCACGCCAAAAACTATCTGAGACTCCATATGTGTCCTCCACAATGTTTTGGCGTAACGGAAATTTATACTTTACTTTGTTTTTTGTCGTAATTCTTGTTCCTAGCAGTCCCGTCGCCAGGCGGGATTTTGGGGGCTTAGACTCACTAAACAAAGCTGCAAGCCTCCCCAAATTAAAAAATGAAACGCTAAAAATCGGATGAGGTTTCATCAATCCGTATTTTGTCTGTCCTGATTTGCAAGTTTAATGTAAATCTTCACAATGTTAAGACCCCCTAAACAAAGGCAAAGCCCCCCTGTTGAAGACTCTCTGGCGACGGTTCTGGTTCCTAGCAACATAATTTACTCGTAATGAAAATGTACGAATGCGTCGATGGCTTATGCTGGTAATGTATGTTCATCGTTTTAGCTCTTGTTATATTCCTTTGCTCACCCTCATCTGCGTGTATCTTACATGAACGAGCACCACATTGCTAACCTCGGCAGATAGAGCTGGTTTCCTGCCTTTACTTTAATTATAGGTAAGAAGTTTGTGGACACTAGGGTCGCACCAGGTTGTTGCAGCAGGCTAGCGTAAAGTCCACTATGCGGGTAGAATAGTGGTCGATTTCCTAATGTGAAAATTGATAAGTCGCAGTGAATATAGACAGACTCTACTCGCACACGTTCAACCCTGCTCAGGAATCCATAAAAATGCTATGCGAGTCAGGAAAAGCAGGGTGTAATGCCACCCATAATTTGATTACGTCTTCCTGGGACACATGACATCCGTTATTCCAGACCAAACTATTGTTTACTTCTCGACGTCCAATGTTAATCACGTTCGCAACAGAATCGTATCTGCGCAGCCAAACTTACAACTCATACAAATTTTATGCACTCTACCGCCAAAAAGGAGATTTTTAGAGGGAATTTTTGTTTATGCGAACGCCATGCGCGTGTTAGATCAGTTTTTTCTTCATATAAAGTCATGGTGTAGTTGTAGAAAGACTCTTCACAAAGAAGATTTCGGTGGTCATATTTGGCCAAACAGGTTTTGCACTTAGAATTTCATTGAAGTGTTAAGGTAGACAGGTGCCCAAAATTTTTTACACATCAGGCAACCATGGGTAGTATAGACCCATATTTTCTGTATATATAGGCTTTCATGGACATTTTTGTAAAATAACTCTAGCACCATTCCATTTGCCTCTGCATCCAGGAAAATTGATGGAAGCACAGGTTTCCAAACATTTTTCTAAGTTTATGAAATCAACAAAAAACAACCCCTGGGTAGTGAGCCACCCTGGATTCCTGAGCAGGGTTGCCTACGCAAATCCATAGCTTCAGCTAACTGTCTTTTTACTATTTTTTCTTTTTGCTATCTCTTTATAACTTGACGACTTTTTCAAAGATTTCAAAGCATTCCTATCTTTGTCGTGATCCAATGAACGCAGATTGGTAGAAGATTACACGGAGTGATTACGGCAGAGCTTAAACATATTTGAACAACCTGGCTCAGTAGACGCGTTGCTTTACGGATCACTAGAAGCCATCACACGCGAACGTGGACCCTCACTACCAGAGTTTTGCTGATCTTCGTCAACGCTTAACCGAAAAAATAGCATCAAGACTGTGTGTGTTTTTTACGTCTTCAGCAGGCTGGAAGACGTACTTTTTTTCTGTTTCTTTTGGGAAAGGTAATTCGCCGTAAGGCAAGCTATGCGTTTAAAAATATTAGCGAGTAATTGGTCTTTATCCGAAAAAAGACTTCCCGTTCCCAAAAGTTCATCTCATTTTGCCACAGCGTTCGTCAGCAAATTGCATTATTTTGGTAAAAAACAGCCAAATTGTTGAAAACAAAAAACGCTTTCAGGAACCAATGAAAGTTCTATGAACATGCTAACAAAAATGTTTTCTGCATCCGAGCAAATAAACTTTTGCTTGTTTTGTACCTTACTGACGAACTTAGAAATGCTCTCATCGGTGAAAGACTAATGTGCTGTATTTCAGAAACATATATGTTTGGTAGCATAGCGTAGTGAGTTTTAAACACTTCCGTAAACTGTTACAGGACAAAGTACTGTAATTCTATACAAAGTCAAATAATGCTCATACCGCAACTTCGCCGGAAGCAAGCAAACCCACTTCCGCTGAAACTTACGCGTCTAAAATGACTTTGAAGTCTAGAATCCCAGATGTCAACTTTGCTGCATATCTGAAACGAAAATCTTGATTGAGAGACATGTCTTGAAAAATATCCACACGGTATTTTTAAACAGGGTTTTGCCTAAAACAGATGAACACCTTTCTACTAGCCACAAATAATAAGTTATGCAATGAGCAAAAAAAACGAAAGAAAACCAAACGTAACAATGTTTTCCTGAACAAATTTCATGCTCGTCTTTTGATCCAACATTAGAAGTTACTAGTAAGGACCACATAAAAATAAATCGGTCCTGGCTGCGATGACTCATTCATGGCCTTCACCGGAGGTACGCAAAAATTGATTTCAGTTTTTTTTACAAGGCAAAACACTTAGGTGCCGTTTTAGGGTAAAAAACACGAACTTCCAAAAACACCATTTGTGCCAGTTACTTCGCTACTGCACGTAACGCTAACTCACTCGGGTAACGCTTAAAAGCTGACTATTTAGGTAACAACTGCCAAAGTGGCAAATGACGTTTTAGGAGCACAGGCGCATTTTTCAACCACTCTGCCATTATTTTCAAGCTCATCTGACCCGAAAAAACAAACTTGTGTTATTTTTAAATATGTATATTTTTTTCGAAAAATTCTGACTTGCGTGTGAATGACAAATTCGTGGACAGGTGCTACTGAGTTCAACCATGAGTCATGGGTGTCGACTAAGCTGGTCTTATCAGCCAGTTCCCTCATGGGTCACAGTTTTAAGAAGCTTGCTCGTCCATCAAACGAAATGGCAATGGATCCCAGCCGTTTTACAACAGCTATCACACGTTAGGAGCCCACTGCCATTTTGGCAGTAACACCCCTTACTCAAAAACAGCAAAACATATGCGTATTTCGTTGGGGCTGCTCGGCAGAACGCTTCGAAAACAATCAGCTACTGAGGGAATCAGGTCAATAAGTATGTTTTAAGTCTTTTGGACGGTATTGATTCTTGAAGTATTGTTCAGGAAAACCTGTATCACACAAATGATTCAAAGAAAGAGAGAAAGCAGCTTTTAGATCTGCAGTATTTGGAAGTGAGGTTAAAGTTGGAAAGCAAAGTTTTTAACATAATTGAGCTTTCGTGATATGCAGCGAGGTTAAGGCTTTGATAAATTCAAAGTAAGCCGTGAAAGATAAAAAAGAAAACGAATTTATTGTAACGCTTGTGTATTTTCTTTATTTATAGATCCCTAATAGAGGCAGCAAGAACTTAAATCTTCTCAAAAACCTTGTATTGTTTTACTTCAGTTTTAGAATAAATGATCAAATGATCTTTGCTTCTTTGTTAATGGGGATATCCAGAACAACTGGTGTGGAAAAGAAGATGTGAGGAATAAGTTGGCGTTCTCTTCTGTGTCATCGAAGTACTTTCGGCTGAAGAGTTCTTCAGCTGTTTCAAAACTGTTTGCCTGCAGTTTGTAGCGGTTGCGGTTTTGCAAAGATTTTATCTTCGATCAATAGTGACGTCATGCCTTGTGAGCGGCCGTGTCCGCAGTAGCGCGATGCTTACGCCCTGCGCACTCAACGGAAAAGTTGTGGCTTGATTTGCAAAGTGCAAGGTTTGCGTAGATAAGTCTTTATTTTATCGTTATTTGCGCTTCGTGACGAATGAAAGAGCTAACGGGATCGTGCTCTGCAGCTGTTTGGAGGCAAGTCTTATTGGAGGTCGCGACATGGAAGAGCGCAACACTAATTTGCAAAAAACATTGAAAAATTCAATTTTGTCCAAAAATGAGCTGCTTTTTTTCCTTTGCAGGCGGATTTAATCAAAGTAATTTGTGTATCAGAACCTCCACGAAAGAAGAATTTTCTTTGAAAAAACTCCAAAGCAAGCCCGAACAAAAGTTAGGTCACTGAGCGCCAGTTTGTTTTTAAGCTCGAACATGGCACTGACCTGTGGGTTTTTATTCAAGCACTGTGTAAAATATTATGTAAACAAAAGCCCCCAAGTGTTTGCAGCTTTGTTAGATGTATCTAAGGCATTGGTTAAATAGAACGAACCACAATCTATTGTTTGCAAAATTAATTAAGCACCGTGCAACCCCTGTGTATAGTAAGACTGCTGGTGAGTTGGTGGAGGAAGGGGACCATGTAAGTGAAACGGGGCACTTGTATTACAGACCCCTTCACTATAACCAATGGGTTGAGACAAAGGGCAGTTCTCAGTCCATTTCTATTCCATATTTACCTTGATTCACACTAAGTTTTGTTGGACTCTGTCAGAGCAGAATGCACTGTGGGAAACATGGTCGTGGCTCGTGAATCATCCGATGTTTGCTGATGATACGTGTGTTTGGCCCTAGCTGGCATTAGTGGTTTCCGATGCCTAATTATTTGTTGTGATTATTCTGCTAAACCTGGAATTGTGTTTAATTGTACCAAGACAAATCGGTGTATTAATACCAAAATAAACACTGTGTCACACCAATTGTCTACCTGGAGACCGTAGTGTTACCTTTGCTGAACTAGTCAAATATCTTGGTGCAGTACTTCATGCCTCATAAGGATGCCAATGACATTCAGACACAATTGAAAACACTTCATTGTACGGCAAATAAACTCATTGGCACCTTTGCTCAATGCTCTACTGCAGTTAAAAACACCTTGTCTCGTGTCTATTGTATGCCAATGTACACCTGCCGACAGTGGTGCGCAAGTACACACTGGTATTTCAGCGGCTCTGGGCTGCGTACAACAATGAATACGTATTACAACCCAAGGAATGAAAACGTTTCCCACATTAAGTTTCCGATTGTCTCAGAACATTTGATGCCTTGATAAAAGCAATTTGTATGGTTTTGCCAAACGATGTGCATCTTCATGTATCTTTTCATCCTCTCACTTAAATTATCTGATGCATTTGACAAATCTCCATTTTTCTCCCAGTTTGTACTGTAACGCTTCTGCATGAGAACGACCTAATGCAGTAGGTACCGGTGCGTTGTTTCAGTGTCTGTTCATTTTTAGTATTATCTGTGTGAGTCATCTAACACCTACTGTACCTTGCGATGTCGTGTCCAAACATTTTTGCATCTTGTGTTCTTTGCATAAACCCTGTGATATGAACCATGTGTCTGAGCCAAACGTATAACAAAAATAATGGAGCCTGTTATTACAACTACTACAAGTAACAGTCACTCTGAACCATTAAATCGCCGTCTAATTTCATGTTACTCGCGGTTGCTTTGTTTAAACAGCTGTTGTTTCGAACTAACTAAATTGTCAAAGTAAAGCGCCATTTCTTCCCACGCTTTTATGACGTAACTATTACTGTAAGGGAGAAAGGGCAAAAAATGTGCAATATTTCGCAACAAAACATAGGTCAAGTTCATTTGTGCATTTTTGCCACACTACTGGACAGATTTTTGCCCAACTGCTTTCTTGTTTGGCAAACTTGGTAATTTGTACTTGTTGGACTGCAGATGCTGCTATCCGATGCTAACTTATCTGTTCCATTACTGTTTTTTTTCTATTTAAATTATTTATTACTTGATATAATTTTAATTACCTTTGGAAACAGTTTGTGGAGAAACAACAGTTGCAGACCTCGTAGTAAATTGTGTTTTTGTTAATTCGTTTGTATGTTTTAGAAATTATACCTTATAAGTACATTTGGGGAAAGTACGTTCTGGACCAGGCGGCTTGCAGTAACAATAAAAAAACATCAGGTGGAGCACAATCAGAAAAATGTTGACAACCACTGTCCTAGAGAGCCCTAAGGAAAGTCGTGGCGTTGGGGCGTTTCGGTGCAGGTTCAGTATTTGGGTCTTCTAGAGAGAAGAAATATTCTACCCTAGCCTGTAAGTCTCCCATACTATAACTGATTGCCTTGCATGGCTAGTAGCTCAGTCTCACCTTTCAAAGAGACTATTTGATCGATAGTTACGGCTCTGTCAGGTGTTACCATTGCCACTCCGGGCCAAAGAGGACTTGGAAATAATGATTGCTAAAGGGTATTCTAGTCGTCCCCAAAAATCAAAACTACCAAACTGCACCCCGATCAGTGGTGTAGGAGGCGGAGGTGCAGGGGGTGCAAGAGCATCCCCAAAAGTTTTGATTTGTCGAAAATCCGGGCAAAATCCCTGAAAATCCAGGCAAAAATGGTGCCCAACGTTGTTTCATTTCAAAAAATGGCGCCAACGTATGACGACCTTTTTTGGGAGATCATAACAAAAATAGTATTCATGATCTTTGTGGGAGAAAATTTGTAGGCAAAAGTTGCACAAAAGACTAAAGCAAAGGAATGTAAGAACGTGTTATCCATCAGCAGCACGTCCACGATATATTTCATATATCCACTTTGGTTAAAATCAGTTTATAGTTGATAGAGTCAATAACATCAGCTTCGTCATGTTTATCTGACTGCAGAATGACAAAGTGCAGCAAATGAAAATCATCCAAGACAGTGCTACCTATAGACGTGGTTTGAAAGCGTTTTTTGAATTTTTAAAATTCTTTTCTTCCCTTTCATTTTCGCACAATAAAGGAAAACAAGTGTTTATCAAACTAGGTGCATTTTTTTAAATGTCCACTGAACTAAAAGCACATGTGCACGATTTCAAATGGGAAACGAACAGTCTTCGAACTGATAGTAAAAAGTGCACAAATTTACTTCATTTTTTACTGAAATCCGAATCCCATTTATTTGTGAATGATGTTAATAAAATCTGGTTTGGCGAAGGCCAAGCAAAGATTTAGTCGCTGCTGTTCATCCTGATGCACAAATCAAATATTGTTGTGTTAAGTTTTTTTGCGTTTATTGATTAACTATTATTCCAAAACACAAATAAAAACGCACAAAACATGGTCAAAGTCTTACGGAATAACCCAGATAAAAAGTGGTTGCGTTATTTGATGTATGAACGTCGTTGCTGCATGCTTGTCGGCCGTACATGTTTTACGTAATTTTAGAACTGTAGGCTGAATAACAATTTATGGTCTATTGGTTGGTGGCAGTTCCTTGATAGCTTGATCTTTTAGGTGCCAGCAAAAAATAAAACTTGACTAAAATTAATACTGAGCTTTGTAAAGGTTTCACGTCCATCGTCACTACACAGCCCAACAAAGGTATTAGTGCCAACCGACGTTTTAAATGTTGGTATCAACGAATCCGGAAGCGTTTCTGTTGATGAATACATAGGTTGTTTACTCAGAAAGAAAAGCAAAACTAAATACCACCACGAACAATCAAAAAATGCCAAAAACCTTAGCATACTGGCTTCATCTTCGAATTTGCGCTTTGGCAACACCATTCCCGGGTTGGAATTGACTGGGAGAGCCGCCCGGTTGTCCAGGTACATGTCATTCAGCCACCATTCGTACGCCTGACAAAACAGAAATTTCAATCTCTGTCCGATTGCTTTGTCCACCACCTTAATAATTTGGTCTACCATATACGTTGTTCTTGTGGAGTTAAGTATTTATCAAAGAAGAAAAATAGAGAAAACATGTTATTGAAAGTTGAAAGATTTCTTTAATAATAAAAAAACGTGTATTGAGAAAAAATCAGTTTTATTTTGCATTTACAAATAGATTCGGCTTTTTGATCAATCACTAAGTTTAGTTTCAACGCAATTAAAGTTAAACCTACTGGAAGGTCCCAACGACTGAGGGAAACAGTATCTCTGGTCATAGGTGTAGCCAAGGGGGGGGGCCAAAGGGGCCATGCCCCCCCACATTTTTAGAAAATAGTTATTTTGTGCTTTGATAGGCGTTTTCTGAACAAAATAGTGTTATTCGCCTAAAATCAACCATTTTGGCCCCCAATTTTTTTGCCCCCCGCCCAATTTTTAGGCTGGCTACGCCACTGTCTCTGGCTATTTTAGGCCAGAGGAGTTTTTTTCAGCGCTCAGGCGCCTGAAGTCAGGAACGTCTCCAGGTCTGGATTCTATCTTCCCGGGGTTTATACTCCACGCTGGGCCGGCTCTCAAATCTTGGTTTTGCGATTTCCTCATTTCCTGCTCGCGCCAAGTCAAAATTCTAAAGATCTGGAGAAGTGCACTAATAGTTGCAATCCCTAAGCCTGAAAAGCCACTGGGGCACCCAAAGGGCTATCGCCCTATATCTCTGATGTGTGTTCCCTTCAAACTCCTCGAGAGGCTCATCTACGCTCGTGTCGAACCAATCATCGACCCACTGCTCCCGCAGGAGTAAGTGGACTTCCGACACGGGAGGCCGACCGTAGATCAGGTCACCTTGCTGACACAAGACATAGAGGATAGTTTTTAGGTTAAGAAGGCCGGAGCTGCGTTTGTCGATCTACCAGCAGCCTTCGGCGCTGTATGGCATCGCGGCCTTATCTGCAAGCTGCTACGATTGCTACCTGACAAGCAATTGGTCCGCATGATCATGGAGATGGTTAATAGTCGTATATTCACCTCTACCACCGGAAACGGCAAACGGAGCAGGTTACGACGCCTCAAGAACGGCATCCCACAAGGATTTGTCCTGGCACCCCTTATGTTCAACATCTACATCTCTGACTTGCCAACCAGAAAGTATGCATATGCTGACGACCTAGCAATCATGCATTTTGATGGAAACTGGTAAGTAGTGGAAAGGGTACTGTGAGCAAGGACATGGAAAAAGTAGGTGAATACCTCCAGACTTGGAAGCTAAAGCTCAGCACTACAAAAACGATGTTGGCAGCTTTCCACCTTGACAACAGTTTCCATCGCTTTCCACCCTAACGTGAGCTGAAAGTCAACTACAACAACAAACTCCTGCCCTTCTACTCCGAGACCAAATACTTCGGAGTAACCCTGGACAGGTCGCTCATTTATTGCCGATGCCTTGGATCACTTCGCAAAAAGCTGACATCACCCGTCGCACTCTTGAGGCGGCTTGCTGGCTCTGGCTGGGGTGCTGGAACGACAACGTTGCGAACAGCCACCTTACCCCTGGTACATTCAACCGCAGAGTACTGCGCTCCCGTCTGGGCGATTTCAGTAATATCTGGTAGACAAATCTCATTGAGGTTCACTAATGTAGGAAAGATGAAGTAAACGTCAGAACACTGCTGTGACAAAACAATGGACGGCAAAAGGACCTTATATCGTGAATGCTGTTTTCTGAATCGTACACAATCATGGCGAACAAAGTTACTTTATTACTTTTAGGGGGAGAGATCTCCCCCTCTGGATCCGCCCTTGCCACATGAAGAAGAGTATTTTTCTCAAGTTTTTTTACCCAATTGCTTTTGATGCCAGTGCGCTCTACCAGACGATGTTGCAGGTATTCTCCGTCCCCACCGGGTTTGCCGAACTCGTCGACAAATTTCTTCGTTCGTTCGAACTGCGCTTCGTTGACCAAAGCTTTGACGCAGAGAAGGTACTTTTCCAAGGTGTCTTGTAGGCCAGGCAAGGGGAGTTTTTGCAAGAATACATCCGATTGATTCAGAGTAAGCTGCAAAAAACATTTTTGAGTGAGTTTTGCAGATGTACGGGTTCAACAGAATGCTGAAGTTTCAATTTTATCAACAAGAAACCTTGCTTGCTGGAAATAGGTTGTGGACTTATGGATCACGCTTCAAGTATAGCACGCTCGATTTGCGTTGCTTTTGTAATAACGACGAATCCGTTTTAGCTTGTCACGATGTTACTGGTGGACTTCAGCAGTGAACTGATCGCAAACAAGGGCGTCGGAAGGGGAGCAGGAGGACAAGGCCCTCCTGGATTTTGAAATCTGACATTTTCCTATGAAATTTTTAGCAAAAAAGGTTGTTTTCTTAGTTTCGAGAGAATTAAATGAAATTTCACCACTTTTGGCCCCCCGGAAAAATCTTGACTACCCCTGGAGCAATGCACTATTGGTCCCTCCTGGAAAAAATCCTTCCGATGCCCATGATCACAAAACATAATGGGTTATAACCGCTGTAGCTATGACCACTAATGCTAGGAGAACAAATGAACTGACTTTAGGAATTTGAAAAGGACCTTCTTTCCGGTAGTTGACACAAATTTTAATTTTTCTTCAAGCCCTCCAGGTTTTTTTGAAGATCACTGCCGCAATCTGCACCCCATCCACCGAAACGTGTGAAATTATCAACAGTACAGGAAGTCTCTTACCTGGCTATGAACATCACGTTGTGGAAATGGTGGTTCGCGTCGGGAGTCCGTGGCAGGGTGGTTCAACGTGGATGGCATGGCTTCAGGGTTGCCAGACTCTTTGCAAGTGACTGGGTTTGCGCGATTGGCTGAATATTTAATAACTGGGTGTTAAAATCAATGAGATGCTTTAAAGATAATTCAAAACTAAGGAGCGAAAACGTTGTATAATAACTGTCGATTTCCAATTAAAAAACCGTTGAGAAATAGGATGAAAGATCTGGCAAAGAGTGTTCAATTCCAAACGTGTAGAGGTTGTTTTGCCTCTGATCTAAAAAAATATTTAGTGGTTTGGTCGAGTCACAGTTTTTGAATCACAAGTTTTTTGTGTACTAGTCGAGTAAGAGTCATCTGAAATTTTCATGCCTTTTTGTTAAATCGAGTCCCATTATAAAAACAAGTGTTTACAGCCCTGAGGTTGTCCACTCGAGTCATTTTTCAGTCAAGTTAACTCAAATGTATGCTTGTGTTATTTGAAAGTAATGGTGTTAGCGCCGCCTGTGCTTGTTTCTTGCTACCGCTAGATATCTATGCTTGTGTTCGTATTGTCTGTGTGTTCCTTGTCAGCGCCACGTGTGCGTAACTTGTATGCCGTTGTGTGCAGCCAGTTTTTTTAGGGTTTGTCATGCTGACCGCAAAGACATTTTAAGAGGCCGCAAGTACTTTATCTGAGTACCGAGATGATCGTAAAGCAAGGTTTCATTGTATTTTGATGGTGGTTGTAAACCGAGTTTCTGCTGTATTTTTAGAGATCGTTGGAAAAATTTGATGGACTGTTTCTGTCTCTCAAAACACCCCAAAAACACTGTGTGTAGATGTGTGTGAAGACGCTAAACAAAAATAATATCATACAACTGAATAAGCAGTGGTTAGTTTTGTTTGAAAAAACTGAAGAAAACTTGAGCTGAAAGCTGGACGTCATTTTTAAGTTTTCAAAATAAATTAAGAACTACTTTTTCGGATCAATTTTGTTGTCTTTAAACCAATTGGGCACATTTATTTCGACCTGAGCTTGCGCTGGACGCCATTTTTTTCAAACGATTTTGGGCATCGTATATTAGTTGTTAAACCCAGTTGAACGGCAGGAATTGGTCCTCAAATTACGTACCTCTAGCTCTGTTTGACACTATTTTGCAGTTGAAAAGTTTCTGCTGGACACCAGCTATGTGTTGATGCATATACGTGGGGGATGACACTGGTAAGAGGTGCCATCACCTGATCACATGAATGAGCTTTGTTTAAGCGACAGTTCCTGCAGTCTTTCAGCGTTTCCACAGCCGATTAAGGCAATGAAAACACGTCTGTTATTATAGTTTACTTCAACCAATTGCGTTTTGTCTATTACTATAGCTGCGGAGTAACTGTGTTTTTTCTAAAATTACAGTGCTCACGACTTTGAAACGTCTTATACGTTTAAGACACGGGTAGGCTTTACGGCTCATCCACAATAACTCGGCCTTGTGCCTTACTGAAATGTGATCGCGCAACAAGAGTGTCCGTAGCATCAGCCACCAGTCACACAACTACAAAAGTAACAGGGGCCAAACTTGTTTTTTGTGACATTACAGCACTGACATGTATAAAACTATCTTTACAAAAATGCATAGTGTTGGAAGTTATGCCTTATCAAAACAGCAATAGGTGGAGCTCATTAAAAGCACTGTGTAACACGAAATCGCATTACCAAAAAACTTTTACCAACATAGAATGAACATCTTAGCGTCAGAACACCACTGATCACATCAATGCAACATCCATATTGCAAGTCAAAAGTAGGTTTGATAAAACAATAACAACTGTTAATAATACACATCATGCAAATCGGATAAGCATAACAACAATGTCTTGCAAACAAACAAATGCGTAGGTAGCAAAGATTTATACCAATAACAGCTTTAAAAGATTTTTGCTAAACGTCTTCGGATAAATAAAATTGTTTTCTCGCCTCGGTTAAGTTAAGCGCTAATATCCTGTGCCACGTACAATCACACAAAATTTTAAGCTGCTCAACAGGCTGGTTAGTAAACTACTGCGTCTGCAATTAGGCTTTTTATTTAACTTCTCTCGCTCAATCCCATCCAGATCCTCGCGAAAGCATCTCGTAGCCCTTGACTTGCCCCCAGCAAAGACCCACAGCGAAGGTATGAGGCCTAATGTGATGACGATATGCAAAAACCAAGGTATTTTAAGGTGTTTTAGGGACCCGATTCGGGTCCCTAGTATTGAAAATCGGGTCCCTACAGGTCCATACCGGGTACCTAACATTTTCCTTGAAAAAAACTGCAAATACTACAGTAAAATAAAAGTGAGAATGTGCCTAGCCTGGCATTATCACTGGCATTAGCTTCCACTGGAATGCGAAGTCTCAGCAATACCTCAGTGAGAGAAACAATGTCTGAATTTGCAACCAGTGTGCATTTCGTATTTAATAAACCCAGTAATAAAGAAAACCTGTGCTAAGAGTAATCAATTGCAGAAGATTGCTTCAGGCCAGGATCACGAGCCCATTCAAAAAGAGCTTTCAGAGACTTAGTGGAAAAGGCTTGACTCCAGTCAAGAGTGTAAATGTCTGACTCGATTCGAATCTCTCTTGCGAAACATATGTCACAATTCGAGTCATCCTGTCATCGTAATTAAGCGTGACTCGAGTCAGACAATCGCTGATAACAACGTTTCCTCACAAATGTGAAAACTATTCCGCGACGATATACCTGCTTTGCTGCAAGGATCTGCAAAGGGAAAAGATTAGTTGCACTTAAACAAGCAATTTCAAAGAATGGTAATTACTCTTGAAATGCATTGAACGCATATTTTCTGACATAATTCTACTTTTATATTGAAAGCATAACGGGTATTCAGCGACTGTGAGGAATCTGGAACACCTTGTTCTTCAATCGAGGCATGCATCTTCCAAGCAGTTAAAATTCAAACTTGTGACGGCACCTGCAGATCTGTTCAGTGATTTAGCTCTTCACTGACTTTCAAATTTTCGCAACAAGTTTTAAGTTCAAAAACTTTTCATTGATAATACATTGCTCGCATGACTTGGCCGTTACATCCCTCATCACTGTTGCCAAATTTAGGCACCTGCTTTGTTGCTGAATGACGTCATGGACTGCGAATCACTTTGCTCTGATTGCAGCGGATGACGCCCCCGTAGGTCACGAGTTTTTGCCGAAAACAATCGATACTTGCTGTAAGTTTTTGAGCACTCTTTACAAAGTTTAGAAAATAGATCGATTGAAAGACGCCGTGTTGATCAAATTACGACGTCCGGCTAGTGGAGGACGGGAAAAGGTTGTATTAAAATAAGTTGATGGTTATGCAAACTATAGGGTGACGTACCATGACTTCAGATCTTTGTCCAGTTAACGTGGGGAAGAAAGAATGGCTGGATCAAAGTACGTTTCTACTGATGTATTTTTCATTCAGTAAGAAAAGGTTTTACATTCAGTCTAAACACGAATTCAACTACGTAGATTGATTTAACAAGTGTCTTTTAAAAATGTCATTCAAAACTATATGTATTGGATTTAAAAAACGTTTACATCATTTTGCTTTACAGTTAATGCTGCAATATCATGAAAAAGGGAGAATGTTTCACCTGATGTTTGAAAGACAACGGTGCTGTCAGTATGGTGGAACTCCATCTTATTTTCCGTATTCGCAACTAATACAAAAATACAACGTTTGGTTCTGTTGAGGACTTGTCAAGCACCACAACTGCTTTCAAACAAATAGATTTTTTGAAAACTCTACCCATAATATTGCACAATGAAAAACAAACTGATAGGCTTTCTTCATAGAAATGTGAAAGATTGGTAACAAATGCTGACGAACTGCTAAATATCCCAGATATGTTGAGGTTCCAAACCTTCTATACCAGATTGATTTGAAGCTCATTTACTTTTAGGTAGATTGCAGTTGTTCCTCAATCGTTTTTTAACAAGAATTCGCAAAAACAGAACAAGGTTTTGAAAATATCTAGTAACTACACTTAATTACAAACTTTTGGCAGTAATTTTGCGTTAATCCTTTAACGGATTTAAGTGATGTTTAAAAAAATCAAGACAAACATTCGAAATTTGAATACAAGACAAAAATTCGAAAAAAAATCGAAACTATCTGTATCGCCGTTCTCATGAAACCGAGTCAACTTAAAAGCCTTTCAATTTTTTTCTTAGAACTTGTACAGGCAGCAAAAGATCTAACGTTGCTACATCCTTCAAAGTCCAGAAAGGTGACATACTTAGCAATGAGAATGATATTCTTGACAGATAGAGCGAGTATTTCGACGACCGTTTGAATCCAGTCGCTCTCACACCATCGGACACACAGAAATTGCATTTGGGGGAGGAAAATGCCACCACTGTGACCGGTCTTTCTAGCTGTCAAAACACTGGAGGGTTGGAAGTTTGCAAGTTGTGATGAAATCCGCTCTGAAATGCTGGAAGCTGCGAGCAGAGAAGGGGTTCATTGGCTGATTCACGTACCTCAAGTGACCTGGCCTTCTGGAAAGGCACCGAAAGATTGGCAAACTGTGGTGATCAGCGTTCCCTCTAAGAACATTTTGCACTGAGCAAATGTTTGTTTTACCAAGCATGAATATGTTAAAGCTGAGATATAACCGAGTTCTAAATGATTTACAAACTTTTTGAATTATTAGAATAAGCATAAAATCTCATCAAAGCACGAACAAAGTACACATTTTTCAAAAACCTTGCTTTTGTGCTTTTCCAGTGTTTGGAATGTTGCAGGTGCGCGAGAATGAGATTTCACTGCGTTAATGATCTAGTGGTACAGCGCATTTGAGCAGTTACACACCTTAGCTTAGAGGAAACATTGGCAATCATCCTCATAAACAATTTGGGAGACAAGAAGGAATGAACTAATACTGGGACATCTCTGTCCTTAGATTCCCTGGATAAGTGTGCCAAGTGTCGAAGCTGGATAATAACCAATGCAGTTTTCATCCTGGCCATAGCAATATACAGACCACATTTTCACTTTGTAACATATTGTTCGAGAAATCTTGAGAGTATAAAAAGATGTTTACGTATGTTTTGTCGACCTCAAGAAAGCACACGACCTGGTTCATTGAGAAACTTTTTGGGGAGCGTTGCAGGAGTACTGTGTTGACGACCGTCTGTTAATGGCCGTCAAGTCATCGTATTCCTGCTCAGACGTTTGTGTACGTGTCGGTGGCGTAAAAACACAATGGTTTACCGTGAATTTTGGACAACAATAAGGGTGTGTGCTGTCACCACTCTTCTTCACAGTCTTTTTTATGGATTGGATAGACAGTCACAGCCTAATCGACGAGAGTGTCAATGTTGGAACCTACAGGATCAACCGTTTGCTTTCTGCGGATAATTTGGTACTGCTTGCTTCTTTGAACAGGATTTCCAACGTGTGCTTGATCAGTTTTCTGCTGCGCGCCACCAACAGGGAATGCAAATCAGCACTGAAAAGACCGAAGTATTGTGTCTGTCCAGACCCCAGGTTAGTCTACCCTGCAAGTGAGCGGCATTACACTGTAGCAGGTGGAGACGCTCAACTACATTGGGGTGATATTCACGAGTGACGAAAGGCGGAACAGGGAGATTGATACACTGATTGATAAAGAAAAGGCATTGTTGCGTGCGACCTAGCGGGAATGATAATCAACGCCAAACGGACTGCTACTGCGATCCATCTCAGAGAAAATGCGGATGTAAAATTCAATAAGAAAAGGAGTGAACGCCTCTTTTCCGAAGTAATCTGTCACATGCAGTAACCACATCGCCATACTGGCTGTTGAAACTTGGAGTGGTATTTAGGGTTTTAAATGCATTTTGCCTTAACTTCTGTGCAATGCATACAGTATGCTGTATTAGCGCTCTGACCTATTGAAAAGCACCACTATTCCATGTGCAGTATGTACCCATGAAATGTTGCTTCCCTAAAAAATTACTTTTTCTGTTAACGGACAACAGTCTATGGGTTGCAAAGCAGCACCTAGAACCTGAACATGAATTTTTTTCATTGTGCAAAGAAAACAGAGAAGAATGACGACGATCTCGCATTATAAAGTTAATTTTGATTTGTCTAGTATGAATTACTATGGGGTTTATGTGCGTATCTTCAACACACACCCGTCTCGCATCCTATACACAGCGGCTGTGATTGGGTTTTTCACACCAACCTTGCTCGCTGTCGTTTCTTTTAAGAAGAGCTGGACCAATCGCTATACAGTTTACTTTGTCCTTATTTCAACAGTCAAAAAAAATTGAAGGTGAGGCCCGATGCACAAACAACTTAAACATCGTTAAAAGCAATGAGTGCGCTCATCCCGATATACTGTTGACTCTTCCATCGTACGATGTTTATTCGTTTGCATCAAACACCCAATAGTCATGCTTTCGTTCATATAGCGGTAGGTCCCACAGCAACGTTCAAATTGTTAAAATTAGGGCGAGTCAACGACCTTCAATTAAGAACAGCTCGTTGCTTGCGGTCTCATTCAGTTGTCTGCAGGTGTGTAATATCTTTCTTAAACTAAAATTCAACGGAGGTTAGCTGGGATTAAAAAATCTCCCCGCTTTGAACAATGTGCATGACACAATAATAATTTCAAGTGCTACGTTTGTTACCTCTTTGTTCTCTTCACTTGAAACGTCTTCAGTTTAGCATTGATTTATGCCAATAAATAGGACTGGCTGAGTAACCCTTTCTGCCTCAATTGCAGTTCACACCAATTTGCAGAATTCCTAAGTTCTCGTTTGTTTTCCTCATTTTATTAACATATAATTAATTTTCTTCCCTTTTATGTTTTGTTCTTAGTTCTTTTTTGCATCTCTGTTATCTCGTGGTTTGAGTAAAAAATGCTCGAACATACCTACCTTCCTATCTATGAGAAATTATTTTTATTATGTAATAATGGGTTGAACGGTTGTACGATTGTATGTTTTTATAAAACTTCCTGGGGATGAAATGAAAGAAGTGTTAATCAGTAGTTTGAAACAAATGCTTCAAACTGGATTCGATGGGTAGATTTTTGAAATGTGTCTATGTTGTTAATGTAAAAGCATTTGTTCCAATTGATTGCATGCACACTCAGGCCCGTCGCCAGGATTTAGCAGCGGTGGGGCCAAAAAGCAGTAGGAGGGGCCAAAAACTAAAAGGGGGGCCACATTTTTAAAATGCTGTATTGGATGTATGCAGCAACCAGGGGGGCAAATGTGAAATGGGGGGCACACATTTCAAATGGGGAGACCGGGCACCACTGCCCCCCCCCCGCTGGCGACGGCCTTGTGCACACTTATTTTAACTGGTGATACTGGACGGTACTCCTAATTTTATATTTTCGTTATCAAGTTGCACCATTGCATTTTAATATCAACTGAAGGGTCTCAGATTTCCATAATCTGGTACTGGTCATTGTTCAAGTAAGTCTCGATTGGTGCTTTGCATCACGACTGAAAATTGTCTCGAAAGCGAACAGCACTGCAAACAATTTGCACCACGATTTCTTTTAGTTGTCATTTGGCTATTGTAAGATTGCACTGTGATATGTGAATAAATACCGTAAACTTTCGCAATGGTTAGGAGCTCATTTTGCACAATTTTGTGGTCCGCTTAACTTATGTAAAAATATCTACCAACGTTAAATGGCCTTCAAAGTTTTTCAACCGAAGCATAAACGGGTGCCTGTTGGAGGGATCCGCAATCACGAAAATTATTAATTTATGAAAGACAACAGCCTTTCAATCAATAAAAGCTGATGCTGGCGTGTACTTTGCAGTAAACAAGCAAAGAGAGTACGAAGCTGTGGTCAAACTCATCGAGAGGTTTGCTCGCAACATTTTCGAAAATAGTGGTTTTTGAACCATTTGCATCATCATTAAATTTCTACTGTTCATTTTTCGGCAAATCGCAACCAAAAAAATTTTGCTCTGCCCCGTTAGTCCAAATTTCGCCCCTTGACAAACTCCTGCATATTCCCTTCAGCATTTTGAGACTCAATAAATGGAGAATGTTGTCAGTTGATTAATCAGTGACATGAACAGTATGCTTCAGCTATTGCACCCGCTGCACGAGTGCGCGTCACTGCTTTCCACGACAAATCTTTGACATTCAAGAGACGCAGGAATGCATTGGAGGGTATAGAGTTTAGCTTGAATAATTGATGCTAAGCTATTTTACCCTGTGATCCATATCCGCACTACGCTTCAAGTTATGCTGGGTCATAAAGTTCGTTGATGACAAAAGAGAAGGTATTCTGCGTTTATCGTGTGTTGCAGAGATCAACGACGAGTTGAACTGTAAGTTGAAGTCTAAACTAACAAAAGGCCCTACACATTCTGCCTGTATCTTGCCTGAAGCGCTTGTATTCAGTGCACAATGTTTAAGAGCTTAAAACTAACGTTTCATACAAAACAAATATCTGTGCTGCCTACCCCGATAAGGGCCTTTATAACAACCGGCCCAGTGGAAATTCAAAAACGAAAAGAGCAGTTTCAATGCTAGATGCAATATGACGTGCATATATGTATTGTTCAACACGAAAACATTCTACAGTTCAACGTTTTCACTTACACAAGTGGCTTGTGAATACACTTTACACGTAATCAGGTTCGTCACATCTGCTCATTAATACCAAGTAATAGAAGAAGAAAACAATGATATCAGCTTCAAGTCACAACTACGTTGTGGAAAATAGTTAGCTAAACGCTTTTGCAAATCATATTTCTCTTCTGTAGGGTGCCACAAGCCTGAATAGGTTGGTAGACACTGTCTTACACCGTTGCTCACAGATGCAAGCAGCACAAGTTTTGGTTTTAAAGTTCGTACTTTTTGAAAAAAATAAGTGAAATCGAGGATGTCATGAGTCGCGACTGTTGCGGATATAGCTCGAGAGCTAAGATGTAAAACTTCGCGAATAAAGGACAAGGTAACTTACGTTCCGTAGCTTTTGAATGGACTCAAAATAATTTTTTGGATCATGCATGAAAGCCAGAAACGCATGGATTTCAACCAATGCGGGCAAACCACATCTGTTGCACTTTTTTTGTGCAAAAGAATCGACGAGGCATTTTTGTGCTCTTTTCTGCATCGTCTTTTCACAGATTTCATGTGATTAAAATCAGCAGTTTGTGCAATGAAAATGTGGTCTATAAGTTCGAGTAAAATTTAACCAAAACTTCAGAGATTCATTTTTAGCCGAAGTGGAACGAAAAGCATGAACTAAGTACGAATTCAAGTTGTTTCCAATTTAATTGCTATGTGCTGCTCGATCTGGAAACTATTATCCAAATTTTTCGTAGTAAAAATTGTTGAAATCTCTTTTTAAGCTTAGTTAAATTTGAAGTGATTGAAGGCATCCTTTCGCTCTGGGCAATACATGCATCTGAAAAACCTTAACCGGTCTTAAATCTATGAGTAAAAATTTCGAATATATTTTTTCTGGAAATAATTAATGAATTAGTTATTAACAAGGTCGGCGATTGCAGCACTGATTTTGGTGAGGACGATGACTTTTAAAATATTAAATACTTCTTAACATATTTGTTGAGGTTAAAGCAAAAATCCATAATGAGTAATAAAATAAACTGAACCACGAAAAGTTTTGCTTTGCAGCTACATTATTGAACAAGAAACCATTAACCATTTTTACGAAAAGTGTTGATATTTTTTAGGTCAAGCAATAAAAAATGTTGCAGTATTACTCCAACCAAAGGCCAAAAAGCTTCAACATCAGCATTCATGATTTCAGACTGAGGCGCAATACATCTTCATCACAATTTCACTCTTGAGAAAGAATATGTTTATCAAAGGTGTTAATGTTTTTAAAAACGTATAAGGTCTATTCCAGCATAACGTATTTACTGCTACGCCCAATAACACCGTAGATTTTCGCTTTTTTGTTTGGGTAACAGTATCAGTCCATTTACCGCCTTTTTGTTCTTCACTGCACTATAATACTCGTACAATTCAAATGTAATTTCCGAACGTGGGTCAATACGTCATGCGTGCGTCAATACGTCATTTGTGCGTCAAAACGTCATGCCCCTAGCGCGAGGTTGTGATTTTGAAGCCGTAAAATAGTGAAAAAAATGAGCCTTTGCCACTTTCAAAACAACAAACTTCAACAAATCGTAAAGGATCGTTGGAAATTACTGTACGCCACTTTTCCAAATGTGAGAAATAATGACAGCGACATCTACGAACGTACACACAGGAGAGTGATGAGCGGTTTGAGAGAAACGCCCTCATATTGTGCAAGGGTCTTACATGCGCTCGCACACTCCCACAAACGCGCGTTCACACACAGTCCGGAAGAAAGTGCCCTTGTGTGCGTTCTGCAAAGCTACAGGTCAAACAACGGGTTTCGCACCTCAACACCCGTCTCAGCTAATGAAGTGAAATCGCCTTTTGAGATGGAAGACGGTGAGATGGGGCGGTTAGTGCTGCTGGATCTGTTGCCGTACTTGCCCATGGCAGCAGGGTCGGCGGCCAAAACAGTCGTTGCGTACTGCCCGTTAGACTCAAGTTCAGTCACGCTCTGCTTTTTAGTTGCTCTTGGTCGGGGACGCGGCGCTATTGAAGTTCTTGTTATGGATTCTGTGGACGCGGGTGTCTTGGCCGGAACAGGATGGCCATTGCTTGGGGTAGAGCTCGACGCCCCTTCGCTTGATCCAACGCTCTCTGGCCGAGATACGGATCGCTCGAAGGTGAAACTGGGGTGAACAGGATTGCCGTCGGGGTCGAGCAAAGTGATCCTCTCGCTTTTGTCCGGTTTCCAGTCGTAAGCCTCGCGCAGGAAGAGCAGCAGTGGAGCGAACATCATGTTGGCGATTCCGATACCGATGTTCATTTTCTTGTAGCCCAGCGCTTGCACAGCCTGACCGGCGAGCACCGGACCCAGAGCGTAGGCGATCGAGTAAGACATGTCGGCAATGGCGTAAACGCTACCGTACACACTTGTGTGCCGTACGTCCACTATGAAGGCCAAGGTTGGCAAGAGGGCTGTGTCGATCAAGGCTATGCCAAAGCACATCAAGGCAAGTGGCACCATTAGAACCACGTAAGACTTGCACGACGGTATCAGAGCCGTAAAGACGCCGATGAACACGAGACCAATTGCGCTGCACAGCCACTGGTACCGGAAATACTTAACTGACAGTTTGACAGTGACAAAAACGCCAAGCAGGTAGGGGAAGAAGGCCGGAAGCCATACTAAACCTATCTGCCACTTATCAGCGCCCATCGTGTCTTCCATCCACTTCGCAATAGTTGGTTCGAGGAAAGCAAGTGGAAAGTTCGATATCATCAGAGAAGCGGCGATTATTCCAATGTACGGATCCATAAACAGTTTGTACATAGGTGTTCCGACTGGTATATTACCGTCCTTTGCCTTCTCCTCGTCTTCCGCCGGAATCTGAACCAGCAGCAGAAGCATGGCGTCGAGCAGACATACGAAAGCGAGAATCAAGAAGGGGCATTCCCGCCCTGCAAACTCGCTCAGAACGCCGCCAAATGGTGGCGCTACCAAACTTCCGAAAGATATAAAGCTGAGGGCCAGACCGAGGGCTTTGGACCGCTCTGCTTCGTCGTGAAAACGGTCAGCGATCATGCCCAGGCAAGCGGTGTCCGCCAAAGCGGAACCGACGCCTTGAAGGCTTCTGGCCACGAAAAGAAGACCAAAAGTACTAGCGCAAGCGAAAATCGCCGTGGAAAAGAACATCACAAAAAGACCCATGGTCAGCGGCATAACGTAACCCACCCTGTCAATGAAGCTTCCGGTAAATATGTTGGCCATCAATTGTACAATCGCTTTTGAGGCGAAGAGAATTCCTGTCAAAGTGTCTTCGTTGGCATCCTGCTGAGGAGGAGGCGCAAATCGCTTACGCCTTGACGGAGCAGCACTGACGTCACCGTTGTCAAAGTACACTTTGGTGGAATGGCTAAAGTTTCTTTCAAAAATACTTTCTTTTTCCTGCCCGGCCACACCGCTACCAGTAAGATTCACTTCATACTCTGCCATTGTTGGGATAGGAAACGACGGGTTGGGTGGCTTGTCTGAACCATCGTACGTAGCCGCGGTCGTGCTAATTGATGACGTTTTCTTGAAGTATTCGGTAATAATGGGTACTATGACCATGTAAAGCATATTGTCGAGCAGCAGAGCGACGCAAACTATGGTGAGAATCAGACGACGTTGGGACTTGCTGTCGCTTACGCGGGCACGCATAGGGGAGGAAAAATCCCTCGCTTTGTCGACACAACGTTGCACAATGCCGTAAACGGCCTGTCCACCCCTGGCGATCAGCCTGCTCATGGCCCAGTGTAGCTCTTCTTTTTATGCTAGTGATTCTCCGTCAGTTGTTTAGGTTGATGCGAACCACGGGAAAGCGTCCTTTCCGCTTCAGCGCCGCATCGTCGTCTGCAAAAGGCAAAAACACAAATTTGAAAGGCAGCAGTTGGCTTTGTGCAAAGTTTTGTTAAAGAACTGCATTCACGCCAGTTGTGTTTCGGCCTTTTGCAGATCCAGGCTTTGAAACGATATTTCGCAACTAGTGCAATTTATGTCATGTAAAGCAAAAGATGTTTTTTCAGATATTTGCACAGTTGCCATAGTTTATGGCAAAAATGTACAACATGCAACTTTTCATTGTGTCGTAACTTATCATTGCACACCTGCAAACTCACATACAAGCGCAAAAACAGTCACACGCACGCTCTTTCTGTAGCAAAGACAATGCAATGCACGAGAAGTCTAACAAGCTGGTTCTGTTCTTAAAGTATTATGTAAAATTACAACAGATATCTGACAGATTAGGATCATTAGCCCAGAGAATAAAGTTTTGCTTGAATCCACTCAAATCACCATCCCAAGGCATTAAAACGTCTCAACGAACTCCCAGACGTTATCTTTAAATTACATGCTTATGGTTATAAAAACATTCATAAATCCACAGAAGGTATGTTTGAAGTTCATTCATAAAAAACATCGCAATTTTTGGAAAACAAACTATTTATGGCAAAAATTGAAAAGTTCACTCCCAAACCTCACCGTTGCACTTAAAAGCCTAGTAAAGCACCGAATTTAGATCAACTTCTATTTTCTGCAATCTCATCTTCACTCGTGTAAACCTGTCTAATGAAAAGTCGATGTCAGAAAATTCGTTGCTGTTTCTGCGCCACTGGTGCCTGAGCAGGAAACATTTATTGGGTCAGTGGGACTATGACCCATTAGTCCACTGCATTCGGGGTCCTTCTGCCACTCAAACTGCCACACGTTTTTGCTCCAGCAATGATCGAAGAGAAGCAAAAGTGGTAAAGACGAAGTAGGTGACTGGTGCAGCCACAATGCTGCGTGGCCCCGAGCGATTTAAAGAGAGAGTCGAACCCCGACCCTCGGCATAACAGCAGTAGAGATTAGGCGTAGCTTGGGGGTGACAGGGGGCCATGCCCCCAAAAAATTTTTAGCGTATCTAGTCATTTTGTACTTTGAAAAGCGGCGTCCCACACAAAAATACTGTTGCTCGCTTAAAGTCAAACATCTTGGCCCCCACCGTTCCCCCACTCGACTAGGTTCACTCTGTTATTGCTGCTACGAATTCAACGTTATATGTGGTGTAATCATGACGCCACATGTCCCACATTGACATTTGACGTATCAGGCAGCTAAAACATCAGGCCGGCCAACCTATACTGCCTTTACGTCCAAGTTAACAGAGCGGAAATGTTTATCTGTGATGCAACAAAAGCGTTTACAGAGTCAACAAGGGACATTGCCGTTGCGCTGTAGGTTGGTTGTTAAATGACTTTGATTTACAAATGGTGATCATCATACTGTGCTCGGTACAGATCTGATAATTGCAGAAAAAGGTGATCTTTTGTATGAAGAAATACTAGTGAAAATTCTGCAATTTCTGGAGATTTTTCAGCTATGAATTTAATTACTGGCAGTTTTTCTTTCGAATTTGATCGCTGTTTTAACAACTGATTTTCATTTGTTTGCTAAGTTACAATAGAAATTACCCTGTTTCTATAAGCTAAAACATGAAAACTTTTATGCCACCTTTGATTTCTTATTTTCTGGGACTATAGGTGCAGCCAGGATTTTGACTGGGGCCAAAAGTCGAGGACCTGTGATAGTTGTTCAAACTGCAGGAATATCACAAAAAAAGAGAGAAAAGGTGATCCACTGCTTTCCGAGTCCGATTTCACCCGAACACAAAGCACGTCAGTGTTTCCAAAACACCTGCTTGTTCATTTCGTAGTTTGTCACATTTTCTCTTGGAAGTAGATGTCATGGTTCCCGTGCACCCCTGTCTACGCTTGAGTGTAAAGAACCTGCCACATAAAAATCCCGGTCTAGGACAGTTCGGCGCCGCGGTTTCGGCGACGAGTCGTTTCGGCGATGGTGGTCGCAAATGTTTTATTCGAAAAAAGTGTGTGTTTTTGAAATACTTTGAAGGTTAGACTACAAAGGATGTTTGCTACACAAGTGTTTTTGTTGTCATCCTGATGGCCAATGGCCAGTGTAGTTTCCCGCCCGTCAGGATTTTGGAAGAACTTATTGCAACCGAGACCACGTGCGTAAATAAATATGGCTAGTGACGTCTATTTTTGCTGGCATGAGGCGTTTGTGAGTTTATACAAAAGTTAAGCCTGGACAGCATCTGTTGCTTGATCTCTCACGTAAAGCAGGGGTGCATCTAGGGGGTCTGTTTGCCTGTCATGACAGACCCCTTTGCTCCGCAGGTACTCAGCATTAAAGTCGATGATAAAATATCAAACGCTGTCACTGCAGGTCTCAAATGCGGGTGTTTTGGAACAGGCAACAGCCTACATTTCCCTTGTAACGATGCATAGTGCTATTACGAAACAACAACGCTACTGCCCTGTCCAAATAGAACCTGCGCAGTTACATGAAACAATCCACGTTTTTCAACACTAGAAATTGATATTGCGTCGGAGGCATGTGTTTCTGAATTTCCTCTTCTGACAGTGCCGGCTCTAATGCTGTCAGAATCTCATACACTGCCACGCACACGCAGGAGCTGTTTTGTAAAATTTCGCTTCGTGGCGAGAGGACAGTCTCCAATAACCATCGTTTCGTTTTGCAGTTTCGGGCTAATTTTATCTGCTGTTTACACCTACTAGGTTATGACAAGATTAAATCACTTTAGGCTTTCCTCAACATCACTCCAAGTAACGCGAGTTCGTTTCCACTGAAACTATGTTTTTATAAGCAACTTCTCATGGTGAAAGACGCGACAGCTAGCCTCAAAAATTGTGGCCGCATTATTTGAACAAAATATCAGTCAAGCGTCGTATTTCCAAAATAGCCTTTTTAGAATTAAGCAGTTGACGATGTTGTTTGCTGCGCACGGAATCCTATATTGATTTCGAGCACTTCACTTTTACATTACGATGCAAAATAATCAGAGCAATTGCAATTCATTCGTTCTTATCCGCAGTGATTTTTTAAGTATATTTGTAACACCGCCATCTTGATAGACAGCGCGCTCCACGGACGCAGTTGTGCAGCTGGTTCTCAGCATCTATTTAATGAGTGTATGTACGTTTGGATAAACAGCTCTCATTGCTGCACGATTGATACAAGTGCTAGACCGAATCTTGCGCCTACACAGTGTTTTTTTAAGGTGTTTTGAGGGACCAAAACGGTCTCTCAAATTCCTCCAACGGTCTCTCAAAATATAACCAACTTTTGTAACTACAGCAGAGAATTATAGGTTGTTATTTTTACATACTTAGATGAAATATTTGCGGTCTCTTAAAATTTCCTTGCGGCCACCAAAGCGAAACCTTAAAAAAAACCCTGCCTACACACTTCACGACGGCAGTGCGAAATTTGCACTCTGATGACATTCCAAAGGAAAGTACATTTCACATTTCATCGCCGAAACGTCCATCGCCGAAACGTCGGCACCGAACTGTCCCATTCCGTAAAAATCCGACCTCGCCTGAAACATTTCTGAGAAATGCAGTTGTTTTACGTATGCTCCAAAATTAACTGCTGCCAGTTAATCCTTTTATGCACAGCAATAGAGTCTTTTTTGCAATATGTGTTTTGTGCGGTCAGAGCCATGTCAAGCGTCCCCTAACTCCTATCTGGGGGGCCCACATTTACCAAGGGTCTCCACAAGCACAAACATAGGATTTCTTAAGAAATCGTGGAGTCTTCAAACAGAATGGCAAAATAACCTTTTTTCATTTATGATTAATATCTTGATAAATGGATGTGAGAAAATCGATAACACATACACTGGAAGACGAGGACCTGTGGCAACAGTCAATGAAATCGTCAGGATAGCTTTATCTTAGTTTTTGCAAGCATCTTTTGCCTGAGTGTTCCTCGTAGCTTCATTAATCTTGGAGAGAGATTGTCTCTTAGTGATGCTAGTAGGAACAGGAGCAGATGTTGTGAAGCTAAATATAGTTTGAAACAACAATCGGAAGGAGCAAATGTCGTGAAATTAATATAGTCTGAAACCACATCTGAAGTCAAAGGGATCTTCACTTAAACCTGTGTTCAGTAACTGATAAAGCTGACTTTTCATTTTGGGAAAGTGCTTCCAAAATTAAATATTATCTATTTTGCGTATCTAAGATTTCAAATACGGAGAAAGATTTTTTTCTCTTATTCACTAGGACCGATAAAAACTTCAGAACAGACAAGCTTTTGAAACATTGGATGTGCGTCATGCGAAATCGTTTGAACAACAAATGTTTAGTCACAAAAGTTTGAGGCCTTCCTTGTCATTTCATTAATGTTCGTGAGTGAAGCACGGAAGTAGCATAGACATGTCCAAATGAGCACCATTGTTAAGGGTTGTACAGTGCTTGTGGAGCATCTTTTGGAACGAAAACAATTAAGTTCGGTGGTATAGAGCAAACCTCTATTATCCGCTATCGTGAGTGTGTTAACAAACTCCATCATCAATGTTGGCGACTGGCGAACCCGTTCGGAATTTTGCAAGTTGTTAAAAGATAGTACCGGGGATGTTTCGCAATACCTATACGGGGTGCTGGAGTAAGAAAGGTTTAAAAGCAAATGTTTACACGGATTGCAAAACAATATCGATCTCTGCGGGATAATTAGATTTCTTGTTAAATTTTCACAAGTCGTGACACGTAAATTAGGCAAACTTTGCAACATAATGTTAGGCTTAGATTCACACATATAGTTCTGAAATAACGGGCTGCAATTTTGCAAGATAAGTTCTTCAACAGTGTACTTTGCGTTCTGCCTGAAAAACTTTAACAATTTTGAAAATAAAATTCGAAATTTTCAAATTTATTAAGATTTGCAATACCTTAATCCAGGGGTCTCAAACTCAAATTATTCCGAGGGCCAAGTGAGGACTTATAAAGTAACCTGAGCGCCGCATTTTGAGGCTGAAGCAACAATGGCGGTGCCTGAACCTTACTAGAAACAACTTTTACATCTTACGTCTTGCGAAAGGTATCATGAGCTACTGACAAAACATTTCTAGCCATCTCTACATTCGTTTAAAAGGAACCTGTTCACTCACTAACCGAACACTTTTAAGTACCGGTCAATAAACTAATTCAAGTTGATTTAATTTGATTTTGCAATCAGACACGAAGTCCATGGTTCAAGCACACACTGTCTGCACAACGCAGTTTGATAAAAACAGACACAGCAAAACGTTTCACAACGGCGTTGGAGACAGAACCACACGGTTACAGACACTTTCTTAACACTATTTTCGCTAAACCATAACACTTGGCACAACATAGCTTCCAGAGTAGGTCGTTGAGTCCAACATTGGTCAAAGCGAGGTAAAGTACGAATGTGTTGTTGCATGACACGCCCTCAAACGAAAAACACTGTACGTCCGAGCACTCAGTCACAAAGTAAAATGCGATTGTAATGTTCATGGAATAAGGACGAATATAAATAATCAACTGCATCAAAGCGCGCAACCGTACGTTGTTAGACTTTCTGCATCTTTCAAGAAAAAAGTACACATTTTTTCGTAATAGGGCCTCACAGGTATAGGAATGTTACATTGAACCTGATGACTACTAACACTCGCTCGCCACGGCAGGTTGTATAGAGCTCTGCACCCAAAATTACAGGCCATACGCAATATCTGCATGCATGACGTCCTGACTTTACACCACAATTGTGGTGCTTACGTGGACGTACAGCGTACACGATAATTATTTGAAAATTCTATATAGCGTATATGATAGTTATTTGAAAATTCCCAAAAAGCGCCGCGGACCGCGTATTTGAGACCCCTGCCTTAATCTAGTTCAAGTAACAAATTTTGAAAACATATTTCAACTTCCTTAATATCTAGTGATGTGTTGAAAGCAACCTTTGATGTTTTTTCTACGCCATTTGTGCCTACTGTAATGCACGGCAGATTTTTCTTCGGATCGTTTCAGTTTGGTGCAATTCACAAAATTTGGATTCGAGCGAAAAAGATAATGAAACCAAGGATATCAAGACACTGTGTCTAGATATCCTTAAATAAAACTCTTGGAAGTTGGAAAAAGACTACAATGCAGGCGGAGTAACTTTTACGGCAGAGATGGATAAGCTGCGAACAAAATTACGATTCCGGCAAACAACAGCTAGTATTGGCTGAAGAAAGGTATTCTGAATGTACTTTCGTCAAGGTTGTTTGTTCAGAAAGTGTACACCTGTAATTTGTCTTAATGTTATGCTGGTAACGCGTCACAAGAAGAAGAACTTACACAGCTAACTGAGGTGGCTAAATAAGATGTAAACATTTTGGAACATCTCTCCAACCGCACATATTTTCTGTCTCCGTTGCCGTGTGTTACCAAAATGTATTCCTCCATAATGGTGCGATCGCAATGTTGGCCAAACTTTCTCGCCTGTGTCGTTGTGAATAAACTTTTATCTTAATTTTAATGGACGTGGATTCAACAAACTGAGTGAATAACTTAATTAGATCACGAATTGTATTTACGCAGCAGTCGATGGTGCGATTGGCATCCTCTGTCTTTCGCATGGACTTGACATTTACTTCATCTGTGCATTGCTTCAGCGTATAAACTTTGCCTGAAAGCACTGGCGTGGCGTAGCTCATGTTCACGAGAACCACAAGAAAAATTGATGGGAATCCGCAAAAAAAACTTTTCCGATAATTGATTTGGTGTGATATCAAATATTTATGGTATGCACGCTTCTGCCAGGTGCTGCATTGAAGCAATTCGGATTTTTACAACCATGAAAAGGTCAATGTCAGCTCAAATTCGATTGAGGTTTACTGAAATGAATGAGCCTAGGTAACAGCATTCAATTTTGATGGCCATGCCTTTGTTGCACTTGTTGAGTGATTAAGCAGAAGTATCTTTGATGAAACAAATACAGACAATACTGGTCGCCTGTAATGCGCCCTAACGTTGACAAATAGTTGCGTCATATTTAGGTGAGACTTTACAATACCTTGATAGAGCCAGAATACCACTCTAGCTTCCTGTTCCCCGGTTGTACGACGTAATGAGGAGTAATGGATTTTTTTGTGGGTGAGACGACACTGATGCTGAGGCAGTGAGGTTCATAGAAAGGATACAATCCAACCCTAACTGTGCTTTTGAGGTAATTGATGCCCACTTTTTAAATAAAACTGCGCCATACAGATTCGATCTCTACATAAACAGAGGGTCAAGGGGAAGGTAAGATAAAGCTGTTGTCTTGTACCACTAATTATATTAACTCATAGTTTTTTTCACACCTGGAAAGGCGGATTGCGGATTCTGCGTCTCATGTCCTGTGTGGAATATTAAACAATTTGAAACTTCCAAGTCTACTTAGTTTGAGTAAAGTCGAAGTCGGAACAGACCAACTGTACTTGGTTTGAACTTAATTATCTGTTGTGCATGAAGCTTCGTTTGGTTCGGCCAGAGTGCTGTAAAAAATATTTTCTAACATCTTTTCCGTAGAGTATATCTTGAACAATATAATATTGCCCAACGAAACTTCATATATACAACAGATAGTTAAGAAATTATACGGCTTTAAACTTTAGCATATAGGACTAGGTTGTTGTTACTGTGATGGTATTGAACTTTGCAAACCTTGGTCCTCGAGTTCTAACCGATTAAAAAATGAAATTGTGGAGAAAACACTTTTCAAACCAATTAGCTACGAGTTCTATGGCGTGGGACCATTTGTAAGGGTGCTGGGAAAGGCTGATGTGTGGAAGTAAAATATCAGCGTTCCCAACGCGGAGTCATCGGTTCAGAAAGAGCACTTTTTGTATTGTATTCTCAATTGACCTTGACTTCTAGTTGCTTTAAGCAAAAGTTCGATTAACCCAAGATACAGCACCTTCATCACCTGCATCCAAATAGCCTGTCACTATCAGAGGTACTTTTATTCATCTTACAGGCCTAGCTTCAGTGGGTGCTGAAATAAAAAAACTTAAGAAATTCTAAGGCAAGAGCATCGGTCACCAAGAAAATTGAAAACTAGTCACTGCAATACTCATTTTCAACAACCACCCACTGGAGCAGAGCGTGCGCTTTGTCAAGTTTGAAAGCATCATCTCGTAGCTTGCCGCATGTCAGCAAAGCGTCTGGAACATGCCTGTGCTTTTGTTTTGTAGTCAACGGTTTTCGCTACTTTGCAAAATTGCGAGTTTATCTGCTTGACGTAAAGTGTATTTCCTTCTTTTGTAGTCAATATGGTTAAAAGGGGCTTTTGAACCGGATCAAACAGAGGCTTGGAAATCAGATAGGGGGCAAAAGCGTTGCTAGAATAATTGTTAACTTTCATAGAAATCTCAGACTCAAAACCGGCACATTGAAACGATCAGTATGTCCTTCATTAATCGCAAAAAGCGTTAGAAAGCACATTGATTCTCCAGACGTAAAGCATCAACCTTTCATCGAATCAGTAAGTGCTTGTCTTTTATACTGGACTTCACTGACAAGCAGTTGCTTTATTGAATATCTTAAGCATGTGATCAAGTACGATTCATTGCAAAAGTTAAACATTCTGTGCGAAACTCTTCAGAAATGCACTTTAACTCAACACCCTGCTTTTGCTTCCATAACAGTGTGACATCATCACATGGCGTTGCGCGAAGCACGCGTGCCAAGAACTCAATTGTCTTCGCTGACACTTTTTGTACTTACCCTGTCAGGATATCGATCCACACTCTGCAGCAAATGAGCCAAGATGCGTTACCCTTCTTGACGGATTTTTTGGGAAGAGCCAAGAGCACCCACGCATTTGCTAATTAACGACAATCTAATGTATTTTTTTATCTTTAAAGTAAGAAAACAATTTCAGTCTGCAACAGAAATTGCTTGCAACAAACTTTATTGATGAAAAAATGTTTCAAATAAAAAAGCGTCTATTGGAATCAAGCTTTGGTTTTTCCTAAGCTTGTCATAGCATTCAATTTAAAGGTAATTGGTTGTTGCATCCAAGTAACAGCTATATTGAATTGTCTTGAACTGAAGGAAAAGGTGATTATTCTCTTTGATTGCGATCTCGTAGCTAGTGTCCAAGCAAAGGTTTGGCAGTTTAAGGACACCGCAACTTAAAAACGTCATAATTTCTGTAAGCATCCAAGAGAGAATAGCAGGTTGTTGCCAAAAGTATATGCTGCTGAAATAGGTTATTTCTGCGTTTGTCAATATAGCATTTAGCATTTCCTCTACTGGTTTAGTACTTAAGTTTATCATGAGAAATTAATTTTGCTGGTCTGCATTTACCTAAAAAAAACGTTCTTTTGAGCATTGAGACAAGCTCCTGTCCCAACCGGTTTATTCTTCATAAAAGCACGCTTCGAGCAAACTGTTAAGAAAATGTAAAAGTTTCGAGAGAATGGGAGCAAAGAAGGCAGGCACAATACATCTAAGAATAAACCATCTCCAAGAATTATTTCTGGTGAATGATTCGAGGCGCTTGTGCAAATGCAGCCAAGCTATTTCTGCGATATTGGAATTTAAATGGCGTATAATCGATTTCTCTTGCTTAACTTAGCTCAAGATGTATTCCCGAAAAGGATGGCGCATTGGTTATTCTTGACTTACCGACGAGCAAATATCTGATCAATTTTTGAACGTTTTTTTGGTTTGCATTAAACTATCGCTATTTGCGAGTATTCAGCTTTTCTAACTATCAACATACACCAACAAACACTACAGGAAGTAAGCTTTCAAATAAAACACAATTGACGCTACCACTAAACGGCACTACGGGATAAACCAATCCCGGTTTCGTGTTTAAACTTATTTCATCCTTGTAGCAAAACTTAAGAATTTATTTGTTTAAAGGCTGGTCCCTCTATCCCGCTTCTCAACCCGCGTTTTTCCAGCACAAAGATGTTCAGTAGGGTTACTGTCAATCACATCTTTTTTCACGTAGGTATAGACAACACAGTGTCCTTTTTCAAGGCGTTAATACAGTACTCAACTTTTTTTGTTTTTTACACGACGACAGTTCAGCTACTCTAACTTATGAACACGAGCAAACACAAATCAAAACCAACATTTTTATGAAAACGGTAATGTCAGACTGTCTGATTGCAAAAATCTGCACTGACAAAAGATAAAAACGAACACGCATACTTTTATCTCTGCTTAATCCAGCAAGTCCGCTACATAAAACGGACAAGAAATGCAAGTTTCATATGTTTACAATGTTAGGTCTAAATATGCCTCGTCTCAGTGGTATCACCCAGTTGCATTACCTATCAGCTAAGCGCCCTCTAAGAACACACGTGAAGTTATTACGAAACACACCTTAAGCAGAATGAGCAACGTTTTCTTGTTGCAAATGTTCGTGCTGTTGAACGCAGGCAAGACCCGGAAGCGTGTGTTGTAACTAACAAAAATGTTAATTTCCTAGGCAGAATGCACAACACTAGAAGTCTCCGGCGTCAGCTACAGAGCAGAGTTGTTGATTGGGATTGACATTGATAACAAACCAATCACGTGCTGATCGTAATCAATCAATCGCATGGGACGGAACAGATTGCAGTATTCGATTAATGCCTTCACGAAGAATGCTTTTAAAGATTGATGTCACTTTGAAATGCCTCCTCCAAACGTCAGGCCGCGAGGCGTTTTACGTGAAACTACGATCAAAGCTTTTGCTTGAATCACTGCCGAGAGTGTTTCGTCGAATATTTCTTGAATAATAAAATAATATCAAATATAGAATCTGCTGCACGGGCGCATTTGCCAGATCCGCAAAAGTTTTTGTTTATAAGTATTTACTGACGAAGGATTAACTTGATTTGCACTTTCTAGACTTGCATAACCTTGTCTTCCGTCTTAAACTATCTACATATACAAAGAAATTTCGCATAGCCTGCTCTGCTGTTAAAATGCAGTTCTCCCTCTTACTTCAGTGCAGGACAGTTTTATGCACAACAGATGACTTTTCCGCCTTTTTCTCTGCAAAATCACGCATGCATGACGGAGTTGGGCTTCTCACGAGCAACCCCCGTTTTTCTTTATCATGACGTAAACAGAACTCTCCAAAAACGTTATCCTGGGTGTGATGCTTTACTGAGAGCAGCCATACGACTCTGTGATGATATCGAGCGAATTGGGATGTTTGGGGAAAAAGCATTCCTCCATTTCAAGATGAAAGAGAGCCACCTCTTCGAAGCTTCAACAATCTAGTTTGCTATTATTGCTCTGATTTTTTTATTCTGATCAACGTACCATAACGAAAATTGAACCACAAATCAAGACAAAGCTCATACTTGGATCGCAGTTTTACAGCAATTGTAACCAACTGCCAAAGAACACTGGTGTTTAAATGATAATTGAAAGTTGGGCTGAAAACACGTGTTGGTCTACTGCTCATAACAAAAATTTAAAAGATTAAAATTTTACATTTTTGAGCTGCTTGACTAAGAAATAAAAGAAAATAAGCATTATGGCGCAAAACGGTTGGAGAATGATACATGAAAAACAACTATTTAAAATCAAGATATTCTTCAGGAAGTCGCCACTTTTTCATCACATTTTTAAACGGAATCATTTTTAAAGCTCATGGGTCTAGTTACTGATAGCAAACAGCATCTGTCACAACATGGCCATAAGTGTAAAGAAATACTGTAGTCCGATTTATATAAAAATAAAGACATGAATTGTCTTCAAGTTTTACAAGACCTCTCAAAGGTTTCGCAATATTAAGGGAGATGATAAAAATTGTAAAACTGTTGGGTATTGGGATTTACCATGGGAACTGTTCGAATTCCATATGAGACCAGCGTTGTTGCTACTGTTGCGATCGGAAATCCCGAGCGGCATGTGCGCAAAGTTTTGCACCGTGGCAGCAAGCAACAATAGAGTTCATGCTCGCTATCTCTCTGACTATTGCTTGCTCGCGCTACATATATTATGGTGTTATTCTTCACGCACATCCCGTTCGTGGTGAATCACACAATCAACGCAACACCACCGGAGAGGTTGCAACACTACCATGCGTTCGCATTTTCAATTCTGAGAGCAATCTTGCGTTCGGGACTCTTTACAAGCGTCAAGAGATATGCAATTCCTGGTGACGTATTTGAAGGCTCTTTAAGTTGGCGTAGTAGTAACAGAAAAAAGTCATATGCGTGTTAGTTTTTGTCATTTCGAGATCATTCGTTGTGCAACCCGCAGCCGCGTGACCACAAGTCTCGCAAAGAGAGTTTTCTATGAAGTCTTTTCTAATGGTATTTAGTCGTTCGGACCAGGGCAAAGCCTGTGGGACAGATCCATTTAAATAGCCCATCAGTTGAATGGAGTATTCTATTGGCCGCAAAAAGAAATATCGATGAGAATCGGCGCGAAGCGCGGCATTTTCGTGATAGCGACGCGCGAAGTAGCGCTGAGGCTAATCAGCGGCGAACAGATTTCATTGCCAGACGCTGTCAGTGTTAATTTAATTGAATGGTGCTGTTCGGTCCAGTAACTGGCGTCATCGATCGCGACGAAGTAGGCGCTTTCTGAGCTAAATGCCCGAAGAGTTTCAGACGAGCCGCAAGGTCACGCTATCTGCTGCTTCTGTCTTGTTTATTTTAAGCACCCAGGTTTCGACAAATTAGGGTGGTTAGGTTGGAAAGGTCGTTGTCACACCTGGGTTGGAAGGGACGTTGTCGCTCCTCCCACGGTCCATTGAACGGGTGCAATATTTTGAGTGTCATGTGCAAATGTGGTCTTGTTGTTTCCGGGCACTGCTGATTTGTACTAAAATCAAACAAAATACAACGATGCTGTATTCACATAAACAGCGCACAGCTCTTGTGAAGGCATGCGAAGTGTTTGATCTGACACATTACAACTGATTTGGCACGAATTACAGAGTTACACGGTTTTGTAGAATTTATTGCTAATGCACTGGAACAAACCTGGTAATATGCATGCATAGTTTTATAACGGTATGGAAAAAGCTGCGGCCCAACAAAATTACCAAAGTCAGTTAAAAATTTGCGACATTTTTTTCCAATTTTGTGGCGTAATCCACCGAATGTCAAAATATTTCAAACTTCATACCAAGCTTCGGCTGATCACAGAGGTTTTGGTTAGTCCCTGCTCGCTCCAACAGAAAACTCTCTGTCAAGTTCGGTAAAATCATGTCATGTTAATTTGTAACTTCTCACGTGTAGCTTTGAATATAAACAGGCAAGCAACTTGACCCTTGAGCAAATCTTATAATGCGATGTTGCATTCCTCGGTTTGGTGGCTGCTATTGGTGAAAATAAAGGTTTGCCACATTCCTTCACATGCACATGTCATAAATATAGGATTCTATTTAAGTTTCTCCAGATAGCATAATCTCGCGGTGTTTGGTTAATGTGGGAGTATTGTTGCCTCCACAGTTCCAGCTGGAGTTTCTCCCATATTCTATTTGAGACAACAAATAAACAAACAAAGAAGTAACATTGGACTACTGTATATGACTCTGTACATAGAGTTGATATTTTGCTCTTTTTTGCCCGTAAACGACTTGGTTAAAGAAAGCATCAGACTTATAACATGTTTGATGCTGTAAGAGCTTGTACCGATTGTAAAGGTTGCACATTACAGCGTAAGTATCAGAAAAAATCTCAAGATAACCTACGAAAACAGTGCACAGCACGTGCAGAAAATAAAGCAATGATGGCAGAAATTACAATAAATTACTGTTATAGATCTCAGTGCATAGGAAAGAATATTAATTAAAAAACAAGTTAATGGAGAAGTTTTCCCTTGAACAGCCCTCTGCACGAGAAACAAAAAATTGGATCTTCAGCGGGTCCGATGTCATGTATTCTACACAGTACGCACCATACCAGTCCTATGCAACATCACACCTCATTTGTCTTAATTTCACGCTTCAGCAAAGCACGAAAGGTATCGGCGTGCTTTTTAAGAGTCGAAATGTAATGTGGGTTGTTAATTATACATAAAGTCATTTATCACGAAGAACAAAAGATATCTTACCTTTACATGGTGCTTTACAAACCTAAAAGCAACGGACGGCAATTGCATCCAGGATTCATCCGCGACAAATTTATAATTGCACAAACCAAACTTTCTGCGAGGTTTGAACAAGCAACCCTACATAAGGAGCACCACTAAGCTCACCTGCTTTTCAATCTTGCAGGCAGAGATAAAATGTTGTAAGCCAGGACTGTGAATAGATTAGAATTCAAATTAGCACCAAAATATGTATTTGAAGGCAGAAACACAGAGACAAGTTAGCCATTTGGCTTTCTAAAAAAAATAATTGAAAATACTGTGCTGAGGCCACCCTGAGACACCTGCAATAATTGCGTTTCTTGCCATACGTTGGAGATGCAAATATTTTGTGGTAAGAACCAAATGATTCTTTATTCAGTTGTTTGTTTGACAATTTTGATCGACTGATAACTTGCGCATTATGCTTCTTCGTTCTTTGCTTCACAAACTTCCCGTTGAAATAACAACCTTAGCTTCCAAAATTTTTTGGAGCTCCACTGATTTCTTGACCTGAACCGAAGAACTTTAGGGGAGCATGGATGGCGCTGTAGCCTAAGGTAAGCACTGACCGAGGGATACTCTCCATTTCTTGGTCAGTTGACAATAAACATAATACCAGTCTCTAAAGCTTACTTAACAAAGATGTATTCGAGCGAAAAGTATCTAAAACCAAATTTAGAAAGAGAATCCCATCAACTTTTTATTTGCTGGAAGGTGCGCGAGACTTTCACGTAGAGATGAAACCTTGTTACACAGTTAGTTCAGATATGGAAGGAAAATTGGTGATACTTGTTTATCTTAGCAACAGCGAATGAAATGAATGGCTCAAAAACTAACGTTAGAAGCACCAATAACCAGTTTTATGTCACATTCTCTACATATTTGCTGGACAGAAAAGCGCACTGATATAATAAGTCAGGACACCTATTACAACTAAACCAATGAGATACCAACAACCATGGGCGTTGGAACGATTTTTTCCAGTGGGGACTAATAGTGGATTTTTCCAGGCGTAGCCAAAAATATTTTTCCAAGGGGTGGCCAAAAGTGGTAAAATTTTATTTTACCCACTCGAAACTATGAAAACGACCTTTTTTGCTTAAAACTTAATAGAAAAATGTCAAATTTCAAATTCTAGGGGTTCTTGGCCCCCCTTCCCCCCTTCTGACGCCCATGCCAACAACCTATGTCAACGTCATTAGAAATCACCCTCACATGACGTTGTCAGTGGTGATAAAAATTGTTCCCTTAGGGAATAGTGGCAATGTTACGGAGGAAGCCAAAACGTGTAATCTTTTTTTCTGACTGCAACTGTCTTTTAGCACCATGTACCCATGCGTACGCTTGAGAATTCGATAAGGACCACTTGTGAAGAATGGTACTTCTTTAATGCAAAAGCCTTGTTGCAGTGAATCAATAGGTTTCTGATGCTACACACGAGTGCCAGTGATCTGACGTACCATGAAGTCAATAGAGGCTTTGCGATTGCATTAATGAGGTGAAGAACATGTCTCGTGACAATATACTATGAGAGCAGATGGAAACTACTCTCAAACAAAACCAGTATTCATTTGGCTGGCGACTCTTCTTCAATCTGCACCAAGCGTCAATGTGCAGACAGCTCCACAATGCTACTTCATCAGACAATAGTGGTAGATCAATATTTCTGAAAAGTCATTTGTTGCTACGCACTCTGAGGTTGTGCGCACGAAAAACGAGAGGATTGCAAATGTCACTTGATATGTTCTGATTAGTTATTCCACAAGCTTCAACCCTGGTCTTTGTAGAATGATATTTTCGAGAAAGGTTAAACTATTTACAGCAGCTACTGTTGAGCACAAAACTACAACACCCCTTGGAAAACGTACTGTAGAATCAGCGTGACATTGATTAAACGTAATTGAGCATTTGAGTTGAAACATTACAAATAAAGGCCAAATCTAAAGTTTCCGCCACGTGTCACGAGCAAAATAAGACGAGCAGCATTTTTGTATATCAAATGTTTGCGGTTCCTTTCACCGAATCCACATTTACTTCGTCCCGCATAATGCATTTATTTGCGTAGTTACAACATCGCAAGGCTACGATTTCTGAATTCCAAAAACGTTTGCTGGATGTGCAGCCCCCAATATGGCACTACAGTGCAATGACCAAAAATTGGGGAAATGCTCAATGACACAGACCATGTTACTTGCTGCAAACAACATATTCAGTATTTTTCTGTTGAGATACTTACGTTAAATGACAACAAATGCGTTGAAGTTTTCGCAACACATAATCAAGTCGGGCACTCTGTTTGACTTTAGAAAAAATAGGGTACGACATTTCTCCGTATTACCCCTACAACACCACTGGTTATTGGCAACCTAATACAGGGAGGCCAGGGCACTGTCTCTTCTACAGCGCATTATTATTTAGAGTGGGTCACTTAATTGAGGGCCAACACAAAGGACAATTAACTGATGTAATGCAAACCTTATTGAACAGTGACAAAGAGAATCTGTGCGGAAAAGAAGATATTGTCAAACGCAACCGCAGTTGGGATTTGCGATTGCCAGTGGATTCTTACCAGAGCAATGGTTAACTGCAGTGGCGATTCTAGAATGAAAAAACTGGGGGTGCCACTGCGAGGCCAAGGAAAAAAGTAGGGGGGCCAACATAAATGTCTCTCCTGCATGGTGATTTTCCGCTGCAATGAAGATTGATTTGCTATGATTAACCCTATCAAACCCAACATAGGCTTATGAATATAGTCAGAACTGTCGCTAGAAAGTCTTCCCAGGCCCACCCAGCTCCCCTTCTTAGAACCGCCACTGGTTAACTGTCTGACATAGCAGCGACGAAGGTAAGCACCAAGCAGCCGCTTGTTTGTTTATAACTCATGAGTAGGGCAAGTTTTTGTTGCAGTAAAAAAGCGAGAAAGTTGCATTTATTTTCAGCGAAAGTTGCATTTATGTGCTGTAAGTTGCATTTATGCGCACATTTGACTGTGAAAGACTTGAAACAACCTATTTTGCATGCAAAAATCGAAAAAGTTGCGAAAAGTAACATGCAAAAATCGAAAAAGTTGCAAAAGTTGCATGCAAAAATCGAAAAAGTTGCAAAAAGTTGCATGCAAAAATCGAAAAAGTTGCAAAAAGTTGCAATATAAAATTCCTGGAAATAGCTCAAAACATTGAATTATATATATCTTGAGTATTTAGGAAGCTGTTGGAAGCTGTAAAAAAAAGTTGCAAAAGTTGCAAAAACTTGCCCTACTCATGATAAATAAAAGAAATAAGGCATCAGCCCAAATCCCTGACATATGACAGAGAATTTTTTTCTATTCTAGTATATCGTTTGAAAGCAATAATGCTTGCAAGCTTTAAAAAAACGATATAAACCAAGTGAGATTTGCTGCTATTATTCCTTTCACGTACTTTGCAGGTTCTCTTTAATGTCGAATAATGCTTCTCCGTTTTTTTGCCTTGAAAGATGACATCGTTAAGCAAACCAATGATTCGTTGAACGTCGTTTTTCAAGAACTGAAGGCTATTCCAATTTACACACTTATTTTGAACACGTCTTCGTGCCATTTGATGTCACAAAATATTTTATGCCAATCTATGACTAGTCCAATGTTGTAAGTTGGCGTATTTTTGTCAGATTTGCAACACACTGCAAAAGAAAAACTAAAAGCTTTCTTTGCCAGCGAAAGGGTTGAATGCATCAATAGCACTGTTAGTATTTTTTTATTTTAATGACATAATGATTGTCAGATTTACCTTGAATAGTACAGTCAGTGTTATTAGTTTTCAGCGCTAGACGCTCAATCGGTGATTCTCAACAATCGGTGATTTTCAACAAATCGAGAAAAAAGTACACCAAAGTTAAACGCACCAGGTTAACAATAGCACTGAATTATAGACCTGCTAATTCTTGAGTTAAGCCTTTCAGTCATCAAGGTGATTCTAACAAAATTGGGGAAGGCCTGTTTTTCATAATGGTGATTATTAACGGCATGGAGGGCAAATTTGGTGATTTTGAAACATTTCCGGAATTTCAAACTTCGTGTATATTAATGTCTTGCAATAGCCCAATTTAATAACATCACCGAAAGTTCCACAGTATTTCAACCAGGCTAAATTAACCATGGCGATCTTTGAGAAAACTGACAGTTATGTGCAGGAAAGAAACGTTCGCTTTCAATTTATGCGCCGAGACGAGCCTTCGATCAATGATGGAAGTCCGTTTCCAGCTTCGACAAAAGTATCGAAGACGTGACCGCTCTGTTTTGCTATAAATATTTTAAAGTCGCGGCTGCGTCTACTGCAAAATTTCTGACGTAGCACGGCGCTTATGGTTGGGGGGACACGTTGGCCGGCCCTCACTAAACGGGAGAAGTTAAATAAAAGCCTATAGAATTTTGAGGTTTCCTTCGGTTTGGATCAAATTAGTATCGATCTCGAATGTTAATGTCTTGCGGCAAATCAAAAGTAACGTGCGCGCTTTATGACGTAACACGCACAGCTCCAGGCGCAACGCCATTGATCGCGGACAACCGTACATTGCGTGCCAGTTCAGATTTTCTCGTTTCAGTTCATGAAACCAAAGAGTAAGCTGAAGAAGCGTGAGGGCACGGCCCAGTTCGCTTGCTGAAACCCGGTAGAACGATTTCTGAAGTTGAAACCAAAATTTCTGGATATTTGATCGGAACACAGAGGGGTGAATGAAGTCTGCGTAGGGTAACTGAAAACTTTTGCAAACCAAACAAGCACATTTCTTATGCACCAGAAAAATGTGCAAACCAAACAAGCACATTTCTTATGCACCATTTCTTATGCACCAGAAAAATGGATAAGCCTCGAACAGGGGGGTTCAAAGTGCGGTCCGCGGCCACAGTGCGGCCCGCAGACACATTTTTCATGTCCCGCGGCTTTGGATTTAGATTGTGTTGCACACAGCGCAAAGAGACTGGATTTTGCCTTTGCCTTGAAGAGACGGCGATTCCTCGCTACTTTAGACGTTCCTCGCTGTGGTCTGACGTGCATGGGCGTTGTCTGGCCCCCTGGCCCATGCCTCTCCAAAGTTTTAGCGCATCTAGTCATTTTGTGCTTTGAGAAGCGGCGTCCCAAACAAAATACTGTTGCTCGCCTAAAGTCAAACCTTCTGGCCCCCAAAATGTATTGGCCCTCCTAAACATTTTCGGCTGGCTACGCCACTGCGTGCAGAGCGCGAATATAATCACACAAGTGGTCGCAAAGAATTGCTTATAATTCGAACTCCATGCGAAGTGCCCGGACACTGCTAACCTTAAAAAATTTCGCAAGGGACTGCTGGGTCCCGGGCGCCTTCACGTGATCAAATTTGGCCCATTTGAAACACGTTTGGACACCCATGGCCTATCCTAGATCATGCCGGCTGACCGAGGAGTAGGTTATGGAACGTTTTGTTCAACCTTACTTTTTAGCAGATGTCACATACTTTGTGGATAGCCTCAAAGACTCAAGTAGCCGTAGGCAAGCATTATGTCGTTCGTTTTCACTACGTCGTTTAATCATAAATCGAAGGATTACCAGCAAGAAAATGGTTCAAGATTGATGAGCTTTTGGAAACCATACAGCATCGTATTTATTCGACTGTAAGCCGCGGTTTATATGTTTTTTATCATCTCATGCGACTTACGGTCTAGGACGGCTTGAATTTGCTTTACCGAAATTTAATCTTCCCCTTATTAAACTTTTTGGACCAAACCACCTGTCCCATTCTCTCGAACTCTCTGACAAAATAGGCTAATGATCCAAATAAGTAAGGTCCACTACGCTTGTACGAGCACACGGCCCACAGATAATAAAATAAACAAAAAGCGTGAACATGTGTTCCTCCACATGAAGACGTTATCACAACAATCGATGGCATCTTGCGATGGTATTGATGCCAGTCATGGCATTGTGCCTATCACAGTAAGGCAGGCATCATCAGTACTACCACAAATATGTTTTCATTTCCTCCACTGCAGGCAAATATTTCCATTTACTTCCTGCTTTTCTTCCCAAATTTCCTCACTTATTTTTTGTCGAAAAATAAAAACATATGGTTAATTTCTCGCTACATTTTGCAACTGAACATTGCATGACACCTGAAATATTACACTCACAACATTTTCTTAACACACACAGTGGAATAGATGAAATCATACAGGACCCTTAGCCAGGGTTCTAGAGTAGGGTGAGCTAAAAATGTTTGGATGGTCAATATATTGATGGAATCCTAAAAAATCTATTATTTTGACCAAAATAGCAAAAGAGTAGATAAATGTCTAAAAGAATCATCAACACTTTTCATACAGACCTCAAAAAGAGCGCTAAGAAATTATTTTGAAAAAAGTAGTTTTGTTTACCAGGCCTCTTTGCAGAATTAGCTAACAATGACAAGTGGATGTACCTCTTCGCATTACGAATTGGCATTTCATAACTCGTGATTATGTTACTGTATGTGCTTGCTTGCTTGAAATCAACCCATTGCTCCAAGGGAGTTTTACGTGTGTGTATTGGTTCCACAGTCTGGGAAAGCTACATAGCCATATGTTGCTGTGATCTCCCAATAAAAGATACTGAAATACACTATTTACGCAGAATAACTAAACGATAAGAAATTGAGAAACTTGAATCTGAAAATGCATACATACTGCAAGGCAAATATCTTCCTCATCAACATACTGTTATTATGCTTCTTTGATTGCTTAGCTAGGTCTATGGTGTTTGTAGATCGGGTTATCAGCAACTATTTTAAGTATAAAGAAATATGCTCAAGCACGTACAAAAATACCTATAATTTTCAAAGTGGGCCAAACCGAAGAATGGACTCCACGCTGAACAACTCATGCACATTCTTCTGCTACCGGTGCTTCCATTGTAGCATGTTTTCGTGTGTTGTTACACCACACACGTCCTTGGCTGGTGACAGAACTTCAGTGAAGAATCGAAAACCAAACGACTTCCGCATGCGTGATTCGTCATCTGTGAATACTTTTCTCCACTTATTTGTTTGTTAATTTTAATTTTTTTGAAAATTTTCTGTCATTCTTTATTTCCTCCTGATTTCCTCATTAGATCACCCCCACAAGATTCTTGCGAAAAATTTCTTCCTCCTACTTGCAAGCACTGGGCATCACCGGTTTACACATCACAGTTTGGACTGTGAGTATTGTATCAGGAGAAAGCACTTCATAGTTTCACTGCAAAGATACGTGCAAACTGCAGTTTTTCGTAAAATAGCTCGTAATAGAATGAGTAAAAGGCGTGCGTATTCTCTGAAATTTGAGATGGTGATAATTTGCAGAAAAGCATTCAAATCGAGTGAAAGGCCGAAAACTTTGAAATGAATGCGCAGTTTCTACTGTTTGCTATTTGGGTTATTGTCGCAGCAATTGGCTCACAACGTTAATTTTTGACAGCATGAAATGCTGTCAAAAATGCATTCATTTCAAAGTTTTCGACCTTCCGCTCGATTTGAATGCTTTTCTGCTAATGATCGGCCTATATTTACTTTTGACAGCATTTCATGGGCGGCTTACATTAACTTTTGACAGCATTTCATGCGGCTTACAATCGAATAAATATGATAAAAGGCAGAGGTAGGTGCGCGCCTTTCTATCCTCTTACAATATCCTATGGGACAGTCTTTTATAACATTATTTGGGTAGCAATGGGTGCACGGGAGAAACGATTTCTGACTATCATGTTGCCGCGATAACAGATACGACAAAGCTTTATTGCCACGACAAAGCTTAGTTGTGCAAAAGATTAACCCCAATCCCAACACCGATTTGGTGAAGATCGATTTAAAACTCAGAATGTCTCAACGCCCATCAGCACGTCATACGAGCAGAATGGCATCCACCGCTTCGAGACAAAAATGATGCAAATTAGTGCTGCCAAAAACACTGAAAATCCCCAAAAACTTTAGACCTGATAGCCATTTAGTTGACGACACAACCACCGCACACCTAGACATGCATTTTACAAAATTAGGGAACCTGAAACAAAGTGTCTTCCGTTTGCATTTGATCGGTTTTCAGCTGTGTGCAATCAAACGAGCATGCAAATTAGCGCTTAAAAGACCGAAGTGTTATGTCTCTCATGAATCCAAGTTACTTTATGCTAAAAGTAAGCAATAAAACCCTGCAGCAGGTGAAGACGTTCAAGTACCTCGGGGTTGTATTCACTAGTGACGGAAAGCAGAACACGGAGATCGATACAGGGAATGGTAAAGCGAACGCAGTATTAATTGAGCTTTATCGTATCTATGGTTACAAAATTGGAGCTTTCAACCACACCAAAGCTGTCAGTTTAAAATAAAAGTCTTTGTTCCGCCCCTCACCTATGTTCATGAATCTTGAGTGATGACCGAAAGAATCTTATTTCAAGTACAAGTGGCAGAGATGGGACTTTTGCGAAAAGTTAACAGTGTGACACTTCAGGACAAAGCGCAGCTGTGAAATTCGTAAAATCTTGAATGTCGAACCAGTTCTTCGAATAAGAGATCTCAGTTACGATGATTCGGCCAAGTGACCAGAACGCCCCAGGAAAGATTGGTGAGGCGAGTACTACTGGCTACACCAACAGGAAAGCGGCCCGTAGGTCGACCAAGAACCAGGTTGTGTGATTACATCACTGGCCTGGGTTGGTCTCATCTTGGTCTGGAGCGAGCGGACCCTTCAGAGGCTGCTGAAAATCGAAAATCGACCCTTCCGAGAAGAAAGGTGGGTTTGAAAATGAATGAATTAATGAAAGGAACCTGAAGCCTTTGGTGTTGGACGATATACCGAACCAAGAACAATTTACCGAAAGAACAAAAGGACAGTTCGAGCAAACTGAACAAACTAACAGAAGAGAGGAAAATTGTGATTTGTAGAGCAGATAAGGACGAGATAATTTTTAATTGCGAAGATTATAATGCTATAATGATCAAAGAACTGCAGCAGTATGAAAAAATGTATGTACCGGTAGAGGTGCGACGTTTACCTGAACAAAATTAGGAAAGAATTTGACGACCTTGTTACTGAACTCCATACTATGAGTGCAGTTAGTGGTCAACTGCTGCTACACAAGTGGCATGAAATGGAAGTTCAACTCGTACCGCATGGTCAACGGTGCAGCAGCAAAGCGTTTTCGATACAATCCACTGGTTTACGCTTGTCCGCTTTTTAAAACATACAAGGTAACCCCAAAGATTTTGACAAACTTTCATGTCAAAGACATTTCGGTGCGCCCGTAACAATCTACTGGTAACAACAGCACCTCACTCATTACTGCATTTTTAGAATTCACACTGAAGTCTATTAGCGCAAAATTTTGCAAAAACAGCCCTTGACAAATGTTGTCAAGATAAACTGTCAATACACTAGAGATCTGCTCAATCATCACATGGAAAAACCGCCAGAATAAAAAACTAGGAACTGAATAGGGAAGGCCTGTATTATGTTTTGTGGCGGCAAATGTGAAAGCACTTTATCCACGCTTGTGCAGAGATACTGTGAATAAACCTCTTAAAGAAGCCCTGGAGAAGCATTCCATTCTCAACACCAAGGCCCCCAAAATCATTACTGAACACAAATTGCCCTAGCAACCTTGTCACCCAATGTGGCAACCGATTATACACCCAAAAATGGAATTATAACTAGTGATAATAATCACTCTGTTTCATTACCAAACATAGTGTACAGTACATCTTACAGCCGATTGCTGGCGTGCTAGTTAATGAGGCGGAACTTTTCCGTACATCCATCGATGTCATAATTTGGAAAACCCCAGCAAAAAAGTCTAATGCACGCAGCCGACAGGCACTCACTTCAGCATTTACCCACAGCGGCTTGGAACTGATGTTTCTCCAAGCCTGCGTAGCTGACCAGACGTGAGAAGTGGAATTCCTAGAGGTTAATCATTGCATAACTACTGCGAAGATGATTTTTGGTTTGTCACTAAACACCTGTAAAATCCACAGCGGAAGGCAGTTCATTAAAAGAAAACCACGCCAACCAAAGGCGACACTAAGTTAATCTTAGTCGGAGAGGGAATAAGATTAGTCGACTCAACCAAAGGAAAGAAAATTACCTCACCAGCCTAAACTGACTCAAAGAGAAAGCTATCCGCTCGAAGTTTTCTTTGGATATGACAAATGACATGATATTGATGCCATCAAAATGGAAGAAAGATTGCGTGGGCTACATTATTTCCTCACCTGCTAACTCTATCACACAAAGAAGTAAGCTTAAATACGAAAGCAATGATTACCTACGAAAGATCCAATTGGACAAAAACTAATCAATTACAAGCACCTTACTTTAAATAAAACACAAAGCAAACCGAGGGTTCGTCAGGGTCTTGCATAAGCATTGTGCACTTTGTGGTTGTTATGGCAAATATAAAAAATCCATGGTCTCCACTGTTTCACAGATCCAAGAAAAAATAAAGCATTCCCACTGAAACAAATCTTGACATGTGCAAACCACAGTATTTATGTGGCGACTTGCGTCATGTGCAATCAACGTTATGTTCGCCAAGTAGTAAACAAATTTTCCGAGAGATTGACATCGCACCGAGATACTTGGAACAAATCAGATAGGAGTGGTGACAACGACCAAATCCATTATGGCGGCACTATACTGTACACTGTTTCATTGCGATTTAGATAAACTACATATTTATGACTCTTGCACTGTTACTTTTGTAGAACAACCCAGTTTTGACTCTCTGGATACCTATGAAAATAAATGGCTTAGCATATTTTATCGTACAAATTAACGTTTAGAGATGATCCTCCCTCGTGCAGGTCCACATCCAGGTTTCAACGTTTGGAAGGGCAAAATACATCTTTAGGGCGCAAGATTTTTGTTTTTATTACATGTTAAAAACAAATTTTTCTGGGCAGCAAAATTTGGGCGAGCACAAAATCTTGAGGGAACTGCCCCCGAATGACCCCGTGCCCTCGTGTGAAGTAGTTCTTTTCCCCCGTGATACACCCCCACTGCCCGCTATGGTTGAGTCACCACTGCATTGTTCATTTCTCAGTAACTAGCTTCAGACACTTTTAGATGTAGCGTAACAAGAGTCATGAAACAACGTGTTTCTCAATGGTCACCTCAGGGATATCTGAGAATCCTAGATATGCGTGGATCACCTGCAGCAGCTTGTATTTCGATTTATTCATTTTATTCTATAGTTTGTTTGCTTTCTCTGCTCGGGCTTTAATCCTTCAGCAGTTCTCCCGTAAGCTGTTTCCTGCAAATTTCGATATTGAGGATGCGCATAGTTGCGTGAAATCGATTTCCTATTAAAAACATTTGCCAATTGATTAGACTGCGTCACCTTTGTGGAGACAAATCACTTGAATAACAGAGATATGTATTTTCTCAATAGCTGTACTTTTTCCAAGGCTACCAGTGGAAAAGAATCTGCGAATTTTTGGTGCTTTCGGTGCTGGAGGGCGCTCCCGTGTTTTTTCCAATCGCGAAACATCTAGAATTTGTGTCAAACGGATTCATTTTCTTCAATGCGAAGTTACAGTTATCCAGGAAAAGATGACTACGGATGTGGAGTAAAAGTAAAATGTCTTTTTGTTTCTTCTTCCATCTTGTCATCGGAGACAGGGACAGGTTCACAAAAATAGAGTTTGATAACGAGCATCAGTGTTTGCCACGCTTACCGAATGAGTATGATCCAATTTATAACTATGGTTGGCTGTTGTACCAAATATGGTCAAGGACGATCAATGGAAGAAAGCAAATTAAATTTGGATAAATAAATTGAGTTTGGTTTCCAAACCACTTTGATAACTACTTTATTCCAATCAGCTCAAATCATTCTCACTACATAAGACTATCCACTTCTAACAACTGTTTTTTCCTAGAGCTAACTTACCTTCAAGAGAATATTCCCTTACATTTGTTGGCCCAAAAGTGTGATCCTCAATACCAGACTGTGTTGTCTTCTGCCACCTTTCCATTCAGATGGCGACTTAAGAAGCACCTCTTACACGAAAAAGATACATAATTATATATCCTAGTATCATTTCTTCATTTTATCAAAAACAAAATGCTCGTTTTACTATTTTCAGTATTTTGAATAATGTAACTTGTTTTTCTATATGTATCTTCACTTCATATTTTATTTGTTTGTTTTCTATTTTTTCCTGCGCACACCCAATTTTTGCGCATAAAATTAAACCCCAATTTTAGTTTTCGTTTTATTTTTTCTTCTATTTTATTGGTTTTTCTTTTTGGTACCTCACCAATTATTATACTTTTTTATCTCATTTTTTTCATACTGTGTTTCATCTCTTTGAGCTCACCAATTTTCTTCAATTAAATCAGATCCACTCATTTGTGTAAATAGCCATGCTTTCTTCATCTGTAATTTTTCCTCACTATGTTCTGTGTTTATTTATTTTGTTTTTCAAACTGTGCTTATTCTATTTGCAACTGTTGTTTTTAAATGCATGTCAAAAAGTAATAAACGGGGTTGCATAGCTAGATGACCGCCATGTTCCTTCACCAATTTTATGTGCAGAATTGTAGTGGGGTCCCACACCTTTTTGCACTAGTGACGTTCATAGGCGTAACCAGGGGGCCTAGGGGCCTTGTCCCCCAAATTTTCAGAACATATACTAATTGTCATTTTGTGCCTTTAAGTGGCGGTATCCCAAACAAAATCGTGTTATTCGCCTAAAATCATGCATTTAGCCGCCCCAAATTTTTGGGCTGGCTACGCTGGTGGTGACGTGACTTGAAGATTTAGATTTTTTATTTCAATTTCTACGTGTAACGCCTGAAGCAGCATAAATGAATGAATAACAAACTATCTCGTGTATAGCACCGTAGCGCTACAATGAAACAGGAAGATCCAGTGGGGAAATTCTTGTAGGCGAATTCTCACTTTATTCGAACTATTTGGTGCAGTCTTCCATTTCATTTGGTGTGGGAACGGTGTTCTCACACCTCTTTTTTCAGCACTACACCCCTGCCTATGCGACGCTGTGACAACCTTTGTTTACACTGGTCACCTTCCACTGAAAACTGGTTACTTGTTTGCATGATGGCTCTTTGTATTGTTCTTGTTGATTACCTGAGTCATATGAAACAATGAATCAGTCACTTACCACACTAATATTTTGAGCAGCGATCGTGTAACCCATCATGTTTTCCTGGAAAAAGTCAGCTAATGGAGAGATAGAAGTGGACAATAACGGCAAGTTAACCATCGAAGCGCTGGCATTGAAAGCTTTATCTGAGAAAGCGCAGGATTACGTGTCAACGAACTCTTGACAAAAGTCTGAAGTTGCCTGAGTTGCGAACACTCAAGAAATAGTGGCCAAAACCGGAACTCCTAACAACCACAATTTTCGTCATGACACGAAGTTATTTGAGTATTGTCTGCATCAGGCTTCGTTAACATGATGCCGGGGTCACGAAGCCAACCGCACGAACCACCCGGGTCGCCGGCAGGCCTGTTCTAAAAATAGTATTAACATGATCAGTGTCTTCACATAGATGAGTATCATTAATTATTAATAATAACATAATTAAAGATAAATTGATCAAATTTTTTATGTTAGAAGTGTGCATCAAACTGGCAGCAATTCGCATTGGTCCGAATCGAAGAAGTAGCTCTCTGTTTCAAAACGGTTGGTGATCCATGTATACTATAGAACAGTGGTTGTCAACCTTTTTTGTATTGGTACACACTTTTAAATTTGATCGATAACCTGTACACCCTTGCCATGCACTAAAATCAAGTTCTGTAAATATGCAAAACTTCAGCAATTTTTACGATGCAAAAGTCGTTGTCTTGGCCGTTTTTGGATA